>Ga0310810_10010988_pt1 | contig 10570 bp, 4 predicted proteins | sample NCmetagenome_FD_207641 | JGI IMG/M metagenome (GOLD analysis project Ga0310810, IMG submission 207641) | Soil microbial communities from experimental microcosm in Duke University, North Carolina, United States - NC | ecosystem: Engineered > Artificial ecosystem > Soil microcosm > Unclassified ... | reverse complement strand
CGGTTGCCAAAGTCTAATTCGTTCGGGGTTGAGTTCCATCAGGATTTTGGAGTTCGCGAGAGGCTGATGTTGCCTCTCGCGCTCTATTTTTGATAGACAAGAGTCATACCAAATCAGGTTCAATGACTATCAGTTCAGAAAACTGCAAAGCCAAGAGAACAGGGGACAAAAAAAGACGGAAAATTTAAGGGCGTCTATCGGACAGATTGGGTAATAAGAGATACAGTTGGATAGGACGAGGGCAAGCGTTATGCGAGTTTGGATTACCAGCGTTCTGGTTGTGTTTGGGATGGTGGAACTTTATCAGTGGATGAAAAACTTCACTTTGCCACTACCTATGTTTATTTTGGCTGGAGCTGTGTTAGCCATCGCCTCAAATTATGGCAAATACTCAGGCTGGTCTTTCCAAACCCCATCTAATCCATCGGAAACGCAGCCAGTTCAGACACCCTTGAAGGATGACTTTACCAAAGTATCTAACGGATCTAAGCTTAATCCGTCCTCCACGAAGCGACTGCCTCAAGCCACTCGTGAAATCTCCTTCACCATCCGCCGTACTCCAGAAGCGGTCAAGAATGAGGAGCGTTCCAAAATTTGACACTCCAGCGTGTCAACGCACGGGTGTATAAACCTTTCTTGGGAGTATCCCAAAGGTGTACCCTGAAAAAAGGGTGAGGAAAGTTTATCTCTCAATGCTCCGAGAGTTCCTCTGCTCCGAGAACTCCTCTACTTCTGCGCTCCCCCACAAACCCGAACGTATTTTTACAGAAACGGGATTCACCCCCTTTCTGCCTGTAAGCCAATAGGTAATCATTTCCCCTTTGCCCTTGACTGCGATCGCATCCCGTTGTTCAAAAACATACTTGTCCTTCAAGATTTCATAAGTGGCAGCCGTGACTTGAATCCCTCCTGCTACTCCTTGTGATTCCATCCGAGACGCTACATTCACCGTATCGCCCCACAAGTCATAGGCAAACTTTTTTGTGCCAATCACTCCTGCCACCACAGAGCCGGTGTTGATGCCGATGCGAAGATGGAAGGGTTTGCCATCATGCCGCTTAAAGCGAGTGATTTCCTGTTGCATGTCCAGTGCCATCTCGACAACAGCTTCAGCATGATCGGGTCTGGGTGTCGGGAGCCCCCCCACTACCATGTAGGCATCTCCAATCGTCTTGATTTTCTCTAAACCGTGCTTCTGGGTTAAGCGATCGAATACGGAAAAGATCTTGTTCAGCAAAGCCACTAGTGTTGTGGCAGAAATCTGAGCAGAAAGTTCTGTAAAGTCAACCAGGTCAGCAAATAAAACTGTGACTTCGTCAAAACTATCAGCGATGATGCTTTCTTGCAGTTTTAGTCGCTGAGCAATTGGAACAGGTAGGATATTATACAGCAAATCTTCAGTGCATTGCTGTTGATAAAGCAGGGCTTCTTCCCAAATCTTTCGCATTGTGATATCAACAACACTACCTTCGTAGTAGAGCAGCTTCCCTTGGGCATCGCGCACAATACGGGCATTCTCCACAACCCAAATGATGCTGCCATCCTTACGATACACTTGAGATTTAAAATTCGACACCCGCTCCTGCGCTTGCATGAGAGCCAAAAATTTCGCTCGACGAGCCTTGTCAACGTAAAGTTGCTGGTTGATATTCTTCAAACAAGTAATCAGTTCTTCAACGTCGGAGTAGCCGTAAATTCTCGCCAGCGCTGGATTAGCGCTGAGATATCGTCCATCAGGTGTCGTCTGGAACAGACCTTCATCCGCGTTCTCAAAAATGTTGCGATATTTCTCCTCGGCTTGCTGTAGTGCTGCTTCTGCCTGCTTGCGCTCTGTAATGTTAATGCTGCTGCCAATGATGCGATAAATACGCTCTTGCTCGTCCCGCAGTGGAGTTAGACTGGTAAACCAGCAAGTTTGTTGTCCCTGAAATGGCAAACACTCCTCGTAGGTGATAGTTTCTCCAGCTTCAACGCAATCCCGATAGCGTTGCTGTACAGCTAATGCGGTATCAGGAGGAAGCACTTGAGCGGGAGTTTTGCCTTGTAATTCGGTTGACTGAATGCCCGTTAAGTGCTCATGGGCAGGATTCAATCCAACATACTGAAATTTACCGTTTTCTAAAACGTCTACAACAAAGATGGACTGTGCCACCCCATCATAGATGCTGCGTAAAAAGAGTTCTTTTTCCGCTAGTTCGTGGGTACGTTCTTGAACTTTCCCTTCCAGGGTTTGGGCATAGTTTTCTAAGGCTTGGTGGGAGAGTTGCAGCTCCTTCCATAGAAGAGAACCGCGACTCACCAACCCCGCGCTGACAAGAGCTAGGAGGGCCGACACTGCACTCACCCACCAACCCCCAAGAAAGAATAGGTAGGCGATCCCCATGAGACTCGCACCGGCAACCGGGATGGCAATCACCACCCAACACAGAGAACGAATTCTCCATCCTAACGCTGTGCCCACACTTGACCAAAGGAAAACCCACAACCACTCTATTGGTTCTGGTACGCCCCGGAGGAGTTGCCTGCCATCCAAGGCAGCACTTAAAATCTCACTGGCGAGATCGGCGTGCAACTCGACACCCGACCAAGCCGTGCGAAAGTCGGTTGTGTAAGGAGTGTAAAACTTATCGCCCAAACTGGCAGCAAACATACCAATCAGCACGATTCGTCCCCGCATCAGATTTTTAGGAACCCTGTCTTCCAGAACATCAGTCATGGAAATTTTGGAAACTTCCCCACGCAGTCGGTGAAAATTTGCGAGGATTTGATAGCCACCCACATCAGCGCGGACGTAACCGCCTTCGTTCTCTTGGAGCGGTCGAAACTTAGCTTTTCCCAGCTTAATTAGGCTTCCACTGACTTCAGCTTGAATGTTTTGACCTTCCAAATAGGCTAAAGCTAGCTTAGTTCCCAGAGTCATGGTAGTTTTGCCCTGGCGATTCCGCACAGATAGCAGGTGGCGACGAACTTTACCGTCTGCATCCTGTACTAGGTCGCTGGCGGCAACTTGATCGCGATCCTGGAGAATGGGAGGTGGGTCAACGGCTGGACCGCTAGCATTGCTATATGGTTTTTTAATACCAATTAGATTGGGGGTAGAGGCAAATACTTTAAGTAATTCCTGATGTCCGGGTTCTACAGGAAGATTGCGATAGAGGTCTAGTCCAATGGCTGTCGGTTGCTGCTGTTTTAGCTTTTCCAGAAGTTTGGCTAGAGTGCCATCTGACATAGGCCAGCGTCCTAAGCGCGACATATCTGGCTCGTCAATGGTGACAATGACGACACGGGATTCCCCGGTTTCTAACGGACGCAGACGAAACCATCGATCTAAAACCGCAGATTCTAGCAATTGCAAAGTTCCAGACCATTGCAGTGCTAAAACAGCTCCCGTCACAGCGATAATAATCGTCCCGATGCTCTGCCTCCGGAGAAATTGCGCTTTCAGCTTTGTCCACATCGATTGTTGGCCTCTAGCTACAGTGCTACATCCAGGGCGGGATACAGCTATTGCATGGCTTGGAGGCAATCTGCGCTGACGAGCCTAACGTCGTTACTGCTTCGCTATCGCATTTGGCACAGTGAAGCCGATCACCTCTAGTCCCACCGATTTCATTAATTCCGCCCAAGTGGTAGCTACAACTGGATGATTGGGTTGGGTGCGTTGAAGTTCCACTAATGTATTCAGCGCCTCGTACCAAAATCCTTGCTTGGCATAGAGAGATACCCGTTCTACTGCTGTGACATTCGCTAATTGTTGCTTTAAGGTCGCACTCGGTTCGGCGCGTTCGATCCAACCACCGACTACCCAGTCTTCCGTGCGATCGCTCGGATTACAAACCAGGGCAACTGTCCAGTAGTAGGGCTTATCCTTCACTAGCGATGGTGCAGTATCCAATAAGCTAATACTAACTAATCCCGCTTTAGTAACAGGAACACTGGCTTGGTAAATACCGTTCATCTGCTCGTCAAACAAGCTGAATTCTGCTGTCTGGGCTGTTGTCTGCGGTATATAAACAAAGAAATTCGGGCGAGCGCTCTGAGTTAAACCCAAATGACGACCAGGGGCCAGAGCCGTTAAGGAACTGGATTTTGCCGATGGATGAGACAAGCAAGCTCCTCCAGCCGGACGCGACCCACCCCCAGCCGTACCACCACGGGGTGCGTCTCTGCCTGGAGGCGGTTCAAAGAGGGCTGTAGCGTTGGACTCTGCCCAGACCTTCGTTGTTACTTGAGGTGTCAATATTACAGATAATGACAGGAATAAAAATATCAACCGGAAGATAGATGTAGAAGTAGCCATAATTTAGGTATTGTTTTTAGCTCTATTTTGGCACATTACTAAAAGAGCATTCTTATCCTAATTACGAATTACGAATTTTTAACGGATTTTTAAGCGTTCACCTTCAGCAGAAGCTTGAGGCGTTCTGCTTCAAAAGTAGGCTATAAAAGTGAGGAAAATATGAGGATGAGGTGAGTCAGACCCAATTCATTTATAGCGATTCTCGCATTAGTGCAATACAGTCTGACCTCTCCCCCAGCCCCTCTCCTGCAAGGAGAGGGGAGTAAGATTCCGGTTCCCCCTTCCAGCTAAAAAAACTTTTCCTTTTTCCTCTCCTTGTAGGAAAGGGTTAGTGAGAGGTGGGAAGGGGGCTAGGGGGTTAGGTTTAGGTGTACCGCATCTAAGTGAGAACTGCTATAGATAACCCGGTTATTCTCTAATGAGAAGGAAAAAAAAGAAATTATCCAGTTAGGGAAAAAGGGTATAAAAGGCGGATTTGGTATCACATGATGTTTCGATTTTTGTGTTATAGGAGTAGTTCACAAAAAAGGCAAAGGGCAGGAGGCAGACGGCAGAAGGAAATAAGAAAAAAGGATTATCTTTCGTGGGGAGAAAAGCCCTTGAAAAAAGGAAAAAGTTGGGTTCAAGGGACAATGATGTCTTTTAAACCAAACATCCTTCTCCAATTCAACGTTTTTTAAACGTGGGAGCCTTCTGCCCTCGGCCCTCCATCTTCTGCCTTCTGCATGAACTCTAAAGCCAATTGCCAACCAAAATAAAGGGTGCCCAGAAGTAAGGATGCGCGGATTCGGGTGTTTTTAGTAAATATAGTTGAGCTTGCCTTACAGCTTCAGCCCTGGTGATATTAGGAGTAAACAGTTCTTTGTAAAACTGTTCCATAAACTTTGCCGTCGATTCATCATTGACTGTCCAGAGGGTAGCAAGGGTACTGCGAGCACCCGATCGCACAGCTACCCCAGCCAGTCCTAATGCTGCCCGTTTATCCCCTTTCGCTGTCTGACAGGCACTCAACACCAAAAGTTCAAGGGGTGATGAGTTGGATAAGTCCCGGTTGCCTAACAAGGTATTCAATTGTTTAACATCAAGCCGCCCGTCCCAAGTGAGAATAAATGTTTCCTCTGGTTTGGAGCTAAACTGTCCATGAGTTGCCAGATGGATGATGGAGAAAGGTCGCGTTTTTACTTTGGTTTGCAGGGCTTGAGTGGTGAATTGGCGATCAAGCAGTATGGTTGCTGAGATGGTTGTGGTAACGTCGCTCACTTCCTCCTTAACTCCTGGTAAAGCAGAGAATTCCTGTGTTCCTTCACTCAGTCCGGCAAGCAGGGCTTTCTGTTGGGTACGGGCAAGGGGTTGGGAATTTAATAACTGTAAGCTGGGAGCGATCGCAATTCGATATTGTTCAATCAAATATTGTTTCCCATCATGCAATGCTGCCATTGGTACATTCCGCAGCGAACCATCTAGGACAAACACCAGTGTTTTAATGGATTGGCGAGTCAAATCAGCAGCAGCCGGTTGCACCAGCCAACGATAGATTTCTTGAGCGACGGATAAGCGCTCTTGATCAAAAGACGTGCGTCTCAGGGATTGACGCATCCGACTGATCACGTCTTCCACTTGTTCTTGGGGCAGATTTGTAATGTAGTGCCTCAGCTGTTGATTGGGTAATGAAAGAATGACCTCTAAGCGATCGCGCAGGATAATCGGGTAGATGATAGCGGCGGTGGGATCGATGCGATCGATGGGTTGGGTTTGAGTATCCAAACAGGCTTCCCTAAAGAAATTGGCAAGTTCAGCCAACTGGAGTGCTTCAAGAGTTAACCGTGCTTGTTTGAGGTTGGCTTGACTAACGGCTCCAGCATCTTGGTTCGGTGAGGCTTGGGGCGGTTGCAAAAGTAAGTCCACCAGTTCGCGGTAAACGGGTTCAACCTGTTCCCGAAAGGAAAACTGTACGTCTTGGTTAACAGCAACCAAATCTTGCCGCAAGGATTGGAGGGTATTCACGGCTTCAGTGTAAGATGCGATCGCTCCTGCTCTATCGCCTGTCTTAGCCAGCAGTTGTCCCATTTGCCACTGCCACTGATAGGCAATTTCTGAGGCGTAAATGGCTTGTGTCAAGCTGAGTGCTTCTTGGGTGAGGCGTTTAGCCTCTTCCCATTGCTGCGTTTTTGAATAGAGTTGTCCCAATCGTCCCAAGGCATAGGATTCAGCATGGGGATTACCTAAGATTTTTGCCTGCTTTTCGGCAGTAGCCAGGAGTTGAGCCGCAGCGGTGACTTCCTTCGGATTGACTTTAACTAAAGTGTCGGCTAACTCAATTTGAGCGTAAATTAGAGTTTGGCTGGGAGTGCCGTTTGCCAATTGTGATTGAATCAGCGGTACTAAGTTTTGGGCATCCCGAAGGCGATTCAGTTTAACCAAAAGCTTGAGCTGATTGATTTGGGCTGGCAGTCTAACTAAACTATTCTCGGCGGTGGCTTGTTGGTAAAAATTCAGTGCGGTTTTAGGTTGCTCTTGGGCTTGGGCAAGATTAGCCAAACTGAACAGAGCAACCTGAACATCCGAAACAGATTGTAGTTGTTGCGCTGCTGCTAAACCCTGCTCTAGGATTTTTTGGGAGGCATCGAAATCTCCAGCGACGCGCAGAACATTTCCCAGATTCAGCAGTCCGGCAACTTTAAGCTGCGAGGTGGGTTGGCTCTTTAGGGATGCTTCTACCTGTTCTAAAGTACTTCTAGCACGAAGGTAAAAACCCAACGCTTGTAATGCTCTGGCTTGATTAAGTTGGGTGCCAATGTCACCTGTGGAATCTCCTAATTCTCTATATAGACTTTCCGCTTTTTTCCACGTTTCTAAAGCAGCTTCTGGCTTTCCCTGACCAAATTCTAGTTGTCCCTGGTTATTGAGAATTTGGGCAAGGATAAATTTCGATTCGGGTAATGTTTGATTGGTGAGCAAAGCCACTGCCTGATCCATTGTGGCTTCGGCTTGCTGGAGTTGTCCGAGTTGCTGATAGGTTAGGGAAAGATAACTCAATACCAATGCCTGATTTAAGCTATCTCCCTTGGACTGAAAGTTAGAGGCGGTTGTTTTCCAGACATGTGCTGCTTCTAAGAATTGCCCTGCTTGGTAGAAAGTTTGTCCGTTCTGAAGTTTGGTGTCGGGTTGTGCGGCAATAATCTGTGGCGAATGGAATTCGCCGCTACACAAACTAAGTCCGCCTACGCGGACTAACGGATTGAAACCCGCGCAGGCGGGTTTTGTTTGTATAGCCCCAGAATTCATTCTGCGGGTATCTAATGACGGCTGCTTGCTTGTAGCCGCATGGACACCCACAGCCATCAAGAATCCCAACAGCGTGAAGAGGATGAATACTGGCAATAAGCTTCTGGAGAGTATTTTGTGTAGATATCGGCTTAATGACTTCATCGGCTGCTAGAGTGATTTGCCTGACAGTTCTGTGGGTAGTGCTTATCAAAAGAGGCTTCAGCGGAAGATTCAGCCACTAGCCGCATTATCCCATCTGCATCCCTTACCCAACCTGTAGCTTCAACGAGGGGCTTTTGGATTGAGAATTGAGCGGTGGAAAATTGTTCTCTCCCTCTTGCCTCCCTCTTCCCCTCATCTCCCCAAATTCCGGATACCCGCCAATCAATCCAGCCTGGAGCCGAATTCAACCCCTCACTAGGAGTCGGTGGCAATCCACCTCTTCCAGTGACAATAAAGCTGTTGTTTCTAGATTGAGATGAACAGGTTTGAGCTATTTGATTGCTAGGATCAGCGACAGTTTCTGGTAACTCTGCTAATCCACGATTGGGGTCAATTCCTCGAATATCAATTTGCACCGTGCCATTAAATTCAGGGCCTAAGTCAGAGGTAGCAGTAATGTCACTTTCGGGGGTTAATCTATCTCGAAACTGGGTGCCAAAGATGCCTTGAGAAGTAATACGAATTTGACCCCCAGAACCTTTTTGTGCATTGGCTGTGATGTCGCTATTTTCTTTAGGTACTGCCACCAAAGTATCGGTTTTAATCCTAATGTTGCCGCCATTAGAATTACGTGCATCCGTACTAATCCGACTACCACGGCGCAAGAGAATTTGTGAGGCTTGCAGGTTAATATTTGCCCCTCCACCGGATGCCGTTCTACCATCAATGCTGCTTTGGTTGTCAAGAGCGATCGCATCGGCTACTACATTGATGTTACCCGCCTGTCCTGTACCCAACGCTTGCAGATTCAGGGTTCCCCCATTACGAAGAATCAATTGCCCCACATTCAGATTCAACGAACCTCCGTTCGCCGTAGCATTGGGATTGGTTACGCCGGATGCAATCCCAACAGAAATCTGAATTTGACTGTTAAATTGACTCCTACCCTCATTACCAATAACTTCTACACGACCCCCATTAATCGTAATGCTTCCCGCATCTCCGCTGCCTAAAGATGCCGTAGAAATAAGTCCTCCATCTCGGAGAGTCAGTACAGGTGTAAAAATTTCCATAGTTCCGCCTGGTTTAGCAGAGTAAGCATCAGCGGAGATGAAACTAGGATTCCGACTCCCATTCGCCAAAACTCCGGAACTACCCTCTACTATTACTGACTCAGTGGCGTTAATTGTTAACTTACCTCCCTGCCCTCCTGTTGTATTGAAAGGTTGGTCGCCAATAACCGATCCGCTAGATAAACTAATTCCTGCTCCTTCAGAGATCCTCAACCGCTTCGTATCAATATTAATGTCCCCAGCTTTCCCATTAGTACTGATTGCAGTTGCACCAAGCAAGGTTGCTGACGGATTTCCGTCGGGAGTTCGCAGCAGTTCTACTGATTCGGAAGCTTTGATGTCGATATTCCCTGAGGGTGCTTCAGTGCGAGTGATGCTAACGATCGCACTGCCATCGCGCACGGTAAAACGTTCTCCCTCAAAGGTGATATTTCCTCCGGTACCCGTACTGCCCGCAAGTGTACCAGTGTTGATCCCTGAACCGACCAGATCGAAAACTCTGGCATGGATAGTCATATTTCCGGCGTTGCCAGCACCTAATGTAGCACTACCCGATACGGTTCCATTGTTGATCAGCAGTTGTCCCGTATCGATCAGGATGTTTCCAGCATTTCCGCTGCCAGCAGTACTAGTTACCAGCAGAATTTGTGGGTCAAAAGGGTTGATCGATCCAGATACTGTGTAATTATTGACAAAGTTTTGAAAGCGCTCAAATCCAATCCCCACCAGTTCTACTGAGTCGATAGCCCGGATATTGACAGCGCCTGCTGCACCATTTCCTAATGCCAGCGTTGAGATTTGTGCCCCACCTTCACCCCGAAACGTTTGGGCGTTAATATCGATGCCCCTACCGTCAATATCTCCCAAAGTCAGTGCATAAATTCGCCCACCGTTGAGGCTGACATTTCCACCTCTAATCTCTACTTTGCCACCACCCAACCCACTGGTATTAATTAGTGAACCAGACGATAGTTCAATCTTGCCGAAGTTCTGAATGTTGTCATAGTTTAAACCCAGTCCGAATTGGGTTGGTGTCAACTCGACAAAACCTCCACTGGCAACGCTACCCAGGAGAATTTGTCCCGTATTTGCTGTTAAATTTCCACCATTGAGGAGAACATCACCACCAATTAAGGCTAAGGTTTGACCGGGTTGTACGGCTAAACCCACATTATTGGGAATGGGAAGAGTTGGGGGAAGAGTTGGCAAATTGGGTGATGCCAATGCTGTTGATTGATTGATAATACTTCCGGGATTTGACCCAAACTGTAAGCCAATGGGAACATTGATAGTTAGTAGTGGAGATGCTTGGGGATTAGTGGCGCTGAATTCACTACCATCTGCAAACTTGATGCTATCGGCTGTTGAAGCAATAAACGAACCACCAATATTTAATTGAGCATTCGGGCCAAATATAATTCCATTGGGATTGATAAAAAACAAATTAACCCCCATACCGTTAGCCCTCAGGGTGCCATCAATATTGGAGATACTTCCCCCGGTAACACGACTGAAAATGCTCTGTACATTTGGTGTCAGGGTGGTATCAAAGTCAGCCGTCTGTCCCGTTAGCACCGAAAACTGCTCAAAACTGTGAAATAGGTTAGTCCCTGCGCGATCGAGAGTTCCGCCAGTAATGCTGAGTGTATTGCCAGAGGGAGTAACAATGGAATTGTTGGGCAATGTGCGATCGGGCACAATTTGCGCTTGTGCCGACAGTGTAGAAGCGAACAAAAAACAGGTGATGGATGCGATCGCGCCAAAAGGA
>Ga0310810_10010987_pt1 | contig 10570 bp, 8 predicted proteins | sample NCmetagenome_FD_207641 | JGI IMG/M metagenome (GOLD analysis project Ga0310810, IMG submission 207641) | Soil microbial communities from experimental microcosm in Duke University, North Carolina, United States - NC | ecosystem: Engineered > Artificial ecosystem > Soil microcosm > Unclassified ... | reverse complement strand
GATCTTCAGCTGCCTGGGCGGCGCGGCGGAGCCGGTGATCGACCTGTCGAAGCGCACGCCCCTCGCGAACGGCGATATCCTGATCCTTTGCAGCGACGGCCTGTGGAGCGTCTATCCGGTGCGCGAGATGTCGACGATGCTGACGTCCACGCCCATTCTCACGACGGCGCCGCAGATCATGCGCGAGGCCGAGGAACGCGGCGGCGCCGAAGGCGACAACCTGTCGGCGATCATCGTCCGCTGGGGTCCGGAGACGCTCGCTGACCACGCGACGACGACGACGGAGGCGCTCGAGCTCGGCCAGTTCGAGACGCAGGTCGACGCGACGGTGACGCTCACCGACCGCGCGGGCGCGCACCGCGACCTGACCGACGACGAGATCGAGCGCGCGATCGCTGAAATACAATCCACGATTCAGAAGTATCGAAAGTAATCGCCGTGCGCCAGCTTTTGATCGACACCGAAACCACCGGCCTCGACCCGAAGCAGGGCCACCGGATCATCGAGCTCGCGGCGGTCGAGCTCGTCAACCGCCGGCTCACGGGGCGGCATCTGCACTATCGGATCGATCCCGAGCGCGACATCGACTATGCCGCCACCGAGGTGCACGGGCTGACGCGCGACGACCTGCGCGGCATGCCGTGCTTCCGCGACATCGCGGGCGAATTCGCCGACTTCGCGCGCGGCAGCGAGTGGATCATTCACAACGCGCCGTTCGACGTCGCGTTCTTCGACCACGAATTCGGGCTCTGCGGCCTGCCGCAGTCGTCGGGCCTGTACGCGCGGCTCGTCGACACGCTCGCGCTCGCGCGCGAGACCTTCCCCGGCAAGCGCAACAACCTCGACGCGCTGTGCGAGCGCTTCGGCGTGTCGAATGCGCACCGCACGCTGCACGGCGCGCTGCTCGACGCGCAGCTGCTCGCCGAGGTCTACCTCGCAATGACGCGCGGACAGGAGACGTTGATCATCGACATGCCGCTCGTCATGGCGATGCCGGAAGGCGGGCATCTCGCGCGCGACAGCGGTGCCGACGGCGCGCCGCGCTACGCCATCCTGGCGATCGTTCCGGCGCAGGCGGAACTCGACGCGCACCGCGAATATCTCGAAGCGCTGGCGCGCGAATCAAAGGCTGGCTGCCTGTGGCTCGCACTCGAGCAGCCGCCAGTGGATGCGCTTGCGGAGGCGGTGGCGGTCGCGTGAGCCCGAAGGGCCGTTCCCGAGGGCGAACAAGCCCCGGAGCGCGCTAGCGCGAAGGGTAGGCCAGTGAGCCCGGAAGCGCGAAGCGGCGAATGGGTGCGATGGAGCTGATCCTCTGGCGCCATTGCGACGCGCAGGACGGCGTGCCGGACGAGTTGCGAGCGCTGACGCCGCGCGGGCGTGCCGAAGCCGCGCGCATCGCGGAATGGCTGCGCGGCCGGCTGCCAACCGGGTGCCGCATCCTGGTCTCACCCGCCGTGCGCGCGCGGCAGACCGCCGAGGCGCTCGGCCTTCCCTTCGAAACGCTACCGGACGTCGCGCCGGGCGCATCGGTCGGCGACGTGTTGCGCGTTGCAGGCTGGCCGGATGCGGCGGCCACGACGCTCGTCGTCGCCCACGAGCCGACGCTCGGGCGCGTCGCGGCCCATCTGCTCGACGAAGCGGGCGAGCGTCCGCTCGCGAAGGGCGGCGTCATGTGGCTCGCATCGCGGCCGCTCGACGCGGGCGGGCCGGAAGGCACGATCGTCGCGGAGACGTCGCCGCAGTCGCTTGCGCGATCCTGACGCGGACGTGCTGTCGCGTCGAGGGCCGGACGCGCCGTAGATTCCTGCTACGCTCGCAGGCTTTCCGCATTGCGGCAAAGCCTGGCGAATGGCGGTCGACTACCTGCAGAAGATCCTGACCGCGAAGGTCTACGACGTCGCGGTGGAGACGCCGCTCGAGCTCGCCACGACGCTGTCGTCGCGGCTCGGCAACCGCGTGCTGCTGAAGCGCGAGGACCAGCAGTCCGTCTTCTCCTTCAAGCTGCGCGGCGCCTACAACAAGATGGCGCACATGAGCGCCGCCGAGCGCGCGCGCGGCGTGATCGCGGCGTCGGCCGGCAACCACGCGCAGGGCGTCGCGCTTGCCGCACAGCGGCTCTCCTGCGCGGCGACGATCGTGATGCCGGTGACGACGCCGCACATAAAGATCGCCGCCGTCCAGGCGCGCGGCGTCACCGTCGTGCTGCACGGCGACTCGTATTCCGACGCTTACGCCCGGGCGCTCGAGCTGCAGAAGCAGTCGCGCGCGACCTTCGTGCATCCGTACGACGATCCGGACGTGATCGCGGGCCAGGGCACGATCGGCATGGAGATCCTCCGCCTGTGCCTGGGCCCGCTCGACGCCATCTTCGTCGCGGTCGGAGGCGGCGGCCTGATCAGCGGCATCGCCGCCTACGTGAAGCGCGTGCGCCCTGACGTGCGGATCGTCGGCGTGCAGCCGGAGGATTCCGACGCGATGGCGCGCTCGCTCGCCGCCGGGCGCCGCGTCACGCTGCCGCATGTCGGCCTGTTCGCCGACGGCGTCGCCGTGCGGCAGGTCGGCCGGGAAACGTTCCGTCTCGCACGCAAGTACGTCGACGAGATCGTGCGCGTCGACACCGACGCCATCTGTGCGGCGCTGAAGGACGTGTTCGAGGACACGCGCTCCATTCTCGAGCCGGCCGGCGCGCTCGCCGTCGCCGGCGTCAAGGCCTGGGTCGGCCAGCACCGCGTGCGCGGCCGCACGTTTGCGGCGATCGCATGCGGCGCCAACATGAATTTCGACCGCCTGCGGTTCGTCGCCGAGCGTGCGGAGCTCGGCGAGCAGCGCGAGGCCGTGCTGGCCGTGACGATTCCCGAGCGCGCGGGCAGCTTCCGCGAGTTCTGCGCGCTGCTCGGCAAGCGATCGATCACCGAGTTCAATTACCGCTATGCCGATCCGAAGGTCGCGCACCTGTTCGTCGGCATCGAGGTCGCGAACCGCCGCGAGACGGAGCAGCTGCTCGCGGCGCTCGCGCGCGGCCGCATCGAGGCCCAGGACCTGTCCGACAACGAGATGGCGAAGCTGCACGTCCGCTACCTCGTCGGCGGCCACGCGCCGGAAGCAGAGCACGAAATTCTCTATCGCTTCGAGTTTCCCGAGCGTCCGGGCGCGTTGATGCGCTTTCTCGACAGCATGAGCGCCGGCTGGAACATAAGCCTCTTCCACTACCGCAACCACGGCGCCGACTACGGACGTGTGCTCGTCGGGATGCAGGTGCCTCCGCGCGACAGCGGCAAGTTCCGGCATTTCCTCGACCGGCTCGGCTACGACTACGTCGACGAGTCGGCCAACCCGGCCTACCGGATGTTCCTCGGCCGCTAGAGCTCACGCAGAGCTTTCGCTCCGTAGCACGGCGCGGGCCCCGGACCGGCGCCTGTCCGGGGGCGTCGTTTCGCGGCACGTCATGCCGCAACGCGGCAGGGGCGCCCAGGTGAAAAGATGCCGTGATGTTGCGTTTGCGTCGGTTTCGGCCGCAGCGGCCTATTCCGGCAAGCTTTATGCTCTATGCAAGCGCTCCGGCCCATGGCAGACTCGGCTCGGACCCGGCGGGTCGCCCCGCCGCAACGCAGTTTTGAACACGGGCGTCGATGAGCAACGACGGACAGGGCCGCAATTCGCTTTCCGGCATCAAGGTGATGGTGATCGACGACTCGAACACCATTCGCCGCAGCGCGGAAATCTTCCTGCTGCAGGCCGGCTGCACGGTCATCCTCGCGGAGGACGGCTTCGACGCGCTCGCGAAGATCGCCGACCACCAGCCTGACCTCGTGTTCGTCGACATCATGATGCCGAGACTCGACGGATACCAGACGTGCGCCCTGATCAAGAAGAACAGCCGGTTCCATGCGATGCCGGTCGTGATGCTGTCCTCGAAGGACGGCCTCTTCGACCGGGCGCGCGGGCGCATGGTGGGGTCGGACCAGTACCTCACCAAGCCGTTCACCAAGGAAAGCCTGCTGAAGGCGGTCGCCGCGCACGTCAAGGCCGTAGCGGCGTGACGGCATGACGACCCCGATGACCGCGCGCGAGATCGTCGCGGAAGCCCGCGACGCCGAGCGCAAGGGAGCCATGATGGGCAGCATCCGCAAGATCCTCATCGTCGACGACTCGGCCACCGAGCGCCACATGCTGAAGGACCTGCTGACCAAGGCCGGCTACGACGTCGTCGCGAGCGACAGCGCCGAAGACGCCATCGCCAAGGCGCGGCAGGTGAAGCCCGACCTGATCCTGATGGACGTGGTGATGCCGGGCCTGAACGGGTTCCAGGCGACGCGCGCGATCAGCCGCGACCCCGATACGAAGTCGATCCCCATCATCATGTGCACGTCGAAGAGCCAGGAAACGGACAGGATCTGGGGCCTGCGCCAGGGCGCGCGCGATTACGTCGTCAAGCCGGTCGATCGCGACGCGCTGCTCGCGAAGATCGTCGCGCTCGGCTGATCGGCGCCAACGGACCTCCCGACGATGAGCCGCGCCGCCCGCCTCGACCTGCGCTCGTTCCAGCAGGAACTGGCCACCCGGCTCGCCGCCAAGACGGCGGCGCAGGTCGAATCGTCCCGTCTCGGCTTTTCGTGCGGCGACGAGCGCTGGCTGATCCGGCTGGCCGACGCCGGCGAAGTGATCGCCGTGCCGCCGATCGTCCCCGTTCCGCTCACCAAGCCCTGGTTTCTCGGCCTCGCGAACATCCGCGGCAACCTGTTCAGCGTCATCGACTTTCCGCAATTCCTGGGCTTCCCGCCCGTCGTCCTCGGCAATCTCGCCCGCCTTCTGCTGTTGAGCGCGCGCACCGGCGAGCAGCATGCCGGCGTCGTCGTCCAGCGCGTGCTCGGCTTGCGCAATCTCGCGCAATTGACGGCGGTGGAGGACGACACCGTGCAACCCGCGTGGCACGTTCGCCGCTGGGCGGAAGCCGACGGCTCGACGTGGCGGGAAATCGATCTCGGCAAGCTCGCGCGCGACCCTGCTTTCCTGCAGGTCGGCGCATGACGCGCGCGCCGAATGCGCCCGCGAACAAGATGCAATCGGAGGCTCAATGGCATTGAAAATGGCTGGGCTGTTCGGCGGTGAGCCGCGCGTGGCGGCGGAGAACACCGACTTCGAGCCGCCGACGACGCAGGTGCGGATGGGCATTCGCTCGCCCGACGGTTTCGACCCGCTGTCGACCGTTTCGGTGATGGAGCAGTTGCGCACGGCCAGCAATGCCGCGTCGGCGCCACCGAAGCTCGCGATGATCGGCAACCTGCCGGTCGTCAAGCAGTTCCAGATCCTCGGCGTGCTGACGGTCGCGTTCCTGGCACTTGCCGCGTTCATGGTGTACCTCGACAACCGCGCCGCGAACCAGCAATCGATGCAGGGGTCGATCGCCACCGAGATGCAGATGCTGTCGCAACGGCTCGCGCGCGGTTCGGCGCTGGCAGCGCAGGGACAGTCGGCCGCGTTTCCGGCGCTCTCCGACAGCCGCGAGCGCTTTCGCGCGAATCTCGATGCGCTCGTGAACGGCGGGCCCTTCAAGGGGACGTCGCTCGACGCCACGCAGGATCCCGCCGCGCTCGAAACGCTCGGCGCGATCAAGAGCCGCTGGGAGCGCGTCGACGCCGCGGCGACCCGCCTCATCGACAACGAAAAGAGCCTCACGTCGCTCGCGCGCGGCCTCGAGACGATCAACCGAGACAACAGCGGCCTGCTCGAGCTCGCGCAGCAGGCGGCGCGCGAGATCGGACAAGGCGGCGGGTCGCTGCGCGAAGTCGAATATGCGAACCAGCTCGCGGTGCTGTCGCAGCGGATCGCGAAAAACGCGAACGCGCTCGCCGCCTCGGACGAAATCGATCCCGAGATCGCGTTCCTGCTCGGCAAGGACGAGGCGGCGTTCCGCGACGTGACGAACGGCCTCGCGAAAGGCAGCGACGCGCTGCGTCTCGCGCCGGTGCGCTCCGACGACGCGCGCGCGACGCTCACCGAGCTCGCCAAACGCTTCACCGCGTACCAGGCCGGCATCGCCGCCATCCTGGGCAACATGACGAATCTCGTCGTTGCGAAGCAGGCCGCGCGCGGCGTGAACAGCGAGGCCGAGCCGATGCTCGCCGACGCGACGAAGCTTGCGTCCGACTACCAGAGCGGCAGCCGGACACGTCCGTGGACGCTCGGCCTCGCGATCGCGTTCGCGCTCGCGGCGCTCGCGTGCCTCGCGATGGTGGCCAAGGTGTTCCTCGACGACGCGCGGTTGCGCGCGCAGGACAGCGAGCACGAGAACAAGCGCAACCAGGAGGCGATCCTGCGGCTGCTGAACGAAATGGGCAGCTTGGCCGATGGCGACCTGACCGTGCAGGCTTCGGTCACCGAGGACGTCACCGGCGCGATCGCCGACTCGATCAACTTCACGATCGAGGAGCTGCGCACGCTCGTGCGCGGCATCAACTCGGCGACCGACCAGGTGACGAAGGCGACGCAGGAAACGCAGGCGATCTCGAACCGGCTGTTCGAGGCGTCGCAGCGGCAGAACCGCGAGATTCAGCAGGCGTCCGCGTCGGTGCTGACGATGGCCGAGTCGATCAACGAGGTGGCGCAGAACGCCGCGCAGTCGGCGAAGGTCGCGGAGGCGCAGCTCGCCGCCGCGGCGCTCGGCGGCACGGCGGTTCAGGACCAGATCTCCGGCATGAACGACATCCGCTCGCAGATCCAGGAAACGTCGAAGCGGATCAAGCGCCTCGGCGAATCGTCGCTGGAAATCGGCGAGATCGTCGAGCTCATTTCCGACATCACCGAGCAGACGAACGTGCTCGCGCTGAACGCCGCGATCCAGGCGGCGTCCGCCGGCGAGGCGGGACGCGGGTTCACCGTCGTCGCCGAGGAAGTGCAGCGGCTTGCCGAGCGCTCAGGCGAGGCGACGAAGCAGATCGACGCGATCGTGAAGACGATTCAGGCCGACACGCAGGATGCGGTGGCGGCGATGGAGAAATCGACCGTCGGCGTCGTCGAAGGCGCGAAGCTGTCCGACGCCGCCGGCCAGGCGCTTGCGGAAATCCAGCGCGTGTCGCGCGAGCTGGCCGACCTGATCGGCGCCATATCGGCGCAGACGCAGCGGCAATCGGCGTCCGTAACGGATGTGACGCGCGGCATGCAGGGCATCCTGCGCATCTCGGAAGAAACGACCGAGGGCACGAAGCAGACGAACGTGTCGATCGGCCAGCTGACGAAGCTCGCCGCCGAGCTCCGCAGCTCGGTCGCCGGCTTCAAGGTGTGACGACCGCCACTTGACGGAAGCACCGACGATGCAGGCCGTGCAAACCGAAACCGCTGCGGAATTCGACCTCGGTCCCTTGTCCTGGGTCCAGGGCGAGATCGACGAGGCGCTCGCGCGCGGCCTCGAGGCGCTCGCTTCGTTCACGCGCGAGCCGGGCGACGGCGCCGCGCTCAAGCACGCTCGCGCGCACGTCCATCAGGCGGCGGGCGCGATCCAGATGGTGGGGCTCGATGCTGTGGCGGCGTTTTCCGACGAGATCGAGCGCCAGCTCACGCGGCTCGAGGAGCTGCCGGCCGCGGACGTGCCGGCCGCCGTCGGCCGCGTCGATCATGCGATCGCGCGGCTGCGCGTATTTCTCGCCGACGTCGCCGGCGGCGCGCCGCCGGTGCCGCTGGCCCTGTTCCCCGAATACGAGGCGATGCAGAAAGCGCGCGGCGTGGAAACGGCCGCGCCGACCGACCTGTTCTACCCGGATCTCAACGTTCGCGCACCGCGCTCGACGCCGTCGGAAATCATGCCCGCCGCGCGCCTCGCATCCCATCTGCTGAAGGAGCGGCGGCAATATCAGCGCGGCCTGCTCGAATGGCTGCGCGGCGCGGACGGCGGCGCGACGGCGATGCGCGACGCCATCGCGGCGATCGAGGAAGTCACGCCGCAGCCGGCGTTGCGCGCGTTCTGGTGGACGGCGGTGGCGCTGCTCGAGGCGCTCGCACACGGAGCGCTGCCGCGCAGCTTCGGCGCGAAGCAGCTCGTCGCGCGGATCGATATGCAGATCCGCCGCGTCACCGAGGGCAGCGCAAAGGTCGCCGACCGGTTGCGCCGCGAGGTGCTCTACCACGTTGCGATCGCGGAGCCCACGACACCGCAGATCGAGCTCGTGCAGCGCACCTATTATCTCGCGGCGCTGATGCCGACGCCCGAGGCGCTCGACGGCGACGTCGTGCGGCTGCAGCCGCTGCTGCGCGAGGCGCGGGAGCAGCTCGCGCACGCGAAGGATGCCTGGCTCAAGGCGGCATCGGGACGCACCGACACGCTGCCGAAGCTCGCACAGCTCGTTGCCTTCGCGAACGCGAAGGCCGCCGAGCTCAAGCACCCGGCGCTCTCGCGGCTGATGACGACGCTCACCGAGCGCCTGGCCGCCATGCCGCCGGAAGGCGCGTCCGAGCCGCTCGCGATGGAATTCGCGACCGCGCTGCTGCTCGCGGAGAGCGCGTTCGAGAATTTCAACAACCTGTCGCCGGAGTTCGCGACGCAGGTCGACGCGATGATCGCGCGTCTCGACGCTGCCCGTGCCGGCCGCACGGCGACCGACGCGGCGCCGGCGCTCGACGAGATGTCGCGCCGCGCGCAGGAGCGCGCGCTGCTCGCGCAGGTGATGCGCGAAGTGCGCGCGAACCTGCGCCACATGGAACAGGTCCTCGACGCGTTCTTCCGCGACCACACGCGGCGCACCGATCTCTCGGCGCTCGCAAAGGACAGCCAGCAGATCCGCGGCGCGCTCAAGATGCTCGAGCTCGACGACGCCGATCGCCTGCTCGCGCTGTGCCAGGCGCAGGTCGAGACGTACGCCGATCCCGGCACCGGCGTCGACGAGGAAGGGCTCGAGCTCCTGGCCGAGTCGCTCTCGGGGCTCGGCTTCTACATCGACGCCGTGCTGCACCAGCGACCCGAACGCGACCGGATCATCGCCCCGCTGATCGCGAAGCGCCTCGGCGAGACGCCGCAGGCGCCTGTCGCGGAGCCGCAATCGGTCGAGGATTCGGTCGCCGAGCTGCGCGCCGCGCTGCCCCGGCTCATGGCCGACGTTCGCCACGCGCCGGCCGATGCCGACGCGCGCGCCGAGCTGCGCCGCAAGCTCGCGAGCCTGCGCGACGACGCCGACCTGATCGGCGACGCCGACCTCGTCGCGCAAGCGAACGCCGCGCTGCGGCAGATCGACGAGGGCGAGAGCGCTGCGCTCGCTGCGAGCGTGGATTTGATCGTCGAATCCGGCACGGCGCCCGCGCCGGCGATTTCCGAGGAGACGCAGCGCCTGCTCGACACCGACGCGAGCGGCCTCGACGCGGAGCTGCTCGATATCTACCTCGCCGAAGCCGACGAGGTGCTCGAAACGGTTGCCGAACAGAAACGCGCGCTCGAGCACAATCTCGGCGACCGCGAAGCGCTCGTCACGATCCGCCGCCAGTTCCATACGCTGAAGGGCAGCGGCCGCATGGTGGGTTTGACCGAGCTGGGCGAGCTCGCCTGGAACGTCGAGCGCGTGCACAACCGCCTGCTCGAGGAAGATCGGCGCGTCACGCCGGCAGTCATCGAACTGATAGGCATTGCGCACGAGAGCTTCCGGCATTGGGTCAGCGAATTGCGGCGCCCGCGCCGGTCAAGCCGGTGCCTGGGGCCACCGACGCGCCGGTCGGCCCGATCGCGAAGCCGGCCGCACCGGCGATGCACGCGGACGCTCGCGAAACGTTCGCGCCTTTTGCAACGGGCGATCACGCAATCGAACATCCGTCCGCGGCGTCCGTGCTGCCAGGTACGCCGGGCGCGGACCACGATGCCGCCGCGCCGGGCGCACCCGACCTCGAGCTCGTCGACTTCCCGGAGCTCGGCAGCGCGCCCGACGACGGCGAACAACCGAGCGTCACGGTGATCGAGCAGGCGCTCGGCGAGACGATCGACGTCGGCGTACCGGCCGATCGCGGCGACCCGGTGAAGCCCTTGCTGCGCGTCGTCGCGGACAACTCGGCCGCTCACGCCGCCGCGAGCGATGCGCGCGCACGCGCGCACGTGCATCCGCCCGGGCTCACGCTGCTGACCGACGGCGCGCGTGAAGCGGAGCCGGCGCCGGCGACGGAGCAGGACGACGTGACCGTCGGCCCCGTCACGCTGTCCGCCGGGCTGTGGCGGATCCTGTGCGACGAGGCCGACCAGAACGTGGCCGTACTGCAGCACGAAGTGTCGGTGCTGCAGTTCGATCCGGATTACATGCCCGTCGAAGCGATGGTGCGCGCGAGCCACACGCTGTGCGGCATCCACCGCACCGGCGGCATCACGTTGATCGCGACGACGGCGCGCGCGCTCGAGCAGGCGCTGCTCGCGCTCGAGGAGCGCGGCGTGCCGTTTCCGAGCACGGCGCAGCCGGTGCTCGCGCGGGCGACCGCGGGCCTCGCGCATTTCGTGAGCCGCGTGAAGAGCCGCGAAGGCTTCACGCCGAGCGACGAGCGCGAAGCGCTGGACATCGCGACCGAGCTCGACGAGATGCGCAAGGAAGCGCTGGCCGACGTACCCGCC
>Ga0310810_10010986_pt1 | contig 10571 bp, 9 predicted proteins | sample NCmetagenome_FD_207641 | JGI IMG/M metagenome (GOLD analysis project Ga0310810, IMG submission 207641) | Soil microbial communities from experimental microcosm in Duke University, North Carolina, United States - NC | ecosystem: Engineered > Artificial ecosystem > Soil microcosm > Unclassified ... | reverse complement strand
CCTTTGTCTCGATCGCGCCGCGCAATGTGCCGTCGCTGAACACGCGATTACCGACGAAGTTGATGCTGCGCACTCCTGTGGACGGTCCCTCGTTGATCTCGAAGACGAGGTCGACGCGGTTTTCCGGCAGCTGAATGATCTTGGGCTCGACGGTTGCGGCGAAGCGGCCGCGGCGGCGATAGAGCTCCAGGATGCGGCGCACATCATTCTGCACCCGGGTCCGGGTATAGACGGTGCGCGGGCGGGACTGGATCTCGGTGTTGAGATCCTTGTCCGCGATCTTCGAGTTTCCCTCGAAGGCGATGCGGTTGAGGATCGGGTTCTCGACCACCCGGACGACCAGCACATTGCCTTCACGGTCCAGCTTGACGTCCGCGAAGAGCCCCGTGTTGAACAGCGCCTTTAAGGAACGGTCGATGCGCTCGGGATCCCACGGATCGCCGGGCTGCACGAGCAGGTAAGAGCGTATGGTCTCTGGCTCGATCCGCTGAATGCCTTCGATGCGGATATTGGCGATCGTTCCGGCGGACGCTGCCGCCGGTGTGTGCCGCGTCTGCGCCGCGGCAGACAGCACCCATCCCGCCGCCGAGACAAAGGTCGCGACAAGCAGGGCGAGCCAACAGATGGTCACGCGCTTTGGAACCAACCCCCCACCCCCGGACGGTCTTGCGATAATCCCGCGACAAGCAATCCTGTCAGGTCACCGGACTATTTACAAACTCCACGATCGCCAAAAGTGAACGAGGTCGTTCCAGGTCGCAAATACCATTAAGGTCAGCACCAGGGCCAGCCCGATGCGAAAGCCGTATTCCTGAGCGCGCTGACCCAGCGGTCGCCCGCGGACTGCCTCGGCGGCATAGAACAGCAGGTGGCCCCCGTCAAGCACCGGCACCGGGAATAGATTGATCAGCCCGAGGTTGATCGACAGCACCGCCATGAACCAGAGCAATTGTACGACGCCGCCGCGGGCGACTTCCCCCGACATTTGGGCGATGCGCAATGGCCCACCGAGTTCGTCACTGCCGCGCGTGCCGATGACGATCTGCCACATGGCTTCGAGCGTGCCGACCGACAGGCTCCAGGTTTCCTGAACCGCGCTGCCGGCTGCTCTGACCGGGTTCCGCCTGACATACTCGACGCCGCTGCGGCCAATGCCGAGCAAGCCGATCTCATGCCGATCCCCAAACCGATCGGTGATCTCGGTGCGGCTCGGTGTCACATGCAGCGTGACCGGCTGGCCGTCGCGCCTGACAACAAGCGTCATCGGCACGCCCGGATTCATCCGGACGATCTGCTGGACATCCTCGAAGCGCTGGATATCGGTGCCGTTGATGTTCGTGATGACATCGCCGGGATGGATCTCGCCCGCTTCCGCCGCGCTGCCCGGCTGGACTTGGCCAACCTCGGGCGGCGTGAACGGCTGGCCGTAAGTCGCGAACAGGACCGCGAGGACGACGATCGCGAACACAAAATTCGCGATCGGCCCGCCGGCGACAATCGCGGCGCGCTGCCCCAGCCGCTTGCCGTGGAACGATACGGCCCATTCGGCCGGGCTCAGCTGGTTCATCCCGGCGATCGGCAAGCCCGAGCTGGCATCGGCATCGCCGAACATCTTGACGTAGCCGCCGAGCGGGATGGCGCTAAACTTCCAACGGGTGCCCGCCCGGTCCCACCAGCCGAACAACTCCGGCCCGAAACCGATCGAGAACACCTCGACCTTCACGTCATTGCGGCGGGCAATCCAGTAATGGCCGAACTCGTGGACAAAGACGAGGACCGTCAAAACGATGACAAACCAAAAGGCGATCCACAGAAAGTGGTAAACCCCACCTTCCAATAACGGTGTCAAATAGCTCATCTCTTGTCCGCCGATCAGGCCTGGCGCGCCGCAGTGCGCTTGGCAACGATCTGCGCCGCCGTGGCACGCGCAGCCTTATCCAAATCGTAAACATCCTCAAGGGAATCAAGATTACCCCCCGGCAGTTGCTCGAGGGTGCGCTCGACGGTCGCGGCTATGTCTAGAAAACCGATCTCGCCGCCGAGGAAGGCGTGGACGGCGGTTTCGTTGGCAGCATTGAGCACGGTCGGCGCGCCAGCCCGGGTCAACGCCTCCCGCGCCAGCCGCAGGGCCGGGAAACGCTCGGGATCGGGGGCTTCGAAGGTCAGCCGACCGATCTCGGCCAGATCGAGCCGCTTCGTCGGGGCCGGCGTGCGGTCCGGCCACCCCAGCGCGTAGGCGATCGGGGTCCGCATATCGGGGGAGCCGAGATGGGCCAGGACGGAGCCATCCCGGTAAGTCACAAGCCCATGCACGATGGACTGCGGGTGCACGACGATGTCGATCCGCTCGGGGCCGAGCTGGAAAAGGTGATGCGCCTCGATCAGCTCGAGGCCCTTGTTCATCAATGTCGCCGAGTCCACCGAGATTTTCGCACCCATGCGCCATGTCGGATGCGCCACCGCCTGTTCCGGTGTCATATCGCGCATCTCGGTCAGGCTGCGCTCGCGGAACGGGCCGCCGCTGCAGGTTAGCGTGATCTTCTCGATGCCATGGACGCGCTCGAAATCGAAGCACTGCCAGATGGCATTGTGCTCGCTGTCGACCGGGAGCAGCGTCGCGCCATGGGCCAGCACCTCCCGCATGAACAGGCTGCCGGCGCAGACCAGCACCTCCTTGTTCGCGAACGCGACGATGCGGCCCTTGCGGATCGCGGCCAGGGTGGGCTCCAGGCCGGCGGCGCCGACGATCCCGGCCATCATCCAATCGGCGGGGCGCTCGGCGGCCTCAACGAGCGCGGCCCGCCCGCTGCCGATTTCGATGCCGGTGCCGGCAAGCGCGTCCTTCAACACATCATATTCGCCCGGCTCGGCGACTGCCGCAAAACGCGCCCCAAGCGCGCGGGCCTGCTCGGCGAGCAGCTTGGCATTGTTGTTGGCGGTCAGCGCCTCGACGGTGAAGTCTTGGCGGTTGCGCGACAGGAGATCGACCGTGCTTTGGCCGACGGAGCCGGTCGAGCCGAGAATGCTGACGCGCCGCGGTTGTGCGGCGCGCTCCTCAGAGCGCGCCGGCGAAGTTTCCCCGGGCCCTGCCCCTAGCCGATTGGCGGCGCTTATCGCCATGTCAGCACGCTGCCGCCGCCGATCAGTGTGAGGAGCGCCACGACCGGGATCACGGCCAAAAGGCCATCCAGCCGGTCAAGAAGGCCACCATGTCCGGGAATGAGGCCGCTCGTGTCCTTCACGCCGAACCTTCGCTTGGCCACCGACTCTGCAAGATCGCCGAACTGCTCAATAATCGCAAGTCCTGCGCTGACCAGCACCAGAGGTAGCGCCGAGGTGTCGACGAGCCGTGCCGTCCCCCAGCCCGCGAGGGCGGCGCAGCCGGCGCCGCCGATCATGCCGGCCCAGGTCTTGCGCGGGCTCCAGCTTGGCGCAAGCCGCGGGCCGCCAACCTGCCGCCCAATCAGATAGGCGCCGATATCGGTCGCCCAGACGACTGCGAAGATCCACAACAGGGTCAGGCGGCCGCCGCTCTCTCCATGCGCCAGCCACAGGAAGAGGACGCAAGGGAGAGATATCCACAAGAGACCCAGCGCGAGCCAGCGCGGCTCGGGGTCGCGATTGTAGCGGGCGATCGCGAAGACAATCGCGGCTCCGACGACCGCCACCGCCATCCCGAGTGCCGCGCCGGTCAGTGCAGCAGCGACCGCCGCCGCGAGGGCGGCGAGGATCAGAACGATGCCGGATATGCCGAGCCGGCCGCCGCGGCACAGCCGCACCCATTCCCAAGCCATGATGGCGGCGGCAAGTGCGGTCAGGATGCCGAGCCACGGCGACCCAAACCAAGCGGCGGCGATGGCGACCGGCGCCATGACCAGCGCGGACACGATGCGCAGCGCGAACGGGCTCGGCTCAGCGCGAGCCAACAGAAGTACCGTAGCGGCGCTCCCGGCCGCAATAATCGGCGATCGCCTGCTCCAGATCGGCGCGCCCGAAATCCGGCCATAGCGTCTTCGTAAAGACGAGCTCTGCATAGGCGCATTGCCACAACAGGAAGTTGCTGATGCGCTGCTCGCCGCTGGTGCGGATCAGGAGATCCGGATCCGGGAGATCGACGGTCAACAGATGCGAGGCGATCAGCTCCTCATCGATCGCGTCGAGCGGCAACGCGCCAGATCGCGCTTTGGCCGCGATGGCGCGCGCCGCGGCGGCAATCTCGGCGCGGCCGCCATAGGACAGCGCGATCGTCAGATTGATCCCGCGGTTGTCGCGGGTCAGGGCCTCGGCATTGTCGATCAGGGTCATGATGTCCGGAGAGAGACGCCCTATCTCCCCGATGACCCTGAGACGCACGCCGTTCCGATGCAATTCGGCGATCTCGCCGCGGAGATAGTGGCGCAGCAAGCCCATCAGATCGTCGACTTCATCGAGCGGCCGCTTCCAGTTCTCCGACGAAAAGCCAAAGAGGGTCAAATAAGGGATGCCAAGCTCGACCGCCGCGCTCAGCGTCCGGCGCACCGCCTCCGCGCCGCGGCGATGGCCGGCGATCCGCGGCAGGCCGCGGCTCTGCGCCCAGCGGCCGTTCCCGTCCATGATGATCGCAATGTGCCGCGGCAACCCGCCGGGCGAGGCCTCGGCGCTCATCAGACCTGAAGAATTTCCTTGTCTTTCTGCGCGAGCGTCTCGTCGATGCGCTTGATATGGTCATCGGTGAGGTGCTGCACCTCGCGGTCCAGCTTGCGGTGCTCGTCTTGCGAGATCTCGCCGTCCTTTTCGAGCTTGCGCAGCGCCTCGATGCCATCGCGCCGCACATTGCGCACCGAGACCCGCGCCTGCTCGGCGTATTTGGCCGCAACGCGGGTCAATTCGCGGCGCCGCTCCTCGTTCAATTCGGGGATCGGCACCCGGATTACCTGACCTTCGGTTTGCGGGTTGAGGCCGAGCCCGGCTTCCCGGATCGCCTTATCGACGGCCTTGACCACGCCGCGGTCCCACACCTGAACGCTGATCATCCGGGGCTCGGGCACGTTGACGCTCGCCACCTGATTCAGCGGCACCACCCCGCCATAGGCATTGACCTGCACCGGCTCCAGAAGGCTGGTCGAAGCCCGGCCGGTGCGCAGCCCGCCGAATTCCTTGCGCAGCACTTCGAGCGCGCCGTCCATCCGGCGGCGAAGATCGTTCAGCAGTTCCTCTTGGGCCATGGCGTCAGTTCCTCGCACTTCCCCGTACCGGTTTCGTAACTCTCTTATTGGGGTTTATTGTGGCTCTTCAATGATCGTATAGCGCCCGCGCCCCTGGACGACCTCGGCAAAGCCGCCATTCTCGAAAATCGAGAAGACCAGGATCGGGATGCCGTTTTCCCGCGCCAGGGAGATCGCGGCGGCGTCCATGACCTGCAGGTCCCGGGTCAGGACCTCGTGATAATCGAGCCGGTCGAAGCGGCGCGCACTCGGGTTGCGCAGCGGGTCGTCATCGTAGACGCCGTCGACCTTCGTCGCCTTCAACAGCGCGTCGCAGCCCATCTCAGAGGAGCGCAGGGCGGCTGCCGTGTCGGTCGTGAAGAACGGGTTGCCGGTGCCGGCGCCGAAAATCACGACCCGGCCTTTTTCGAGGTGGCGCAGGGCACGGCGGCGGATATAGGGCTCACAGATCGCCTGCATCGAGATCGCCGACTGCACCCGCGTCGTAACGCCGCGGCGTTCGAGCTCATTCTGCATCGCCAGCGAATTTATCACCGTCGCGAGCATGCCCATGTAGTCGCCCGAGGCGCGCTCCATCCCGACCGCGGCGCCCGACAGCCCGCGGAAGATGTTGCCGCCGCCGATGACCAGGCACAGCTCGGCGCCCAGCGAATGAACCGAGCAGATCTCGTCGGCGATGCGGCCGATCATCGCCGGGTCGAGGCCATACTCGCGCTCGCCCATCAGCGCTTCGCCTGAAATCTTCAGGAGGACGCGACGATACTTCAGAGCGGCAGCCATGCGTCCCGCGCCCATCCGGCTGAGAGGCCCGCCGCGGCGGGCGGCCCGAAGATTACACCAAAGTCGGGCCGCCGCAGCGGAATTTGACGCGGCGCCGAGGCGTAGCCCGCCAGAATCAGCTCTTCAGCTGGGCTCCCACTTCAGCGGCAAAATCGGAGGGCGGCCTCTCGACACCCTCGCCGAGCGCGAAGCGGACAAAGCCGGCGACCCGGATCGGCTTGCCGGCCGTTTTGGCGGCCGCTTCGACGACCTTCGACACCCGGCTCTCGCCATCGACGACAAAGATCTGATCGAGGAGCACGACCTCCTCGTAGAATTTGCGCAGCCGCCCTTCGACCATGCGCTCGATAATCGCCTCGGTCTTGCCGGTGCCCTGCGCCTGCTCGCGCAAAACAGCGCGCTCCCGGTCGAGCGCTGAGCCAGGCACCGCAGCCGTCTCGAGATATTGGGGGTTGGCGGCGGCAACATGCATCGCGAGCTGGCGGCCGAGCGTCTCGATCGCCTCGCCCGATGCCTCCGACTCCAGTGCGACCAGAACGCCGATCTTGCCGAGGCCCGGCGCCAGCGAATTATGGACATAGGAGGCGACATGCCCCTTCTCGACCGCGAGCCGCGTCACGCGGCGCAAGACGAGGTTTTCGCCGATGCGCCCCACAAGCTCGGTCAATTCCTCGGCGACCGTGCGGCCGGTGCCGGGATAAGGCATCTGCTTCAGGGCCTCGACATCGCTGTTGCCGGCAATCGCGAGCGCCGCGACGGCGCGAACGAAGGCCTGAAACAGCTCGTTGCGCGCAACGAAATCAGTCTCGGAATTGACTTCCACGACCGCGCCCGCCGTGCCGCGCGCCGCGACGCCGACAAGCCCGTCAGCAGCGACCCGCCCGGCCTTCTTCGCCGCCGCGGCGAGGCCCTTTTTGCGCAGCCAGTCGACGGCGGCTTCGACATCGCCGCTGGTGTCGCCCAGCGCCCGTTTGCAATCCATCATCCCGGCGCCGGTCCGATCGCGCAATTCCTTGACCAGCGCCGCCGTTATCTCGGCCATCGCATCATCCTCTCGTAAAATCGTTCCGGGCCGGCATCCCTTGAGCCGGCACTATTTTGCGGCCGGTGTGGCCTCGGAGGCGGCTTGCTCGCTGACGGTTTCCTCGGCCAGTGCCTCCGGCGCAGGCTCGTCGGCCAGCTCGTCTTCCTCGGGCACGGCCTCTCCCGGAATCTCGGCGCGGGCGCCGACATCGATGCCGGAAGCGGCGAGTTCGGCCTGCAACCCGTCGAGGACCGATCCGGCAACCAAATCGCAATACAGGTGAATCGCGCGCATCGCGTCGTCGTTGCCCGGGATCGGGTAGGCAATGCCGTCGGGCGAGGAGTTCGAATCGAGTATCGCGACGACCGGGATGCGCAGCTTGTTCGCTTCCTGGACGGCGATCGCCTCCTTGTTCGTGTCGATCACGAAGAGAATGTCGGGCAACCCGCCCATCTCCTTGATGCCGCCGAGCGCGCGTTCGAGCTTGTCGCGGTCGCGCGTCAGCTCGAGCAGCTCGCGCTTGGTCAGCCCGCTCTCCTCCGCGGTGATGCGCTCCTCAAGCTCACGCAAGCGCTTGATCGATTGCGAGATCGTTTTGAAATTCGTCAGCATGCCGCCGAGCCAGCGGTAATTGACGTAATACTGGCCGCAGCGCTTGGCTGCCTCGGTGATCGCCTCCTGCGCCTGGCGCTTCGTGCCGACAAAGAGTACCCGGCCGCCCCCGGCGACCACGTCGCGGATCGCTTCCAGCCCCTGGCGCAGCAAGGGCACCGACTGCTCCAGGTCGATGATGTGGATGCCGTTCCGAACGCCGTAGATGTACGGCGACATCTTCGGGTTCCACCGGCGCGTATGGTGGCCGAAATGAACGCCAGCCTCCAATAGCTGGCGCATCGAATAGTCGGGGAGTGCCATCAGCTCTTCCTTTCCGGTTAGACCGCCGCAGGGGACAATCGGAGCCTTCCGACGGAGCGGAAGCCCCAACACCGGAGCGGCCACCCGTTCGGGAGGCCGCAACCCTGCGTGTGGGTTATGCCGCGACTAGGTAAGGGTCTGCGGCCCGTTTGGCAAGCGCGGCGCGGGCTTCGTGGTTTGACCGCGGCCGATGCGGCACCTAAGGTCGGAGCTCTCTACGGAATACGCGAGAGGAGATGCCGAAATGGCGTTCTATGAATTGCGGCAATACAAGGTCCGGCCCGGCAAGATGCAGGAATGGCTCAAGGTCATGGAACAGGAGATCATCCCGTTCCAGGTCGCCAAGGGCATGGTGATCACCGGCAGTTTCCGCGGCGAGGCCGATGATTCCGTATATGTGTGGCTGCGCCGGTTCGAGAGCGAGGCGCAACGCGAAGCGCTCTACAAAGCGGTCTATGAAAGCGACCATTGGAAAAAAGAGATCGCGCCGCGCATTCCCGACCTGCTCGACCGCGAGAAGATGGTCGTCACCCGTATCGTCCCAACCACCCGCTCGACCGTGCAGTAAGCCTGAGAAACCTGCGCTATTACCCAGGCCAGGCTTGTCCCGGCCGCCCACGGCTTTCGTCGCAATAACTCAGTGACTCAATCTGTGACGCCCCAATGTGCCCCGGCAAGGGCGTTTGGGCTCGGTCAAATATCGTGGACATCGATGATGCCGGGCAGCGATTTTACCGCGGCGCGGATCTTCGGATCGATGCGGAAGCCGCCGGGGAGAGCCATCTCGATCTCGCGGCTCGGCAGGTCGAGAACGATCGTGACGCGGCCGCGCCCGCCCGCCTCGCGGCTGATGACGCTCTTGAGGCGCGGCAACGCCTCGGCCTCGGCCACGAAGATGCGTAGCCCCGCCGCCGCCTGCGCGACGATCGTATCCAGCGGCTCGATTTTCTGCACGGTGAGGCGCAGGTTCTCTTCCTCGCGGCGGACATCGACGGTAACGACAAGCGGCTGACCGCCCTCGAGCACACCACGCGTCTGCGCCAAGACCTCGGAGAAGACGGTTACTTCGAACGCGCCCGAGTTGTCCGACAATTGCACGAACGCAAAGCGGTTGCCGCGCGCCGAGGTGCGCTCTTTTTTGCCGATGACGATGCCGGCGAGGCGGAAGCGCGTCGAGCCATTCGCGGCGAGGGCGACCGGCAGATCGACCCAGCGGAGAACGCCGGCGCGCTCCAGGCTCTTGGCGTAGGGGTCGAGCGGGTGGCTCGACAGATAGAAGCCGATTGCGTCGAACTCGTGCTGCAGGCGCTCGACCGGTGGCCAGTCCGCGACGACCGGCAATGATGGGCGCGCCGCGAAGCCGGGATCGACGCCTGCAAACAGGTTCTCCTGTTTTGTCACGCGCTCCTCGGCGGCGCGGCTCGCCTGGCGCAGCAAGAGATCGGCGGCGGCGAAGCTCTGCGCCCGGTTCGGATTGAGGCATTCGAAGGCGCCGACCTTGACGAGATTTTCGAACTGCCGGCGATTGAAGCTTTTCGTATCGAGCCGGCGCGCAAAATCGAACACATCCTTGTAGGGGCCATGCGCCGCGCGCTCGGCGACGAGTTCGCGCATCGCCTGCTGACCGACGCCTTTGACGGCAGCGAGGGCATAGCGGATGGCGGGCTTACCAGTCTTGGGATCGGCTTCGACTGAGAAAGCAACGTCTGAACGGTTGATGTCGGGCGGCAGCAGCGCAATGCCGAGCCGACTCAACTCCTGCCGGAAATGATTGAGCTTGTCGGTATTGCCGAGATCGAGCGTCATCGACGCGGCAAGAAACTCGACCGGGTGATTGGCTTTCAGGTAGGCCGTTTGGTATGCGACCAGCCCATAGGCCGCGGCATGCGATTTGTTGAAGCCATAGCCGGCGAATTTCGCCATTTGGTCGAAGATCTGCTCGGCCTTGCCGGGCGCGACGCCGCGCGCGACGGCGCCTTCGACGAAGCTCTTGCGCTGGGCGTCCATCTCGGACTGGATCTTCTTCCCCATCGCGCGGCGCAGCAGGTCGGCGCCGCCCAGCGTGTAGCCCGCCAGCACCTGCGCGATCTGCATGACCTGTTCCTGATAGATCATGATCCCGTGGGTTTCCTTCAGGATGTCCACGAGCGCCGGGTGCAGGTAATCGGGCTTCTCTTCGCCATGCTTTACCGCGATGTAACGCGGGATGTTCTCCATCGGGCCGGGCCGATAGAGCGCGTTCATCGCGATGATGTCTTCGAATCGGTTCGGCTGCAGCTTGCGCAGGTAGTCGCGCATGCCCGAACTTTCCAACTGGAACACGCCGACCGTGTCGCCGCGGGACAGCAATTCGAAGGTTTTTGGATCGTCGAGCGGCAGGTTGGCGAGATCGAGCTCGACGCCGCGCGCCATTAAGAGATCGAAGCAGCGCGCCAGCACGGTCAGTGTCTTGAGGCCTAGGAAGTCAAATTTGACGAGGCCCGCCAGCTCGACCCATTTCATGTTGAACTGGGTCACCGGCATGTCGGAACGCGGGTCCCGATACATCGGCACCAGCTCGCGCAACGGCCGGTCGCCGATGACCACTCCCGCGGCATGCGTCGAGGCGTGGCGGTAAAGGCCTTCCAGCCGCAGCGCCGTCGTCAACA
>Ga0310810_10010985_pt1 | contig 10571 bp, 9 predicted proteins | sample NCmetagenome_FD_207641 | JGI IMG/M metagenome (GOLD analysis project Ga0310810, IMG submission 207641) | Soil microbial communities from experimental microcosm in Duke University, North Carolina, United States - NC | ecosystem: Engineered > Artificial ecosystem > Soil microcosm > Unclassified ... | reverse complement strand
TGCGTGCCGGCGTTCGCCGAGCGCGGGCTGAAGAGACCCATCAGCGCTGCCTCGAGACGCGGGCCGACGGTCACGCCGCGCACGGACCCGTCCTCGCTCGCGTACAGGCGGGCGATCGCGTTCGTCATCGCGCGGCGGACATGCTCGGTGAGGATCTCCGGATCCTTCGTCTGGTCCGCGGCATCGCCTAACGCTTCGAGAATGGTGACGAGATCGCGGATCGGAATGCGCTCGCGCAGCAAACGCTGCAGCACGCGGTGCAGCACGCCGAGCGATATCTTCGCCGGAATCATCTCCTCGACGAGCGCCGGGTGCGACTTCTTGAGTGCGTCGACCATCTCCTGCACGTCCTGGCGGCCAAGCAGCTCGGCGGCGTTTGCCTTGAGCGCTTCCATCAGGTGCGTGGCGATGACCGTGGACGGCTCGACGACCACGTAGCCGTACGACTCGGCCTCCACGCGACGGGTGGTCGCGATCCAGCGCGCGGAGAGGCCGAATGCGGGGTCAGTCGTCTCGATGCCTTCGACGGCGCGCATCGCGCTGCCGGTATCGAGCGCGAGCATGAAGCGCGGCATGACCTCGGCGCGCGCGACCTCGGAGCCGCGCAGCTTGATGACGTAATCGTTCGCCGGGAGACGGATGTCGTCGCGAACGCGAATGGGTGGGACCAGAATTCCAACCTCGAGCGCGGCCTGCTTGCGGAGCAACTGAATGCGCTCGAGCAGATCGCCGCCCTGCTTTTCATCGACGAGCGGGATGACCGCGTAGCCGACCTCGAGCTCGATGGGGTCGATCTGTAACAGATCGCGCATCGGATCGGCGACCTTCTCCGGCTCCTTCGCGGCAACCTGCTCGGTGTATTTCTTCTCGCGGCGCGTCTTCTCCGCGTTCTCCGCTGTTCTCGCGAGGAACGCCATGCCGGCGGCGAGCGCGAGGAACGGCAACTTTGGAAGGCCGGGCACAACGCCGAACGCCGCGAGCACCGCCGCGCTGACCCAGATCGCGCGCGGGTACGCCGCGAGTTGCTGCGCGAGCTGCGCACCCATCCGCGAGCCGCCAGACGCGCGCGTGACCATGATGCCGGCGGCAGTGCTCACCACGAGTGCAGGGATCTGCGCGACGAGTCCTTCGCCGACCGTCAACACCGTGAAGTGCGACGCGGCCTCGGTCGCGGACATGCCCTTCTGCACCACACCGACGAACATGCCGCCGATGATGTTGACGCCGGTGATGAGGAGGGCGGCGATGGCGTCGCCTTTCACGAACTTGGACGAACCGTCCATGGCGCCGTAGAAGTCCGCCTGACGCGCGATCTCTTCACGGCGGCGACGCGCCTCGTTCTCATCGATCAGACCAGCCGAGAGATCGGCGTCGATCGCCATCTGCTTCCCGGGCATCGCGTCGAGCGTGAACCGCGCCGCCACTTCGGCAACGCGTCCGGCGCCCTTCGTGATGACAATGAAGTTGATGCCGATGAGGATCAGGAAGATCACGAGTCCGACGGCGTAGTTGCCGCCGATCACGAACTCACCGAATGCGTGAATGACCTGACCGGCCTCTCCGTGTGTGAGGATGAGGCGTGTGCTCGAGACGTTGAGCGCCAGGCGGAACAGCGTGAGCAGCAGCAGAAGGGCGGGGAACGAGCTGAACTCGAGCGCGTCCGCCGTCTGCAGCGCCGTGAGCAGCACGACCAGCGAGAGCCCGATGCTCGTCGCGAGGAAGAGGTCGAGCATCATCGCCGGCAGCGGCAGAATCAGCAGCGCGATCACGAAGACGACCGCGATCGCGAGGCCTGTCTCCGCGTTGCGCTTGGCGGGTCCGCCGAGCACGGCGACTCCCGCGCTCGGGGCGACGGCGGTACTCATGCCATCACCTCACGAAGCCCCGGACCACCGCGGAGAATGCGGCGCCGGATCACAAAGGCGAGAATCTCTGCCACCGCGAGGTACAGCTCGCTCGGGATCATGGAGCCAACGCGCGCCTTCGCGACGAGCGCGCGCGCGATCGGCTTGTTCTCGATCATCGGTACACCGGATTCCCTGGCGATCTGTTTGATGCGCTCGGCCACCTTGCGCTGGCCCATGGCGAGGACGATAGGCGCGGGAGCGACGAGCGGGTCGTATCTGAGCGCGACGGCGTAGTGCGTCGGGTTGGTGATGACGACGTCGGCTTTCGGCACGTCGCGGAACATCTGGCGACGCGCGAATGCCCGGCCCATCGCGCGCATGCGCTGCTTGATGTGCGGGTCGCCTTCCGACTGCTTCATTTCCTGCTTGATCTCTTCGCGACTCATGCGCATCTGCCGCTCGTGCTGCCACACCTGATACAGGTAGTCGAACAGCGCCAGGCCGAGGTAGCAGAGGCCGGCGGTCATGAGCAGCTTGACCGAGTACTGCCTAACGACGTGCAGGAAGCTCGCCGGGCCCTGCAGCGAGAGCGCCATCGTGTCGGGCCAGGCGGCGGTGATCGCGCCGCGCACGGCAACGGTGACGATGAGCAGCTTGAACAGCGACTTCACCAACTCGGCCCAGGACTGCATGCCGCCGATGCGCTTGGCGTTGGTGCCCGGGTTGAGCCGGTCCAGCTTCGGCTCGAGCGGCTTGGTCGAGAAGACGCCTCGGCCCTGGATGCCGGCGATGAACAGCGCGATCCCGGCGAGAGAGCAGGCCCAGATGGAAACGGTTCCTAGCGTGCGCCAGCCGAGGGCGCGGAGCATGGCGATCGAGCCGTTGGCGTCGAGCGGAGTGCTGGCGAGGGACGCGAGGCCGAAGCCGAAGACGGACAACATGCGGCCGGCGAGCATCGGACCAGCCATGTTGATGAGCAGCGCGCTGCCTAACAGCACCATGGCCATCGTGAGCTCCTGGCTCCGAGGGATCTGGCCGTCGTTGCGCGCTTCTTCACGTCGTTTTGGTGTGGCTTCTTCTGTCCGTTCCTGGTCGCCGGCGGCCATCAGTGTGCCCCTCCAACGGCGAAGCTCTGGAAGAGCCGCGTGAGGACGCCGTCATAGACGCCATCCCAGTTCTGGAACCAGAGCGAGATCATCGGGATCGCGGCCGCGAACGTGAACAGACCAAGGCCGATCTGCACCGGGAACGCGAGCGAAAGGATGTTGAGCTGCGGCGCCGCGCGGCTCAGCACCGCGAGCGCGACGTTGCCGATGAGCACGAGTGCGACGACCGGCGCCGCGAAGCGCAGGCCAAGCGCGAACAGCGTCGAGCCGAGGGAGACAAGCGATCCGACGCCGGCCTGCATGTCGATCGCGCTGCCGACGGGCACGCGCTGAAGACTCGCCGCGAGCGCGTCGAGCATGACGAGGTGCGCATTGAGCGCGAGCAGCAGCGCGACCGCGTAAAGATTGAGAAACTGGCCAAGCGCGGGGCCCTGCGTCTGATTGAGCGGGTCCATGATCGCTGCGCCGGAGAGCCCGATCTGGATCGCGAGCAGCTCGCCGGCGGCTTCGGCGGCGCCGACGAAGATCGCGGCGCCCATTCCGATGGCGAAGCCGACGACGGTCTCGGACAGCAGCGCGGTGGGCGTGAGCGCGGGTGACGCCGTCAGGTGCGTCATGGCGATCGGCTGAAGCAGCACCGTCAACAGAATCACGAGCCCCGTGCGAATGGTCACGGGCACCAGCCGAGCGGAGAACACGGGAGCCACGAGCACGAGCCCGCTCACGCGCGCACCGAACAGGGCGAGCACGGGCGCCGAGCCAGGCGCGAACAGATCGAACGACGGTGCAGTCGTCACGAGATCAGATTCGGCAGACTGCGCAGCAGCTCGGTCGTGTACTGCACCATGAGCTGCATGATCCACGGGAGCGCGACGAGGAACGTCACGGCGACGCCGAGGAGCTTGGGCACGAAGGACAGCGTCTGCTCCTGGATCTGCGTGACGGTCTGGAACACGCTCACGATGAGACCGATCGTGATCGCGACGAGCAGCATCGGGGCCGCCACCAGCAGGGCGACCATCAATGCGTGTCTGGCTAGATCGGTGACGAGAGCGTGGGACATTACGGGAACCGGGAACTGGGAACTGGGACCAGGACGAAGAGCAGGAGCTTGAACGGCAAGGAGATCATGGCCGGTGGGAGCATGAACATGCCCATGCTCATGAGCACCGAAGACACGACGACGTCGATGATGATGAACGGCAGGAAGAGCGCGAAGCCGAGCTGGAACGCCGTGCGCAGCTCGCTCGTGACGAACGCGGACATCAGCACCACAGTCGGAACTTCCTCGACCGTCTTCGGTGGTTCCGCGCGGCTCATCTCGACGAACACTTCGATGTCGCGGTCGCGCGTCTGGCGCAGCATGAATGCGCGGAACGGGCCGACCGCGGTCTTCATCATCTCGACCTGCTCCATCGAGCCGTCGAGCCATGGCGTGAGCGCGGTGCGATTGACCTCGCTCAACGTCGGCGACATGACGAAGCCTGTGAGCAGGAGCGCCAACGCCGACACGAGGTGTGCGGGCGGGGCGCTCTGGGTGCCGAGGGCCTGCTTGAGGAAGTGCAGCACGATGAGGATCCGGGTGAAGCTCGTCATCATGAGCAGCAGCGTCGGCAGCAGCGTGAGAAGGCCCATCATCACCACGACGCCGACGGTGCCGCTCAGGTGCAGGCCCTTCTCCTTGTCGTTGCCGAGCTTGAGATCCAGCTGCGGTGCGGCGCGGCTCAGCAGTGCATCCGTCGTCGCGACAGCGCTCGTCGCGGCGGGTGCTGCCTGCGTCGCGGTCTGCGGCGCCGTCACGGTGGTCGTCGCGGCCACGCCAGTCGGGCGCGGAATGGCCGCACTGGCCTGCGGTGTCGTCGGGACACCACGCACTCCTTGGGGAACGACGAGCGGTCCGGCGTTAGGCGTGATGCCGGTGGCGCGCGTCGCCGGGCGCGGCTGCTGCGCGTCGAGCCTGATCGGCGCGGCCACGAGCCCCGCCGTCAACAGGCACATGCCGATCGGCACACCGGCCGACCGAATCCCTTCGCGCAGCAGCGTGCGGAAGTCGCGCGGGGCCGGCATCACCGGCGACACCACGGGCTCGTCGCTCATGTCTTCCGGCTCGAGCACGAGCAACTGCCGGACGCCGCCGTCGCCGACGGAGACCGCGACGGTCTGCGTCCCGATGCGGACGACCGCGATGCCCTGGCGTGGCCCGAGCGGAATCCGGCGCAGCACCTCCATGCGAAGGCTGCCGCGACCGGACGCTGGACCAATCGCCATGCGACGCACCACGCGGAGCGTGATGGCGAGCAGACCGAGAACGATCGCGAGCGTGAGGGCGATGCCGACGAACGAGCTGAACGTCACGCGGCGTTCTCGCCGACGACCTGGCGGGAGACGATGCGCGTGACGCGAATGCCGAAGTGCTCACCGAGCACCACGACCTCGCCTTCGGCGAAGCGGCGATCACCGACGTAGATGTCGATCGGCTCGCCGGCGAGGCGATCCAGCTGGACGACCGAGCCGCGTCCGAGGCGCAGGACTTCCTGCACCGTCATGTTCGTTCGACCGAGCTCGATGGAGACCGGAAGCGTCAGGTCCAGGAGCATGGCGAGTGGAACCTCACCGCCTTCGCCGGCGACCTGCGCGAGCTCGTCGAAACCTGGATCGGTGGGCATCTGGGCGTTAGGTGCGGAGCCTGGCTGCATGGGGATTGTCACGTGCGGGTGAGCAGTGCGGACGGTTCGTCGGGCGCAGGGCTGACGCGGTCGAGCAGTCGAATGGCGAGTGTGGAACCCAGCCGGCCCGGCGTCGCCTGAAAGCGTCGCTGCGTGCCGACGAGCACATCGAGGAGAGCGGTGCGGGGAAGTCCGGTCGCGAGGATGCTTCCCGGCTTGAGGGCGAGCAGTTGCTGCATCGAGAGGCGAAACTCAGGCAGTCGTGCGGCGACACCGACGCGCGTGTTGCGCACCGAAGTCTCCGTCAGCTCTCTCGTCTGCTTCAACTCGGACGTCGAGCCGAGCATGGTGACGCGTCGCTCGGTCGATCCGGCGAAGAACTTGTCGAGGACCGCGAACGGCAAGCAGATGAGCAGCAGGCTGCGCATGTTGCCGGCGACGACCTCGATGTTCGCGACGAGGACCTGGTCTTCGGGATTCGCGGCGCGAAGGATCTCGGGAATCGACTCGAAGCCGCTGAGCGCGAACTTGAGCTCGACGTAGTCGCTCCACGCTTCCGCGAGCAGGTGCAGCACGCGCTCGGCCGTCGTGCGAACAGCCATCCGTTCGATCGGCGTCAGGCCGCGCGAGATGATCGACGGCTCGGTGCCGCCGCCGAACAGACGGTCGACGAGATAGAACGCGAAGTCGCCGCCGAAGTCGATCACCGCTTGCTGGCCACCCGACTCCTCGACGTCCGCGATGAACGAGGCGCACGGCGTCGGCAGGGCGAGCGTGAACTCATTGAAGCTGAACTGCTCGATGCTCTGCACGGTGAGCTGCACTTTCCCTCGGACGCGTCCGAGCAGCCAGCCCTCCAGGGCTTTCGCGAAGCGATCGTACGTCGCCTGCAGTGTTCGCAGCTTGTCCTTCGACACGCGCCGCGGGCGAGTGAAGTCGTAATTCTGCGCCTCGACGGCCGAATCGCCGGGCGTCGGGTGCGATGCGAACGCGGGTGAAGCCCCGCCGCGCACTCCGCCGAGCAGCGCGTCGATCTCGTTCTGAGAGAGCGTCTCGTTGGCCACGGCTACTGAATGACGAACTGGGGGAAGTAGACGCGCTTGATCGCTGTCTTGCTCGCGAGCCGCGCGTTCAACGAATCGGTGACGGTCTTCTTGAGCGTCTCGCGAATCGCCATGTCCGCGAGCTGATCGACGGTGTGATCGCCGAGAATGCGCAGCACCGCGTCGCGGAGCTCGGCGTCGCGGCCGGTCATCTCCTCATTCACCTTCTCGTCCTTCACCTCGGCGGCGACGGCGGCCATGAGGAAGCGCGTGCCGTTCGAGCCAGCCGGGTTGAGGACGAGATTTTCCATCATGTGCACGGTGTTGCCGGCCTTCTTCTCGCCCTTCTCGCCGCCGTGATCTTCCTCGGCCTTCTCGTCGGACGCGGATTCCGTCGTTGCTTTGGGCGCCGACAATTTCTTGGCGAGGACGGGTCCGAGCGCGAACGCGCCGCCAGCGCCGCCGATCACCAGGCCAGCTACCAGACAGCCGATGAGGACCATCATCCCTGGTTTTTTGGATGCGGCGTCGGTCGCGGCTTCCGTGTTCTGTTCTTCGGCCATGAGTCGTGGGAGTGGAGTTGATCCGACTGCTGGCCACGTGCAAAGGCAGGGCGCAGGCCAGTCGCGGATCACCTCGTGCGCGGCTCGATGGCGCGTGTCATCTCCTGCAATCGCAGCGCATTACGCGCGCGGCGTCGATTCGCCCGGGGATGGCGAATGGGCTGCACGAACCTTCCGCTCGGCAGCTTGTTCCGCATTTTCGCGGCGGGAATTTCCTGCCGCCCAGCTGCTAATCCGAGCGAAGTGAGGAATCCTTGCTCTCTCTACCCGGAGGCCAAGGATTCCTCACTTCGTTCGGAATGACCGGTTAACTGCGCTTCAGGTTCACGACTTCCTGCAGCATCTCGTCGCTGTTCGTGATCACGCGGCTGTTCGCCTGGAAACCACGCTGGGTGACGATCATGCTCGTGAACTCCTGGGCGAGATCGACGTTCGACATCTCGAGCGCGCCGCTGGTCATCGTCGACTGACTGCCCTCGAGCGAGTAGCCGAGGACGGCGCCGCCCGAGTTGCCGGAGACGCCGTACATGTTGTCACCGACGCGGAGGAGGCCGCTCGGGTTGTTGAAGTCGGCGAGAACGATCTGTGCGAGCACGACGTTCGTGCCGTTCGAGAACGCGCCCGAGATCGTGCCGCTGCGATCGATGGAGAAGTCCACCAGCGTGCCGGCAGTGTACCCATCCTGGTCGCGCATCACAGCCGTGGACGTGCCGGAGTACGACGTGATGCCGTTCACGCCGCTGCCGAGGTCCACCGTGATCGAGACCGGATCAGCGCCGCTCGGCGTGAAGTCGATGACCGGGTTCGTCGTCGGCGTCGACCCGGTGAGGTCGAGCGTGCCGTCGGTGCCGAAGGCGAGCGTCTGCGTCGTCGAGTTCGCGGGCGTGAAGCCGGCCGGCAGGTTCGTTCCGTCGAGCTGCCAGCTCCACTCGTTTGCCGCCGTCTTCCAGAGGAAGACCTTGAGGTCGTGCTGGTTGCCTAACGAATCGAAGACGCTGATGGACGTCTCCGTCCACGACTTCGCGTTCGCCGCGTCGGCACGGCCGGTCGCGTCGAACGTGCCGGTGAAGATCGGCGCCGACGCATCGAGGTTGCCGCCGAGCTTGAGCGTGTCGGTCGGCTTCGCGGCAGTCTTCTGGCCGAACGGAAGCACGATGTCCTGAATGCCATCCTGGAACACGCCGTTCACGGCCATGCGGCCCTGCACGACAAATCCGTTCGTCGGCGACACGAGGCTGCCACCGGCGTCCAGCTGGAAGTTGCCGGAGCGCGTGAAGAAGTGCTCGCTGCCCTTGGCGACGACGAAGAAGGAGTCGCCCTGGATCGCGAGATCCGTGTTGAGTCCCGTCGTCTCCATGTTGCCCTGACTGAACAGCGTGTCGATGGAGCCGATCTGCATGCCGAGTCCGATCTGGATCGGGTTGATACCACCCTGGTCTCCGGGTGGACGGCTGGCGCCCTGCAGCAGCTGCGCGAAGCCTTCCTTGAAGGTGACGCGGCCGGCCTTGAAGGCGACGGTGTTGACGTTCGAGACGTTGTTTCCGATCACGTCCATGCGCACCTGGTGATTGCGCAGGCCGGACACGCCGGAAAAGAGGGAACGCATCATGGCGAGAAATCCTCGTTAGGGAAGAAAAGAGAGAATCGTCAGGTCAACTATCAGGGAGCGATCTTGATGATCGACCCGGGTGCTATGCGTAGTGGGCCAGCGGTGAGCATGGCCCCGTTCTGCCCATACGTGATGCCATCGATGCGCGCGGTCGCGTACGTCTCGACCTGTACTGCCTTGCCGTCGGCGCCCTTCACGTCGATGTAGTAGCGGTAGCCGCCTTCCTTGAGCCCCGCGCCGGCGCTTCCGACGTCGAACGTGTGCGTGCCGCCCTCGACGTTGCCGAGGTCGCGCGAGCCAAGCACCTTGCCGTTGGCGTCGGTGATGGTCAGCGTGCCCTTGCCCGCGCCTGCCGTCGTGCAACTGACCTTCGCGCTGCCGTCGGCAGGGAGAAGGACCTGATCGCTGACCGCGGTGACTTCCTTGCCGATCGTGTTCATGGCGGTGCTGTTCGTCACCGCCTGCACGAGCGCGTCATTGCCGGTCTGCTGGGTCTTGAGCGCGTCGCCGATGTTCACGAGCTGCTCGAGCGACGAGAACTGCGCGAGCTGCGCGGCCATCTGCTCGCCCTGCAGCGGATTCATCGGATCCTGATAGCGCAGTTGCGTCACGAGCAGCTTGAGAAACTCGTTCTTGCCGAGCTTCCCACCAGGACCGAGCGGTGTGGCATCGGTCTGGGTTGTCGTGCTGCTCGCGCCTGACGAGCCCACGGTGTTGATCATCAGCGATCTCCTTTCTGCTCCCGACGGGAGCGTTGGCGGTGCGAGTCGGGGGAGGGGCGTTGCTCGTCGTGGCGCGCCCCACGGTCTCGCGACGACGTATTCGACGATGTGTTGGACGGCGTGCCCACGCTGCGCTGCAAGTCGGACTCGAGCGACGCGCCTGCAGCACGCGTGAGAGCGGCGGATTCCTGGGCACGGGCGGTCGTGCGCACGGTGATCGAGTCGGCCGCGAAACCGTGGCGCTCGAGCGCCTGCTGCAGCTCCTTCACGTTCGCGCCCATGCGGTCGGCGACGCCCTGGTCGCCGACGTCGAGCGTCGCGTTCACGCTGTTGCCTCTCAGATCGACGCGAAGGCGATCCTCTCCACCATCAGGGCGCTCGAGCCGCAGCATCATCTGCGATAGTGGACGGTCCGCCGCTGCATCCTGAACCTTGAGCAGCCGTGCGATGCGCTCGCTCATGTCCGCGTGCGCAATGCTGGCCGTGCCATCGGAGGAGCTGAGCGAGGACGTCCCGGTAGCTGCGGGATCGTTGCCGGCCACGGCCCTAACGAGCTCGTCACGCGACTGACGCATGATCTCGACGGCGCTTTCCTGCGCCGTGGCGGGATCGATGCGCGACCTCGTGCGGCGGTCCTCGTTAGGTGCGCCTGAGGTGCCGCGATCGTCGCCAGTGCCGCCGCTCATCTCGGAGCCGAGCTCGCGGCCGAGCAGCGGCGACGTGGGCCGAAGTGGCGAGGTGGAGGCTGGTTCCGCCGCCGTGCCTCCACCGCTTCGGCGTGATGCAGCGCCGCGAAGCGCCGGTGCAGCGGTGTCTCGCGCGCGGACCGCGGGCGCGTGCACGGTAGGCGCCACCTGCGCGCCCACGACCGCTACCTGTGCGACCTGCGCTACGTTCGCGACCTGCGCGACGCGCGCAACGGTCGCCACTCTCTGCGGCTCGGCGACGGGCGTGGCGGTTCGCGCCGATTCAAGTTCTGGAGCGGTTGGAACGATACTCGTCAATGAAGCGACGG
>Ga0310810_10010984_pt1 | contig 10571 bp, 7 predicted proteins | sample NCmetagenome_FD_207641 | JGI IMG/M metagenome (GOLD analysis project Ga0310810, IMG submission 207641) | Soil microbial communities from experimental microcosm in Duke University, North Carolina, United States - NC | ecosystem: Engineered > Artificial ecosystem > Soil microcosm > Unclassified ... | reverse complement strand
TCACGCAGCTCACCATGCAGCTGCACAGCCTGCAGCTCATCGGCGATACCGCGCCGTCGGGTAACCTGGTGTACGACTCGCGCGCCGTGCAGTTCCCGAACGGATCGTCGCCGCGCGTGAGCTTCGTCGAGGCGCCGCCCGGTATCTACTCGCGCCTCACCTTCGACATCGAGCGCTCCTGGGCCGACGAGGCGCTGCCCGACGGCTTCGAGGGGGTCCGCCTGGCGGTGCGCGTCCTCGGCGAGGCCCACCTCACCAACAAGGATCGCGCCTTCGAGTACATCGACGACCAGATCGCCTCGATCGAGCTCGGCTTCGACGAGGAGGTGTCCGCGGGCATCCCCGGCATCGTCTCGGTCGAGCTCGATCTCACCGACTGGTTCGACGGCGTCGACTGGGAGATGCTCGACAGCCAGGGCAATCCGAACAAGCCGATCCCCATCGGCATGGGCGAGAACGACGAGACGGCCGCGATCGTGCGCGCTGCTCTGCCGACGGCGTTCCAGGTCCGCGAGTAGCGCACACGAGCGCTGTACGAGCCGCGGACTGACGCTCCGCCCACCGCACAGCGGCAGCGGTGCAATCCCCGAGAACGAGGGATCGGTGTGCGGCGCGCGACTTGCTGCAGTCCCGGTATCGACTGCATTCCGGGAGACACAGCATGACATCGACCCACGTGCGCATCTTCGCGCTTGTCCTTCCTCTGGCGGCCGCCTGCGGCGGCGACGACGACATCGCTGGCCCGGTCGACGGCGACAGCGGCGGCGGCAACGGCGCCCTCCTGGTGCGCGCCCAGATCGGCAGCGAAGAGGGCGGCGTCGAGTTCGACGTCGATGTCGAGCGCGACGGGGCAGACGTCACCGACGCGGAGGTCGTCATCGGGACGGACGGCGCCGACGTGGCGCTGGTGCACGACGGCGAGGGGCGCTACCGCGGGTCGGACGGCGAGTGGAGCGGCTACTACACGATCGAGGTCAGCGCCGGTGACGACTGGCTCGACGGCGGCCTGGACGCGCCGGACCGTCCGACCCTCCTCGAGCCGGACCCGGCCCAGGCATTCGACCCGCACACGGCCGAGGACGGCGTGGTGGTGGTCACGTGGGGCGGCGACCTGGCGATGACCGTCCGGGTGAAGACCAAGGAGTTCGAGTGGTCCGGCGACGACGAGGGCGGCCTCGACATCCCGGCCAGCATGTTCGTCGAGGAAGATCAGGAGATCGAGATCAGCCGGACGAACGAGATCGACCTCCACGGCGGCGCGCCCGGCAGCTACCTCTCGGTCGAGCGGGGCGACAAGACGCACCTCTCCGTGGTGAACCCGTATGACGGGGGCTAGCGAGTCCCCGCTTGCGCCTCGCCTGCCCCGGGTATAATCGCCGGGATGGCCGAGGCGTCCGGCGCGACCGCACCATCCCACGCCGGCAACCTGCCGACCGAGCTGGCCATCCCGACCACGGTGCGCGCGGAGCCGGCCGCCGCCGGGTCGCAGGAGACGGCGCGGGTGGCCGCCGGCACCGGGGCCTCCACGTCCGACCTGGCGCTGCCGAGCGACCTCATCGCCGAGTCCGGCCGGCGCCTCTCGGTCGCGATGCTGGTGGTCGCGGCGGTCGACCTCGTCTACGTCATCCTCTACCTGACCGTCTGGCGCGAGTACTCGGAGATCGTCGGTCAGGTCGTGGGCGGCGGCGCGCTCTTCCTGTCGCTCGGCATGGCGTACATGCTGCGAACCTGCCCGCGCACGCAGAAGGAGATCATGCTGGCGGGCACCATCTACGAGGTGCTCATCGCCTTCGGCTTCTCGCTGGTCGAGTACTGGCACCTGCCGAGGTACACGCACGTCTCCAACCTCATCAGCTGGACCTGCCTGCTCATCGCGTTCTGGCCGGTCCTGGTCCCGGCGCGCACGAGGCATGTCGGGTGCGGGTCGTTCGCGGCCGCGTTCATGAACACGGTCGCGTTCGTGATCGCGTTCAAGGTGCGCGGCCATCCGATGCCGGATCCCAGCATCACCTTCTCGCTCATCATGCCGGTCTACATCGCCGCCGGCCTGTCGCTCATCCCGGCGCGCGTCGTGTCGCGGCTCGGCCGGCAGGTGACGCAGGCCCGCCAGCTCGGCAGCTATCGCCTCGTCGAGCGGCTGGGGCAGGGCGGCATGGGCGAGGTCTGGCGCGCCGACCACCGGCTGCTCGCGCGGCCGGCGGCCATCAAGCTCATCAAGCTCGACCCGGAGACCGAACCCGAGACCCGCGCGCGCATGGTCGAGCGATTCGAGCGCGAGGCGCAGGCCACCGCCGCCCTCGAGTCGCCGCACACGGTCGATCTCTACGACTTCGGGATCGCCGACGACGGCACCTTCTACTATGTGATGGAGCTCCTGCGCGGGATCGATCTCGAGACCCTGGTGCACCAGTTCGGGCCGCAGCCGCCGGATCGGGTGGCGCACGTGCTCTTGCAGGCCTGCGAGTCGCTCGCCGATGCGCACCGGAGCGGCCTCATCCACCGCGATATCAAGCCGGCCAACATCCTCCTGACCAGCCGCTCGGCCACCGTCGACTACGTGAAGGTGGTCGACTTCGGCCTCGTCAAGCTGACCGAGAAGCACGGCGACGACGTCAAGCTGTCGCGGGTCGGCGAGATGCACGGCACGCCGGCCTACATGGCACCCGAGGAGGCGACCGGGGAGGGGGAGGTGGCGGCGCAGAGCGACCTCTACTCGCTCGGCTGCGTGGCCTATTTCCTCCTCACCGGCAAGCTCCTGTTCGACGAGTCGAGCTCGATCAAGATGGCGCTCGCGCACGCGACGCGCGAGCCGATCGCGCCCTCGCGGGTGGCCCGGCAGAGCATCCCGCCGGCGCTCGAGCGGATCATCCTGGCGTGCCTCGAAAAGAAGCCGACCGACAGGCCGGACGGCGCGACCACCGTCGCCCGGGAGATCGCAGCGAGCGGCCTGGCGTCGTCGTGGACAGCCGAGAAAGCGCTCGCCTGGTGGAGTCAGCATCTACCCGAAAAGCTTGCCCCGGCGGTTCCGCGGGTCAGCCTGAGATCTGTTCAGTTTTCGATCGATCAGCGCGGGTGATCTGAGTTGCGACAGGTTGCCGCAGCCCAAGTGGCTGTCGGCGCGAACAAGTCGCTGGCACCCCGATTGCTCGCCGCCGGGGCAATGCGAGAGAGCGATGTCCTTCGCAATTACATGGGCGGTGCCTGGATCCCGGCGTCGAGCCAGAGGACCGTCGAGGTCACGAACCCCGCCACCGGGGAGGTGCTGGCCGCCGTACCCCTGTCGGGCCGCGATGACGTCGATCGCGCGGTGACGGTGGCCAGCCAGGCGTTCGCCACCTGGCGACGGGTGCCCGCGGTGCAGCGGGCGCGCAGCCTGTTCCGCTTCAAGAACCTGCTCGAGAAGAACTTCGAGGAGCTGGCGCGCACCATCACCGTCGAGCACGGCAAGACGCTCGACGAGGCGCGCGGCGAGGTCCGGCGCGGCATCGAGAACGTCGAGCACGCGTGCGGGATCCCGTCGCTCATGATGGGCAAGGCGCTCGAGGACGTGGCGGCCGGCATCGACTGCGAGACCTTCCAGCAGCCGATCGGCGTGTTCGCCGCGGTGACGCCGTTCAACTTCCCGGCCATGGTGCCGCTCTGGTTCTGGCCGTACGCGGTCGCCACCGGCAACACCTTCATCGTCAAGCCCTCGGAGCTGGTGCCGCTCGCGCAGCAGCTCCTCTTCGAGCTGGCGCACGAGGCCGGATTTCCGGCCGGGGTGGTCAACCTGGTGCACGGCGATCGCGAGGCGGCCGAGGCGCTTGTCGAGCACCCCGACGTCGCCGGGGTCTCGTTCGTCGGATCCTCGCCGGTCGCGCGCGACATCTACCGGGCGGCGGCCGCGCGCGGCAAGCGGGTGCAGGCGCTCGGCGGCGCCAAGAACCACGCGGTCGTCATGCCGGACGCCGATCTCGATCGCACGGCGGAGGTGGTGGCGGAGAGCGCTTTCGGCTGCGCCGGGCAGAGGTGCCTGGCCGGCAGCGTCGTGATCGCCGTCGGCGACGTGTACCCGCAGCTGCTCGCGCGGCTGGTGGCGCAGGCAAAGCGCGTCACGGTCGGCAACGGTCTCGAGCCAGGGGTCACGATGGGCCCGCTGGTGTCGGGCCGTCACCTCGACCGGGTGGCGTCGCTCATCCACGTGGGGGTGGAGGCCGGCGCGCGGCTGGTGGTCGACGGGCGCGGCCTCGAGGTGAAGGGCTATCCGAAAGGAAGCTGGCTGGGGCCGACCATCGCCGAGGTCGAGGACGGCGAGAACCCGCTGGCGCGCGAGGAGGTATTCGGCCCGCTGCTGGTGGTCAGGGCCGCCGCCGACCTCGACCAGGCGGTCGCGATGGTGCGCGAGAGCCCGTACGCCAACGCCACCTCGATCTTCACCCAGAGCGGCAAGATCGCGCGCGAATTCCGCCACGAGGTGGGCGTCAGCATGATCGGGGTGAACGTCGGGGTGCCGGCCCCGATGGCGTTCTTCCCATTTGGCGGCACGAAGGGTAGTTTCCTGGGCGATCTGAAGGCGCACGGCGAGGATTCGATTCGCTTCTTCACCGACGCCAAGGTCGTCATCTCGCGCTGGTTCTAGGAGAAAAGACGTATGGCACGGAACGTGGTCGGCGGTCTCATCCAGATGTCGAACCCCATCAACGACACGAGCGTCCCGGTCAAGAAGATCGCGGACGCGATGGTCGAGAAGCACCTGCCCATGATCGAGGAGGCGGGGAAGAAAGGGGTGCAGATCCTCTGCCTGCAGGAGATCTTCAACGGGCCATATTTCTGCCCCAGCCAGGATCCTGTCTGGTGCGACGTCGCCGAACCGATTCCGGGTCCGATGGTCGAGCTCATGGCCGGCTACGCCAGGAAGTACAAGATGGCGATGGTGGTGCCGATCTACGAGCGCGAGATGGCGGGCGTCTACTACAACAGCGCCGCCGTCATCGACGCGGACGGGACGTACCTCGGGAAGTACCGCAAGAACCACATCCCGCACACCAACCAGTTCTGGGAGAAGTTCTTCTTCAAGCCGGGCAACCTCGGCTACCCGGTCTTCAAGACCCGGTACGCGACCATCGGGGTCTACATCTGCTACGACCGCCACTTCCCCGAGGGCGCGCGGCTGCTCGGCCTGCACGGCGCCGAGATCGTCTTCAATCCGTCGGCCACGGTGGCCGGTCTGTCGCAGTACCTGTGGAAGCTCGAGCAGCCCGCGCACGCGGTGGCCAACGGCTACTTCATGGGTTGCTCGAACCGGGTCGGCACCGAGGCGCCGTGGAACATCGGCAAGTTCTACGGCACCAGCTACTTCGTCGATCCGCGCGGCAACTTCCTCGCCACCGGCGGCGAGGACAAGGACGAGCTGGTGGTCGCCGAGATGAACCTCGACCTCATCGAGGAGGTCCGGCGGACCTGGCAGTTCTACCGCGACCGGCGCCCCGACACCTACGAGGACATGGTCCGCCAGCTGCCCTGAGGAGGAACGCCATGGCCACCACGCTCATCAAGAACGGCACCGTCGTCACCGCGAGTGACGAGTACAGGGGTGACGTGCTCTGCGACGGCGAGACCATCGCCCAGATCGGCACCAAGATCGACGTCAAGGCCGACGTCGTCATCGACGCCAGCGGCCGCTACGTCATCCCGGGAGGCATCGACGTCCACACGCACTTCGATCTCCCGTTCGGCGGCACGGTGTCGTCGGACGACTTCCAGACCGGGACGATCGCGGCCGCACACGGCGGGACGACCACGATCGTCGACTTCGCGGTGCAGGACCGCGGGCAGCCGGCGCGGAAGGCCTGGGAGACCTGGATGGCCAAGGCCGAGGGCAAGGCGGCCATCGACTACGGCTTCCACATGATCCTGCGCGAGTTCAACGACTCGCTGGCGAAGGAGATGAAGGACCTGGTCCAGGAGGGCGTGTCGAGCTTCAAGCTCTTCATGGCCTACCCGGGCGTCTTCATGATGGACGACGCCCAGATCTTCCGCGCCATGCAGCGGAGCGGCGAGGTCGGCGCGACGATCTGCATGCACGCCGAGAACGGCGGCGTCATCGATGTGCTGGTCCAGCAGGCGCTGGCGCGCGGCCAGACGGCGCCGAAGTACCACGCGCTGACCCGGCCGGCGCGGGCCGAGGCCGAGGCGACCCATCGGGCGATCGCGATCGCCGAGATCGCCAACGTGCCGGTCTACATCGTCCACCTGAGCGCCGCTGGAGCGCTGGACATGGTGACCGAGGCGCGCGATCGGGGCGTGCCGGCCTACGCCGAGACCTGCCCGCAGTACCTCTTCCTCGATTACACCAACTACGAGGAGGCCGGCTTCTCGGGCGCCAAGTACGTCATGTCGCCGCCGCTGCGCGACGCGAGCATGCAGGATCAGCTGTGGCGCGGCCTCAAGGGCAACGACCTCCAGCTGGTCGCCACCGACCACTGCCCCTTCTGCATGAAGGAGAAGGAGCTGGGAGCCGGCGACTTCTCCAAGATCCCGAACGGCGCGCCCGGCGTCGAGACCCGCCTCGCATTGTTGTTCGACGGCGGCGTCCGGCAGGGGCGCATCTCGCTTCAGCGCTGGGTCGAGATCTGCTCGACCGCGCCGGCCAAGATCTTCGGCCTGGCCGGCAAGAAGGGAACCATCGCGCCCGGCGCCGACGCCGACATCGTGGTCTGGGACCCGGAGCACAAGCAGACGCTCTCGGCCAGGACCCTGCACATGAACTGCGACTACAACCCCTACGAGGGGCGCGTCGTCACCGGCGGCGCCGAGACCGTCCTCTCGCGCGGCCGCGTGGTGGTCGACAAGGGCACCTTCAAGGGCAAGGCCGGCTCCGGCCGCTTCCTCCGCCGCGCCCCACGGAGCATCTAGCCATGAGCAAGACGAGCGACGTCATCGCGAAGCACCAGGAGTTCCTGTTCCCCTGCGTCGCGAACTACTACCAGGAGCCGGTGGTCATCACGAAGGGCGAAGGGTCCTTCGTGCAGGACATCGAGGGTCGGACCTTCCTCGACTTCTTCGGCGGCATCCTGACGGTGTCGGTCGGCCACTCCAACGAGCACGTGGCGGAGGCGGTGTCGCGGCAGATGCGGACGCTCGGGCACACGAGCACGCTCTACCCGACGGAGAATCTGCTGACGGCAGCGCAGCGGCTGGCCAAGATGACGCCGGGCAAGCTCAAGAAGAGCTTCTTCACCAACAGCGGCTCCGAGGCGGACGAGACCGCGGTGATGCTGGCGAAGATCCACACCGGGTCGCAGGAGATCATCGGGCTGCGCCACGGCTACCACGGCCGCACCCACCTCAACATCGCGCTCACCGCGCATCACCAGTACCGGCTCCTGCCGGCGCAGGTGGCGGGGGTCGTGCACGCGGCGGCGCCGTACTGCTACCGCTGCCCGTACGGCCAGGAGCCCAAGAGCTGCGGCCTCGAGTGCGCGAAGGACATCGAGGAGGCCATCCTCACCCAGACGACCGGCAAGCCGGCTGCCTTCCTGGCCGAGCCGATCCTGGGCGTCGGTGGCTTCATCACGCCGCCCAAGGAGTACTTCCAGGTCGCGGTCGGGATCGTGCGCAAGTACGGCGGCCTGTTCATCTGCGACGAGGTGCAGACCGGCTTCGGTCGCACCGGCGGCACGTGGTTCGGCATCGAGCACTACGGGGTCGAGCCGGACATCATGACGATGGCCAAGAGCATCGCCAACGGCTTCCCGGTCGGCGCGACCATCGCCACCGACGAGGTCGCGGCGTCCTGGAAGGGCGCGACCATCTCGACCTTCGGCGGCAACTCGGTGTCGATGGCGGCGATGAACGCCACCATCGACGTCATGGAGAAGATCGACGCCCCGAAGAACGCGGCCGAGCGTGGCGCGGAGCTGCGGGCGCGGCTGGAGAATTACAAGGAGACCTACCCGTGGGTCGGTGACGTCCGCGGCATGGGCCTCATGCAGGCGCTCGAGCTGGTCGAGGACAGAAAGACCAAGGAGCCGGCGCCGGTGAAGACGCTCGCGCTCATGGAGGCCGCCAAGAAGCACGGGCTCCTGCTCGGCAAGGGCGGCCTGTACGGCAACACGATCCGCATCGCCCCGCCCCTGACGGTCACGAAGGCGGAGATGGCCGACGGGCTGGCGCGCTTCGACAAGGCGATGGCGGAAGTGAAGTAGGAAGAGATAGCGAGGACATCATGGCCGTGGATCTGTCAGTCGTCGTCAATGGCATCACGTTCGAGAACCCGTTCCTCCTGGCGTCGGGTCCTCCGGGGACCAACGCCAAGGTGATCGCCAAGTCGTTCGACCTCGGCTGGGGCGGCGTGGTGTGCAAGACCATCAGCCTCGACTCGAGCAAGGTCGTCAACACCGCGCCTCGCTACGGCAAGTTCAAGAGCCGCGACACCGGCGAGGTGGTCGGGTTCGAGAACATCGAGCTCATCAGCGACCGGCCGTTCGACACCTGGCTCGACGAGCTCCGCCAGCTGAAGAAGAACTACCCGAAGAAGGTGCTGGTGGCGTCGATCATGGAGGAGGGACGGCGCGAGGCGTGGCACGAGATCGTCAAGCGCACCCAGGAGACCGGTTGCGACGCGTTCGAGATGAACCTCAGCTGTCCGCACGGCCTGCCCGAGCGCAAGATGGGCATGGCGATGGGCGAGGACCCGGAGCGGGTTCGCGAGGTGGTCGCCTGGGTCAAGGAGGTGTCGCGTATCCCGGTCTGGGCCAAGATGACGCCCAACGTCGGCAACCCGGCCGAGCCGGCCAGGGCGGCGGTCGAGGCCGGCGCCGACGGCATCAGCGCCATCAACACGATCCTCTCCGTGGTCGGGATCGATCCGAAGACGCTCAGGCCACAGCCGACCGTCGAGGGGATGACGGTGCCGGGCGGCTATTCCGGCCAGGCAGTGCGCCCGATCGCGCTCCGCCAGGTGATGGAGATCGCGCGCGCCACCGGCGTGCCGGTGTCCGGCATGGGCGGGATCGAGACCGGCTGGGATGCGGCGCAGTTCATCCTGCTCGGCTCGCATACGGTGCAGGTCTGCACCGGCGCGATGCTGCGCGGCTACGACATGGTGACCGAGCTCAAGCAGGGGCTCGAGGCCTTCATGCTCGAGCACGAGTTCCAGTCGGTGAAGGAGTTCATCGGCAAGAGCCTGGGCTTCTTCTCGACCCATGCCGACCTGGTCGAGCGGCAGCGACAGGCCAAGGTGGAGAAGGCCGGCAAGGGGAGCCGGGACAACGAGTGGAAGGGTGAGATCGCGAAGGAGACCGACGCGCTCACCGCGAATCGCTAGCAGGGGGAAGCGCAAGGGGACAGAAGTTCGCCGCTGCACGCTCCACATGACGCTGCCCGAGTTGGGGGACGAGGGTGGCGTCGGGGCGAAAGCGGCGAATTGCCGGGAGGGCCCGATCGGGCCGCGCGCTGGTCGGGGGGCCGCGCGCGGCTCGGTCGGATTTTTTAGCTGGCGCCGCGCCGGAGCGCCTTCATCGCGCCCAGATAGACGCCGAAGGCGACCGCGAACCCGACGAACCAGGCGTAGGGGTAGATGTGATCCCAGAGGTCAGGCTCCGCCAGCGGCCTGATCATGGAGCCCGGGAGGAGGTGGGCCAGCCCAGGGGCGAAGGCGAGCGCGCCGGCGACCGCCGGCGAGGGATCGCCGAACCGCTGAATGATGTGCGTGGCGTGGAGGAAGCCAATGACGTTGGGTGCGACGCCCAGTGCCAGCGCGACGATGGCGACAGGGTTGAAGCGGCCATAGCGCCCGGTGGGCCGGTAGAGATCGGGCACGTCGAGCTGGCGCCGTCGGATGAGGTAATAGTCGGCGATCATGATGCCGGCGATGGGCCCGAGCAGCGCCGAGTAGCCGATGAGCCACTCGAAGATGTAGGTGTCGGCGCTGGCCAGGAGCTTCCACGGCATCATCAGCACGCCGACGATCCCGGTGATGAGCCCGCCGGTCTTGAAGGAGATGCGCTTCGGGGCGAGGTTGGCGAAGTCGTTGGCCGGCGACACCACGTTCGCGGCGATGTTGACCGACACGGTGGCGATGAGGACGCCGACGACCGCCAGGATGGCGACCATGACGCGCGTGCCTGACGAGGCGATGAGCGGATCGTGCAGCCCGGGCGGCGGAGTGGAAGAGGTGAGCTGCGCCAGGATATAGACCGGATCGAACAGCTTCTTGATCTCGACCCCGCTCATGATCGCCTTGGAGGCGCTGGTGATGACCACGCCCATGGCGGAGAAGAGGATCATCGTGGTGGGGAGGCCGAGCGCCTGGCCCATGATCTGTTCGCGCTGGCCGCGGCCGAAGCGGGTGAAGTCGGGGATGTTGAGAGACAGGGTGGACCAGAAGCCGACCATGCCGGTGAGCGACGGGATGAAGACCGGCCAGAAGTCGGCGATGCCCTCGAAGTGCGACGGCTCGTCGACCACCGGACCGAGGCCGCCGGCGCGCGCGACCGCCCAGACGAGGAGTACCGCTGCCATCACCAGCACGATGGGGGCGGCCCAGTTCTCGAACACCCGGACCGCGTTCATGCCGCGGTCGATGATGA
>Ga0310810_10010982_pt1 | contig 10572 bp, 11 predicted proteins | sample NCmetagenome_FD_207641 | JGI IMG/M metagenome (GOLD analysis project Ga0310810, IMG submission 207641) | Soil microbial communities from experimental microcosm in Duke University, North Carolina, United States - NC | ecosystem: Engineered > Artificial ecosystem > Soil microcosm > Unclassified ... | reverse complement strand
CGCTTCCATCCTGCGGATTGCCTGACGTTCGAGAATCTGGCGGATGAACTCCACCAGGGTCAACACCAGCTTCAGAACCGATTTCCGCACGTCGTCCGGGTTGGCGTTCCACCGTGGTGGCGGCGCTGCCGCGAGACGATCGAGCTCCGCCCGTAACGACTCGATTTCCCTGACCTCAATCGGCGTCGACGGCTTTCGTCGACGCGACCGCGCCCGCGCAATCGATGAGCGTCGCGCCGTGCCTGGTTTGCTGGTTCGCTTTACGGCCATATGTCAGGAGCGAAGGCAAACGGTGGCCACGGACCACTGACGCTGACTGCCGCCGAATTCAGCGACGATACGACGTCCTTGTAGCGAGCGACATTTTCACGTGCAATCAAGTGGTAGAGCACGGCCGGCGCCCGCTCCGTTTGTGCCTCCGAGCGCTCGGCAATCGTCAGATTGGCGACAGCAGTGGCGACGACGCCGGCCAGGGCCGGCATCATCCTGATTGCGCTTCGCCGTGCCTCGAGATAGGCCGTGCCGGTCATCCCAGCTGGAATCGGTGGGCTGTTGCGGGGCATCGACTCCGACGCGTCTCGGAATCGAACCGTCATTTGAACCCGCCCGCGCACCAGCGCCAGTGCATCCTGAATCACGGGTCGGCGCGCCTCCAGGATGTCACGCAGGTCGCGTTCGTCGATCACAGCGCCGAATCGCGCCGGGATGATGGCGTCGATACGGTTGGCGAGTCGCGTCACGATATCGTGCTGTGTTCTCAGGGATGACTCGGACACTGCCGGCGACTGGGACCGTCGCTCGACGGCGGCATGAAATCCGCCAAGGTCGAGAAAATCCACGCGGCGTCGTTTGAGCGCAAAAGACGGAATCGCGTGACTGGTCAACGCGAACACATAAACCGTTCTCGTCACGGACGGGGAAGAATGCGATCCGCCGCGCAGAGGAGCGCGGAGAGGCGCACGTAAATCAGGTCGACGTCGGCGAGCGCAAGGATGAGATCCGCATTTAACACGACGCCGCGGTTCAGCAGATTGTCGATGACCTCGGCGAGCGACGTTTCCGCCGGCGGCATGATGCTCGCCAGTTCCTGCCTCGGGGCCGGCCCCGGAGGCAGCGCCTGCACCGGCGGCCTCGGCGCTTCTCGTCGTCCCGGCAACGGAGTCGATACGGGACGCGACCTCGGCGGCTTTACCGCGGGGACGGTCGAGTGACGAGGTTTCCGCCGGCTCATGAGGCCGATTCCGGCTGAATGAAATTGTAAGAAGGCCAGGGACCGGTCAGGGTCACGTGCGTTCCGTCGGTTGACGCAGCCGCGAGCTTCTTCACTGCCGCCTTGAATCGGGACCGTCCGGCTGCGGGAACCAGGAAGGCGGCGTCAAGCAACGGAGGAGCGGTTGCGCCGGCCGGCGTATCCTGACGGCGGCGGGCCTCACGCGCCATCGCCGCGAGCGTCGTGTAGGCTGCCTCCGCCTCCTCTGTCGCTATCCCGATCGAGCGCTGCGAAGCGTCTCGCGCTGCCTTCTTCGCTTTCAGGAATGCGGTACCCGAGGCGGACGTCGTCTGACGATCGGAGAGGCGCGACGGCACGTTCGGCTGGTAAGTGATGCGAACGCCCCACTCCTCGCATCCGGCAATCCGGCTGACAACATCTTCGATGTCGCGGAGGCGCGTTCGCATTTCGCTGACTGCCCGCTTCTCCGAAGAAAACATCGTAAAGAGTTTCATCGGGATGACGGTAGCGCCAGACTGTCGTGCGAAAAACTCGACCACCGATTCGTGGGCAACCGCGACCTCTGTAACCCACTGGACGTCCCGCAGCGATGCCTCCAACGCGGCTGGGCCATACGATTGCAGCGAGACGCCAGCGGTTACGAGCCAGTAGGAGTTGGCGACTGCGACAACCGCCGGGCGGGTCGCCCCGGGCAGTCCGTGCGGAACCCTCGTCGTAACCGGCGCGACGCTGCTGTGGACGATGCAATAGAGGTAGGTGGCGGTTTCGCCCATCTCGACGCTTCGATAGTATCCCAGAGGCGTGTCACGCGAGTCGATCCGTGAAAGCCGGCCGGCCGGTCACCTCGCCAGATACCACCGACGCTGCCAACGGCTGAGCACCGCGTGGCCAAATGGGGGCGGCATCTCCGCGGGAGCGACCACCATTGCGATGGGTCGTGGAGTCTCCTTCTTCAACCCGGCGATGTGTCGCTTCTCATCCATCGACTCGGTCCGGCACCGGTCGCACCCGCCACGCCCTACCGCGTTGACGATGGTCGCTGACGCATCGATCCCGATCTGCTCGAGCCGACGCAGCAGATCCATCGTTTCCAAACGCGGAAGCGCGGCGGCTCTGGTAACCGCCACGAACGACGTGCGATCCGGATCGGCGAGCAACCGGCGAAGCCGTCCAAGCCCTTGAGACAGCCGAACCAGCACGGATCCGAATTCCTCGAGCGATCCGACGGCTTGGTATTTCAGCAGGATCGACATCAACGCCTTTGTCCAGTCGTGCACCGTGGCGGGCATCTCGAGCAGGCGAAGCGCATGGCCGGTCGGCGCCGTATCCACGACGACCAGTTCATTCGTGTCAGAGTCGATCATGTCGACCACGTCGATGACGGCGGCGAGCTCGTCGATGCCAGGTGGGGCAAGATCAATCAAGCCGTGCAGGACAGCGCGATCCGGCCCGGCGTCCACGTGGACGCCTGAATTCCTGCCAGAAATCAACCGCGCGAACAGCCCATCAACCGTGGCTGCGTATCGGGCACGGATCGCGTCGTACTGGCTGGCCGCATCGATGGCCCGAACGCGCAGATTCTTCGGACCGCCGCGGACACCGACCGGATCGTCACCGATGGCCTGCCCGAACACGTCTCCAAGAGAGTGGGCGGGATCGGTCGACAGCAGCAGCACTGGCCTCGCTGGTGTTTCCGCCGCAAGAACCAAGGCGCTGGCTGCCGCGCATGTGGTCTTGCCAACGCCCCCCTTCCCACCGAAGAAGACAAGACGCGTCCGCTCGTGAGTAATCCGCCAGATTACATTGTCTCCATCGACCGCGTCCGCGCGCCACGGCCGGGCGCGCAGCGCGTGCATCGATGACGGTCGACTACTTCTTTCTTCCGCAATCTCCGCTCCGATCGCCGTCAGCACCGACAGGCCTCGCGGTTCTCGAAGCCGTGCGCCGACTTCGATTGGCGCGGGCAATGGCAGTCGACGCCGGAGGTCGTCAACCGCTCGACGTTCGAGGCTGCGACGGCCGTCGCACCATCCGCAGCGCCCGGTTGGCGCTGGCGTCATCCGGTTGACGATCACGTCAGACAGAGGAATGCCGGCCCGCGACAGCGCTGCCGCAGCCTCGATCGTCTCCTCGATCGCCATCGCCTCGGGAAGGGTGACCCACGAGATACGGCACGACTGCGGATCGCGAAGGAGGATCGAAAGAGTGTTGGCCTCGTTTTCGATCTCCTCGATCAGCGCGTCTGATTCGTCTGGCACGTACGCACGTGCCAGTGCCTCGACAACAGCACGATGCTTGGCCTGCATCGCATCGAACACTCTCGCTACACCGTGAAGCACTTCAGGCAGTGCCAGCATTCGAAGCGTGTGACCCGTTGGTGCTGTATCGACGACGATGAGATCGAATCGGCGGCTTCGTCCAGCACGGCTGATTTCGAGAAGGCCTGCCAGCTCGTCGATCCCCGGTAACGACAGCTGAAGGAGGCGGGCGACGTCGTCACGATCGAGCCAGGTTCCGCGCAGGGCGATCTGTTCGAGGGCAGCCATCCGGCCACCGAGCCAGCGTCGGATAGCCCGCGGCGCGTCGAGCTCAGCGGCGTGCAACAGCCCTCGCCCGATTTTCAGCGGCCGCGGGACGGACGAAAGCGGATGGTTCAGGGCGTCGGCAAGCGAGGGAGCGGGATCGGTGGAGATGAGCAGGGTGCGGGTCCCGCTCTTCGCGGCCGCCACGGCAATCGCCGCGGCGCAGGTCGTCTTGCCAACGCCGCCTTTGCCACCGATGAAGCGAAAGCGCGGCGTAGATTCAGCGGGTATGCTCGTCGCCGTCGAACGTCGCGTCGATGCCTGTGATTTTGTAGTCTTTCGGTGAGAGCGATGCGGGCCCGGCACCCTGCCTCCGATCGCGGATCTCGCGCAACCGCGCCAGGATATCCGCCTCGAGCACGTCGAATTCCGGTTGCGACAACTCGCCGAGCTCGACGCGCATCTGCGCCTCCAGCAGCTGCTCTCGGAGTTTCGTGTCGTCGCTCAACTCCGTATCCACGGCCGCGGCGATCTTATCGAAAACGAACCGGAGGCCGCCGACGAGCAGGGAGTCCAGGATGAACATCGTCAATCAGCAATCAGCAATCAGCAATCAACAATCAGCCCCTCGACTGCGCTCGGGGCTGACCCTGAGCCACGTCGAAGGGTCAGCAATTCTTCAGTGCGCTCGTTCCAGTTTGAGGCGAATGTTGACGAAGTTATAGGGTGGCCACGGCCCGGTAAACTTGAACGTCAACTTTTCGTAGCGCTGGCCGATGTCTTTGACCCTAGCGTCGAACGCCTGCTCCAGGCTGCGCGCGACGAGAAACGCGGCATTCATGATCATCCGGTCGCCAATCGGCTTGTTCGATCGCGACGCGACCGACACGTTTCGCAGCGCCTCGAAGATTTCCGTCACGTAGCGTTCAGACTTCGCCTGGAGCGCGGCGTCAATCAGGCGCCCGTACTGCATCCGCGCGAAGTAGGTCGAGCCCTTCTGGGTTGAAATCTCCCCTTTGAGGCGGCGAATGTCTTCGTCTTCGGATTCAATCTCATGGATGATCTGATCTCGATCCCAGAGCACCTTCAGGCCGAACTCGAACTTGTCCTGCATCTTGTTCAGGACGTCGGTGAACGCGTCGTACGCCGAGCGGAGCAATTCCATGATGTCGTCGTCGGTCTTGAACACCGTGCCGTAGGACATCGGAATCACGGTGTGATCCCGCATGACCGTCTCGTTCACCCGCTGGTGCGCGAGCACGTTGTCACGCGTCGGATCGAGGACGACCATCGGGGTATTCGAGACGATGGCGGCGATGTCACGGTAATGGACGGTGTGGACTTCGGACGGTTCCGGACCAATGCCAAGAAGACCGAAGCTCAAGGACCGCTCCGACTTGATCACGCAATACACGTACTTGCCCTCGTTGACTTCGTCGGCCGGCGCCACGCCTTCGACGCGCAGCACCTTTGCCGGCGCTCCGGGCAGTCGCGCGCGTTCGAGCTTCCCCTTGCCGTGTGCCGACGACGTCGAGACGCCACCGGTCGCGCGCTCGATTCGAGCCACCGCTCGACGCGGCTTGCGGGCCTTCGAGCTGACTTTTGTCGTTGTCGTTGTCCGCGGTCTTGCACGTTTTGTCGGTCGGGTCGTTCGAGCGCTCTTAGCCATGCCTGCCAGCCCCTGGCGTCCTCTCTAACGTCGTTGTCCTGATGGTTCGCTGCCGCGTTTGCCGCCCGGTTGACGAGTCTTGCTCAGCATCCGCCGAATCTCCGCCACCAGCGCATCCGGCAGGCAGGGTTTCGTGACGAACGCGTCACATCCTGCTTCGCGCGCCCCCTCGGCAAATCCGGCGAGCGCATGACCGGTGAGCGCCACGATCGGAATGTGCTTGGTGCGAGGATCCGACTTCAGTCGCTTGGTGGCCTCCCAGCCATCCACTTTTGGAAGCGCCAGGTCCATCAGGATGATGTCCGGCGTCAACTCGATCGCCTTCTCGATCGCCTCCATACCGTTGGTGGCTTCCTCGACACGATAGCCCGAGAACTGGAGATACGCCGAGTACATCTCCCGCGCATCCTGATAGTCCTCGACGACCAGCACGAGCGCGTCCCCCGATTCTGGCTTGGTCATCGCTTTCTCAGCCGTACAGGCAGTTGCAATGTGAACGTCGACCCCTTGCCCACTTTACTCTTGAGATCGATCGCGCCGTCGAGCATTTGCGACAAACGGCGGCAGATCGACAGACCCAGGCCGGTGCCGCCGTAGCCGCGGGCCGGCGAGCTGTCAAGCTGACGGAAATCCTCAAACACTTTCATGTGATCGGCCTCGGGAATTCCGACACCGGTGTCCGACACCGCGATGTCGACGGTGCGATTCCGGGCATCGTACGACGCCTTGATCGTCACCGAACCAACCGGCGTGAACTTGAGCGCGTTGCTGAGCAGATTCAGGACAATCTGCTTGACCTTCTGCCGATCGCTCCTCAGCGCCGGCAGCGAGCGCGGCATGGTCGAGCGGACCGTCAGGTTCGATCGCCTGATGATCGGTTCGAGTTCAGACATGACCTCGTCGACGAGCGCCGGAATCGTGAAGGTCGACAGGTTCAACGGCATCCGTCCCGCCTCGATCCTGGTGATATCGAGGATGTCGTTGATCAGCGCCAGCAGGTGCTGGGAGTTCGAATCGATCCGCGAGAGGCTTTTTTGTTGCGGATCGGAAATCGCCCCGGTCACCCCGTTCAGCAGCATGTGCGTGTAGCCGAGGATCGCATTCAGCGGAGTCCTGAACTCGTGCGACATGTTTGCCAGAAACTGCGATTTCAGTGCGGACGCCTGCTCGAGCGCAATGTGTTGACGCCGAAGCAACTCGTTCTGTTCGGCCAGCTCGGCGGTTGCTTCCTGTACCTTCCGCTCGAGTTCTGCCGAGGCCTGTTTGAGCTGTTCGAACAACTTCGCTTTCTCGATCGCCTCGGTCAAGTCGTGCAGGATCGTGACGACCCACATCAACTCGCCTTGCTCCGACAGGATTTGACCGGCCAGACCCTCGACCGGTGACAGGCGGCCGGTTTTCGGATCCGTCAGCTGAATCTCGCCACGATAGCGTTGCTCGCCGCCGCGGGTCAGCACGTTCGAGACGAACGACGTCAAGTGGGCACCGTTGGCGCGGACGTGGCGCATTACCGGGTCGCTGGCCGATTTCGGCACCGTGAACAGCCGCTCCGCGGGCTCGTTCATCAGCACGATGTCCCCTTCCTGATCGGTGACCAGAATCGGGTCGGCGACCGAGTCGATGATCAGATCGAGCCGGTGCCGCTCGTCGCGAACCTCCGCCTGCGCCAGCCGCAGCGTTCGATAGCTCTCCTCGATTTCTTCCTTGGCGCGTGCGAGATCGGTGACGTTCCGGAGAATCGACACCACATAAGTGCCCTGACGCTCATCGGTGGCGCGGGAACTGAGCAGCTCGAACAGGAGATCCGATCCTTCGAGCGGATCCACGAGCAGGAGTTCGCGCCGGGCCATCTCGCTGTGGCCGACAGCGCTCGTCGACAGCGCCGCGGAAAACAACATGTTGTTGAGACCGGTCGCCCGCCGCCATCCCTCGCTCGCATCTTCGGGTGCCGCAAACAACTTTTCCGCATGCGAGTTGGCGATAATGAGTTTGCCCTCGGTGTCGGTCAGCAGAATGGGGTCGGTCACCGCATTGATGATGCTGTAGAGCAGCATCCGTTCCTGGCCGAACCGTGTCTCGGCCAGCGTCTGACGACTGAGCAACCGGGCGACCTGCCGGGCAAGCGTCCGTGCCGCCCACACCACCTCCGGGTGAAGATCGCAGATGGTCGCGCTCGTCAGCAGCAGGCCGTGGGCGAGCGAGTCCTCGTCGGTGCGAAGTGGAATCGCGTGAAACGCCGAGTCCTCGATCGGTGGACGGAACGCATCGTTCGCGCTCTCGAAGAAGGTCGCGTCGGAGTGGCGCATCGCCTGAATGAGCGGATGCGCATCGTCGTCTCTTGCGAGGGAAAAGTCCATGATCGCCGAGGCGGTGACGCCGTGCTCGGCCACCAGCATCATCGATGAGGCTCCCGGCTCTACCACCGCGACGACGGCTTGTTTGACGTGGGCATGCGCGATCAGCCAGTCGACCACACGGCGCGCAGATGCCTGCAGGTCGTTGGTCACCAGTAGGAACTCGAGCAGCGAGACCTTCGCGTCGAGATCTACTCCTACCAGCTGCACGGCAGTGACTGCGGCGGACCGGGGCACGCGCTACCTTTCTGGGCGTCTCCGGGAAGTCGTTCGTCCAACCTTGGTAGCGGCGAGTTCGGCGCGGGTCGTTCGTCCAACCTTGGTGGCGGCCAGTTCGGCGCGGGTCGTTCGTCCAACCTTGGTGGCGGCCAGTTCGGCGCGGAGGGCAGCGTTCTCGCGAAGCACCGTTTCATGGTCGCCCAGCTCCGCCTGCGGCCTCGATACTGGGGCCACCTGACTGACCGCTTCCGAGTACTTCAAGTACGTGTCAATCGATGCGACGACCACGCGCGCCTCGACGGTGATGAGGTCGATGCCCACCAGCGAGACTCGCACCCAGGCGTCGATCACAATCCCCTTGTCCAGAACCCGGTCCAGAACGTCAATGAGACTGGTTCCACCCTGCTGCCGTTCAACTGCCATGCTGGTGCTCCTGCTGTCCCGTGATGCGCATCACCGTCAGCGTCGCTTCCGGGCCGGTGGCTGCGTCAACGCGTCTACTTTCTGTTCGAGGCGCTGGATCTGGGCGCGCAGCGTTTCACGTTCCGCTATAGCGCTGCGTTCGGCGCCGGACGACAGGTCCCTGTCGTAGCGCCACCAGTCGAGACCAATTTCCTGTGCCTTGTCGAGTGAACAGACGAGCAGCCTGATCCGAATCGTCAGCAGCTCGACTTCGGCAAGCGATACCTTGATGTCTCCCGCAATCACCAGCCCTTTATCGAGCACGCGGTCGAGTACGTCGACCAGACCTGTAGCGCGATGATGAGAAGGCGGAAGCTCGAAAGGCATGCGGCAGCGAACTATATCCCACGCATCTTGCGGCCAGCAACCGCAGCCCGCGCGGGTACCGCTAACAGATGAGCTTAAGGCACACCAGCATTTGAATGGCGACTATCGGCGAAGCGCACCGGGCGCTGAAATCGCTTCAACTAGCGCGCCAGTTGTCTTGTCTTGATGCACGCGGGTTGCGATATCAGCCTGGGCGATGATGCCCCGCAGCAGGCCGCTCCCGTCCACCACTGGCATGCGGCGCACCTTTCGCTCTGCCATTTGGGCCACGGCCTTGCTCACGTCGTCGTCTTCACGACAGGTCACAATGTCGGTCGTCATCACCTCTTTCACCGTCGCGTCATCAACCGATCGGCCCGCAGCGACTCCTTTTACAACGATGTCGCGATCAGTAACCATACCGACGAGTTTCGGATTCGACGACGATTCGATGACAGGCACCGCCCCCACGTCCGCTGATTTCATGAGTTGAGCCACGCGAACAATCGAATCTGACGTGTGGCAGCAGGCAGGTTCCGGCGTCATCACTTCGCGGCAAACGGCCATTCTTTACCCCCTCCAGAAGAGTCAGAACAGGGCGATGCAAGCAAATGGCCATACCGCGCGGACTGCGGGAAAGGATAACGCTCAGATGCTTTTCAACTCGCGCTTCAGAATCTTTCCGGTTGCGCCAATCGGCAAGGAATCCCTGAATTCGATGATGCGAGGGTATTTGTAGGCGGCGAACTGCTCGCGGCACCAGTCGACAAGATTCTCTTCGGTGACCGCGACCCCAGGCTTGCGGACGATGAAGGCTTTGACTTCCTCTCCCATCCGCGGATCAGGAACGCCAATAACCGCCGCCAGCGACACGGCCGGGTGAGTCAAAAGCACTTCCTCGAGCTCCCGCGGGTAGACGTTGAACCCGCCCCGCAGAATCATGTCTTTCTTTCGATCGACGATGGATAGATAGCCATCGCCATCGAACACGCCGATGTCGCCAGTGTGAAACCACCCGTTGCGCGTCGCCTCCTGGGTTGCCTCCGGACGGTTGTAGTAGCCTTTCATCACGCTCGGTCCCCGGACGACAACCTCGCCGCGCTCGCCGACCGACACCGGGCGGCCCTCATCATCCACGCAACGAACATCCACGCCAAAAATCGGGAAGCCGACCGTGCCAGGTTTGGTCGGTCGGTGCAATTGATTGAAGGAAACGACGGGAGCCGTCTCGGAGAGTCCGTACCCTTCGAGCACTCGGACGCCAAACGTCTTCTCAAAACGCTGCATCACCTCGAGCGGCATCGGCGCGCCGCCGGAGGCACAGACGCGTAAGCATCGGGCGACTGCGGCAACATCGACGTTGGTCGACGCCGCATGTTCGAGCAGCGACCAGTACATGGTCGGCACCCCAATCCAGAAACCCACGTCTTCCTCGACGATCGTTTTGAGCACCTGCGCCGGATCGAATCGCGGCAGCAGCACGATGCGCAGCCCGCCATACAGCCCGGAGTTCATCTGACACGTCTGCGCCGTCGAATGAAAAAGCGGCAGCGTGACGAGCGCAACGTCCTGTTCAAACCCTCCCTTGCAGGCGGGGCGAACCATGTCGTGGCTGGCCATCGCGTTGAGCAGCATGTTCTCGTGCGTGAGCTCCGCGCCCTTGGGATGACCGGTCGTGCCCGACGTATACAGGATGACGGCGGTGTCGCTCGGCCGTCGACGGCGCGATTCAATCGTGGCAGGCTGGCCATGCATCAGTTGACCGAGCGTCAACGCCGGCGACACCGGAGAGGCCGCCGCAGGATCGCT
>Ga0310810_10010980_pt1 | contig 10573 bp, 10 predicted proteins | sample NCmetagenome_FD_207641 | JGI IMG/M metagenome (GOLD analysis project Ga0310810, IMG submission 207641) | Soil microbial communities from experimental microcosm in Duke University, North Carolina, United States - NC | ecosystem: Engineered > Artificial ecosystem > Soil microcosm > Unclassified ... | reverse complement strand
AGCAGAGCGGCGGGTTCATCTGGTGCTACAGCGAGCCGCGCCTGGGCAGCACCTTCAAAGTGTATTTGCCGGTGTTGCGGGCGGCGTCACCGCCGGCGCCGCCCGCCGCCCGACCGGCCGCGCCCCGGGGAGGGTCGGAAACGCTGCTGGTGGTGGAGGACGAGGACGTGGTCCGCGCCATGGCCTGCCGCGGACTTCGGGAGCATGGGTACACCGTGCTCGAGGCGCGAAACGGCGCCGAGGCCATGGCCATGATCGAGGGCAACCCGGCGGCCATCGATCTGGTGGTATCCGACGTGGTGATGCCCGAGGTGGGGGGCCGTGAGCTGGCCGCGCGCCTGGCGCTGCTCGAGCCTGCGCTGCCGGTGCTGTACATGTCGGGGTATACCGGGGAGGATGTGGTCCAGCGGGGGCTGATGGATGCCGGCGCCCCGTTCCAGCAGAAGCCGTTTACCTCCGACGGGTTGGCCCGCGCCGTCCGCGAGCTGCTCGACTCGGGGGTTCGGCGCCGGACGGCGCCGGCCACCTAGGCGATCGCCTCCGAGTCGGCGGGCGCCTCGGCGTCGGAGGCGGCGGGGCGGAACTCCAGGTGGTCGGCGCGGAGGATGACGAAGCCGCGCGGTGTCGCGAGCCGGGTCAGCCGCTCGCCCGCCATGTTCACCATCCGCTGGGTCACCCCGGGAAAAATCGGCGACACGCTGTACCACCCGGAGGGATTGATCTCCGGATACTTGCGCTGGTGCTCCGAGCGCAGCCGGGCCTGGACTCCCGCCATCGTCTCTCCTCGCCGGCTCAGCCGGTCGTCGTGCGAGGCGCCTTGCCTGTGATTTCAGCCACCGCCGGGGCCTGTTTCTCCTGCTAATCTAGTGCCACTTCCCCCCAGTTTGGCTAGGAGAGTGGACATTTTGAGCCCGATTGCTTACAGTGTAAGCGGTTGGATGTTCGTGGCATCCATCGCCCACCTAAAGTAGCCTGTCAACCATGCCCAGTGCTCTGGACGCGCAGCCGGTCGTGGCCGGTTCCGCCAATTGCCTCGTCGTAGATGACGAGCCCGGGGTCCGGCGGTCTCTGGCCCGGATGCTCCAGGCCCAGGGATTCCAGTGTTTCGAGGCCGGTACCGGGCTCGAGGCGTTGGACCTCCTGGAGCGCATCGGCGAAACCCCCCTCATTGTCTCCGACATGCGAATGCCGGAGCTCGACGGTATCGGCTTCCTGGAGGCGGTCAGACGCCGCTACCCCGACACCTCGGTCATCATGCTGACCGGCCTGAGCGACACCACCACCGCCGTCGACTGCCTCCATCTTGGCGCCGCGGACTTTCTGCTCAAACCTATCTCCATGAACGAGTTACAGGCCAGGGTCACGCGGGCGCTGGAAAAGCGCACCCTGGTCCTCCAGAACCGCTACTACCAGGAAAACCTGGAGCGCCGGGTCCACGAGCAATCGCAGCGGATCCAGGAGCTGTTCCTCCAGGGAGTGCAAATGCTTGCACGCGCCCTCGAGGCCAAGGACGCCTACACCCGAGGGCACTCCATTCGGGTCTCTCGCTACGCCGTCGCCACCGCCCGGCGCATGGGCTTCCAGGGCGCCCTGCTCGACGGCATCCGCCTGGGCGGCGAGCTGCACGACATCGGGAAGATCGGCACCCGGGAGTCGGTGCTCCACAAGCCCGGCAGTCTCACCGCCGAGGAGTTCCGCCAGATTTCCGAGCACCCCTTGCTGGGTGAGCGGATGCTGAGCCCGCTGGCTCGCGAATCGCCCGACGTGCTGCGGATCGTGCGCTCCCACCACGAGCGCCTGGACGGCCGCGGATTTCCCGATGGACTCCGGGGCGACATGATTCCCATCGAGGCGCGGATCGTCGCCGTCGCCGATGCCTTCGATGCGATGACCACTCGCCGACCCTACCGCGACTCCCGTCCGCCGGACCAGGCCATGGAGGAGCTCCGCCGAGTGGCCGGAACCCAGCTCGACCCGGAGGCGGTCGAGGCGTTCGTCGCCGCTCATCCGCATCCGGAGCGGCTACCGCTTTCTGCCTAGGCGCAAGAGTCGCCGCTACAGCACCCCGCGTCGCTTCAACTGATGGTACCGCTCCACCACCGCCGCGCTGGCCGCGGCGGGCAGCACATCCAGCACCATCACTCCCCGTGACCGCATGTCGGCCAGGGCGGCCTCGCGCGCGCCGAGCAGCTCCTCCGCGGCCGCCCGTTGGAATGCTTCGCCGGAGTCCTTCGGTCGGGCCACCGCCACCGCCTCGAGGGCGGGATCCCGCAGCGTGACCGCCAGTGGCAGGTGGCGCGGTCGCAGGGTCGCCGCCTGCGCGACCAGGGCGTCGCTCGCAGTCCGATCGATGACGTCGGTGAAGAGCACGGTCAAGGCGCGCTTCCGGCTCCGGGCCGCCAGGTACCGGAACGCCGCGGGATAGTCGGACTCGGCCAATCGTCCTTCGGTGGCAGCCAATCCCTCCAGCACTCCGCGGAGCGCGCGGCGGCCGCGCGCCGGCGGGAGGTAGCGTTGGATGGTGTCGGCGAAGACCAGCAGACCGATGTTGTCGTCATGCTCGACCGCGGCGTGGGCCAGGTGGAGCGCGGCCGCGATGACCGACTCGAGCCGGGGGACCCCGTCCACCTCGGCGGTGAGGAGCCGGCCGGCGTCGATCACCAGCAGGACCTGCTGCCGCCGCTCGTCCTCGTATTGCCGGGCGATCGGCTTGCCCCGCCTGGCGGTCGCCTTCCAGTCGATGATCCGGGTGTCGTCTCCTGGCACCCACTCGCGGAGCCCCTCGAACAACCGGCCCTCGCCCGGGCGCCGGACGTTGCGCAACCCGGCCTCGCGGCGGCGGAGCGCCTGGAGCGGCAGCGCCCGCAGGGAGGTCGCCAGCAGGTTGGGGTAGACGGTCGCGGTCCAGGGAAGCTCGATCCGCCCCTGGCGCCACCCGAGGCCGAGTGGTCCGAGGATCCGCACGTCGATCGGTCCGCCGGCGGCGATACCGCGCCGGATAGGACGGACCTCCAGCCGCTCCTCTACCGTCAGACCCGCCGGCACCAGCAGCCGGCGTCGTGGGGTGTCCGCCCCGCCGAGCGGCTCGGGTAGACGCTCGCGCACGAGCAGGTGAAGCCGGCGCCGGCCGCGATGGCCCCAGCGGTAGCGCAGCGGAAAGGTCCGGCCCAGGCTGAACGCCGCCGGCGCCTCCCGCGTCACGCTCAGCGCGCGCGGCGTAGGTGCCGCGAGCCCATCCGCCAGCAGCAGCGCCACCCACCCCAGGTCGAGCAGCAGGAGCACGGTTCCGGCGGAGGGCCACCAGAATCCCGCCACCCCCACCAGGGCCAGCACGGCCAACCCAGCGAGCCAGCGGCGGGACGGAACCAGCCTCATCTCGGCACGTCGATCTTCTCGATGATCCCTTTGAGCGCGGCGTCGGGCGTGACGCCCTCGAGCTCCAGCTCGGGCGCGACCGCCACCCGATGCCGGAGCACGGCCGGAGCCAGCGCCTTTACGTCATCGGGCACCACGTAGCTCCGGCCGTCGAGCAGGGCCGACGCCTGTGCCATCTTGAGCAGGGCCACGCTCCCGCGCGGCGATGCGCCCAGCGTGAGGACCGGGGCGCTGCGCGTGGCCCGCACCACGGCGACCACGTACTGCACCAGACTCGGTTCCACTCGCACCCGGCGGCAGGCCGAGCGCAGGCGGGCCAGTGCGTCGCCGTCGGCGACACGCTCGATGCCGTAGCTGGCTGGCAGATCGGCCTCGAAGCCCCCGAGCACCCGCTGAAGGATGCCCTGCTCGACCTCCTGTTCCGGATAGCCGACCAGGACCTTCACTAGAAATCGATCCAGCTCCGCCTCGGGCAGTGGGTACGTACCCTCGAACTCAATCGGGTTCTGAGTGGCGAAAACCGTGAACCCGTCGGGCAGCGGGTGCGAGGTCCCGTCCACAGTGACCCGCCGCTCCTGCATGGCCTCGAGCAGCGCGGCCTGGGTCTTGGCCGGCGCCCGGTTGATCTCGTCACCCAGCACCAGGTCGCCGAAGATCGGTCCCGGGCGGAAGCTGAAGCTGCTCTGGCCACTCAGCAGATTCACTCCGGTGATGTCGGATGGCATGAGGTCCGGAGTGAACTGGATGCGGCGGAACTCGAGCCCGAGCGCCAGGCTGAGCGCCCGCACCAGGAGGGTCTTGGCCGTGCCGGGCACGCCTTCCAGCAGCACGTGCCCGCGCGCCACGAGGGCGGCCACGGCATCGCGCAGGGCGTCGGGTTGACCCAGCACGACACCGCCGAGCTGAGCGACGAGCGCCTGGGCCAGGCCACCCTGTGCCGTTGCCTCGTCGGGCTCCAGCGGGGTGAGAGTCAGGAGGTCTTCAGTTCGTCCCACAGGGTCTCCACGGCATTGGCTGCCTCGAGCACGCCGGCGCTGGTCGGCGAGCCCGAGGCGGCATCGGTCAGGGTCGCGAGCGCACCACGGCCGCGCTCGGTGCGCAGGGAGCTCGCCAGTCCGGCGAGCCAACGGTCCAGGTCGGCGGGGCCGGGCCGGCCCGCACGGGAAAGCCGGCGGCGAAGCCCCTGCGCCATGAGACGCACCGCCGTCTCGTGGCCCCGGGCCGCGGCGAGTGCGGTCGCTAGCGCCCGGACATGCTCCAGCGGGGAGCGGCGCCGGCGGAGGATGACCTGCCGCGCCGGGCCGAACCGGATGCCGGACGCGACCAGTGCGATCACCCCGACGCCGACGAGCTGCCAGACGATCCAGCCCCAGGGCGAGCGAGCGCTCCAGGCCAGCGTGGCACCGGCCAGCGAGGTGCCCGAAGCCGCGAATCCCTGGTGGAACTCGTCGACGATCACTCTCTGGTAGCGAGGGGTGACGAGCCCGAGCATGATCGGCCCCGCCGCGGTTTGGCGCAGAATGCTGTTGCGGAAGAGCCCGTCATCCGCCACCAGGGTCACCGTCCGGCCGCCGGGGTAGCCGACTCGGATCGCCACCGGCCGGTCGTTGATCGTCCGAAGCAGGGTGTCGACCCCGATCGGACTGGGCACGCTGCAGCTGACGCGGCGTCCGTCGTAGACGTCGGACGAGTCCACGATCGTGGTCGCCAGATGCCGGACCAGCTCGGCCCGGGCCCGTGGCATCGGGCGCTGCTCGGCGCCGGGCGGTGCCTTGAGCGCGGCGGGGTCCGACCATCGGGTGGAGACTCGATAGCCCAGGCACGCCATCGCGACGTCGGCGCCCTCGCCGGCCAGCAGGAGATCTCCGCCGAGTGCCGACAGGTGCGCGGCTTCGCGGGCATCGAGCCGTTGCGCCGGGCCGATGACGGCGAAGACGCCGTCGCGTTTGACGTCCCCGAGCGAGAGCGCCGGCCGCCGGTACCGGTCCACCCGCACGCCCAACCGAGCCAGCGCCTCGGCCCAGGCGCTGGCCCCGCTCGGCCCGGCCAGGTAGGTGGAGCGGCGGGGATCGGTGTCCGCGTTCCTCGCCCGGCGGCTTCCCAGCAGGGTGGCGCCCACGGCCAGTGCCGCCAGGATCGCGACAGCGATGCCAAGCTCAGCCCGCGGGCGCATGCCAGGGCTCCGCGCCGGCGGCGCGCCAGTGCCGGTACTCGTCCGGGCCGGCCGGTCGTCCGCCGAAGGCGTGCAGGTAGAGCGTCCGCACCAGTCCGCGGAGCCGCTCGCGGTCCGCCGGCGCCAGGCGCGCGTCCCGGGCGCACTCGGCGGGCGTCTTGCTCGCGTGATACTGCAGGACGCCCTGTCGGTCGAGGCCGAGCGCCAGCGCGACGAAGGCCAGTTGGAGGGCTTCGGCAAACCGACCCTCGGCCGCGGCCAAGTCGGCGGCGCGGCCGTACCACTCCGCGTCGCGCGCCTCGAGCGTCGCGGCGGGGCTCTCGGCCGCATCGGCACTCCGTGCGCCGCGTACCGTGCGCCATACCAGCCACGCCGCGTGCGCCAGGATCAGTACCAGCAGGAGCAGCAGACCCAGAATCAGCAGCCGGAACACCAGCGGATTGTCGGCCCGGAGCGCGCGCAGCCACTCGCTCATCCGGTCCCACCATTCGCGCAGCAGTCGCGCCGGCGCGGGCTCACGGGCCCACCGATACTGCCGGCCGGCGAAGACGGTATCGAGCGCGGCACGGAGCCGCTCCGCCTGCTCGGTCACCGGAGTCAGGCGGTCTGCAGGGTCTGGGCGAGCACTTCGAGGTCGAACCCTTCCTTGCGCACCCGCAGGTCGTAGTAGCTCACGGTGAGAACGCAGTAGAAGAGCGGGTAGAGGAAGAGCTGCACCACCGCGGCCATGACGAGCCCGATGAGGCCGCCGCTCATGACCGACCCCGTCGGGGCGTCGGGCAGCACGAGTGCGGCGAGCGCCGTGAGCGCGACGATCGGGACGTAGAGCAGCAGCCCGAGCGTCAGCAACATCCCGAAGATGCGCCAGCGTGACCCGCGGGTGAGCGCCCAGGAGCGGGCCAGCGCCCCGCTGGCGGTGCTTCCCGGCTCCAGGACCAGCGCCGGAAAGGCGAGAATCAGGCCGCAGAGCAGGACGATGCCCGGGACGAGGAACAGGAGGAAACCCACCATCACGAGCAGACCGGTGAGAATGGAGCAGGCGATGACGCGCCACAGGAAAGGCGTGGCGCGATTCAGCGCTTCGCCGGCGCTCAGGGGCCGGCCCAAATAGCTCTCGGAGACGATGAACACCGTCGCCGCGGTCGCGATGGCGCTCAGCACCACGAAGATCCCGTAGTAGGCGAGGGTCAGCCACACGTGCTGCAGCATGCCGCCCGAGGCCTCGATGAACAGGCTCAGGAGCACCGGGAGACCGGAGCATATCAGGGCCACCATCGCGAGCGCGGCGAAGTGGCGGCGATACAGCTGGAACGACACGTCGAGAATCTCCCCCATCGACAACGGACGGAGGGCCGGCAGTGCCATGATCAGCTCCGCGACGGGGTATGCCGGGGGGTAAGCGCTGCGAAAGATGCGTCGGCGCTACCCCAGATGCGAGCCCCCGCGCGGGCGATTAGACTGGGCAACATGCCCGCCCCGCCGACACCGGTAAGAGACTACCGCCAGCATCTCGAGGTCGAGACGCCCGAGCACGTCGTGCTCGACCTGGAGATCGCGGGCGTCGGCTCCCGTGCGCTCGCCGCGATCCTCGACATGATCATCCTGGTGGGCTCGTTCCTCGGCGTGATGACCGTTCTCGCCATCCTCGCCGGCTACGGGCTCACCGTCGGGCGTCTGGGCAGCGCGATCCTGATCCTGGGTGGGTTCGCGGCCTGGACCGGCTACTTCATTTTCTTCGAGGGTCTGCGGCAGGGTCAGACGCCTGGGAAGCGGGCGGTCGGCATCCGGGTGGTGATGGATACCGGCTACGCGGTCACCCTGAGCGCGGCGGCCGCCCGGAACCTGCTGCGTACCGCCGACTTTCTTCCCCCGCCCTACCTGACGGGCGCCCTCCTCGTGGCCCTCCACCCCCGCGCCAAGCGCCTGGGCGACATGGTCGCGGGCACCGTCGTGGCGCGGGACCGTCCGACCGAGATCGCCGCGGCGCGCCCCCGGGCGCCCGCCGCGAGCGCGTTCGACACCCTGCCGGACCTGACCGACGCCGAGTTCCAGCTGCTGGCCCAGTATGCCGCCCGACACGAGCAGCTCGCCCGGGGACCTCAGGCCAGACTGGCGGCGGCCATCGCGGCCCGTCTCCCAAGCCACCCCGCGCCTCCGGGTGTCTCCGCCGCGGACCACCTGCTCGACCTGCACAACCGAGAACAGGAGCGGCGCCGCGGGACGCTGGCGGCGCGCACTGTTGGGCCCGCGGCCAGGTTCGTCGCCCGGAAGCGGGAGCGGTGGGACGAGTTTCAACGCCTGGCCGAGCGCGCCGCGGCCGGCGGACTCGACAGCTTCGCCGCGCACGAGCTTCCCGACTTCGCCGCCCGGTATCGCGAGGTCGCCGCCGACCTTGCCCGCGCCCGCACCTATCGCTGCGACGAGGCGACCCTGAGCCGGCTGGAGCGGCTCGCGGCCGCGGGGCACAACGCGCTGTATCGGGAGGACCGCAATACCTGGCGCCGGATCTGGGAGGTGCTCGCCCGCGAGTGCCCGGCAGCCATCGTCGGCGCGCGGGGCTATGTGCTGGTCGCCTTCCTCTGCTTCGCCGTACCGGCGGCGGGCGGCTATCTGCTGCTGCGACAGGACCCGGCGCTGGCGGCGGAGGTGCTGCCGGAGGTCATGCTGCAACGGGCCGAGGCTGGAGCGGCGCGCCAGGCGGAAGGCAAGCGCTACGTGGACGTGGCGGCGGAAGATCGCCCGCTCATGGCGTCGGGGATCATATCCAACAACGTGCGGGTGGCCATCTCCTGCTTCGCCGGCGGCATCTTCCTCGGGGTGGGCTCCCTGATCATGCTGGGGTTCAACGGCCTGTCCATCGGGGCGAGCGCCGGCCACTTCGCCAACGTGGGACTGCTCGGGTATCTCCTCGAGTTCATCCTGGGCCACGGTCTGCTGGAGCTCTTCGCGATCTGGGTTGCCGGAGCGGCCGGGTTTCTGCTGGGTCGGTCGGTCGTGGCCCCCGGCGACCTCCTGCGGTCCGATGCCCTGGTCATAAGCGGGCGGCGGGCGGTCCGGATGGTCGGCGGGGCGGCGATCCTGCTGGTGGTGGCAGGCCTGATCGAGGGCTTCGTCTCGGCTGGAACGGGCGGGGTGGCGGTACGGTTGGCGGCGAGTGCGCTGAGTCTGACGTTTCTGGCGATCTATCTCCTGAACGGCCGACGGGCCGCCTAGAGCTCGCGGAGCATGGCCCGCATCCGGATGGCCAGAGCCTCGATCTCCCGGAGGCTGGTGAGCGTCTCCGGGTCGATCTGCGATTCGTTCAGCAGCAGGAGCTGGGTCTCGGCCAGGAGGGCCGAGAGCGGATTGGAGAGATCGTGCCGAAGCTTGTTGAGCCGCTCGTTCTCGCTCATGCGCCCGCCGGCCCGCGGCTGGCCGCCGTAGTCGAGACGGGCGGCCGCGAGTGCGACCGTAATGGCATTGGAGCAACCTCCCGATGTATGCCCGGCACGCCAAAGATCGTGCGCCACCAGCACTTACGCAAGCATACCAGACCCTCTTGACGGCGATTCCTGGGGGCTCTAAGTTGAGTTGCTTCTAAGGCTGGCTAATTCTGGCACGACACTCCCCGTCACAACACGTCCGCACGCACCCGATTCGGGGCCGCCCGTGAGGCTGGCCGAACTCGTCGAGACCAAGCTCATCATCACCTGTATCCCCCGCCGCCGCTGCGGCAGCGCCCGCCATTCTGGAGCCCAAGTCCGTGGACATCGCTGAGCTGAAGCAGAAATCGGTTGCCGAGCTGCATACTCTCGCCGAGCAATTGAACATCACCAACTACTCGGGCCTGCGAAAGCAGGACCTGATCTTCCGGATCGAGCAGTCGCTGCTCGACTCCGACACCGTCATCCGCGGGGAGGGCGTGCTGGAAATCCTCCCCGAGGGCTACGGCTTTCTGCGCAGCCAGGACTGGAACTACCTCTACGGCCCCGACGACATCTACGTGAGCCCGAGCCAGATCAAGCGGTTCGATCTGCGCACCGGCGACACCGTGATGGGCCAGGTCCGCCCCCCGAAGGAGGGCGAGCGCTATCTGGCCCTGCTCAAGGTCGAGCAGGTCAACTTCGAGGAGCCGGAGAAGACCAAGCACCGGATCGCCTTCGACAACCTCCGCCCGCGCTACCCCGATCAGCGCATCCGGCTGGAGCGGAAGAACGGCGACCTGAGCATGCGGGTGGTGGATCTCCTGGCGCCCATCGGGAAAGGCCAGCGCGCCCTGATCGTGGCGCCGCCCAAGGCCGGCAAGACCATCCTGATGCAGAAGCTGGCGAACGCGATCAGCGAGAACCACCCCGAAGTCGTGCTCATCGTGCTGCTGATCGACGAGCGGCCCGAGGAAGTGACCGATATGGAGGAGAACGTCAAGGCGGAGGTGATCTCCTCCACCTTCGACGAGCCCGCCGACCGGCACGTGCAGGTTGCCGACATGGTGATCGAAAAGTCCAAGCGGCTGGTGGAGCACGGGCGCGACGTCGTGATCCTGCTCGACTCGATCACCCGGTTGGCCCGGGCGCACAACGTCGTGGTTCCCCACTCCGGCAAGATTCTCTCCGGCGGCGTGGACGCCAACGCCCTGCAGAAGCCCAAGCGGTTCTTCGGCGCGGCGCGGAACATCGACAAGGGCGGCAGCCTGAGCATCATCGCCACCGCGCTGGTCGATACCGGCAGCCGGATGGACGAGGTGATCTTCGAGGAGTTCAAGGGTACCGGCAACAGCGAGCTGGTACTCGACCGCCGCCTGGCCGACCGGCGTATCTACCCCGCCATCGACATTCAGCGCACCAGCACCCGGAAGGAAGAGCTCCTGATGGACAAGGACGAGCTCAACCGGGTCTACCTCCTGCGCAACTTCCTGGCCGACATGCCGCCGGTGGAGGCCCTGGAGTTCCTGCTGGAGCGGATGAAGCGGACGAAGAACAACAAGGAGTTCTTCTCGACGATGGCGCAGTAGCGAGAAGCGAAATCCGAAGGGCGAAGAGTGAAGGG
>Ga0310810_10010979_pt1 | contig 10574 bp, 9 predicted proteins | sample NCmetagenome_FD_207641 | JGI IMG/M metagenome (GOLD analysis project Ga0310810, IMG submission 207641) | Soil microbial communities from experimental microcosm in Duke University, North Carolina, United States - NC | ecosystem: Engineered > Artificial ecosystem > Soil microcosm > Unclassified ... | reverse complement strand
GGCGTGCCACGCCAGCGCCAGCCCGAGCAACGGCAGCAGCATCAGCGCGGCGGTGGCCAGGCGCGTGCGCCGCAGCTGGCTGGCGAGCAGCGCGAAGTGGTGCGGGATCTTGGCCGAAGCGCCGGACTGCGCCGCCAGCGGGGTCGCGCCGGACTGCGACAGGATCGACGTCCACTGGAACCGCCACCATTCGCGGTAGCCATCGGCGCCCAGCCAGTATCCGCGCCAGCACTCGACCAGCAGCAGCGGCAGCGCCACGCCGGCGGCGAACGCCGCGCAGGCGCGCAGCAGTGGCCGGGCGCGATGTTCGGCTTCGACCCACAGGCGCACGACCAGCACGATGCCGACCACCGCGACCTGGACGATGCCGATGACCTTGGTCGCCATCGCCAGGCCGGCGAGCACGCCCGCGAACAGCGCCCAGCGTCCGACGTGGCGAACGAAACGCCCTGGCCACGCCACCGCCGCCAGCGACGCCAGGCCGAAGAACAGCGTCGGGATTTCGCCGTAGCCATCGAGCGCGTACTGGGTCATCAGCGGCGCCGACAGCGCCAGCACCGCCGCCGCCAGCGCGGTGGCGGTGTCGGCGACCTTGCGCACCAGCACCAGCATCACCGCGGCGGTGAGCAGGAAATAGAGGACGTTGGGCAGCTGCGCCTGCCACGGACCGACCCCGAACAGCTTGAAGACCGCGGCGCCGACGAAGACGAACGGCTCCTTGGTCTGCACGCCCGCGGGGAACAGGTCGCGGGTGTCGTACAGCCAGCGCGGGCCCTGGCCGTCGGCGATCGAACGCGACGTCCCGAGGTTCATCGCGCCGTCGAACATCAGGTTCGCGGCGCTGCTGGCGGCGATCACCGTCAGGATCTGCCAGGCGAGCACGCAGGCCAGCAGCAGGCAGACGACGAGCCGCAACCGGCTGCGTCCGGAGTCACGGTGGAAGTCGCGCGCCGCGACGCTCATGCCGGGCGATCGTTCCGGGCGGCCGCGGTCTCCAACCGGATCAGGCGCACGTGCGCGCGCTCGAGCAGCTTGCGGTTGGCGGTGATCATCTCCGCCAGCAACGCGATCATGAACAGCAGCGCGCTCAGGATGATCAGCAGTGCGCTCAGGATCAGCGACTGCACGTGGCCGCCGCCGTTGCCGAGCACGAAGTAGAAATACAGGAAGCGCAGCGCCGCGAGCACGCCGAGCGCGCCCATGACCAGCCCCGGCCAGGCGAAGAAGGCGACCGGGCGGTAGATCACGAACACGCGGAAGATCGTCACCAGCGAACGGCGCACGTAGCTGGAAATGCTTTTCACCAGCCGCGACGGACGCAGGTCCTCGTTGGTGCGCACCGGCACCGACACCACGCGCAGGTTGCTCAGCCCGGCCTGGATGATCGTTTCCAGGGTGTAGGTATAGGCGTTGAACACGTTCAGGCGCATCGCCGCCTCGCGCGAGATCGCGCGGAAGCCGCTCGGCGCATCGGCGACCTCGGTCTTGCTGGCGACCCGCACCGCCCAGCTGCCGAGCCGCTGCAGCTTCTTCTTGATCCAGGAGAAATGGCCGGTGTCATCGATCGGGCGCGCGCCGATGACGATGTCGGCCTCGAACGCCAGCACCGGGCCGGTCAGGCGCGGGATGTCGGCCGCTTCGTACTGGTTGTCGGCATCGGTGTTGACGATGACGTCCGCCCCCAGGCGCAGGCAGGCGTCGAGGCCGGTCATGAACGCCGCCGCGAGGCCGCGATTGACCGGATGGCGGATGACGTGGTCGACGCCGAGCCGGCGCGCCTCTTCCACGGTGTTGTCGCTCGAGCCGTCGTCGATGACCAGCCACTCCACCTGGTCGAAGCCCGGCACACTCCGTGGCAGCGCCTGCAGCGCGATGGCCAAGGTTGCCGCCTCGTTGAGACAGGGCATCTGGATGATCAGTTTCACGCGGTTTCCCTCGAATGCAGCCTGGCGCGGACGTCGCGTCCGGCAGCGACCTGGCGTCCCCCGTCCGCCCGTCGGCGCGCGCCACCCTGCCATGCCGCGGCGGCATCAACAAGCCGATCGTTGCTTCGGGTGCGCAACCGACGCCGCGCAGCGCGCAGGTTTCGCGTCGCGACGTGCGCGCCGATGACCTTGTCCGAACGTCCGGGGCCGCACCCGCTGCCGCCCAGTTAAACTGGCCGCTTCGTCGTGTCCGGAACCAGCCGATGACTGTCGCCGCCCCGCCTTCCGCTGACGCCCGCCCGGGCGGCAAGCTCTTCCCCAGCGCCGCCGATGCCCTGCGTGGCGTGGTGGCCGACGGCCAGACCGTCGCCGTGGGCGGCTTCGGCCTGTGCGGCATCCCGGAAGCGCTGATCGCGGCGCTGCGCGATTCCGGCGTCACCGGACTGACCGCGATCTCCAACAACGCCGGCGTCGACGGCTTCGGCCTCGGCCAGCTGCTGTCCACCCGCCAGATCCGCAAGATGGTGTCGTCGTACGTCGGCGAGAACAAGGAATTCGAACGCCAGTTCCTCGCCGGTGAACTCGAACTCGAATTCAACCCGCAGGGCACCCTGGCCGAGCGCCTGCGCGCGGGCGGCGCGGGCATCCCCGCGTTCTTCACCCGCACCGGTTACGGCACGATCGTCGCCGAGGGCAAGGAGACCCGCGAATTCGACGGCCACTGGTACGTGATGGAAACCGCGCTCAAGGCCGACGTCGCGCTGGTCAAGGCGTGGAAGGCCGACCCCGCCGGCAACCTCGTCTTCCGCAAGACCGCGCGCAACTTCAATCCGGCGGTGGCGATGGCCGGCCGCACCACCATCGTCGAGGTCGAGCAGCTGGTCGCGCTTGGCGCCATCGATCCGGACCACGTGCACCTGCCCGGCATCTACGTCGACCGCATCGTGCACAACCCGACGCCCGAAAAACGCATCGAACAGCGCACCGTGCGCACGGGAGGCAAGTGATGCCCTGGACCCGCGAACAGATGGCGCAGCGCGCCGCGCAGGAACTCACCGACGGCGCCTACGTCAACCTCGGCATCGGCTTGCCGACGATGGTCGCCAATTACATTCCCGAAGGCGTGGATGTCTGGCTGCAGTCGGAAAACGGCCTGCTCGGCATCGGTCCATTCCCGGCCGAGGACGAAGTCGACGCCGACCTGATCAACGCCGGCAAGCAGACCGTCACCGCGCGCCAGGGCGCCAGCTATTTCGGCAGCCATGATTCGTTCGCGATGATCCGTGGCGGCCACATCGACCTGGCCATCCTCGGCGCGATGCAGGTCACCGACACCGGCGACCTCGCCAACTGGATGGTGCCCGGCAAGATGGTCAAGGGCATGGGCGGCGCCATGGACCTGGTCGCCGGCGTCAAGCGCGTGGTGGTGCTGATGGAGCACACCGCCAGGAATGGCGAGCACAAGCTGCTGCCCGAATGCACGCTGCCCCTCACCGGCGTGGGCGTGGTCAACCGGATCATCACCGACCTGGGCGTGTTCGACGTCGGCCCGAATGGCCTGCGCCTGGTGGAACTCGCGCCCGATGTGGGCGAGGATGAACTCCGGGAGAAGACGGGCGTGGCGATCGCCACAGCCTGAACGCGACGCAAGCCGCAACTCACGATGCGAACCCTTGCCATTCAAGGTGGCATTCACCCTGAGCACCCGCAGCCGTCGGATGATGCGGGAGACACGAACGCCCGGGTCATGGGCTGGAGAAACGGACCGATGCTTTCGAACGCGCGATATCGTCCCTGGGCCCTGGCGTTGCTGGTCATCGCCGGATGCGCCAAGTCCCCGCAGGCACTCGTGGATGCCAACCCGGCCGCGGCCGCCCCGCGACCGCATGCAGCGGGCGCCATTGCGGCGGAAGCCGGCCACGCCGTCGGCGCGTTCGCGAACCTGCCCGATCGCGGCGAACTGCTTGCCTATCCCGCCAATGCCACCCGTCGCGACGGTGCCTACACCTGGCATCGCACCGGCCTGAGCGAGGCCTACGCACTGCGCGCGATCGCCGATGGCCACCTGCGCGTGACCACGCCGTCGGGCCAGCTGCTCGACTTCAAGTACGACCGCCACGTCGAACATCCGTCGGGCGACTGGACCTGGATCGGCCATCTCCCCGGCCAGGAGGACCAGCAGTCGATCATCACCTTCGGCGAACACGCCGCGTTCGGCTCGATCGCCCAGCCCGGCCAGCTGCCGCTGCGCCTGACCGTGCGCGACGGCGTCGCCTGGCTGGTGGAGACCGACGGCGCCAAGGTCGCCGGCATCGTCAACGCCGCCACCCGCCCGCAGCGACCCGACTTCGTCGTGCCGCCGAACACCAAGGGTCCGGGCGCCACCGGCGCAGGCCCGCACCTGGCCGCCGCGCCCGCAACGGCAGCGGCCGGCGCGACGACCAGCACCGTCGATCTGGTGATCGGCTACACGCAGGGCTTCGCCGCCGCCAACGGCGGCAACTCCGGCGCGGTCACCCGCCTGAACTACCTCGTCGACGTCGCCAACGCCGCCTACGTCAACAGCGGGATTCCCGCGACCGCGCGCCTGGTGGCGACGGTGCCGGTGACCTACACCGACACCACCGCGAACGAAGACGCGCTGGAGAAGCTCACCGGCTACAACTCCACCACCAACACCCAGATGTCGCCGGATCCGGCGTTCAGCGCCCTGCGCGCGGCGCGCGACCAGTACGGCGCGGACCTCGTGTCGCTGGCGCGCGACTTCAACGATCCCGAGAACGGCGGTTGCGGCATCGCCTGGCTGATCGGCGGTGGCCAGAGCGGCGTGTCGACCAGCGATTCGTTCTTCGGCTATTCGGTGATCAGCGACGGCACCGATGCCGGCACGGACGGCCACACCTACTACTGCCTGGACGAGACGCTCGCCCATGAGATGGGCCACAACATGGGCGCCGCCCATGACGTGGACACCTCCAATGGCGACGACAACGTGCTCCAGGCGGACGAGTACGGCGCGTATCCGTATTCGTTCGGCTACAAGACCACCTCGACCACCGGCAACTTCTACACGATCATGGCCTACGGCGATTCGGGCCAGCAGATCTACCGCATCTTCTCCGACCCGCGCAGCACCTTCTGCGGCGGCCGCGCCTGCGGCACCACCACCCAGGCCGACAACGCGCGCACGCTGACGCAGACGATTCCGGTCATCGCGGCGTTCCGGGCCACCGCAGTGGCCGGCGCGCCGGTGGCGAACGATTACAACGGCGACGGCGTCTCCGACATCCTGTGGCGCAACTTCTCCACGGGCGTCAACACGATCTGGCGTTCGGCCAATTCGGCGCTGCGCCAGAACGTGACCCAGGTGGCCGACGGCAACTGGAAGGTCGCGGGTAGTGGCGATTTCGACGGCGACGGCGTGTCCGACATCCTCTGGCGCAACGTTGCGTCGGGGCAGGACGCGATCTGGAAGTCCGGCAATTCGGCCACGCCGCAGGCGATCACCGACGTCACCAACGCGCAGTGGACGGTCGCCGGCGTCGGCGATTTCAACGGCGACGGCAAGTCCGACATCCTGTGGCGCAATCCCACCACCGGCAACAACGTGATCTGGCGCTCGGGCGACTACGCCACGCAGCAGGCGGTGGCGGCGGTGGCCGACGCGCACTGGATCGTCGCGGCGGTTGCCGATTTCGACGGCGACGGCAACGCCGACATCCTCTGGCGCAACACCTCCACCGGCGCCAACACCATCTGGAACGCCGGCAATGCGGCGACGCGCCGGGCGGTGACCACGGTGGCCGATGCGAACTGGAAGGTCGCCGGCGCCGGTGACTTCAACGGCGACGCCATCAGCGACATCCTCTGGCACAACGTCGCCTCGGGCCAGAATGCGATCTGGAGGTCCGCCAATTCGGCGACCCCGCAGTCCATCGTCACCGTGACCAATGCGTATTGGGATGTTGCCGAAGTGGGCGACTTCAATGGCGATGGCAAGGCGGACGTCCTCTGGCGCAACCTGGCCAGCGGCGCCGATTCGATCTGGCTCACCGGCAACGCCGCCACCGCGCAGGCCGTCGCCACGGTGGCGGACCTGGCCTGGCACGTGGTGCCCTGATCGCGCAGCGCGCCGACCCGCCCGGGCCGGCGCGAGTTCCGCTCAGCCGGTCGCGACCTCGCGCAGGAACCCGTCGACGTCGTTCGACAGCAACCGCGGGAGCAGCCCGCGGATGCGTTGTGGATCCAGGTTCCACCATGCGCTCGCCTGCAGCGCCTGGATCTGCGCGTCGCTGAAACGCATGCGCACCAGCGTCGCCGGATTGCCGGCGACGATCGCGTAGGCCGGTACGTCACGCGACACCACCGCGCGGCAGCCGATCACCGCGCCGTCGCCGATGCTGACGCCGGACAGGATCACGCAGCCGGCGCCCAGCCAGACATCGTTGCCGATGCGCACGTCGCCGCGCGTGGCCGGATGGCCCTTGATGGCGCGCGCCTGCGGCCAGTGGCGCATCACCGGGAACGGATACGTCGTCACCCAGTCGACGCGGTGGTTGCCGCCGAGGAAGATCTCGACGCCTTCGGCGATCGAGCAGAATTTCCCGATCGACAGGTTCGCCGGCTCGCCCCACCAGCGCAGCCGCGGAATGCCATAGCTGTGGGCGCCGATCGACACGTCGCCGCCGCCACCGCGATGCAGCAGCCGGCGCAGCGCATGCCGGTAGTTCTTCAGGACGAAGCGCAGCGTCATGCGGGTGATTTCCGGGCGAGCAGCAGGCCGAGCGGAAACAGCAGGATATCGCCCAGCGTCGTGGCCAGGCGCAGTCCGACCACGATCGCGCCGGCAGCCGCGGGCGGGTAGTGCGTCCCGAGCAGGAGCAGCATCACGCCCTCGCGCACGCCCAGGCCAGCGGGCGCGCCCGGGGTGACGAAACCGATGATCCAGGCCAGCGCGAATCCCGCCACCAGCAGCCACGCGTCCGGCGCCACGCTGGGCAGCAACAGGCCCGCCATCAGCACGATGCCCGCGCCGAACACGAGATAGACCAGGCAGTAGATCGCGACCGCGACGCCCAGCGCGGGCAGCGACGGCATCCGCGCCGGTCCGATCCGCTGCGCCAGCGTGGGCGCGAACCGGGCCAGCAGGCGCGGCGCGAGCCGGCTGCCGAGCACCAGCCCGGCGATCGCGAGCGCGACCAGCGCGCCGACCAGGACGATGCTCTCGCCGCGGCCACCGGGCAGCAAGGCCAGCGATCGGCCCGACACCAGCAGGGCCGACACCCCCACCAGCACGCTGGCCAGCATCAGCAGCAGCATTTCGCTGGCCAACGTCACCGCGAAGGCCACCGGCGTGATCCCGCGATCCAGCGACAGGCTCGCGCGCCCGACGTGCTGGGCGACGTTGCCCGGCAGGTATTTGCCGACCTGGGTGACGGCGAGGATCGACGCCAGCGCGCGCCACGGCATGTGCACGTCCAGGTCCGCGAGCAGCCGTTTCCAGGCCCATGCGGTGGCGATGACGCCGACCAGGTAGAAGCCCGTGCACACCGCCACCGCGGCCGCCGCGCGCCCCGACGCGAAGGCCGACAGGTCCTGGCCGCGCCAGGAATGGATGATGTAGGCGACCGAGGCCAGCGTCGCGAGCGCGCCGATCACCCAGCCCGCCCGGCGCAGGGCGGGTTTCAAGCGCGGCGCGCCTTGACGATGTAGCCGCTGCCCAGGTCCGTGCGCAGGAAGCGGTCCTGCACCGCGAACGCCGTCTTCAACGCGAGCTTGCCCGGCAGCGACCGCACCAGCGGGAACAGGCGCACGTCGGCGCGGCGGTCGATGCCGCTTCGATCGTTGTTGGCCTGGCGCGCCTGCGCGGCGTCGTCGCCGGCGTGGATCTGCCGCGCGAAGATCGGCGCGCTGACCCATTCGCTGAGGTTGGTCAGCGGAAACCCGTAGCAGTCGAAGGCCTCGACCTCGAAGCCGCCTTCGCGCAGCCGCGCCGCGAGCTCATCGCGCGCGTAGCGGCGCACGTGCCCGGCCCAGGTGTCGCGCGCGGTCCACAGGCGCATGTGTGCCGGCACCGAGAGCAGCAGGTGGCCGCCGGGCTTGAGCCACGACGCCCATTGCCGCAGTGCGGCGACGTCGTCCTCGATGTGCTCGAGCACCTCGAAGGCGAACATGTGGTCGAAGCGGCCCTCGAGTTCGGCCGAAACATGGTCGTGCAGGCGCACGCTGGTGCCGCGCTGCGCGAACACCTGTGCGCACAGCGCGCGCGCGGCCGGCGACAGCTCCAGCGCCTCGCATTCGAATCCGCGCCGGGCGAACTCGGTCAGCAGCACGCCGGCGCCGGGGCCGATCTCCAGCAACCTGCCCGGCGCGAGCGTGCGCGCAAGATCCAGGATGCGCGCGCGCCGCATCAGGTAGCGCGGCGCCGGCACCCAGCCGGCTTCGGGAAACGCGGGGCCGAGCAGCGAATCGTCGATCACGTCGGGCAATCCTTGGGGTGGTGGCCGGGCTGCAGCAGTTGCAGCAGTTGCCGGCCGACCGCATGCGCATCGAACGCCGCGGGCGATGGCAAGTCCGCGGACGGAATGTCGTGTCGTGCCGCAAACGCCTGCACCGCGTCCGCCAGCGCGGCCGCGTCGGCGGCGGCCACCAGCCGCGTTGCCGGCGTGTCGCGCAGCAGTTCGCGGATCGCGGGCGAGTCGCGCGTGATCACCGGCTTGGCCGCCGCGAGCACCTGGAACACCTTGTTGGGGATGACGCTGGCCGCTTTGTCCGAAGCACCGAAGATCCCGAGGCAGACATCCGCCGCGGCAATGTGGCGCGTGAGCTCGGGATAGTCCACCCACGGCAGCCACTGCACTCGTGGCAGCGCGTCCGCGTCGAGCATCGCGCGCACGCGCGAGGCTTCCTGTCCGCGTCCGATCAGCAGCCAGTCGATCGCGTCGCCACGCAAGCGGCGCGCGGCTTCGACGATCGTGGGCACACCGTGCAGCGGAATGAACTGGCCGTAGAACAGCACGCGCAGCGGCGTGCCGGGTTCGCGCGGCGGCGACGATGGCGCGGCGGCGAACACGTCCTCGGCGCCGACCCACACATCTCCGCACGATCCCGCGCGCAGGTGGAACAGCGTCTCCATCCGGCGTGCGTGCGCGCGCGTGTCCATGAACACCCGGTCGGCCAGGCGCGGCGCGATCCATTCCACGCACCACAGCACGCGCGCCAGCAGGTGGCGCGGGCCGACCAGGCGGCGATCGAGCACCACCGTGTCGTAGGCCGACAGGAACCAGTCCATCGCCACGCGCGCGCCACGCAGCCACGCCAGCACGCGGATGACGAAGATGTCCGGGATCGCCGGATAGCCGAGCAGCACCCAGTCGTGCGCCGGCAGGCGCAGGTAGCGCCAGACCAGCACCGGATACGCCGCGACCAGGCGCGCGAGCTGGCGCAGCCAGCGGCCGGCGCCGTGGATCTGGCTCTTGTCCTGCACGCCGCCCCAGATGTCGGCGCGGCATTCGATCACCTCGACGCCATTCGCGCGCAAGCCATCGCGCAGCAGGCGCACGCGCGGCTTGCCGGTATCGGACGTGCCCCACAGCACCACCCGCATGCCGGCGGCCGGCGGCGCCTGGGGATCGGTCAAAGCGCCGCTTCCAGCTCCGGCAGCAGCTTGAACAGGTCGCCGACCAGGCCGATGTCCGCGATCTCGAAGATCGGGCATTCCGGATCCTTGTTGATCGCGACGATGGTGCCCGCGTCCTTGATGCCGGTCAGGTGCTGGATCGCGCCGCTGATGCCGACGGCGATGTACAGCTCCGGCGCGATGATCTTGCCGGTCTGGCCCACCTGCAGGTCGCTGGGCACGTAGCCGGCGTCGACCGCGGCGCGCGAGGCGCCGACCGCCGCGCCGAGCCTGTCGGCCAACGCATAGATGATCTTGAAGTTCTCCGCCGAACCGACGCCGCGGCCACCGGAGACGACGCGGCGCGCGCTCTGCAGGTCGGGGCGATCGGACGCGCCGGCGGCGAGCCCGACGTAGCGGGTGTGGGTCGGCAACGTCGCATCGACCGTGGTGGTCTCGATCGTGGCGCTGCCGCCGCGCGCGGCCTCGGGCCACGACGCGGTGCGGACGGTGGCGACGACGGTGCGATCGGCCGCTGCTTCCACGGTGACGATCGCATTGCCGGCATAGATCGGGCGCTTGAACACGTGGCTGGATTCGACTGCCATCACGTCCGACACCTGGGCCACGCCGAGCAGCGCGGCAACGCAGGGCATCAGGTCCTTGCCGAAGGTGGTGCTCGGCCCGAACACGTGCGAGTAGTGCTTCGCCAGCTGCGCGACCTGCGGCGCCAGCACGTGCGCGACCGGATGCGCATTGGCGGCATTGGCCACCGCCAGCACCCTGGCGACGCCGGCGATCTGCGCGGCTTCGGCGGCAACCGCGGCCGGATCGGCGGCGAGCACGACGACGTCGATCGCCTCGGCCTGCAGCGCCTGCGCGGCCGACACGCACTTCGCGGTCGCCGGGTTGAGCTTGCCGTCCATGTGTTCGGCGACGACCAGTACCTTGCTCATCACAGCAACCCCTTCTGCTTCAGTGCCGCGACCAGTTCGGCGGCGTCCTTCACCATTACGCCCTTGCTGCGCTTG
>Ga0310810_10010978_pt1 | contig 10574 bp, 8 predicted proteins | sample NCmetagenome_FD_207641 | JGI IMG/M metagenome (GOLD analysis project Ga0310810, IMG submission 207641) | Soil microbial communities from experimental microcosm in Duke University, North Carolina, United States - NC | ecosystem: Engineered > Artificial ecosystem > Soil microcosm > Unclassified ... | reverse complement strand
TGGCCTGGTTGGAGCCGCCCATAATGCCGAACCCGATGTGCTGATCGCCCTTTTCCATGAAACCCGGAATGATGGTGTGGGACGGACGCTTGCCGCCTGCCAGTACATTCGGACTCCCCCGCGTCAGCGTGAAATTCTGACCGCGGTTGTGCAGCAGGAACCCCAAACCCTCCACCGTCACCCCGGAGCCAAAATAGTCGTACAGGCTCTGGATCCAGCTGACGATGTTGCCGTCCTTGTCGACCGTGGTCAGGTACGTCGTCTCGCCGAACGTGGGTACACCCGCCGCGACAGCGCAGTTGGCTTTCGCGGGATCTATCGCCGCGGCCCGCTTGCGCGCGTAGTCTTTGGCCAAGAGCCCGTGCACCGGAATGTCGGCAAATCGCGGGTCGCCGTTATAGCGCAGATCGGAATACGCCAGCTTCATCGCTTCGATCCGCCGGTGTAGCTCGTCTCCTGTATAAGGACCGTTCTTGCCGGCGGGCAGAGTTTCCATGAGGTTCAGCATCTCGAGCACCGCCAGGCCCTGACTGTTGGGAGGCAGCTCATACACGCGCCATCCGCGGTAGTCCGTCGAAATCGGCTCTACCCATTCGGCCGAAAACGATGAGAGATCCTCGGCCGTCATGGTTCCGCCTAAACCGCGTGAAGTCTTGAGAATCGCCGACGCGATGTCGCCCTTGTAGAATGCATCGCGACCCTTTTCCGCCCCACTCTCAGCAATGATCCGCAGTGCGCGCCCCATCTGGGGATTCTTGAAAACTTCCCCCACGCGCGGCGCGCGGCCCCCGGGCAAAAACACGCGGGCGGTTTCCGGCTGGGCGCGCAACACTCCGGTCGATCCGGCCCAGTAACGTTGGGCATCTTCCGTCACCGGGAAACCTTCTTCGGCGTACGCGATGGCTGCCTGGAACAGGTCTTTCCACGGCAGCTTGCCGAAACGCTCATGCATCTTGGCCCATCCTTCCACCGCTCCCGGCACCGTCACGCTGTGGATGCCCTCCGGGATTGACTGAAACCCCTGCTTCGTGAGTAGATCGGCACTCAGTCCCTTGGGCGCGGGACCGGACGAATTCAGTCCCGTCAACTTTCCGGTCTTGGCGTCCCAGTAGATCGCGAACAGGTCGCCGCCGATGCCGTCCATCATCGGTTCCACCACGCCCAGCACGGCGTTCGCGGCGATGGCCGCATCCACGGCTGAGCCCCCTTTGGCCAAAATTTGTGCGCCGGCCTGGGAAGCCAGCGTCTGGCTGGTGGCCGCCATTCCCTGCTGCGTGATGACCATCGACCGCCCATAGTCCCGGGCCTGCCCGAAAACGCACACAGCACCGCAAGCCAGCGCACAGCCTATTCGCAGGTTCATCCCAATGACACTATCACGCCGGAATGAGTCGCACCCAACCAGCCCCTCTGGAAACTTGGCGACCTGCTCGCCAAGCACAAAGGCCAGCCCAACTGAAGCAGACCGTGGTTGACGATAATTCGCTCCGCGCCGACTACGTCTCCATGGCGCCCGGCGTCAAGACGCCCCGCCAGTTCCATCCCGATACTCGTGCTTGGTGGATCGTCCAGGACGGGCAGATTCGCTTCAGCATCGAAGGACAGGAACCGTTCGTTGCCTCCAAGGGGCACCTGGTGCAGGTGCCGCATCGCAATATCTTCAGCCTGGAAACCGTGGGCGATAAACCCCGCTGCGCCTGGAAGTCAACATCGCCGGCGACAAAACAATGTATCCCATTGATGTACAGCCCGAAACTGTTAAGGGATTCACATTTGTCAAAGTGCGGATCAGCGGGAAAGGCAAGTACGATTAAGACAACAAGCCGTACATCGATTTCAACCAGGTGGTGGCAGGGACCGAAAAGCAGCGCCGCTTCATCGCCGACGACCGTGCCGTAGCTAACATCATCATCGGCGATCCCAAAACGCAGAAACTCGCGCCCGACACCGACTGGGCCATTTTCACCTGGAATCGTCCGGATTCTGGTTCATCCTGCTAGGCAAGATGGAATACAAGCCGCCGACCCGGGCGATATCGCCTACACGCCACCGGAAACCTGGCATCGCGCGCTTCGGCGGCGCCGAACTCGCCTGCCGGCTGGCCATGAACGGCTATCAGGATCTGCTGCACAACTACCAGCCGCCGGACTAGGCGGACTCTCTTAAATTGGAGTCCGCCCAATTGTCACGGCTTGCCGTCACTTCGGACCACTACGGCCAAACTTGGCCTTGTACCATTGCTCGAACCAGCTGTTGGCTGGCCGCGCCTCGCGGATAGTTTCCTCGCGGAACGCTGTCTTCGCCCCCTCAGTTCTCAAACGGGACTCTTCCATCGGGGAATTGCGTCCGAGCTTTGCTTGGTAGAATTGCTCGAGCCAGGGATTGGCCGGCCCGGCCGCTTCGACGGTAGCTTCTTCCCGGAACGCTGTATTCGCGCGTTCAGCCTTCTGACGAGCCTCTTCCGCCGGGGAGTTGCGGCCCAACTTTGCTTTGTACAATTGATCGACCCAGTTATTGCTCGGTTGTGACGCCTGCGCCGCCATCAAGGCGTTCGCCCCAAGCGCTACAGCGCCGGTCAACAAGACGCTTTTGATAGAGGTTTTCATAAATCCCTCCTTTCCAAGTCTTATCGAGAAGCTTGGACACTTCACGGATTCACGATTCGTCCAGAACCGTTTCTTTACACAATGGTGGGGGCAATTCGAGTACCAGGCGAACTCTGTCAGCGAAACAAGAACTTCTGACCATCCGCAAATCCCGCCGAACCAAGCTTCCGCCACCGCAAGCCTAGTGATTTCAATAGCCTGGAGTTAACATAATCCCTTATGGGTCGCATCAAACCTTTCGATTTGAGGCGGGCAGTCCTGCCACTTATACTCAGGCTGTGAACTGCCCCCGTTTGGTTGCGAGTGTAATGACCCACGTTAAGTCCGCCAGTATGGGTCTGCTCGCGCTAACGACTCTTGCTTCGGCGCTGGCGCAAACACCGCCAAGCGACTGCTCCGCGGCTTTTCGCCGGATTGATCGCCGAGCGGCCGCGTTGGCTGGTATCGCCGACTCTTCGTGCCTGAATGCCAAGGAACAGGGCCAGCTGGCCGAGCGGTTTGTGAACGAAAGGTTGTCCGTTTGGAGCAAGCGTCTCAATCTGGAGGGCTGGAAAATCTCAGTGATCATGACCCGTCGCGATGATCTGAAGACCCGCACACTGGGCGGCATTCGCTGGGATAAAGACAAGAAGAGCGCCGTGATCAAGGTGCAAGACGCTTCCGATTACCAGCTCCCATTCGGGGAGATGCTGGACGACATGGAGTTGACGATCGTTCACGAGCTGGTCCACCTGGAACTGGCGTCGCTACCAAGGAGCGAAGCAAGCCGCAGCAGCGAGGAGCATGCAGTCAATGGAATCGCCGGTGCACTTTTAAGCCTTGATCGACAAAGATAGTGGCATGAAGGCGATTTAGTGCGAAATATCCCGCCGCGCGAACAGCACATACGCCGCCGCGAATCCCGCCGCCGCTATCCCTCCCAGGACCACTAGATTCTTGTAGGGCAGCGCGGTCCCCGTGATCAGATCGAACGGATTGTAGTAGCGGAACGGCGATAACCACGCGATCTTCTCGGCGGGCTGCCACAACCGCGCGACATAGTCCAGCAGGAACGTCGTCAGCGCCAGCAGTCCCGCCGTGCCGCCCGCCACGCTGCGCCGCCTCGATCCAGCCCCGATCGCCATCGCCACGCCGCCCCAGCACAGCGTCAGCATCCCCAGGTTGACCGCCAGGGAGTTGATCAGCCTGGCCTCGGGCCACGCGATTCCCGCCGGAGCGAACAGCCGTAGCCCCGTCCACGTCCCGGCGACCATCAGCGCGACCATCGCGGTGGTGACCAGTGTCGTGAGCGCGACGGTGCGTGTGATGATCCAGTGCCGGGCCAGCGGACGCGCCAGGATCAAGTCCATAAACCCGGTCTCCACTTCGGACGCCGGAACCGTGCCGAGCGTGACCGCCAGTGCGATGAGAGCTCCCATGACAGCCACTTCGAAATACCCCATGCACACGATTCCGCCAAACGACATCACCACGGTCACCGAGGGACCTAGCAGTTCGCGCGCGAATGGAGGAATGATCGCGCTGAGCTGATCGAATCCGCCCGAAGTCTGGATCGCGCCCCCGACAAAAATCAGGACCAGTTGCAGGGCCGCCAGCAGAAGTCCGGTGGTAATCACCAGGGTTCGCACGCGCTTGAGCGAGTACGCGAACAACAGCGCGGCCCTTCTCATGGCTTCCTCTCGGGAGCGCCGTCGCGATAGTACTTGAGAATCACGTCTTCGAGCTTCGCTTCGGCGATCTCGATATCCCGCACCGGCAGCGTGGCGATCGCGCGCAGCAGCGGCCCCAAGGGCCCCTCGACGGTCAGGTTCCACGACCGCGGAAACGTCTCGATAACTTCCGTGCCAGCCGGTAAACCAGGTGCACCCGGCACGTCTTCGGCGAACAACACTCGCACCGGACGCGCCGCCAGCTTTCGCGTTTCCTCGATGGTCGACAGCAGCACCAGTTCGCCTTTCCGTATCAGCGCGATCCGGTCGCACACTCGGTCCACTTCCGACAGCACGTGCGACGACATGAATACAGTCCGGCCGCGCTGTTTCACATCCACCAGGAGCTTGTAGAACGATTCCTGCATCAGCGGATCCAGACCCTCGGTTGGCTCATCCAGGATCAGCAGAAGGGGGTCGGATTGAAACGCTTGAATCAGGCCCAGCTTGCGCTTCATGCCCGTGCTGTATTCCCGCAGACGCCGGCGCAAATCGCTCTCGGGAAACTCCAGGCGCTCCTGCAACTCACCCCGCCGCACCTTGTCGACCCCTTTGTTACTCAGTTTGGCCAAGAGGTCCAGCACTTCGTGCCCGGTCAGATCCGAGTAGATCCCCATCTCACCCGGCAGATACCCGATGTTTGACCGCGCCTGGAGTCCGTCGGCCTGGCAATCATGCCCCAGGAGGAAGGCGCTGCCGCTGTTGGGCCGCAGCAGATCGAGCAGGATGCGAATCGTGGTGGTCTTGCCGGCGCCGTTCAGCCCTAGAAATCCGAGGATCTCGCCGGGAGCCACTTCCAGGTTCAGATTGTTGACTGCTCGAACGCTTCCGTACCGCTTCGTGAGGTTGCGGATGGAAATGGGCGCCAAACCACATTCTAAGTGTTCCTAGCGCTATAATCCGACCGATGAACGACAAACGATCCTCGCGCAGGCGGTTCCTTGGTGCCACCGCCGGAGCAGCAGCTCTTGCAGCCGGGCCGGCCGCAGGTGTGGTCTCAGCCCAGAACATCCCCGCCGAAGAAACCCTGGTGCTCACCAACGGCCGGATCCACACCATGGACGCGGCCAACACCATCGCCACCTCCGTGACCATCCGAAACGGCCGGTTCTTAGCGGTGAATGTCGCACCCGCGGCTGGGCCGGGGGTTCGCATCATCAACTTGGGCGGCCGAACTGTCGTGCCCGGGTTGGTCGAACCGCACATACACAGCGTCAGCCTGGCAAACCGTCCCGGCTATCACACCATTCTCGAGAACACGACTTCGATTCGCGAGATCCAAGAGGCGCTGGCAGCCAGGAGAAAAGACGTGCCTCAAGGAGCATGGATCACGTCCATGGGCGGCTGGCATCCCAACCAGTGGGCCGAGCATCGTCATCCTACGCTCGCCGAACTCGACCAGGCGGTTCCCGATCGTCCCGTGCTTCTATACGAGCGCTTCACCGGACCCTGCGCCACCAACAGCCTGGGCAAAGCGTTCTTCGATGCTGCCGATGCCGCGCCGCCGCTTCATCCAGATATCAAGAAGATCAACGTCGCCCCCAATGGAGCCATCGCGGCGGCCAGCCAGACCGGTGGCGGTTCGTCGGCTTCCGCCTTGTTCCTTCTGCGCCGGATGCAGACCTTCGCGGACCGCAGGCGCAGCACCGTCGATGCCATGAACTACTCGGCCAGTGTCGGGCTCACCGCGCATCTGGACCAGGTGTTGTTCCCGACGCCGGGTCCCCTTCACCCCAACCAGATCCTGTCTAATCTCGACCAGTACCGCATGTACGATCCATGGCTCGAGCTGCATCGCGAAAGGAAGACCATCATCCGCCTGCAGATGAATTTCCTGCAGAACCAGGCCGATCCGAATTTGCCCGAGCTGAAAGAGCGTCTCCGCAACCAGTTTCAGTTCTTCGGCGACGACATGATGCAGACTGGCTCGATCGGCGAGTGGGCTGCGCCCCTTACCAGCGGGGCGGTTTGGAAAGAAGCTCAAAGGCTCGTCGCCGAAGCCGGCTGGCGCAACGAAAACGCGGTGCAGAACCTCGCGGGCCTCACCCAAGTGGTCGAGGCTTATGAAACCGTAAACCGCGAGTTCGATATCACCCAAAAAAGGTGGGTGGTCCACCACGTTCCGCAGGTCAATACCGACCTGCTCACCAGGCTCAAGAACCTGGGCTGCGGCGTGGAGATGGGCGCGTTCCGCTGGGTCACTTCATCGGACCCGAAGATGGTCGCGGGCCCGCAGTTCCGAACCATTGTCGATCATGGCGTCCAGGTGGGCATTCACGGCGATGGCGTCCACATCGCGCCTCTGAACCCCTGGCTGCACATCTATTACGCGACCACTGGCGTCAACTCATTCGGCGACAAGGTGAATGGCGACCAGCAGCTCACGCGCGCCGAGGCTCTTCGCCTGTTCACCCGCAACAACAGTTGGTTTCTGCGCATGGAAGAGAAACTCGGCTCCATTGAGCGCGGCAAACTAGCCGATCTCGCGGTACTCGATCGCGACTACTTCACAGTCCCCGATGCCGACATCAAGAAGATCCGTTCCGTCCTGACGATTGTGGATGGCAAGATCGTCCACGATGCGGGGCTACTGTAGGGGCACCGGCCTGTTTAGTTGACGCGCACTGAGGCGGGCGCCGATTTAGTGGTGGTCCCGTCCGTAGCGGTGACGGTCAGGGTGCTGTTCCCCTTCTTGGCGTTCGATGTGACCGTCACGGTCAGCGTGGACGTCCCTGTTCCACCGGGAAACGAAGCCGGGCTCAAACTACCCGACACGCCCGTGGCGCCGGTGACCGTCAAATTCACGGTTCCGCTGTACCCCGCGGTGGCCGAGAGCGCCACTGCAAAGGTGGTCGTCACACTACCGTTTCCTGGCCGCTTCACCGATTGCGAGCTGGGCGAAATGCTGATGTTGAAGGTGGGGGGCGGGGGGACTGTGACCCCCAGCGTCGCGGCTGTGGTATGTGTCAGCGTGCCGGCTGTACCCGAAATCGTAAGGTTGTAGTTGCCCGCCGGCGTTACGCCGGAAGTAGTCGCGATACTAATCAGATTCCCGGCAATGATCGCGGAGGCTCCCGCCGGAAGCCCAGCGGTCACCGAATAGGTCACCGTCCCAGACCAGCCGTTCACCGGTGTCGCTGTCACCGTATAGTTGCCGGTAGTTTGGCCTGCATTGACGGTCTGCGAACTGGGCGATACCGATAAGCTGAAGTCCGGCGTTGTGGGCGTGGCGTAAGCTACGTCGCAATATCCGCCGCCCGCGTTCACCCAGTTGCGCTGGATCAGGTAGTCCCGAGAGCCAATCTTCATGTTGGCATGGGCGCCATTCACGATATAGGTGGCGCCAAACGTCCACGCGCACTTGTCGGCGTTTTCGGCGCCGCTGGAATCGTACCAGGCATTCAGTTGGGGATCCGAGGCGGCTTCCTCCAGTTCATGCGCGATCACCGACACCATCGCGTCCGCCTGCGCATCGCCGTTTGGACCCGTGGACTGCGCCGCGCAAGCCGACATCCCCGCCGCCGGGTTGCCCACGAACGAATACTTGATCGGAGTGCTGTTGTAGAAATTGTAGGTATGCCAGCCGCAGTATTGGGACAGGAAGCCCGAGGTTTCCGCCACGAAAGGCGCCGTCAGCACAAAGTACACGCCGTTAGGATCAAGCGGAAGCTTATTGCCGCTAATGGCATTGGTCACGAGCGTCCAAATGCTGTTGTCGTTCAGAGACGCGCCCAGAGAGCCGGCGTCGGACGCGGAGCCCGCATATTTGATGGTGCTGGAGGTGTTCGGGACATTCCCTACAGTGTCGCCATAAGTGGTGTTGATATTGAAGTAGGGTGATCCACCGACATTTGTCGCGAAGTCTGTGAGGATCGCATTGGCCGTGGCGTCCTGCGCCCAATTTCCGTACCAGATGTAGTAAACATTGACGCCGTTCCGCATCACCGGACCGTTGTGGTAACTGATGCCATTGCCCTGCACAACCGCCCCGCCCGTTCCCGCCTTCCCCCGCGGCGGTAACTGCCGGATCAGGTTCCCGCGGCCGTCGGCCGGGGTGTCCAGGCCAGGTCCGTGTTGTGTCTCGTTCTGCGCCAGCGCAGCCATGGGCGCCAGCAAAGCCCCTAGCATCAACGAACCTGCGGTTATACGTGAACGGAGTGTTCGCATCGATTTCCCTTCGATCGACTGGATATGGATTGAGTTCTCTTAGCAGCATTGCGGATTTAGCGCGGCCGGACAAACCGGCGATTGCCTTACTTTTCGGCGGCAATTTCCCTGATACACGGCTTACGCATACTCGCGAGTCCTGGCATCCAGCCCCGACTTGTGGTAGTTTTTCAATGAGTTACTCAAAGGCGCCTGGGGGGCCTCTTCATGAATCGTGCTCTTATTCTTCTCGTCGCGGCCGCGGGCTCCGTGGCCTGGGCGCAGACTCCGTGCGAACAATTGCAGTCGCTCAAGCTGCCCGACACCACTATCACCATGGCCACGACGGTCGCAGCCGGGGCGTTCCAGAATCCCGGAGCTCCGGCGGGTCCCGCGACGCCGGCCCCGCCTCAAGGCAAGCAAGCGAAAGGTGGAGGCGCTCCCGCCGCTCCGGCCGCGCAGCAGATTCTGCCGGCGTATTGCCGCGTCTCTGCGACGCTGAAGCCGTCCCCCGATTCCGATATCAAGATCGAAGTCTGGCTGCCCGTGGGCGCCGCCTGGAACGGAAAATATGAAGCCGTCGGCGGCGGCGGATGGGCGGGTGTGATCAGCTACCCGGCTTTGGCGAGCTCGGTGCAGGAAGGCTACGCCACCTCATCCACCGATACCGGCCACGAGGGCGGCAACGCCAACTTCGCCGTCGGCCACCCCGAAAAGATTGTCGATTTCTCCTACCGCGCCGTGCACGAGATGACCGTCAAGGCCAAGGCCATCATGACCGCGTTTTATGGCCGCGGCCCGCGTCTGTCCTACTGGAACGGCTGCTCCACCGGCGGACGCCAGGGATTGATGGAAGCGCAGCGCTATCCCGAGGATTTTGACGGCATCGTGGCCGGCGCTCCGGCCAACTATCAGACCCACTTGCACGCCTGGGACATCTCCCTGCAGACATTCATACGCCAGGGTGGCGCGGCCGTGCCCGCCGCCAAGACCGATCTGGTCGCCAAGGCGGTGCTGGCGGCTTGCGATGCGGCCGACGGCGTCAAAGACGGCCTGCTCAACGACCCTCGCAAATGCAACTTCGATCCCGGCACCCTCCTGTGCAAAGGAGCCGATTCCAACGATTGCCTGACGGCCCTGCAGGTGGATTCGGTGAAGAAGGCCTACGCGCCCCTCAAGACTTCCAAAGGCGATCTGGTCTATCCCGGTTACGCCAAGGGCAGCGAAACAGGCTGGGGCGTGCTGGCGGCCGCTGGTCCCACCCCCACTGCGCTTTCGCTCGGAACCTATCGCGAAGTCCTGCACCAGGACCCGAACTGGGATTGGAAAACCTGGGATGTCGACAAGGACGTGGCCGCAGTCGATGAGAAATACGGCTACATCAACGCCGTCAATCCGGATCTTTCGGCCTTCAAGGCCCGCGGCGGCAAGCTGCTGACTTACCACGGCTGGGCCGATACCGCCATTTCCCCCGAGAACAGCATCAACTATCGCGCCAGCGTACTCGCCAAGATGGGCGCGAAGCAGGACAACTGGTACCGGTTATTCATGGTGCCCGGCATGGGGCATTGCGGCAACGGCGCCGGTCCGAACCAGTTCAACTACATGGGCGCGATGGAGCGCTGGCGCGAATCCGGCGTGGCCCCCGAGTTCATGATGGCCGAGCATGTCGCCAACAACAAGGTGGATATGACACGTCCGCTGTGCCCGTATCCGCAGGTGGCCACCTACAAGGGCGTCGGCAGCACCAACGATGCCGCGAACTTCTCTTGCAAAGTTCCGTAATCGAGTTGGAGGGCAGGTCTGGAAGGCCCGCCCTGCTACGATTCTAAGGCAGCCCCGCCGGACCCTGCAGGTGCTGCGCGTCCTGCTGGTTCTCCTGGCAGATATACTCCATCAGCTCTTCGCCGGGCCGGAGGGTGGCGGTGAACTTGATCTTGAAGGGCTTGGTGTAGGCGGTGGGGTCGATGATCTGGGTTTCAATGGCGAGCGTCCCCAGATCGGGGCGGTTGAGCCGTTCGATGGTGTGAAGCTGCTCGGAATGCGGGTGCCCGCGGAAATCGAACCAGAATTTATCGTTGAACCCGATGGTGTCGACGACCATCGTATCGCC
>Ga0310810_10010977_pt1 | contig 10575 bp, 8 predicted proteins | sample NCmetagenome_FD_207641 | JGI IMG/M metagenome (GOLD analysis project Ga0310810, IMG submission 207641) | Soil microbial communities from experimental microcosm in Duke University, North Carolina, United States - NC | ecosystem: Engineered > Artificial ecosystem > Soil microcosm > Unclassified ... | reverse complement strand
GTCCCCGGGCAATTTGATCGCAAACTCGACGCGCTCGTCAGTGTCATCGCGCATCCTCATATTTTTCGCGAACTGCTCGGGGGTAAGCATTTCGTCCAGGAGAACGCCGAGCTGCCATTCGCTCCATCCGCCTCGTGTCTTCACATTTGTGAGCACACGTTGCAATCCACCAACGTCACTGGCCAATTGCTGCATTGCACCAAGGCCCTGATGCACTTGCTCCAGCCGATCACTGACTAGTTTGAACGATTCGCCCAGACGCTTCTCGAGCGTGCCCTGCAACTTTTCGTCGACGGTGGCGCGCATCTTATCGATCTGCTGCGCGTTATCGTCCTGCAATTGCCGCAGTCGAACGTCGACAATCGATCTGACGCCTTCCAACGATCTGGCCAATTCCTCGCGCTGATTCTTCGCTGCCGCGCCTGCTTCCTCACGATTGCGCGAAAATTCGTCCCGCAAGCTGCGATCGATCGTCTCCAATCGCTTCGCCAACTCCGTTGTTGCGCCCTGATTTCCACGGCGTGTTAGCAGAAGGACCAGCGCGACGAGCAACCCGCCGCCGATCAATCCGATTACGAGATAAAGCAGCGGAGTCATGTTTAGAAATTCCTCGACTTCGTGCGGAATGACAAGGCGAGGAACCGCACGACTATTTTTCAAACAGCAGCTCGCCAGCGCGGCTCGTAGCTTTCACGACCGCCTTGATGAGTGTGACGCGGAGTTTGCCTTCCTCGAGTTCGAGAATGCCGTCTATGGTGCAGCCCGCCGGAGTAGTCACGGCGTCTTTGAGCAGCGCGGGATGATCGCCTGTTTCCAACACAACGCTCGCCGCGCCTTTCATCGTCTGTGCTGCGAGAAGGGTCGCTACGTCACGTGGCAAACCGACTTTCACGCCAGCTTCGGCCAGCGATTCCAGAATGATGTACGCGAACGCAGGACCGCTCGCAGAAAGACCCGTGACCGCGTCCATGTGCTTCTCATCAAGAACAATTGTCCGGCCCACGGCGTCGAACATGGTGCGAGCAACTTCGAGATGATCGGCACTGGCATGAGTTCCGCCACAAATCGCCGTCATGCCGCAGTGAACAGCTGCTGGAGTATTTGGCATTGCTCGCACGACTGGCACTTTGTCGTGCTTGCCGTTTGTTGCCGAGGCGAGTTGCTGCTCGACGAAACCTGCCGGCACCGAGGCCGCGACGGAGACAAGCAACGCGTCAGTGCCGATTTCGGGGGCGATTTCCCGCAACACTTCCGCAACGGTTTGCGGTTTTACTGTCAGCAGAATGATGTCAGCACCTTTGACCGCTTCCCGATTGTCCGTGGTCACTGCAATGCCGAGCTCCTTCGCGAGCGCGGCTGCTCTCTCCGCATGCTTTACGGTCGTGATGACCCGATTGGACACAAACAATCCTTGCTTCAGATATGCGCGCAGCAGGATGCCACCCAGTTTGCCGGCTCCAAGCACTGCTAATTTCTTGTCAGAGAGTTCGAGGGACACGTTCAACGCCTTGCCTAATATCAAGAGATTCCTCGACTTCGCTCGGAATGACAAGAGCGACTAGAACCGCACCTTCACGCCACCGTACGCGGCGCGGCCTAGCGAGGGGAAACCGAAGACTTCCGAATAATGCTCGTTGGTTAGGTTGTCGACGCGACCGAAGATTGAGAAGTGCGGGTTGACTTCGTATTCCGCGGCGATGTTCACAAACGAGTAATCTTCGATGTCGAAATTTGGTCCGCCGAAATTCAATTCCTCGCGTGCGTTGACAAATTTTGCTTCGATCACCGTTCGTAGCCTTTTCCACGCGAGATACGTCGCTGAAACGTAAATCTCATTGCGCGGGCGACGCGGCAGACGCGCGCCTTGCAACTGCGAAACGTCTTGTGAGGAAGTTTTTTCCGCCTCGAGGTAAGTGTAAGCCGCCGTAAAAACGAGATTGGGAACAGGTTGGGCGTGCAGTTCCGCTTCCAACCCCTGGGTTTCGGCAGCGCCGAGATTAAGCGTATCAAACAGCCCGTTGAACCCGATTACATTCGAGAGGTCGTTGTGAAAATAGGTTAGGCCCAGATCCACGTGATTTTGCCACAGCTCCTGTCTGATTCCGATGTCCCAACCGAGGTCCTCCTCAGGTTTCAGGCCGAAGTTGTTTCCAAAAATTTTGTCCTGACTGCTTGGCGGACTGAACCCAGTACCGACGCTGGAATGTAGAATGGTATTCGTTTTGTCGATTTTGTAACTGCCGGCAAAGCGATAGGTCCAAATGCCACCGAATTGGTTGAAGTGATCGTAACGTCCGCCACCGACCAAGATCAAATTTTCGACTGGGGTTAACGTCGCCTCCACAAATCCCGCGGTTTCGTTCGTGTGATCGCTGATAAATGTTGGTCCAAACAGAACGAACGGTCGCTCCTGGCCCGCATTAATGCGGCTGTAATAAAATCCTGAGGTCAGCGTCAACCACGACGCTGGTCGCAGATCGTTCTGATAATCAACCTGCGTCCGTTCGAACACCGCACGTGTCGGCCCGACAAATCCGTCCTCATTCGGATTGTTGATTTGACGCTCGTGATCGTAAGCGACAATGAGTTTGTGGTCCCACCACTCACTCGGTTTCCAATCGATATGCGGCCCGATCAACCACCGCTCGGTAAGAAAATGATCGATCGGCCGCGGATCAAAGATCGTATTCGGCAGTCCAATGTCGCTCACCGAATAGGTAAACAAACTGCTGATTCGCAATTGCTCACTCGCCGCGGTGGAGTTCCCGAGCGAAGGCGGGTTAGGCGACCAGCCAACATTCGCGATCACGGCCGTGTTACGATAGTTGTTGTTCGGTCGTGCGTTCTCCGTATCGAGACGGCTCGCGCCGACTGAATAATCGAAACCATCGACCTTGCCGTCGCTCTGAGACCATTCGCGGAAGGTGTCATATGAGCCGCCTTCCGTCGCCAGCATTACGCCCGGCGTTCCAGTCCCTTGTTTGGTGAAGATTTGAATCACACCTGCAAGCGCGCGTGGTCCGTAAATCGTGCTTTGCGGTCCCCGCACAACTTCGATCCGGCCGATATCCTCCGTGGTGAAGTCGGCAAAATTGAAGGCGCCCTGCAAGCCCTGATTGATCGGAATGCCGTCGAGCAAAACCTGCGTGTGTTCGCTGCGCAGTCCACGCGTAAATACCGACGTCAATTGGCCGGCTACTCCTGTCTGCACGACGGACAACCCGGGCACTTCGCGCAGGGCATCGCTTACGCGTTGAATCTGTTTTTGCTCCAACTCTTCCGAGCTGATCACGCTCGCGCTCGCGGGCGATTGATCCAGCGGAATATCGAAACGCGTCGCTGAGACGACGACTGACTCCACCTCCGCTTCAGCCGGCGAAGGAGTCGGTGTCGCTTCCTGGGCGTGACAAACGACAGGCGCGAACACGAGGATCGCGACCGGAAAAAACCAAACTGAACGATTTTGCATAACAAGTTTCCTCCAACTCCGAGAGTCGGACTTGTTAGGTCTCGAATTGATACGAGACGTCGCATCGCCCAGCTCTCATTCTTCTTTTTGCGAAGAAGTTTTTTCGCTTCGCATTCACGAAACGAATGAGGTGGACCGGACAAATATTCTGGCTCCTGGCTTATAATGCCTGTGCGGCATCGCACCTCGTTCCCGCCTTCACCCCCGAAACGGTTTCGGGGATTGGCCCACTGGGAAGTCGTATCCAGTTACAGCAGCGCAACTGCTCCCGGTTCTCACGGGATTTCTTGCGCCGATCCACTTTTCCAAGCTCGCAAAGAACTGGGACGAGGACTAGCGGCTTGCGCTTTTAGGGTCAAGATTATTTAATCCTGCCAAGCGCGAGCGTCCGCCGCGGCGGACGCCTTACAAGCTTTCAATGAGAAAAACTACAACCGCATCCAAGCCCAGGTTCATCATCACTGGCGGCGCCGGGTTCATCGGATCCAATCTCACACTCGCGTTGCAGGAAGAATTCCCAAACACGCACCTCACGGTAATCGACGATTTTCGGTCCGGTGATTTTAAGAATCTGGCAGGGTATCGCGGAGATTTCGTCGCCGAAAATCTGGCGACACTGGATTGGCGAGAAAGATTCGGTGGTCCGACAGCTGCCGCATTCGACGCAATTTTTCATCTCGCATCAATCACCGACACGACTTTGCACGATCAATTCGTCCAGGTGCACGACAACGTGGAAAGTTTCCGCCGGCTTTTGAATTTTGCGCGCCCCACAAAGACACGAATTATCTACGCTTCCTCAGCGGCGACTTACGGTCCGGCGACTGATGCGAGCGTGGAATCAAATGGAGCCGCACCTGCCAACGTTTACGCGTTCTCCAAGGTTATCATGGATAATATCGCGCGACGCGCTGCTGCCGAGTCGCCGGACTGGATCATCGTCGGGTTGCGTTATTTCAATGTTTACGGACCGCGCGAAGCTCACAAGGGCGTGCCTTCGAGCATGGTTTATCACCTGGCGCAACAGATGAAGGCCGGGAAGCGGCCGCGCATTTTCAAGCATGGCGAGCAGAAACGCGATTTCGTTTACGTGAAAGATGCTGTTGAAGGCAGCATTCGCGCGCTCGAGGCAAAGACGAGCGGAATTTACAACGTTGGCACCGGGCAGGCGCGATCGTTTAACGAACTCGTCGACGCTCTAAATAAATGTCTGGGCACAAATTTTCAGCCCGAATACTTCGATAATCCGCACGCGCATTATCAAAACTTCACGCAAGCCGATCTCACCAGTGCGCGTAAGGCGCTCAAATACGAGCCGCGGTTTTCGCTCGAAGACGGCGTGCGCGATTACATGCAGTGGTTATTTCCGCGTTAGCTGTAGCCGCGCGTTTCGCGCAGCGAAGCTGCTACAAGTCATCCTTCCCAGAAAAATTTGGTCGGACGACGAATTTCCACCGGAAGACTTTTATGCACAGGACAATTGAGCGCTGTTTGCTCAAGGACTTCCCGGTGCGGATTATCGGGCGCAAGCGGAATGTGAACCTCTGACGGCAAAGCAACAATCCGTCGCGGGCCGTCTTTGGACATTTCCTTTTGCACGGACACAGTCATGCCGCGCAGATCAACTCCAAGGTCCTCCGCCTTAATTCCCATGGTGGTGCTGATGCATGTGGCGAGTGCCGTGGCGACCAGATCCGTAGGCGAAAAGGCTTCGCCTTTGCCTTTATTGTCGCTCGGCGCGTCAGTGGAAATTTTTGCGTGCGAGGGACCGTGGGTCGCGTCGCAATGCAAGTCCCCCGTGTACTTAACTGAGACTTGGACCATGCGAAAATTATGCGACTGCCCTCAGCTTTTGTCACATCAGATCGAATCGCTCTTACGGCCGACGCGAACCGCGTGTTCTTTCGGGCGGATGCCCGGGCCATATCGACGCGCGTAAACTTGCGTGAACTCCGCGCCCAAAAAGCTGATCAGCGCAGAGTAATAGACCCAGAACAGCAGGACTACGAGCGAGCCAGCCGCTCCAAACGCACTGGTCGTCGCAGTTCGTCCGAGATAAATACCGATCAAATATTTTCCTGCGCTGAAAAGCAGCGCCGTCACCGCCGCTCCGATCCAGACGTCTTTCCACGAGATCACGACGTCGGGCAAAAATTTGTAGATCATCGCGAAAAGAGCCGCGACCACTAAGAACGCGGTGACAACATTTGCTGTTTGCCAAACCCATGGAACACCAGGCAACCAGTTGTTCATGTAGTGTTGGAGTCCACTGATGACCGCGCTTATTACAAGTGAAACCAGAAGGAGAAATCCGACGCAAACAGCAATCAAGAACGAGCGCAATCGATCGACGATAAGCGACATGATCACACCACGGTCCGGTTTTGCCTCGACGTCCCAAATACGATTCAGCGCAGATTGCAGTTCTCCAAAAACCGCGGTTGCACCCATAATGAGCGTAACAATTCCGACGCTCACCGCCCAAAGGCCCTTGCCAAATCCGCGGGACGATTCGATCACCTGCCGCACCGCATTCGCTCCCTGCGCGCCGACCAACTTTTGCATTTCATCAACGATGCGTGTCGTAGCCGTCTCTGGCGCGAGAAAGAAACTCGCCACCCCCACGGCGATGAGCAGCACGGGTGCAATAGAAAATATCGTGTAAAATGCGAGCGCAGCGGACAGCTCGAAAGCATTGTCGTTTGTCCATTCTGTGAACGTAAGCTTGAGCAGTTCCCAGCCTGCTTTCAGCTTGTTCGGGGGAATCTGCCGCGTTTCGATTACTGACTCATCCGTCATCCCTATAAGAATCGCTGCGAAACAGCGTCCTTAGTGGGAATGTGTGACGGTTAAAATCCGGAGAACTATGTCTTGATGATCGGCGGAGGAATGTCTTCCGTAATCCCAACGTCGATGCCACTCCTGAGTTTGCTGTGCCGTACGCTGTAAAGGAAATAAATCAGGAGCCCAATTCCGAGCCAGACCAGAAAACGAATCCAGGTCATCACCGGCAGGCTTAGCATCAGACCCAGGCACATGAGCACGCCGAGGATCGGGAAAATTGGAACGAATGGCACGCGAAACGGACGCGGTCGTTCCGGATTGACGCGGCGCAACACATTGACGCCGAGGCAAACCAAAATAAATGCGAACAGCGTGCCGATGTTCGTTAGGTCTGCAAGCGCGCCGATGTTTGTAACCATCGCTACGCCACCGACGACGACTCCAGTCCAGATCGTCGTGACATGCGGTGTCCGGAAGCGCGGATGAATTTTCGCAAAGTACTGCGGCAACAAACCGTCGCGTGCCATCGCCATGAAAATTCGCGGCTGCCCAAGCTGAAACACGAGCAGCACTGAGGTGGTGCCCGCAAGCGCGCCCGCACTCACCAACGCCTGCGCCCACGGTTTGCTGGCGAACGCGGTGGCAACAGCAGCGGCGTCACCGGCATAGATTGTATATTTTTTAATTCCGGTAAGCACAGCCGACATCAGCACGTAGAGCACTGTGCAGATAATCAGACTGGCAATGATCCCGATCGGCATGTCGCGTTGCGGATTCCGGGTTTCTTCAGCTGTGGTCGAAACAGCGTCGAACCCGATGAACGCAAAGAACACAATCGCCGCGCCGCTCATCAACCCGGGAAAGCCATGAGGCATAAACGGGTGCCAGTGGGTCGGGTTCACCATGAAAGCGCCGAAGGCTATGACGAACACGACCACGGCGACCTTGATAATAACTATTGTCGTGTTCGTGTGCGCGCTTTCTCGAATGCCATAAACCAGAACGACAGTTACCGCCGCAACAATAACTAAAGCCGGCACATTGATTGCGATTGAATGACCGGCAATCACCGGCAAAGCGGTCGACGAATACGCTTCCAACGCCGCCCCGCCCTTGGCGAGCAAATCTGTGGCGGTTTGATGATCGTTCACCAGCCAGAGCGGAAACTTCAGATGAAACAGACTGTCGCAGAGTTGAACGAAATAACCTGACCAGCTCACGGCTACGGCCATGTTGCCAACGGCATATTCTAAAATCAGGTCCCAACCGATGATCCACGCGACCAACTCGCCCATCGTTGCGTATGAATAGGTGTACGCCGATCCAGCGACCGGGATCATCGATGCGAGTTCGGCATAGCAAAGCGCAGCAAACGCACACGCGATGCCGGCCACGACGAACGAAGCGGCAATGGCAGGACCTGCACCCGCGCGTCCAAGCATGACACCCGTTCCAGAGAACCAGGATTGAATGAAATTGATGACTGGCGTTTCGAGGCCCGATGCAAATGTCTGTCCAGCCGCAGCCGTTCCGGTCAACGAAAAGATCCCTGCGCCAATGACCGCACCGATGCCAATACAGGTCAGCGCGAGCGGTCCAAGTGTGCGCTTCATCTGCCGGTCCGGCGCTTCGGATTCGGCAATCAAAAGATCCGGACTCTTCGTTCTGAACAGGTGAAGTGGCACCGCGCGAGATCGTCTCATCAAGCAGTTCGCGTGGTCAATCCAAAGCTTCGGGCGAGAAGGCCAGGATATAGTTATGCTGAGTCGACGCGGACAAAATAGTTTTGTAACATCGCCGGTGTATGTCCGATGAACCGGCAAAAATTATTCTCGGTGACACGGCGATTAGTGCATTCGAGGGAACCCGGGGGCGCCGGTTCGGCAAGGCGAAGAATGCAGGTCCACCACTGAAGCATTGCGAGAATTGCGGCGCAGAGCTTCAAGGGCACTGGTGTTCTCACTGTGGCCAGGCAGCTATCGAGTATCGCCGTTCTTTTAGGTACGTTGTCGCTGATCTACTGAACGAGTTCCTGAATTGGGATTCAAAATTTTTCACCACGATTGCGCTTCTCATCTTGAAGCCGTGGCGACTAACAAATGAGTTTCTGGCGGGCAAGCGCGTCCGCTACGTGAATCCCCTGCGGCTGTATCTGCTCGCCAGCATCTTGTTTTTCTTCGCGGTGAATTACGGAGCGAAAGGGATACGTTTTGACCCGACGAAATTCCCCGATGAAAAGCGAGCAGAGATTGCCGCCGCAATCGCAGACAAGCGCGGTGAGATTGAAGCGGAACTGAACAAGGACAACCTCACCCCTGAGCAACGGCAAAAAGTGCAGAAAGCGTTGGATTATCTGACGAAGCCAAAGTCTTCTGCGACGACAACACCAGCGCCCGAAGAAACTACGTCACCCACAGCGGCGCCAAGCGCATCGGCAACAGCCGAATCGGATCAGAAAACGTACGGTCCCGTGGGAGATCGGCCGTTCGTCGTTTTTGACGATGCGAAATCCACCACGCCGTTTGAACGCTGGATCGAAGGCCGGGCCAAAGAGAAGATGGGCGAACACGGAACGAAAATGGGACTCTTTATCAGTACCCTGTTCAGCAATCTCCCGTACATGATGCTGTGCTGCGTCCCGCTTTTCGCTCTTGTGTTGAAAGTTCTGTACATCCGGAGGCGTCTCTTCTACATCGACCATCTGATCTATGCGTTGCATATCCACAGCTTCTTCTACGCCGGGATCATGTTGATCGTGCTTGTGACAATTGGGCTTACTCGTTTCGCGCCGGGTGCAATAGCAGGATGGCTGATCGCGCTCCTATGGATCGCGTTTGTGACACAAATTTTCCTGTCGATTCGCTACGTTTATCGCCAAGGCTGGTTCTTCACCATTTTTAAGTTCCTCTTTGGCGGGTTTGTGTATCTGATTGTCCTCCTGGCTGCTCTCGCCGTTACCTTTTTCGCCACACTCGTATTGCCATGAAAAAAATAATCTTCGGTAGGGCGCGTCACTCGGTGCGCGTCGTCGTTGCTTTCGTCATAGCAGCATTTCCCGCCTCAGTTTTTTGCGGTGACCGGCAAATCGCGTTTGAACGCGACCAGGCTGTCTGGATCGCCAATCTCGACGGCACCGGTGAGAAAAAGATCGCGGACGGCATCTTTCCTGCGATCTCCCCGGATGGAACTCGCGTCGCGTTTAACACCACGGAGAAAACGAGCGACACGACGTACGCGCGTCATATCGCCGTGATCGACGTTGCCACGGGAAAAATTGATGTGTTCAAAGATGTCCCGGGCGATAACTCCTATTATCCGAGCTGGACGGCTGACGGGAAACAAATCCTTTTCACAACGCGTCCTCACGAAGTTTGGGATCTTGCCGTGGTGAATTCCGACGGCACAAATTTCCACGTGCTCAAGCCGGGGGTGCAAGGTGAAGTGACGCGTTACTCACCGATTTGGGCGCGCGACGGTAAATCGGTCTTTTGCGAGGACATGTCGAACATTTACCAGATCGGCCTCGACGGCGCGGTGCGCGCGAAATGGAAGATCAACAAGATCGCGCCCGAAGGTGACATGAGCGGCGATGGCCGCATCGATGTATCGCCTGATGGCAAGCGATTGCTTCTGAGCATCGATATGGGCGAAGAATCCGGGCGCACAGATTGGGATGGGCCATTGCCGGCGCTCTGGGCGTTCGATTTGCAATCGAAAAAGGCTAACAGGCTTACGCCGAAAAAATTATTCGGCTGGGACGGTGTTTGGCTCGACAACGACAACATTCTTTTCCTCAGCCGGGAGGCCGGCGAAAAGGAAGATTCGATTTATCGAATGTCCACGGACGGAAAAAATCTGAAACTCCTGATCAAGAACGCGCGCTTTCCAACCGTGAGCGCTGCGAAAGCATGAGACCATTCTTTGTTGCGATCTTTCTCTGCGTCGCGTTCTCTACGCTCGTTAACGCCGCGGAGCGCAAAATTGCATACGATCGCGGCGGAAAGGTCTTCGTTGCCGACATCGACGGTACGCATCCAAAGAAAATTGCGGATGGTTCCTTGCCCGAAATTTCGCCGGACGGCACACGCGTCGCGTTTAACACCGAAGGCGACGCGAAGAATCGTCCCGGTCCTGAGCGTCACATTGCAATTGCTGACCTCGCCAGCGGCAAAGTCACGGTTGTACCGAATATTCCGAGCGACAATTGTTTCGGTCCTGTCTGGTCGCCGGATGGAAAACAGCTCGCTTTTTCGATCATGACAGACAATGCGTGGCACCTCGGTTTGGTGAACGCTGATGGCTCCGGGTTTCGGGTTGTGAAA
>Ga0310810_10010976_pt1 | contig 10576 bp, 9 predicted proteins | sample NCmetagenome_FD_207641 | JGI IMG/M metagenome (GOLD analysis project Ga0310810, IMG submission 207641) | Soil microbial communities from experimental microcosm in Duke University, North Carolina, United States - NC | ecosystem: Engineered > Artificial ecosystem > Soil microcosm > Unclassified ... | reverse complement strand
CGCAGATCGCCTTCGCCTTCTTCGCCCACATTGCCCACGAACAGGATGTCCTTGGTGGTCTGGAGATGAGCGGCGTCCATCGCGCGGATGATCGTCAGCATCAGGGCCAGGCCGCGCGTGTCGTCGCCCACGCCCGGAGCGCGCAGCTTCGTGCCATCGCGCTTGACGCGAACGTCAGTGCCCTCGGGAAAGACGGTGTCGAGATGCGCGAGCAGCGCGAGAACCGGCCGGTTCGCCGAAGCGCCGCCTGTCGACACGGCGCCAGTGATGCCGCGCCGCACACCCATGACATTCCCCTCGGCATCCATGTCGACATCGGACAAACCGGACGCGCGCAGCATCTGCAGGAACGCCGCCGCGCGCGCCTGTTCCTTGAATGGCGGCGCCGGGATTTCGGTCAGCGAGATGAGTTCACGAACGAAACGATCGTAGTCGCGCCCGAAAAAGTCAGACGCCGCCACGAATCCCGGCGAACGCACGATTGCGTCCGCGGGAGCGGGCGGCGCCTGCGCGCGCGCCGCCGCGATGCTCGCGGCGATGACGCACAGCGTCGGAAGGAAACGCCGGCGGTTCACCGAGCGGCGGTTGTCTGCGACGGCGTGTCCGGCCGCTCGTTCAGCTCGATGTAGGTGCCCCACGGATCGGTGATGAACGCCAGCGCGCTGTTCGTCTGTTCGTTACGCGTGTAGGGACGATCGATCTTGCCGCCCGCCGCTTCGTACTTCTTCAGAAACGCCTGAAGGTTCTTCACGTCGAAGCCGATGTGGTCCAGCGTGCGTCCCTTCGTCGTCACCTGAACGGCGTCGTTCATCGATTTCGAGAACGACAGGTTGATGCCCGGCAGATCGGCGGCGATGTTCGTGCCGCGCTTGCCTGGCACCGCCCCGAACCAGGTCGAGTACCACGCCTGCATCTTCGGAATTTCCGACTCGGGTATGTTGAAGTGGACGTGATGGCTCTGAATCGGGAACTTCTGATCCTTGTTCTCCAGAATCTCGATTCGCAGCCCGTCGGGTGTTTCGACAAAGGCCTGATCCGTGCGCCCCTGTCCGCCTGGCAACACCGTCACGCCAGCGGCCTTCCACTTCGCGACCGCCTCCGGGGTGTTTGGCACCGTGAAACCGACATGATTCACCACGCTGCCCACGCTGCCGCCGTTGGCCGGCGCCGCGCCCGGACCCTGGTTCAAATACACGAGCACGCCGGGAAACCTGATGATCTCGAAGTTCCCTGCCTTGATAGGCGTGCCACCCATGGCGACGAAGATCTTCTTGTTGGCCTCGATGTCGCGCGAATTGAGGTGCCAATGGCCGTTCGTCACGCCGACGGCATTGACCGGGAACGGCTGCGCCGACGCGAGTGCCGGCACCAGCATGGAAATGACGCAGACGGCAAGAAACAGCTTTTTCACGGCAATCCTCCGGGGCATATCATACGGGCTTCGGGCTTCCGGCTTCGGGCTCTAGCCGGAAAAGTTGTTGCCGAAGCCCGGAGCCTTGAGCCGCGCGCCCGGTCTACTGCCGACCGCCCTGCTGAGCCGGACGCGGCTCGGACGATGGCGGCACGATGTTCTTCATGCGCATCGTGGTGACGAGATTGCCGTACAGCTCGTTGTTGTGAACGACGTTCAGCATCAGCAGCGCCATGCGCGTGTTGCGGACGACGCGGCCGCCCTCCTGCTGAATCTCGACGACCTGCGCGCCGTTTTCGTCGTTCAGCGACGCGTACACCGGATCGCAGTAGGCAAACGAATCGGTCAGCGCCTTCTGGAATTCGGCTTTTGTCTTCAGCGTCTTCTCGAGATTGACGCCGGCGTTGGGATTCTTCTCCCCCTTTGCCTGCGAGCACCACAGGAAGTTGTAGTTGGCGACATGAGCCAGGTGCTGGCCAAACGTCCGTACTTCCTCCTGCGTGCCGGGCCGAAGACCATACATGTCCTCCGGCACCTTCTCGGCCGAGCGGATGATGTTGTTCTTGTTCCCGTTGTACATGTTGCGGAGAAACGCCGATGTCGTCGGCGGCGCCTGCGGCTGCTGCCCCTGCTGAGCGAAGACAGGCGCGGCACACGAGGCTCCCAGCAACGCGATCACGAACAGTTTTCTCATCATGCGGGCGATTATAAACAACTACGAACCCGGCCAACGCACGGGCCGACGAGACCCAGAGGCGCAGGCAATGTGCTATCTTGCTCCCCACGATTCGGAGGACATATGAAACGGATAGCCATGTTCGCGCTCGGTCTCTTTGCCATGTTGGGCGCGGCCTTCGCGCAGACGCCTGACATCGACACGCCGTTGCTGGCGTTGCCCGCCAATCTGCGCGCGGACGCCGGCGTCGTCAAGTGGAAGCCGGATCACACGTACGAGACATTGAAGCCGTCCAAGAACGGCCTGGTCTGCTACGACCGTTCCGGGTTCCCACTGCAGCAGCCGTTCTCGCTCGAGTGCACGGATCAGCGGAACCTCGATCGCGCCAAGCAGAACATGGAAGCCGAGGCGCTCGGCGACAAGATGAAGTCGGAAGCGCGGCTGCAGGAACTCGAGAAGAGCGGCATGCGCGTCAAGCCGGCCTTCGGTACTGTTTGGTATCACCTGGCGGGGCCGAGCAAGGAAATGGCGCGCTCCCACATGACCATCGCGGTTCCGGGCGCGACGCAGCAGACGATGGGGCTGCCGGAAAATGGACGCGGCGGCGGCGTCTGGATCATGAATGCCGGGACGACCACCGCGCATCTGATGACGCCGGGCGAGTAGCCGACAGTGGGCAGTCAACAGGCGGGCACGCGCAGGTACAACACGGCGGGCGTTGTCGTCGCCGTGTTGATGCTGACGTCGTTGTCTTCAGCGCAGGGAAAGCCGCAGACGTTCGTTGGCACCATCACGGACAACATGTGTCCGATGGCCAACCACACGCAGATGCAGATGGGACCGACCGATGCGGACTGCGTGAAGGCGTGTGTTGCCGCGCATGGCGCCAGTTACGTGTTGTACGACGGGAAGAAGGCGTACGAGCTGAGCGATCAGAAGACGCCGGAGAAGTTCGCGGCGCAGCGCGTCCGCGTCGTGGGCACGCTCGACGCGAAGACGAACACGATCGCGGTGCAGTCGATCAGCGCAGCGAAATAATCGAACCGCGAAGGCGGACCTTCAGGTCCGCCTTCGCGATCCAGATCCCGTTATCCCGCCGAGCACTCCCCGCAAAATCTGGCGACCAAGCTGGCTGCCGACCGTTCGCGCGGCCTGTTTCGCAAAGCCTTCCACCATGCCCTGCCGCCGACCGGTTCCCCACAGCCAGTCGTGCAGCATGTCCCCGCCTCCCGCGTTGGCCGGAGCCGCCGCGGCGGGTGATGGCGCGGCAGCAGCTGGAGCCGCCGCTTCCGTTCTGCGGCGCGTGAGGATCTCGTAGGCCGATTCGCGGTTCACAAGACGGTCGTACTTCGCGCCGACCGGACTCCGGGCCATCGTCGCCGCGCGCTCCTCGGCGGTGACCGTACCCATCCTGCAGCGCGGCGGCGCCATCAGCGTACGTTCGACCGGCATCGGCACGCCGTTCTCCTGCAAGGTCGAGACGAGCGCTTCGCCGACGCGAAGCTGTGCGATGGCTTCCGCCACATCCAGCTTCGGGTTGGCGACGAACGTTTCCGCGGCGGTTTTCACGGCCTTCTGATCTCGAGGCGTGAACGCGCGCAGGGCGTGCTGAATGCGGTTGCCGAGCTGACCGAGGATCTCGCCCGGCACGTCATCAGGAAACTGCGAGCAGAAGTAGATGCCGACGCCTTTCGAGCGAATGAGGCGGACCACCTGCTCGATACGCTGCAGCAGGGCGGGCGGTGCGGTCTCGAACAACAGATGCGCCTCGTCGAAGACGAACGCCAGTTTTGGCTTTTCGAGATCGCCCACTTCGGGAAGCTGTTCGAACAGTTCCGACAGCAGCCACAGCAGGAACGTCGAATACAGCCGCGAGTTCAGAACAAGGCGGTCGGCCGCGAGGATGCTCACGATGCCGCGACCGCTCAGGTCGGTTCGCAACACGTCGGCAAGCTCCAACGCCGGCTCGCCGAAGAACGTTTTGCCGCCATCGTTCTCGAGCCGCAGCAGCGCCCGCTGAATCGCCGCGATGGACTGCGAGCTGACGAGGCCGTAGCGCTGCGAGACCTCATCGCGCTTTTCGGTCACGAGTGTCAGGATGGAGCGGAGATCGTCGAGGTCGAGGAGCAGCAGTCCCTGCTCGTCGGCGAGCTTGAACGTGATGTCGAGCACGCCGGACTGCACGTCGTTCAGCTCCAGCATGCGCCCGAGCAGCGCGGGCCCGACCTCGCTGATCGTGGTTCGTATGGGATGGCCGGCCTTCCCGAAAAAATCCCAGAACACCACCGGTGACGCTTCGGGGGCGAACCCCGTCAGCCCGATATCGCGCGCGCGGTTCTCGATGTCCGGCTTTGTTACGCCCGGCATCGACAGGCCAGCCACGTCGCCTTTCACGTCGGCGATGAACACAGGCACGCCGATTCGAGAAAGCCCTTCGGCGATCACCAGCAGCGACACGGTCTTGCCGGTGCCTGTCGCCCCGGCCACGAGCCCGTGCCGGTTTGCGTACTGCGATCGCAGGAAAACCTGGTGGTCACCCTTGCCGAGAAGAATGTCGGTCACACGCTATTTATACCGGCTTCTTGCCCTCCAGTGCACTGCGCTGGTAAAGGAACGACACGACGAGAAGAATCAGGCCGACGACGACGAACCCGGCAATGCGGTAGATGCCTCCAAGTGTTTCCAGATCGACGAGAAACACCTTGAGGAGTGCGACCCCGAACAGAACGATCGCAAAGTAGCGAACCGGTGCGTATCGCCTGCGCATACCGAGCACCACGAGCACCGCGGCGTAGAGCACCCACGACGCAGAGAGCATCATCTCGCGAGCGACGTACGCATCCGGTGTCGAGCCTCGGAGCTGCCAGAACGAGACAATCTCGGTGGACATGACGATCACGCTGATCGCACTGGCGAAGACCATCAGGACCGCGCGCTCCTGGCTGACCCGCTGCGACCGATCGGCCGGTCGCGTCGTCAGCCAAGCGGCGAGATACAGCAGGGCGACCAGATAGAGGCCGGACAGCGCCCGCGCGTTGAACAGCACCTGATACGAGAGCGTCGTTGCCTGAATGTCCTGCTGTGCCCACCGGAATACCGACAGGCCGAAAAGAACCCACGCCCCCGCACGGAGCCACTGACGATCGGCTTTGAGCGCAATCCAGAAGACCACCGCGCCTTCGGTGGCCCAGATCGCGACGGACCACGGCCCGCCGAATTGCAGCCACACCGCCGCCGCGAGCAGGGTGAATGCCACGCCAACCCAATGCAATGCGCTGACGGGAGCCGCGCGCCGGACGATGAACCACACGCCGGCATTCAGCACGGCGAGGAGCACACCGAGAGTCGCCAGTTGCGCGATCGGCAGCGTGTCCTGCAGGACTTCGTACAACGCCACGTACACGCCGATGCCGTTGGCGTGCAGCAGCGCGATCTCGCGTCCGTCGAATTCGCGCTGACGCGTTACGCTGCGGAGTTGGGCGGCAACATGCATCGCATAAATACCTGCGATCGCGATGGTGGACGTCGACACCCAGTCGCGCCAGTGGTTCGCCTGAATCCATGCGCCGAGCGGAACGGCCATCGCGATGAAGCCGAGGAGTCGAAGCAGCGTCGACTCCTGATCGTCGCTCACCAGCACGGCCGCCGCCGTGAACGCGATCAGGTAGATCAGGAACGCGAGGCCGTGCGGCGCCAGGATGACGACGGAGCAGATGTGGTACCCGACGGGTGCGAGCATGAGCGCCATCAGGTAGGCCATGTCCGTGCCGCGTCCAGACCCTGGCGCGTCCAAACGCGTCCGCTCGAAAGCGGGAGCGTGGCGTGCGGAGACCGTCGCTGACGTGCTCCAGGATCGACGGAGCACGTCGACGAACATCGCACAATAAGCCGTGAGAAACAGCTCCGTCCGGAGGTACTTCGCGTCGGTGTAGTAGGAAATCCCCCAGGCCGCGACCGTCACAATTGTGAGCGCCAGGCTCGCGACGTTGAGCCATCGCCACCTGCGCCGGTGCGCGAGATACATCGTCGCCCCGATAAGGAGCGCGATGTACGAAAAAAGGCTGACCTGCTGATCACCACGGCCGCCAACGAGAAATGGCGTCGCGAACCCGCCGCACACCGACACCAGCGCAATCGCTTCCGAATCGGTGCGATCGGCAAGCGCCGCCGCGGCAATGGTCACGAGGACGAGCGCCGCAAACGCAACCTGAGGACCAACCAATGCGTACAGGTTGAGCGCGGCATAGAACGATAGGTACAACGCGGCAATACCGCCGCCGGCCAGCAACAAGCCATACGCACGGTAGCGTGAAGCCAGCCGCACGCCTCCCCACGCCATCGCCGCACCGGTCACGACGCCAAGCGCGACGCGAACCGCGGGCGACAGCCATTCGTGCTCGAAGGCGTAGCGGAGAAAGAAGGCGATCCCGAGCAGCAGCACGATGAGCCCCGCGTGCTGGAGCCACCGTCCGCCAATTCGTTCCTCCAACGAAACGTTCGGAACGTTCGAATCGTTCGGGACGTTCAGGTCGTTCGAGACGTTCGACGGCCACGGGTCGCGCGCCCACTCCGGTATGCGAGGACCCGTGATCGCCTGTTCGTGCGCGCGTACCGCCTCCCGCGCCGCCCCCGCCCCACTCACCCCACCCGTCTCACCCGCCCCACTCGCCTCACCCGCGCCACTCGCCTCACCCGCCTCACCCGCCCGAGTCGCCACCAGGCGCCGCTCCATCACCTGCAGACGAACGTTGAGCTCCTTCAACTCGCGTCCCAGCTGCAGCGTGCGTACGAAAGACAGCACGGGCAGCAGCACGTAGGCCAAACCGACCAGAGCCAGCAGACCGAGAAGCATCATGCAGATGTGATCAACGCACCGCTCGCGTCATAGCGCCTCAAGACCCGGATGTTATTATCGGCGTCGTGAAGCTTAGCCGCTCACTGGTGCTCGGTGTCATCGCTGGTGTGAGTCTCGGCATCGCGCGCATCTGCGCGCAGCAGGGCGGGCAGCCGCCCGTCAGCGTCCGAACGCCGGCGGTCGTGCGGCCGATTGACCCTCCGGCCGCCCCGCTGCCCTCGGAGGGGGCCTCTGCCTCGATCACCAGGTTCTCGTTCGTCGCGTACGGAGACACGCGAAGCGCCAGCGACCCGAACCTTCCGGGCGATGGCCAGATCATCCAACCCGCGCACAGCCGCATCGTGGACCGCGTCATCGACAGGACACGGGAGCTTGCGTCCAGTCAGTTCCCGATCCGTTTCGTGCTGCAGTCGGGTGATGCGGTGCTAAGCGGACTCGACGCCGCGATGTGGAACGTCAGCTTCAGTCCGCTCATCGAACGCCTCACGAAAACCGCCGATATCCCGTATTACTTCACCGTCGGCAATCACGATGTCGGCACGGCGGAAGGACGTGCGCAGGGGCTGCGGAACACCTTGACCGCCATTTCCAAGTTGATTCCACCCGAAGGGTCGGCGAGGCGGCTGAACGGCTACCCTACATATGCATTCGGGTACGGCAACAGCTTTTTCATCGCGCTCGACTCCAACATCCCTGACGATCCTGTCCAGCTCGCGTGGGTCACCGATCAGCTCGAGCATCTCAATCGACGGCGATATCGCCACGTGATTGTGTTCTTTCACCATCCGCCGTTTTCCTCGGGCCCGCACAGCCGCACGTCCGGCGCTGACAGTCACGACAAGGTGGCGGATCGGCCTGAGCCGCAGACCCTCGTCATCAGAAACCTCTGGCTTCCGCTCTTCCGGAAGCATCATGTCGATCTGACGATCACGGGGCACGACCACCTGTACGACCATTGGGTCGAGCATTACGTCGATCGCGGCCGAACCTACCGCATCGATCACATCGTCACGGGCGGCGGCGGCGCCCCGACGTATATCTATGCCGGCGAACCCGATCTCCGTGCCTACACTAGCGCCAACGCAGCGCAGGCCGTTCGCCTCGACCACCCGATGAGGCCGGGCGTGACGACGGACGCAAACCCGCCGCATTTCGTCACGATTCGCGTCGACGGCGAGCGCCTGTCTCTCGAGGTGACCGGCGTGACACGCGCCGACTACAAGCCGTACGGCAACCGGGCGACCGCGGCGCTCAGCGACCCTTCCAGCTAGCCTGGCCTAGACGGGTTTCTTCCGCTCGATCAGCACGTCCCACCAGCCGAAGTGAACCGCGAGCAAATGATCCAGCTCGCGTGTGTCGACGGTCGTTTCGGTCTGACCCTCGGCAGGAAGGCAATAGGCTGCGTGACGTGACGCGGCAAGCATGTGGCGAACACCATCGGAGAACCCCTGCCCCGCGTAGGCGATGCAGCCGGCCATCGGCAGCGCCAGCAGATCGTCGAGGGCGTAGGGAATCTTTTCGTCCACCGTTCCCTGGCTGTCCTGGTACTTGCATTCGATGGCGAACGCCTTCTGTGAATCGTCGGCGACGCAGAAGATGTCGATGCAGCGGTTCTTTCCGATGATTGTCTTGCCGATGCGGATCTCGCGATACACCTTGAGCGAGCGGTGCGCGAACCGGCGCGCGACGTACGCGGCCACCAGGTTTGCGTAGTCCGCGCCGCTCAATTTGAACGTAGCGCCCGGCAGTTTGGGCTGGTAGTCCATCAGCTGCGGGGCGCGATCGAATCAAGCAGATCCGGCTGCTCGGGCTGGTCCAACCCCGCCTCCGGCGGGACGCGCCCGTCTCCAAACTCGCGAAGGCGCTGCGCCGCAATCCGCACGGCTTCCGGGTTCAAATCGTTGCCGAAAAACCGCCGCCCGAGCCGCACCGCGGCGATGCCGACGCTGCCCGATCCCATGAACGGGTCGCACACCACGTCGCCCGCGTTCGAACTCTGGCGGATGAGGACGTCGGCGACCTCCGCTGGTTTCTCCGCCGGGTAGCCGCCGCGAATGCGCGGCACCGTGATGATGTCGGCGATGCCGAGGTCGTTCAGCCGGCGCTTCCCCTTCTCGAAGAACAGGATCAACTCATAGCGCGCACGATAGTGATAGCCCATGCCGATCGTGCATTTGTCCCAGACAAGCGGTTTCCAGAAGCGGAAGCCTGCCTGCTCCGCCTCGGGCTTGGCGACAAACATCGTCTCGGCGTCACACAACAGATAAAAGTGAGTGTCGTTCCTGAGCACGCGATACAGCTCGCGGAACAATTCGCCGAAGCGCGCGTTCGGAAAAATCTTGAACCAGTCGTTGCTCGACGCCTTGCTGTGTTTCAACCGGGTCGTCGTCCCGATGGCGCGATGCTTCTCGAGCGATTCGTAGGCCGGGTCAGTGATGACGAGATCGGCCGATTCCGCGGGCAGCTCACGAAGCCAGGCGACAGCGTCGTTGGTGGAAAGGTCGTAGGGAATGGGAGCCACGAGTTGGCGCCCATTCTACGACGGCCGGTCTGACAGGCTAGGTCACTCCTGCGCTAGGTTATCAACCTGAAACCTGGACCACCCCTGAAACCTGATACCTGATACCTGATACCTGATACCTCTATTGTCAGACCGCATAGCGGTCTGACAACACCGCCAGATGATGTTCGACATGCCCGACGATGATGTAGACGAGCGCGCGCGTGGTGACGAGGTGATCGTTCGCGCGGCCGTAGCGTGCCCATGCCTCGGACGGCATTCCGCGGACGAGCGATATCGTCGCATTGCGGACCGTGACCCATTCATCGAGCACGTCCACGTGCGGACGACGGTCGAAGGCCGCGCCGCGTGCGACGACCACCTCGTCGAAGCCGGGCAACGGGGTGTCGTCGCCACGGCCGATTCGCATCAGCCGGTACGCAAACACACGCTCGGCGTCCGCCAGATGGCCGACGACCTCGGTGACGCTCCATTTCCCTGGTGCGTATCGAAATGCCGCCTGATCGCCTGAAATCGCTGACAGCCGCGACACGACGCGATCCCGCTGCGCCTCGAGTACGCCACCTGCATCCGTAATCGGTGTCACGCGAGCGACGTAGGCTCCTGCGGACGGATCGAATTCGTCAGCAATCGGAACCGGCAGCGCGATCCGTGTCTGCATGGCGCCATAATCCGCGAGCATCTCGGGAATGGTCGGCCCGGTGCCGCGTTCGACGCGCGCAATGCGATCGCCGGCGCGAAGCTCACCCTCACACGCGACGCTCAGATAAAACCCGCTGCGACCGCTCGCGCGAAAACGCGCGACCATGTCGCGCCGTCCGAGGCGGATCGCCAGCTTGAAACAGGGCTTGCGCGGCCTGGTGACAACCAGTTCCGCCGACCCGACGCGAAATCGATCGCCGACGCGGACATCCGGTTCGAGCAACCCTTCAATCGTCAGCGTCTCGCCGAAGGCGCCCCATGGAAGAGCGGTCCCGACGAGTTCCTGGCGCCAGTAGTCGTAATGCTCGGACGGATACATGTAGACCGCACGCCGTGGGCCGCCGTGTTTGACGAGATCCGCCTGCCGATCGCCGTCGACGTTCAGTTCCCGCACGCGGACGGTTCCGTCAG
>Ga0310810_10010974_pt1 | contig 10576 bp, 8 predicted proteins | sample NCmetagenome_FD_207641 | JGI IMG/M metagenome (GOLD analysis project Ga0310810, IMG submission 207641) | Soil microbial communities from experimental microcosm in Duke University, North Carolina, United States - NC | ecosystem: Engineered > Artificial ecosystem > Soil microcosm > Unclassified ... | reverse complement strand
CGCGATCGATCACGTGGCTATCGATCTCGATCCGCCGGATGGTCTGCCGTACGAGCGCGTCCTCGACGTCGCGCGGTGGGTGCGCGAGGCCCTCGCCTCGGTGAAAGCGACGGGGTTCGCCAAGACGTCCGGCGCCGGAGGTCTGCACGTGTACGTGCCGGTGGCGCCGGGAACGACCTACGAATCAGGGCTGCTGTTCGCGCAAATTATCGCGACCATGGTGGCCGAGCAACATCCCAAGCACGCCACGATCGAGCGGTCGGTCAAGGCGCGCGGGCGGCGCATCTACGTCGATTACATGCAGAACGCGCTCGGCAAGACGCTGGCGAGCGCGTACAGCGCACGCGCGAGCGAGTTTGCGGGCGTGTCGACGCCTGTGACTTGGGACGAAGTCGACACGGGCGTGTCGCCGCGCGACTTCACGGTCGCGAACTTCGGCGAACGGATCAAGGCCGCTGGAGACCCCTGGGCGGCCCTGAGAAAAAGCAAAGGCCTTCAGCTCGACGCGCTCAAAAGGTCACACGCGCTTCGCCGATAACCTGCCTCTTGATGATGTCGCCGAAGATGTGCTGCTGCACCTGTTCGTTGCCAAGGTTGTTGACCTTGAGGCTCGTCACAAGGCGATCGCGCAGCCATCGGACGCCGAACGCGCCGCCGACGGTCGTGAACGGTTCGGTGAACCCCGCATAGCGGGTGTCGAGCACGTCCTGCCAATAGGCCTTGTCCGTGTAGCTGACCGTGAGATTGCCGAGATAACGCGTGTAGCTGAAGTTAAAACCGGTATTGAAGCGGTTCTTGGCCGGCCAGTTGATGTCTTCGATGGTGGTGCCGAGCGGAAGTTCTTCGGCAATCGGCATCCACTGATAGGAATAATTGGCGAAGACGTTCACGTATCGGTTTGCCGCGGCGTCTACGCCAAGCTCGATCCCTTTGTCCTTGATCTTTCCAAAATTCAAATACGTGTACTGCGACGGCAGGATCGCCGGCGGATTGAGGTTCGCCAGCACGGTCAGGACTGCGGGCGGTAGCGGCCATCCAGGAGGCGGCGCCGCCGCGTTGTAGAAGCGCACCGGCGTGAAGTAAATGCCGTTCTTCGTGTTGTTCCAGTAGACCGCCGCGGTGACGTTCGCACGGTTGCGAATCACGCCGGCATAGCCAATCTCGAAGGCCGTCATCGTTTCCGGCTTCAAATCCGGATTGCCGATCGCGGTGATCGGAAAGACGAAGCGGGCCAGGGCCGGACTCAACGCGCTCAGGTTTACTTCGTTCAGGATCGCAGTGTTGATGTTGTTGTTGGCGTAGGACGGCGCGCGGAACGCGCGATTGACCGACACGCGGAACGTGTTGGCCGCGTTCGGCTTCATCAGCAACGTCGTCCGCGGCGAGAACGCCGGATCCTGCAGGGACGAAAACTTGTCGACCCGCGCGCCGACGACCCATCGGAAAAAGCGGTTCAGGAAGATTTCGTCCTGAAGATACCCGCCACCTTCGTTTCGATCGTCGCCCGTCGGCGCAATCGAGATGTCGAAGGCGTTGTGGCGGAAATTGCCCCCGTAGCTGAGGACGTGGGTCGTGCCGATCGCGTGCACGTCGTTCGCCTCGACGTCGAACGTCTTGGTGTTGAAATCGAGCGGCAGCGGACGGCCGTTGATGCCGAACGCCAGCAGGTTCGAGGCATCGCCCTTGAGCAGGTTCGTGAAGAAGGCGATGCGGCGGCCGCCCTTTTGGTAGCGCGTCGTGAAATAACTCAGTCGCGAGTCGCTCGAGATGTCGAACGGACCGATGCCCGTGTAGATCAGCCCCTGCGTTCCCGCGACGCCGCCGGCAAACGTCACCGTACCGCCGCCATTGGCGACGTCATAATCGACGCGCGCGTCGAATTTCGGCTGCTTGGTCCCCTTGTTCTCGAACGAGGGATATGGCGTGTTGAACCTGTTTGGAATCGTCCCCACCGGACGCGGCAGCGGATCCTGGGTGAAGTAGCCTGCCGACAGCTTGTACGCCCAGTTGCTGTTGACGGCTTCGGCATGCGAGCCGTTCACATAAAAGAGGCTTCCTGAATCCTCGTCGCGCCCGGTGACGTTACGGTTGAAGTTGCCGACCCCGATCGTCAGCGACGTGCCCTTGCCCTGCATCGCCATTTCGCGGGGCGTTCGCGTCAGCACGTTGACCACGCCGTTCATCGCGTTGGCGCCCCAGACCGCGGACGCCGGACCGCGAATGACCTCGATCTGCCGGATCTCGTCCGGATTGGTAGGCACGAGATCCCACATCACCATGCCGAAGAAATCCAGGTAGATGCTGCGGCCGTCGACGAGCGCGAGCTGCGAGGTCGAGAGCGTAGACGTCGCACCGCGCGACGTGAGGTTGACGTCACGCGCCGACACCTGCGTCACGTTCACGCCGGGAACGGCCCGCAGCAGATCTCCGACGTTGGTCCCGGGCGAGTTCTGGATCGTCTCCGACGAGACCACGCTCACGGCCGCGGGCGCGTTGACGAGCTGCTCTTCGGTCTTCGACGCGGTGACGACAACCTGTTCTTCATAGATTGGCGTCTGGTTGCCGTTCTGATCGTCCGCACTGGTCGGTTGCTGCGGTTGCTGCGACGTCGTTCCTTGCGCGAGTGCCGGTCCGGCCATAGACAGCACGAGCCCGAGTGCGGCAAGACGCACGATCATAGGAGTCCTCCTCGCCAGGTGTTCGGAATGAGCAGGCGTATTCTGCGGGTCGGCGCGGGCAAACGCAAGAAAACCGCGCGGAAACCGCATGGTATGATGCACGGTCGTGCGCCCGTAGCTCAGTTGGATAGAGCGCCGGACTTCGAATCCGTAGGTCGCAGGTTCGAGTCCTGCCGGGCGCGCCAGCCTTCGCTCGTTGCCACCGTGCGAGCGTCGGCTGGGCAAGGCATTCTCTTTACAGGCGCCCTTAGCTCAGCTGGATAGAGCGTCGGCCTCCGGAGCCGAAGGCCACAGGTTCGAATCCTGTAGGGCGCGCCAGCATTTCGATTTCATTCAGCACATCCCAAGAGCGGTCGTCCGTCCCCTCACATCGCCGACCTCGCGGATTGTTCGTAGCAAGCGTGTATTTCAGCTGAAGCGTTTCACGGTTCGGGGTCTGCAGATGCGCGCGTAAGAGCCCATTCGAGAAACTGTTCTGTGTAGTAGAGAGACAGCTGTCCGCTTGGTCCGTTCGGAATGGCGTCGAACGCATGTTCGGCCCACGGAATCGTCAGCAGCACCGATGTGGCACCCGCGGCGTGCAGCCGATCGTTCAGCATCGCTCCGAATCGTGGCAACACGACGTGATCGCGCCCGCCGTAGATGAGCAGCGAAGGTGGAAGTCGACGAGACACATACGTGATCGGCGATGCCTCGCGGTAGCGATCCGGCATCTGGTCTGGCGTCCCGCCAAGAAACGCGGTCTCAATAGACCGCACGTCAAGTGGATCCGGTCTGGGCGTATTACGGTAGCCGTCGATCAGATCGACCGGGCCGTAGTAGCTGACCACCGCCCTGACGGGAACCGCGCCGAGCTCATAGGCGGCCACCAGCGCGAGCTGCGCTCCCGCCGAACGGCCGAGAAGTGCCAATCGGGACACGTCGGCGCTGTACTCGGCGCCATGCTGGCGAATCCAACCGAGCGCCGCACGAACGTCTTCGATCTGGGCCGGCCATGGCCATTGGGGGGCGTGGCGATAATCGATTGCGAACACCACAAATCCGCGGGCGGCGAGATAGGTGGCGAATTTCGCATCATCTCCCGGCGCTCCGCGCTGCCAGGCACCGCCGTACACCTGAACGACCGACGGATAACGTCCAGCGCTCACAGGGCGATAGATGTCTACCGTCAGGCGCACGCCCTCGGGCACCGCAAATGGGACGTTTCGACTGACACGCGCCTCACCAGCGTCGATGCCGACGAAGAGGTCGGAGAAGATTACCGGCGCCGATCTCAGACGAGCGCGCCGATCAGACGACACGCCGAGAAGGAAGTCATCGCCGAGGGCCGCTCGCATCGCCGCATCGAACCGCCGGACGACGAACGGAAGTCGCACGAGTGGCACCGACGCCAGAACCGTCGCCACGGCTGCGAACACGAACGTGGCCCGGGCCAAAATGTCGCGATCTCTCCCACCGACGGTCAGCACACAGACGATGAAGCCGCCGAGCGCCAGCCATGAGGACAGTTCTGGTGCGCCCACGCCGAGTGCGAGAAGTACACGGTTCGGGGCGGGAAGAACAGTCCAGGAGGTCAAAGAGGCCAGGACGAGAGCCACGGCAAAGAGGAGCCCAGATGCAACCATCTTTGTCGTCGTGATTCTACGGCGTAACTCTGGTGGGCCCGGCGTAGTCTGTTTCGTAACGATTCCGCCCGCTAAAGGAAAAGATCGTTACGAGTGTCGACGTGATGGCACTGTCATCACGGCTTCGATTTCTTCGGACGCTGAAGCTAAGTCGCGAATATTGATCTGAAAACACGGTGCTGACCGTGCCAGAGTGACGGCGACATCCAAGCCGTCGTTCGGATGCGCGCCTGCATTCAATCCGTTGGCGAGGAGATGGACGGCAGCAACCGACGGACTGATGCGCTGACATTTCGCCGGACGTTCAGAAGACCGTTCCGGAAAGATGAAGGCGACGACCGGCAGCGGTTCTTCGCCGACTCCCGCCTCGCGAAAAAGAGACGCGGGTACGTGAAATCGATTTCCAATCGCAACGGTGCCTTGCGGTAGACGGAGGGGGGCGGGTGGTGCGGACTTCAGACCAACCGCATGCGCGTAGTGATGGACCAACCGTCTGCCGATGTCGATCGGCGCCAATTCGTCGCTCAAGTACGTGAAACCCCTCTCGACAAGCCCCAATGTCAATGTCGATTTGCCGGTGCCTGGAGGGGCGGCCAACACACTGACGCCTCCGGCAAGCGCCACGGCCGCGGCATGAACGAAGTAGAGATCGGGGCGGCGGTACTGCAGCGCGATCGTCAGGCTCTTGTCGAGGTGCCACAGAAGGGAATCCGCATCCTCGATCTGCACGATGCGCTCGTCGAAGTCGCGGACGTGAAAACCGGGTCCTGTGTTGCTCCGTTGAATCTGGTAACCCCCTGTCACTTCGGGGTCGGACGAGGAGACGCGGACGATCAGGTCGCCGAACACTACATCAAGTAACTCGGCTATCCCGGCGTCGCCGCACTGTACATGGAATGTGCAGCCGCACGCTCGTAACGCAATCATCCGCGTACCGTCCGCCGTGGAAGCGGACGGACACGCGGCTGACGCGCCCTCGGCGCCGTGTATGTTCAGTGGCCCCCGCGGTTGCCCGGATTTCCGGGGCCTGTGCCCGGCCCGTCATTAATCGGCGGGTTTCCAGGCGGCTGCGGGTCCACTCCGTTGCCCACGCCGTTATTGCCCTTTTCCGACCCGACCGCTGCGAAGGCCGGCGCAGCCTTGAGCGACAGAATGGCTGGAACCGTATACGCGATGGTATTGATGAAAACTCTTCGCGAATCGTCGTGTTCCGGTTTCGGTGCGTTCATCGCATCTCCTCTGAAACGGTGTCATTCGGTAAGGAGGGAGACACCAACAGGCCCAGTTCGTCAAGATCCGACAGCGTCCTCATGACGGCATCGCGCACGTTCGGCGGTGCGTCCATGAAGTGCGCGCTGACGCTTGCAGCAATCTCGTCGACTGAGTGGCGGCCGTCACACGCATGCCAGATGTGACTCGCGGTCGCATTGAGTTGATGGACGTAACCCCTGGTACGATCCAGGATCACCACGTCGCCGTCCACCATACAGAGAGTAACATCAGCGCCGCTTCTGCGGCACGGTCGGATATCGGCCGCTGGCCTGTTCATAAACCGCGTGCCGAACCGTGCAAACGGAAAGCCATCGGCACAAAGCAACGTGTGCACGCGGCCCGGAACAACGTAGGTGCACAAAATCCGTCGAGGGGCGGATTTATGTTTCGTTTGACAGCTACTGTGATGAACATTGCTATGAGTGTCCGTCCGAATACGAGCAACGCGACGAACGCATGTAATAGGAACTAACTCAGCAGTCCCGTGGGCGCAGTGTGTGCATCGGGCCTCTGCCGTAGACAGTGCGGTCGCGTGATCTGATCGACGAACGGCATGACGCGTTCGCGTGGACGAGCCCGGTCTGCGCGACGGACGGCTCGGCGTGCGGACGATGGTGCTGACGCTTCTGCGAGCGCTCGCCGCGCGGCGCACTAACATCAATTTGACGGCAATGGCGCCGTCGGTGATTGAGCACGCCCTCGAACTCGGGCTGGGATCGGCCATCGCCTACGTTGGGGGTAGCGCCAACAGCCCACGCGGACTTCCCTGTGCGGAAAAGATACGCGCTGCCGAATTGACCGCGCACGCGCTGACCTCCGCTGCCTACGATTCGCTTGCACAGGCGTTGGCCGCTGCTCGACACGTCCAATGCCCTGTCATCCTGCTCAAAGGTGCGGCGACCGCACTGCGCTATTACCCGTCACCGCATCTCCGTCCGATGGGCGACATCGACGTGCTCGTCCCCATGGATCGACACGCGGCGTTTGAAGACGCCCTCCGCAGGTTCAATTTTCGCCAGTACCCGATCGACCCGTATGTGAACTATGACGATCACCTCCATACCGCACCGTTCTGGGATCCTGAACGCGACGTCTGGATTGAGGTGCATACGAGCGTGTTTCCCCGCGATTACCGGCTCGCGCAGGAACCGCGCTTTTCGCCGGTCGCGATAGCGGCGCAGCTCACGCCGATCACCGTCCGCGATCAGGCGGCCTCTGCGATGAACGACGAGTTGCAACTTGTCTACACCAGCGCACGATGGTCGGAGATGTTCAATCCGCGCCACGGTGTCTACCCGATCCTCGACGCGGCGCTACTGGTTGGAAAGCATCATGACACGTTGGATTGGGATCGAGTCCTGGCGCTCGTCCGGGGCTCCTGGGCTGCCCTGCCGCTGCATCTGATGCTCTGGTACCTCGATGAATCCGAGCTTGCGCCGGTACCACCCGCCGTGCTCCATACGCTGACCACCACGAACTACTGCCACCTCAATCCGCACTCCCTCAGAGTCCTGGGGCGGGTGATCTCGACGTGTGTGATCGAGGGGACATTCGTGAAGAGCAACGAGCCGCGGATTCAGCTGGTGTGGACCAGTCTGGTGCGACCGAAGTCGCTGAGCGGATATCTGCGCGCGATCGCGCACCGCGTCGCGCGTCCGGTATCAGTCGCAAGACTGTAGGACACTTCTCGACGCGACGTTCGGCCGCCTGGTCCGCTTTTGGCCAAACGGCAAGTGGTCGTTCGTGGAAGGATCATTGATCTCGCCTTCGCACTGGATTGCTCTCTTTACGTGCTTCAGGTCAGCGCGGCCAGCGGCCCTCCGCCGGGCAGGTGGCCCCGGTTCCTTGATCTGCGCGTCACCCGATGGACAAACGAAGACAACAAATCGTCGCGGCAGGTGAGGGTCTGGTGGCCCCGGTGGAATTGCGATCACCGCCGACGGATCGATCTACATACCAACCATCGGTCGAACCGAACGGCATCGGAACCGTCAACCGAGTCATCCCGAAGTAGTTCAGGGGCGTACGACGAGCCGCGTTTGCACGACCCATTCACCGCTTCCGCGAACGACGTTCAGCCACAGTCGTTCATTGACTTTCGGCGTGATTTCGAAGTCGTAGGTCTCGCCGACCGAAACGAGTTGTCGCGCTTCCCGGCTCACCCGTGCGGCGGGTGGGAATTCGGCGCCGTCTTTCCCCACCGGTGTCCACGTCACGGTGGTGAACCCATCGGTCAGCACGAACGTCAGGGCAGAAAGATTGGGAGTGATATTGATCAGCCGTAACCGGTTCGACACGCCCGCGCGAAGGGGAACGTTCACAGGCGTGCCTGCGGGCACGGCCGCCTTTCCATTCACCACGACGGGCTCACGAAGCTGCCCTACGAATTCTGGGCCGTCATGACCCGCAATGAAGATGTGATCGGTCGTGGGGTCGAACCGCTGACCGGGTTCGAGAACGATCAACGGCCCGTAAAGACCGCCGCCCAGTTGTTCGTCGTCCCCGGAGTGCTCGTGATAAATAAACGTCCCCGCGCGTGACGGCGTGAACTTGGCGGTGAACGTCTGCCCTGGTTTGATCGACGGTGTCGTGCCGCCAGGCACTCCGCCCCATCCCGGCACCCCGTCGTAATAACTCTCCAGTTCGATGCCGTGCCAATGAATGGCGGTCGCTGCGCGAAGCTCGTTGACAAGGTCGACTTCGACGGGTTCGCCACGTTGCAGCACGATGACCGGACCGGGGACTCGCGCATCAGACAGTCGCGAGGTCTCAATGCCCTCGGCGTCGATGCGATATCCGGACTTTGCACCGTAACGATTCGAATCCTCGCGCAAGCGCATGGTAAAACGACGCGGCGTCACGCTTGGTGCGGACGTCTTGACAATCGATGTTCCGGTCACGCGAATCCCGACAATGATTCCGGCCATGCCTCCGGAAGGCTCGTCCATGTGCTCGGCCATCGTGTGGCCCGGCGGCTCGCTGGTCATGTGGATGGTCATATGACAGTGGAACAGCCAATTACCCGCGTGTTCGGGCTGCCAGTTCATATCGAACGTGCTCCCTGGCGGCATGGCATGGGTCACCTCTGTCAGAGGTTGATTGAGCACCTGCGATGTCAGGCCATTGCTCGTGCTCACGACATCGAAAAACATGCCGTGCAGGTGCATCGCATGGGTGTCCGAGGAGAGATTGACGACGCGCCAATGGACGTGCTCGGCCACGCGATAGTTCAGGACTTCGGTGGCCGGCCACGAGGCGCCATTGATGACGCCGATGTTGTCGCCTGCGTCGCCATTCGTTCCCGGTTTGACCCACACGCCGACGACCATGACGCGGTCCTCAGGATGCACATCCGGCGGGTCGACAACGAGGACGCCACTGAGCTGACTGTCCGCGTTCTGACGCTCATTGAATGCGTGGCCGTCGGTTGCGGCCCAGTAGTAATACGTACCGGGCGCTGCGGCGCGAAATACCACGTCGCGTTTCTCGCCAGCCGGCACGGCGATCGCCTCGGCTCGTGTCGCCGGCCGATCCTGCAGCCCAAATACCTGGAGCGGCGTATTGGAAATGGCATTCCGGATCGACACATGAATGTCGGTGCCCGCCGTCACGCGCACCAGCGGCCCCGGAATCTGCAACGCGCCGGTTTCCTCTCGAAACGCGTAGACCGACAGCGTTCGCCCATTCGTGCCTTCGGGTTTCCACTGGCCGCGCTCGGCGACGAGATTCACGGTCACGACGCCGTTCGCGCGTGTACCGCCAGGGTGTCGGTTGTCGTTTGCGGAAATCAATCCGTTCGACTGCGCAAAGGTGACTGCTGGCAGGAGTACCAGGAGAAGGACCACAGCGACACATCGGATGGTCACATGAACCTCCTTGTCGGTTCGAAGAGACGCGACAACCGTGCTCGATATGTGCCCGTATGGGTCGGAGATCAGGAACGCGAAATCAGATTCGAATGAAACCGCGGCAAATTGTAGCTGATTGTGTCACTCGCCTCGGTCCTGTCATGGCCGTGACCGCGATGCACGAAACGAGTCCAGATTCTGTGTTGCGACATCGCTGGAGATCGCAGGTTCAACATCAACGTCAGTTCAGTCGATTCAAGTGGCCCTGTTTCGACGCAACCAGGCCCGATCACGCATGCGATAGGAAGATGTAGAATCGGGCCATGGCGGCCTCGTGGACGCGAGCCATGGCGGCCTCGTGGACGCGAGGCGAGATGCCAACGCTCGAAGAACGGGTTGCTTACCTGGAAGCAAAGTTCGGAGAATATTCGGGCTCGATCGCCGAGTTGCGCGACGCGATCAGGTCGTTGGATCAGCGTGTCGATGCCAAGATTGATAGGCTCGACACAAAGATCGATCGCCAGTTCCTCTGGACCATCGGCATTCAAATGACCGTGTTTCTCGAGGTGATTGGAACTCTCCTGCGCGGTTACGGACGCTGAGCGCCGCTACGGCGCCTTGCACGAGAAGTTCGCCGCGTCGTTCGTGCTGCCATGTCCGCTGTGGACCGCAACCTGCGGATATGGACACAGCGGCCGTGTCGTATCCACTACACCGTTGGTCGCGTGCGCCGCGACGATGTCGTTCGGCGCGATGTTCTGCTCGCGCCAGCGCTCCAGCGCGCGCATCGGATCGAACTGATTCGGTCCATCACCGCCGCCGCAATGCATCATGCCTGGCGCCATGAACAAGCGGTACGACTTGCTCACTTCCTCATGTCCGCCAAGCTTCGCTTCGACGCTCTTGTAATAGTTGATGCTGTTGAATGGCGAGATCTGCTGATCGTTCCAGCCGTGATACTGAATCAGCTTCCCGCCGCGCGCGAAGAACGGCCGGAGGTCCGGATCCGTCGCGTTCAACAGCGCAGCATGAGTGGCATCGGCCTTCGCGACGTCTGCGTCGACGTTGAAGCGGCGGTAGGTCCATCCGCTGTCGTGGTAGAGCACGTCCTTGAAATAACTGTCGGCAATCGGCAGAGGCTGCAGTCCGTTCA
>Ga0310810_10010972_pt1 | contig 10578 bp, 9 predicted proteins | sample NCmetagenome_FD_207641 | JGI IMG/M metagenome (GOLD analysis project Ga0310810, IMG submission 207641) | Soil microbial communities from experimental microcosm in Duke University, North Carolina, United States - NC | ecosystem: Engineered > Artificial ecosystem > Soil microcosm > Unclassified ... | reverse complement strand
GTACTCGATCGCGAACGCCTCCGCCTCCGAGAGCGAACGGAACCCACCGAGCGCCTCGGCCGTGTCCTCGACCGCGATCGCCCGGTGGTAGAGGTCGCGGGACAGGCGCGCCCGTCCGGCATCGCTGCCGCTCGTGACGATCCCGACGCCCGGGACGATGGTGACGCGCGGTCCGGCGGGATCGATCGGGAACGGACGCGTCTCCTCGTCGAGGTGCCGCGCGTAGTACCCGCGGTACCACTGCGAGTAACGGTCGACGCCGTCACGGAAGGCCGCGCGGAGGGCGTGTGCGTCTACGGACGCCGGGTCGAAGTCGACGAAGAGCGGCTTGTGCTTGGTGTGGATCAGATGATCGGGACAGGGCGCTCCGACCTGGCTCACCTCCGGCACGCGGGCGGACGATGCGAAGGCGACGGCCTCGGGGCTGCGGTCCACCTCGAGGACGACGCCGTCCGCGTCCTGCAGCAGCGCGCCGCGGAGCGTGGGCAGGGACTCGGCGAGCACCACGTCGGCCGTGATGTCGCGCAGCTCCGTGACGGCCTGGCCGCCTAGGCCGAACCGCCCGGAGCCGGCCGCGGCGATCGCCTCCGCCGCCCGGGTGACGAACTCGATCGTCGCGCGGTAGCTCTCCTCGCTCGTTGCGCCCCACGTGACGAGCCCGTGACGCTCGAGGAGGACGGCCCGGGCCTGCGGCGCCGACTCGAGGAGACCGGCGATACGGCGGGACATCGCGAAGCCGGGCCGCTCGTAGTCCAGCCACACGGCCTCGTCCCCGAACGCCTCAGCAGCGAGCCGTCGCCCGTCCGGCGTCGACGTCAGCGCGATGACGGCGTCCGGATGGGTGTGGTCGACGTGCGCAGCCGGGATGAACGCGTGGAGCAGCGTCTCGATCGACGGGCGGGGCTGGTCGGGCCGGATCGCGCTCCGCAGGAGGTACTCCACCATCGCCGCGTCGTCCATCTCGACGCGCCCGCGCACCGGGAGCAGCTCCTCGAGCCGGAGCCCGGCGAAGCCCGCGACGCCGATCGTCGCGAGGTCGGTGCCCGACCCCTTGACCCACAGAACACGCACCTCGCGGCCGAGGTGGTCGGGGACGGTCTGTTTCGCGGAGGTATTGCCTCCCCCCTGGTTCGCCAGGGCGCGGTCCGCGCCGAGGAGGTTGGAGCGGTAGACGAGCCCGTCGAGCGCGTCGTGCGCGCGGGCTGCGTCGTCGTCCCAGCGGTCGTTCGGCGCCGGAATCCCGCGAAGGACGCCCATGATCTCGGTCATGCCGAGACCTCCAGCGAGCGGCCCGCAACGATCGCCGCGAAGCGTTCGCGGGCCTGATCCCATTCAGGCCTCTCGTCTGGCTCGTACGACGAGAGAGCAACCGACGCGCGTACGACCTCACGCCCTTCCCCGAGGGACGAGATCTCCCCGGCCGCCATCGCCTGCACGAGCATGTTGCCGAGCACGGTCGCCTCGGCCGGCCCTGCGAGGACCGGCAGGCCGGACGCGCAGGCGGTCCACCTGCAGAGGAGCTCGTTCTGTGCGCCGCCACCCACGATGTGGATCTCCGCCGGTGAGGCGCCGGTGACCGCCGCAAGCGTCTCGATCGTCTCGGCGTGCTTCAGCGCCAGGCTCTCGAGGATGCAGCGCGCCGTCGCGCCCGCGTCGGACGGCGGCGTCTGCCCCGTCGACGCGCAGAACGCCCGGATCCGCGCAGGCATGTCCCCGGGCTCGATGAACGCGGGGTCGTTGGGGTCGACGAGGGCGCCGAACCCCGGTGCGTCGTTCGCCAGCGCTACGAGCTCGTCGAAGCCGTAGTCGGCGCCCTCGTCCGCCCAGACGCGTCGGCACTCGTGCAGCATCCAGAGGCCGGTGACGTTCCGCAGGAGGCGGACGGTGCCGTCGACGCCGCCCTCGTTCGTGACGTTCGCGGCGTACGACGCATCGGTGATCACCGGCTCCTTCACCTCGAGCCCGACGAGAGACCAGGTGCCCATGCTGACGAAGACGGAGTCCGGACGGCGGAACGGCACCGCTGCGACTGCCGAGGCGGTGTCGTGCGTGGCGACGGCCACGACCTCCGCCCCGCCGAGGTGCGTCTCCTCCGCGACGACGCCCTCGAGTACGCCAAGCCGCGTCCCCGGCTCCACGACCTCCGGCAACAGGCGAGCGGGGACGTCGAGCCGCTCGACGAGATCGTCCGCCCACGCCCGCGCGCGCGGGTCGAAGCACTGCGTCGTGCTCGCGTTCGTCCGCTCCGAGGTGCGGGCGCCGCAAAGCCACGAATGCATGAGGTCCGGGATCAGCAGGACCGAGTTCGCGGCTTCGAGGACGGGATCCGATTCCCCTGCCATCGCGGCGAGCTCGAAGATCGTGTTGATCGGCAGCAGCTGGATCCCCGTGCGGTCGTAGAGCTCACGGGCGGAGATGCGCTCCAGGACGCCGTCGACGGCGGAGGCCCGACGAGCGTCCCTGTAGTGGACCGGATTACGCAGCAGCCGCCCGGCGCGGTCGACGAGCCCGAAGTCGATTGCCCACGAGTCGACGCCGACCGATGCGATCGGGACCCCGTGCGCGGCCGCCGCGCGGAGCCCGTCGAGCACCTCGCGATAGAGGCCGAGGATGTCCCAGTGCAGGGTCTCCCCCAGTCTCACCGGCACGTTCGCGAAGCGGTGAATCTCGGTGGTCTCGAGACGCTCGCCGTCGAAGCGACCCACGGCGACACGCCCACTTTGTGCGCCCAGATCGACGGCAGCGAACGTCGTCACCGGCCGACCGTCCGATCCGGCACCGGCGGTCGCCGGAGATCGCGAGGCCGCGCGGGCACGGCCTCGTGCGGGCCCGGGTCGGCGACGACGACGTCGAGCCCCTCGGCCCGCCACGCCGCGACCTGATCGGCCGGCGCGCCGAGATCGGTGACGAGACCCGCGAGCTCCTCGACCTGTACGAACGGCAGGAGCGCGCTCCGGTGCCACTTCGTTCCGTCGATGATGCCGTAGACCTGCTCGCAGGCGTCGGCCATCTCCTGCTTGATGCGCACCTCGTCCGGGTTGAGATCCATCAGGCCTCGCTCGAGGCTGAGCCCACGGGCGCCCAGGAAGCCCTTGTTGATCCGCGTCGACCGGAGGACGTCCGTTCCGAGGTCGCCGACGAGAGACATGGCGGAGAGCCGCAGCACTCCGCCCGTGACCAGCACGGTGATGCCCGGGGCGTCCGCGAGCGCCGTAGCGACGAGGAGCCCGTTCGTGACCACGACGAGCTCCCGCATCGACCGCAGCTCGAGCGCGAGGTAGTAGGCGGTGGTGCTGGCGTCGAGCGCGACCGCCTCGCCGTCGTCCACCATCGCGGCCGCTGCGCGAGCAATCGCGCGCTTCGGCTCGACCTCCAGCCGCAGGCGCAGGTCGAACCCGACCTCGGGGCCGTCCCGCAACGCCCGCACGCCGCCGCGGATGCGTGCGACGAGCCCCTGGCCGGCCATCGTCGACAGATCGCTGCGCACGGTGACCTCGGAAACCGAAAACGTCTCCGCAAGTTCCGCAACCTGCACGGAGTCTCGCGTTTCGAGGAGCCGCAGCACGTGCTGCATCCTTTCCTGCTGCGGTAGACCCGGAAGTGCGTCGCTCATCGGTCGCTGCGACGATATGACGTTCGTCTGACCGGGTCAAGAGCTCCGCTTTCGATTCAACCCATAACGAAAGCGATTCGAAATCACGTGGCCGATGCGTCAGACTTCCGAGCCATGCCCGACGACCGCCTGCTCGATCGCCTCGACCGCCTGGAGATCGAGACGCCGTCGTGGGGCTACGGCAACTCGGGCACGCGGTTCCACGTCTACCCGTGGCCGGGCGCCGCCCACACTGTCGAGGAGCGCATCGCCGACGCGGCCCTCGTCCACCGACTCACCGGCTGCTGTCCGCGAGTCGCGATCCACATCCCCTGGGACCGGGTCGACGACTACGGTGCGCTGGCCCGCCTCGCCGTCTCCGAGGGCGTCGTGCTCGGAGCCGTGAACCCGAACCTCTTCGGCGACGACGACTACCGCCTGGGCAGCCTGTGCAGCCCCGACGACGGAGTGCGTGCGAAGGCACTACGGCACCTCGCCGAGTGCGTCGAGATCGCCCGATCGGTCGACTCCAAGCTGATCAGCCTGTGGCTCGCCGACGGCACGAGCTACGCGGGCCAGGACGACCTCCGAGGCAGGTACGACCGTCTGGTCAGAGGGCTCGAGGAGACGTATGCACTCCTCGATCCGGAGATGGCCCTGCTCGTCGAGTACAAGTTCTTCGAGCCCGCGTTCTACTCGACGGATCTGCCCGACTGGGGCACCGCGGCGCTCCTCTGCCGACGCCTCGGCCCGCAGGCCCGCGTGCTCGTCGACACCGGCCATCACCCGCAGGGCACGAACATCGAGCAGATCGTGGCGCGGCTGCTCGCCGAGGACCTCCTCGGCGGGTTCCACTTCAACAACCGCAAGTACGCGGACGACGACCTCATCGTCGGCTCGGTCGACCCCTTCGAGCTCTTCCGGATCATGGCCGAGCTCACGCACGGCGACGAGCTCGACCGCGTCGCGCTCCTGATCGACCAGTCGCACAACATCGAGGGGAAGATCGACGCAATGATCCAGTCCGTCGTCAACATCCAGACCGCGTACGCGAAGGCGCTCCTGCTCGACCATCGGCGCCTTGCGGAAGCACAGATGCTCGGCGACGTGCTCGGCGCCCATCGCGTCCTGCTGGACGCGTACGAGACCGACGTGCGGCCGCTGCTCGTCCGGTATCGCGAGCGGCGCGGACTCCCCGCCGATCCCGTGACTGCGTTCCGCGAGGGCGGATATGCGGAGCAGCGCAGTGCCGAGCGCGGGATCGCGTCGATCGAGAGCGCGTACGAGCAGGGCTGAGGCTACCCGCGTGGCCGCGGCACGAGTCGTTCGAGCTGGGTGACGTGCGCCGGCTCGAGCTCGTCGATCGAGCGGGCGCCGAGAAGCTTCATCGTCCGAGTGATCTCCTCGGCGAGGATCGCGATCGCTCGGTCGACACCGGCGCGCCCACCGGCCATGAGCCCGTAGAGGTACGCCCGGCCGACGAGCGTGAAGTGCGCGCCGAGCGCCACGGAGGCAACGACGTCGGCGCCGTTCATGATCCCCGTGTCGAGATGCACCTCCACGTCGCCGCCGACCTCGCGGACGACATCCGGCAGGACATGGAACGGGACAGGTGCGCGGTCGAGCTGTCTGCCGCCGTGGTTCGAGAGCGTGATCGCGTCGACTCCGAGCGACGCGACCCGCCGTGCGTCGTCGAGCGTCTGGATCCCCTTGACGACGAGCTTGCCCGGCCACTGCTGCCGCACCCAGGCGAGGTCCTCGTCGTCGAGTGTCGGGTCGAACATCGTGTCCAGGAGCTCGGCGACGGTGCCCTCCCAGCGGTCGAACGAGGCAAAAGCGAGCGGCTCGGTCGTGACGAAGTCGAACCACCAGGCCGGGCGGCGGAGCACGTCGAGCGCGGTGCTGAGCTTGAGCTTCGGCGGGATCGTCATCCCGTTCCGACGGTCGCGCAGCCGGGCGCCGGAGACGGGGACGTCCACCGTCACGAGCAGCGCGTCGAACCCGGCGGTGGCCGCGCGTCGCACGAGCTCGAGCGAGCGGTCGCGGTCCTTCCACATGTACAGCTGGAACCAGTTCCGGCCGTCCGGGTTCGCCGCGGCCACCTCCTCGACGGAGGCCGTGCCGAGGGTGGAGAGCGCGAAGGGGAGCCCGGCCGCGCCTGCCGCGCTCGCGCCCGCCAGCTCCCCCTCGGCGCGCATCAGCCGCGTGAAGCCCGTCGGCGCGATGCCGAACGGAAGCGCCGAGCGGCCGCCGAGCACCTCGACGCTCGTGTCGATCGAGGAGACGTCGCGCAGCACCTGCGGGTGGAGCTCGATATCCTGGAACGCTTGCCGCGCACGGGCCAGCGAGGTCTCCCCCTCCGCCGCTCCGTCTGCGTAGTCGAACGCCGCCCGCAAGGTCCGCCGCTTCGCGAGCGCACGGAGATCCTCGATGGTGAGAGCGGCTTCCAGCCTGCGCTCGGTGACGTTCAGGCCGGGAAGGTCGAACCCGAGCAGCGCGGTCAGCTCGCGTACGCGCGGCCGCCGACGTCGAAGCCTCGCCTTCCCCATCGCTCCCTCGGTCCTCCGGGGTCCCGACACAGCGTGGCACGCTAGCGTGCGCGTCACCGAATGCGACGCGTCTGCTTCCTGCTGCGGATCAAGCCCGAGCATCGGGAGGAGTACCTCGCACGCCACGAGGCGGTGTGGCCGGAGATGCTCGACGCGCTCCGAAACACCGGCTGGCGGAACTATTCGCTGTTCATCGCGCACGACGGGCTCGTCGTCGGATACCTGGAGACCGAAGATTTCGACGCTGCGGTCCAAGCGATGTCGGCAACCGACGTCAACGCCCGCTGGCAGGCCGAGATGACGCCCTTCTTCGATCTCCGTGGTCGGCCCCCCGACCAGGGCTTCGTCCTCCTCGACGAGTACTTCCATCTCGACTGAGCCCGCGTCCCCGTCGGGACCGCGGGTCAGTCGCCAGCTGCGACGCCCTCGAGCGGGATCAGGCTTGCCTCGGCCATCGCGAGCGCGGCCGGCTTCGCCAGCTTGAGCCGCTTCGGTCGGGGCATGCCCGCCTCGATCCAGCGGTCGATCTCGTGGAACAGCTCCTCGATCAGCACCTCGGACGAGACCTTCTTCAGGACGCGACCGTGCGCGTAGACGAATCCCACGTCGCGGCCGCCTGCGATCCCGAAGTCGGCGTCACCGGCCTCGCCGGGCCCGTTCACGGCACAGCCCATCACCGCGACCTCGAACGCCTGCGGGTACTCGCGTAGCCGCTCCTCGACCACGACGGCGAGGCTCTCGACGCCGACGTTGTCGCGTCCGCAGGACGGGCAGGCGATCATCACCGGGCCGCGCTCACGAAGCCCGAGCGCCTTGAGGATCTCCCAGGCGACCTCGACCTCCTTCACCGGGTCCGCAGTGAGCGAGACGCGCATCGTGTCGCCGATCCCGTCCATCAAAAGGGAGCCCATTCCGACGGCGCTCTTGATCGCGCCAGCGAACGGGGTCCCGGCCTCGGTCACGCCGAGGTGGAGCGGATAGGGCACCCGGTCGGAGAGCATCCGGTACGCCCGGATCATCGTGGGGACGTGAGAAGCCTTCACCGAGATCTTGAAGTCGCGGTAGTCGAGCCGCTCGAGGATCGCGACCTGCTCGAGCGCTTCCACGACGAGGGCCTCCGCCGTGTCCTTGCGCGCCAGCTCGTCGAGGTGCTTCGGGAGCGAGCCCGCGTTGGCGCCGATCCGCATCGCGATGCCGGCCTTCTTCGCCGCCTTCACGACCTGCTCCGTCTTGTCCGGCCCGCCGATGTTCCCCGGGTTGATCCGCACGGCATGGACGCCGGCGTCGATCGCCTCGAGCGCGAGCGACGCGTTGAAGTGGATGTCCGCGATCACGGGGATCGGTGACAAGCGGACGATCAGCGGGAGTGCCTGCGCGTCCTCGCGCTTGGGCACCGCGACACGCACGAGCTCGCACCCTGCGGAGGCGAGCGCAGCGATCTGCGCTGTCGTCGCCTCGATGTCGTGCGTCTTCGTCAGCGTCATCGACTGCACGACGACGGGCGCGCCACCTCCGATCGGGACGCCGCCGACCCTGATCTGGTGCGCGCTGGGCATCGGCGTCAGGGTACCGCCGGGAAGTGGGGCGCTACGGCGTGTACTGCTGGTCGAGCGCCCGCACGGTGTCGCCCGCGACGCGGATCCAGTAGCCGGCCTGCGGCTCCCAGAGCGGATGAGCGATCTTCTTGCCAGCGAGCGCTCGCGCGAGCTCGGACACCGTGATCGACGTCGCTTTCGGGCCGTGGGTCATGACGGTGACGTGCGCCCGCGGCGCGACGCGAAACGTGAGCAGCCGATGGCTGTCGTCCCGCGCGTAGAAGTCGTTCGGCACCGCCTCGCCCGGGCCGATCGAACCGTCCTCCACCGCGGCCCGCTGCGCCGTGAGACCGGAGAGGAAGAGCGCAGGGTCGGCGCGGAGCTCCCAGTGACCTCCACGTCGCACGAGCGACGTCACGTGCGCATAGAGCACGATCTGGCGCGGCGGGGCGAAGGGCGGTCTCGGGAGAAACGGCGACGCAGACGAGGCGGCGAGCGCCGGCGACGGTCGATCCGGCAGCCCGACGAGCCAGAGCAGCAGGGCGAGCCCGGCGACGGCCCCGATCCACGCGGCGCGACCACTTTTCATGTCCCCTCCTTCGACCGGGATCCTGCGAGAGCGCCGCGATCATGCGCCGCGGCGGCGACGGATGCAACCGCACGTCGCAGCGGCCTCCGAACCTGCACCATGCCGCTGTGCCGGAAACGCACGCGCACTCGGCCTGGTCGTTCGAGCCGGCGCCCGACGACCATCCGGACGACCTCTGGGCACTCGGCGCCGATCTCGAGCCGGGGACGCTGCTCGCTGCGTACCGGGTCGGTCTGTTCCCGATGCCGATCGGGCCCCGGCTCGGCTGGTTCTCGCCCAGGCGACGGGCGATCGTGACGCTCGACGGGTTCCGACCGTCCCGCTCGCTCCGGCGCGCGGCGCGGCGATACGAGATCCGCGTCGACACCGTCTTCGCGGACGTCGTGGCGGGCTGTGCGCGGCCGGGCGATCCGCACAGCTGGATCGACGGCGGGGTCGAGGCCGCCTACGGCCGCCTGCACGAGCTCGGCTGGGCGCACTCCGTCGAGGCGTGGGACGTCGATGGGCTCGCGGGCGGCCTCTATGGGGTCTCGATCGGCGGGTTGTTCGCCGCGGAGTCGATGTTCCACCGCAGGACCGACGCCTCGAAGGCGGCCTTCGTCGCGCTCGTCGAGCAGCTGCGTCGTCCGGGCGACGCATCCCGCCGCCTGCTCGACGTCCAGTGGCTCACACCGCACCTCGCGACCCTCGGTGCGACCGAGCTCTCGCGCGCGCAGTATCGCGTCCGGCTCGCCGACGCGTTGGGCCTGCGGCCGGCGTTCGGCTAGGACAAGCGGCCGATGTCGTTCGTGAGCCCGATCACGAACAACAAGAGCACGATGCCGATCCCGACGACCGACACGCGCTCGTAGATCTCGCGGCGAACCGCCCGCCCGCGGACGCCCTCGGCGACCGCGAAGACGATGTGTCCGCCGTCGAGCGGCAGCAGCGGCAGCAGGTTGAGCAGCGCGATCGAGAGCGAGATCAGTCCCAGGACGAACAGGAAGCTCTCGGTCCCCTGTTTCGCAGCGTCCGAAGAGCCCTGGACGATGCCGACCGGGCTCGAGATGTCCTTTCGTCCCGATCCGGTCACGAGTCGCCCGAGCGACGTCCCGATCTCCCGGGTGACCCGCCAGGTCAGGCTGAGGGACTCACCCGCTGCCTGGGGGAACGGCAACCCTTCGCCGGCGAGGACGAACCCGAGCCGGTAGCGCCCGTCGCTGAGCCGTGCGGACGTCGCGGGCAGGACGACCAGCGTGCCGTCGCGCGCCACCATGAGGGTGAGCGGCTTCCCGTCCGACGACGCGATCGACTGGGCGATGTCGCCGGCCCCGACGTGCGTGTCGTTGATCGAGACGATCGTGTCACCGGAGCGGAGACCGGCCTTGGTGGCGGGGGAGCCGGCGGAGACGGACTCGACCGTGGTGGTCGCGCGGCCGACCGAGGTCATGTACAGCCCGGTGAAGAGCACGAGCGCGAGGAGGATGTTCGCACCGGGCCCCGCCGCGATCACGGCCACGCGCTTCCACGTCTTCGCGCGCCAGTACGCGTCGGGCCCGAGCGCGTCCTCCAGATCGTCGAGCGACTTCGTCAGCGCGGTGGACGCCGCTGGTGACAGCGGACGCTCGGCCGCGAGCGTGCGGAGCACGCGGAGCGTGTCGCGGGCCGCATCGTGGTCGTCCGCGGCGAGCGCGTTGCGCAGCCTGCTGACGGCGCCGCCGAGGGACGGATCCTCCTGCAGAGCGCGCGACGTACCCGCGTCCACGTCGACCGGCGCCGGCCGGTGCATCCCGGGGATCTTCACGAAGCCTCCGAGCGGGATCGCGCCCACGCCGTACTCGATCCCACCGCGGGTCGTCTTCCAGATCGCAGGCGGAAAGCCGACGTAGAAGCGGCGTGGGCGCATGCCGAGGACCAGCGACACCGCGAAGTGGCCGAGCTCGTGGATGAGCACCAGGAACCCGAGCCCGACGATGGCGACGAAGATCGTCATGCCGGCTGCAACCTTCGCGATGCGATGCGCCGAGCCTCGTCGTCCCTCTCCACGAGCTCCGCGAGATCGCGGGCGGGAGCGCCGTCGACCGCCTGGAGCGTCTCCTCCACGACCTCGGCGATCTCGGGGAAGCGCAGGCGGCCCTCGAGGAAGGCCTCGACGGCGACCTCGTTCGCCGCGTTGAACGCGCACGGCGCGGTGCCGCCTCGCGCTCCCGCCGCACGCGCGAGCGAGACGAGCGGGAAGGTCTCGTCGTCGACCTTCTCGAACGCGAGCGTGAGGCCTTCGAGCTCGAGCTGCTCGACCGGTGTCGAGGCGCGCTCCGGGTACGTGAGCGCGTA
>Ga0310810_10010971_pt1 | contig 10578 bp, 7 predicted proteins | sample NCmetagenome_FD_207641 | JGI IMG/M metagenome (GOLD analysis project Ga0310810, IMG submission 207641) | Soil microbial communities from experimental microcosm in Duke University, North Carolina, United States - NC | ecosystem: Engineered > Artificial ecosystem > Soil microcosm > Unclassified ... | reverse complement strand
GGTCAGTTGTGAAGACTACCCTTAAGCCGGGTGAGCATGTCCTGTACAAACAATGCCGCCACAGAAATGAAGGCAAACGAAAGAACGTGAGGACCGTAACATTACTCGGAAGTGCTCTGATGAGCATAACTCTACTGATCGGATGCATCGACACGACCGAGCAGCCGCTCGTCCAGATGCAGAAGGACTTGGAACAGCTGTGTCGGACCGCATTGCTCAACGGCGATATCAGGATGCAGCGGGCCCGCGATCATCTCACCGTCGTGATGACCGAACGGCTGCTGTTCGATGCCGGGAGTCATGAGGTCAAACCCGATGGTATCGACTTGCTGAAGCAGATGGGCGTTCTTTTCAAAGCAGCTTCGCTCAAGGAAATCCGCGTTGCCGGCCACGCCGACAAGGCTTCGGTCAATGACCATTCCGACGAGTATTTCGAAAAGTTGGCCTTATCCAAAGCACGTGCGACTCAAACGGTCCATATTCTGCAGGAGAATGGAGCGGCGTCGCAGAGCTTTATCATTGAATGGTATGGGGACATCCGACCGATCGCAAGTAATGAGACTGAGGAAGGGCGTCGAATGAATCGACGTGTCGAGATTGTCCTGTATGGCGGAATCTGACATGCTGAATCTGGACTTGACCTCCGTTCTCTTTTTGTTGTTGTGCACCGCTGTCGGCATCGCGGTTGTCTATTATGCCTTCGTGCTCACTCGTGAATGGTTTAGACAACGGGATCCGTCCGGCAAAGGCTTCTTCCGCAAGAAGCACATGCCGGAAACGCCTCTCAATACACACATTGCCGCCGAATGGACTCAAGGCCGTCTTCGACTGGATTCTATTTTGACTCTGATCAAATCACTTGCGGACTTGTTAGAGAAGGAAGTGAAGGCACTGCGGCGACTCGATCATTCAGATCCACGGTATGACGGGGAGGTTCGTCACATGGTCGGACCCGCCCTGCGCTGCTTTACCTTCGACAAGCATTTGCGAGACGAGTGTCACGTCCTGATTCCGCTCCTGCGATTCTGCGCCCAGGATCTCGCGCAATCGCAGGGTCTGGACATGACACGACAATTGAGCGTCCTCGACGAAATCCAAGCTGCCATCGAGTCGGCCGACCTCCACTGACACCCAAGGCGGGTGTGCCGCATCGGCACGTTGACTGCATTAATTCTGTCCTTATGAGCAGTTTTGAACAGTGGACTCCCGTCCTCACAGGGTAAACTGCCATTGTTCGGTGTTTCCCGAATCAGGATTATACCGTTAGGAGGCACCATGCGGTTATATTTTGCCTCATGGATAATGATCGTTGGATTCATGACTGCTCTGACGGGGTGCGGCTGGAAGGAGACTTCCAACAACAAGAGCACGATCATCGGAAATACAATTGATGCTCGGATGCAACCGGATCCGGCGATTGCAGTCAGAATGAACGGCCTCGGGAAGCTAGACGATTATTCTCCCAAGGATGTGGTCAAGAGTACGATCGCCGATTTGCACGCCATCCTTGGAAATGAAGCGCTGCAGCAGCCGTCCCGGTCGGGGGAACGACGCCGTTTAATCGAAGAACTCATCAGGCACCGCGTCAGCTATGAAGGGGTGGCCGAACGGGCTCTGGGAGCCCAATGGAAGCGATTGAATGCTACAGAGCAGCAGGAATTCGTCAGCCTCTTTGTTCAATTACTGCGAGACACGCTGGCAAGCAAGATCGATCAATATTACGACGAGCAGATCGTGTATCTGTCTGTACGACGCAGCGGCCACTTTGCGGAAGTGAGAACCAACCTCGTGGGATCAAAGGTTGATACTTCACTGGATTTCCAGTTAGGGGGCCAGTCCGGTCATTGGCTTATCTACGACATGGTCATCGATGACGCCAGCATGGTCAGAAACTACCAGGCGCAGTTTAACCGGATTATTCGCGATGATTCCTACGAGGGACTCGTTAAAAAGCTTAGGCAGAAGAGTGTGACCATCAAAGTGTTTGAGAGGACGGCACCTGACGTGGCGCTGTCGTCGATGCACGCTTCTCCTCAGTAAGAAGAACCTTTCTTTGCAACATCTTCTCCTCCCTGATTCTGCTGTGCTGTTGTCTTGACGGAAATCTCCTGTTGGGTTCCTTGGGGGCGATGGGTCGCCCTATACAAGACGACGCCTCACGAGCCAATAAGCAAGCTTAGGCAGGGGCCTTGTGAGCAATTTTGACCAGATTGGTACGAGTCTACTCGGTTACTGTCGCAAGTCCTTACGGAGCTGATGCCATGGAAATGGTGGCTTGCCACGTTAACTGTTTGCGGACTGGGCGTAGCTCGCCCACCGAACGTTGATGAAAGGAAGACGTGCCCTTGCTGGCGCTCACCAAAGAAGTACAGACCTTTATTCGTGCTTGCGAGCATCTCCTCTCTATGCCTCCTTCGCCTCCGATCGGTGATGATGAGACAGCCCTCGTGAACTATTACATTCATGAGCTTTTGAATAAGTATGGTGCCTCGAAGGGGGACTGAGACCAGTCCCTGGGGTCATAGCGGTTACCCGCCGGCAGGCCCGGCGAAAGGCAAAAGTGTCAAGCCCGGATTTGGAGATGCGAATGAGTAAGCATATCACCGTTATCGTTCGGCGACACTCAGCAACGGTCGTCGAAGTCTACCGACATGGTGTACTGGTCTGGAAAACAATGGGGTCGCGGCTGAGCCCAGCAAGGGCGCTCTGCCCTTGTCCTATCACTGGTGTCTCTTGACCACGGAGAGGTGATGGATCTGATTCGACCAGTACGACCGCCCGGATCGATAGACAGTTCGCCACGGCGCCTCCTGCTGGTGGACCCCTATCCCCGAAACAATCCCTACCACCTGACGGCATCCGAACGCCGGGCCGTATGGTTTCCAAAACTGAGTTTGCCGGTCATCGCGGCGTATACGCCTGAATCCTGGTCCGTCGATCTCGTGGACGAAGCTGTCCAGGATGTCAATTTCGATCATCCCTGCGACTTGGTGGGGATATCCGTGATGACCTGTTACGCTCCCCGCGCCTACGAGATTGCCACGGAGTTCAGAAAACGGGGAAAGAAGGTTGTGTTGGGAGGTGTTCATCCAACCTATTGCCCGGAAGAAGCCCTGCAGTTCTGTGACGCGGTCGTGTGTGGTGAGGCAGAAGACCTCTGGCCGGAAGTTATTGCCGACTTCCTGGGGGGAGCACTGCAACGCGTCTACAAGATGACATCGTTTCCCGCGCTGGACAATTACAAAAGTCCGCGCGTCGAACTGTTGAGTCCCGATGCCTACATGACCCGCCAGTGCAGTTTTACCACGCGCGGCTGTCATTTCGATTGCGAATTCTGCAGCGTGTCCCCCTTCAACGGCAAAACCACGAGGCGCCGCCCGGTGGAAGAAGTCATCAAGGAATTGACCCAGGTGAAGCGGTGGGTCTGCGGAGAATTGGTGGACCGCATGTCGAATGACACGCTCTGGAATGCTTTTCTGACCGGAGTGCGCATTCGATTGGGTATCGAAGACGGAAGCATCGTGGCCTTTGTAGATGATCTTCACAACAGCAATCGGACCTATTGCCGGGAACTGTGGGCCGCCCTGAAACCCTTGAACATCAAATGGGGGTGTCAATCCACGTTATTCCTAGGCGACGACGAGGACATGGTCAAGCTTGCCGCCGAGAGCGGTTGCGTGTCGGTGTTCGTCGGCATGGAATCACTCGATGAAGGCGCCTTGGAAGAAACGAATAAGCCGTTTAATCGAGTGGAAAAGTTCGCGCAAGAAATCAAGATGTTTCATGATCACGGCATTATGGTGAATCCGGGCATCGTCTTCGGGTTCGACCATGACGATGAATCGGTGTTCGAACGGGCCGTAGAGTTTCTGACCAAGACCCAGGTGGAATTGGCCTACTTCAACGTGCTCACGCCGCTGCCGGGAACCGCGCTCTTCGATCGCTATAATGCGGCCGGCCGCATCTTCGATCGCGACTGGGCCCACTATGACGGGAAGCATGTCGTGTATCGACCCAGTCGTATGACGCCGGAACAACTGCAAGAAGGATTCTTTTGGGCCAACCATGAGTTCTATTCACTGCCCTGCATCTGGAGACGTCTTTCCGGCACCAGTCAGCGGTTTGTCCCCCGACTCCTCATGAATCGAGAATTTCGCAAATTGGTGAAGCGATCCTGTCCTCCGGGGTCCTTATCGCTGGTCGCGACTGCACTCAAAACATTGCAAGCCAAACTGCCGACATTACACGCCGCGGACCTGATTCCGAATGCGTTGCATGTCGCAAAGGTGAATAAGGAGGCTGAAGTTCCGCTTGCTGAGAATCGCTGGTTGAGCATCACGGCAAAACGGCATGATAAATTCGCTGCCCTATTCGTTGATCTGGAGGGGACCTTGGATCAGGCCAGCACGAAAGAGTTGGTCGAGCGGATCACCGAGGCGGCAAGACGTGCAAGACTCGACATTATCATCAATTTCGAGCATCTGAAGGATGCTACACCGGAAGCTCTGAGGGCGCTGGCCGATGGTGAGTTATGGCGAGCCGTCGTGCCGTACGCCAAGATACACTACCGAAAGTTCAAATCCGCGTTCGAGGCATCACTCAGTGGCCTCTCGATCCACCGGCTTAATCTGTTGGGCGAAGATTTCTCAGATACAGGAGTTTCACTGCCGGGGAGGTGATCGCAGCTCCGCGGCGAACACACTCCTTTCACAAAGACCGTTCGCATGCTGACCGCAGTCCTGTCCAGTCTGCGCGGTGGCTATCCGCAGACCGGCCCTGACCGTTTTCAATCTGAGCAATTCTGACCATATTCCGGCCGGCCTCTTAGTCATAATTGCCACTAGGAGGAAACCATGGCTGATCAGCTTAAGGGCACATGGATGCGGTTCAAAGGCGATTTGAAACAGCGGTGGGGCAAACTTATCGGTGATGAATTGCAGCAGATCGAAGGGAGCTACGAGAAAGTCATCGGTATGCTCCAGGAACGGTATGGGGATAACTGTATCCGCCTGGTTCGAGAGCGGTACGGCGAAGCAAAGCACGAACTCATACGATGGGCCGGCCAGTGGCAGCGGCGGTCTCGGCCCGAAGGCACGAAAGAGAAGATATGCTGACAGGAAGTAATCAACAAGAGATGGATCAGCAAAGGATTTCGATACGACTGAGTCAGCGTAACCGCATGGAACATCACAATACAGTAAGCAACATCTCAATACACAAGGAGGTTCCGTCATGATGAAATTCATCAATCTGTTTATGTTGGTAATAATCCTCAGTGCCGGGATGGCATCCCTCTCATACCCAGCTGGCGAGATGACAGCGCCTTCCGAGACTGTGAATGGAGATGTGCTGAAGATTGAGGGGGAATTTTATACGGTGCACGATACGGCTGGCCATGAAGTCCGGCTGCATGTAGACAAGACCACGCAGCTGGAAGGGACGTTCAAGGCTGGCGACAAGGTCGCGGCCCAAGTGACGAATGAGAACCACATTCTTTCGATAAGGCACGCAGCTCCGGCCAAGTAGCTTAGTGAAGCGGAGATTCACAACCCAAGATGCGGCTCTCATATGTTTATCCGTTTTTGTATCGCATCATCGGACGAGAATGAAAAGAGACATGACGCCACTCGCGGTTGATCTCCGTGGTATCCATGGCTGGCGCTGAGCGGCTATCTGGCGAGAAGCATTGGCTACTTAGCCGCACAGCGCCAACTGGGGATCCCAGTGGGGGGACTGGGCCTAGTCCTCCTGATCTGCTCATCCTGGCCATGACCGATCGGCTCTGACGGCCGGCGCACTCAACTGAGGGCTGTAGCGTCACCATTGCGTTGTTCTCGCAGTGAGCAATTTTGACCAGACTGAAACCTGTCCTGTTTGATAGATCTAGCCTCAAACTCCGCACGATTGGTCTTTCATGCCTATCAGTATGACACGAGTCCACCACGCCTCCGTCCTAGGGCTGCTGTTGCTTGCAGCCACAGGGCTGCAAGGTTGCTTGGCCATGGTGTGGCTGGGTGCGGTTGCGTTCGATGTAACCCAGACCAGCGAGATTGAGTTCCAGCCCTTCGAGAATACGTGGATGGTTGAGCTGCCGGAGCGGCAGCAGCTGGGACTGGTGAAGAGCATCGCCGTCATGCCGTTCGTCGGTGATCCGGCAATGGCCGAGCGATGGACGGTTGTGCTTCGAGAGATCACCGATCTTCGTATCGTGAGCGCGTCCGATGCGGCCGAGGTGGACTGCGTCCTGAATGGGAACGTCGCCGGTCAAGATCCGGCGAAGACTTTTATGGGACTGAAGGAGAGTTCGTCCAGGAGACTCTATCTGCATCTGGTGGCCGACTCAGGCACACTGATGTGGAAGACGGAGCTGCCCTACACGATTGAACAGGGGGCTAAGAATCTGGATGAGCAAGCTGCGACGAAGGCGCTTCTGGCCCATGTGCTGGCGCAGGCCGATGCTGTGGGATTAGCTGAACTGGGAGCGAGAAGCCAACGGATTGCCTCGCGGTCCCTGCGTAATTGATTCGCCGTCAAACTGCGGAGCCTCCACCAATGGTCGAGAGGTCCCCGATGCCCGGGCAATTCATAACTCGAAGAACCTCGAATCTGAAGCGCTCTATCACAGGCCGACGAAGAGGAGGCAATGCCCTGGAACTGGAATCCGCTCTTACTGATCGAATCCTGCAGGCTGTATCTAAGACGCCTGGCTGTCGAATTGAGGACGTGATCGGCCTATTTCCGGACTTAACGTGGAATCGAATTTTCCGCGAACTCGGTCGACTGTGCAGGAATCGTCAAGTGCGCCTCGTGGTGAATGGTCGAGGAATCACTCTCAGGGAGTGCTGATGAGACCGTGGTGGTGCCATCTTCTCGCGAGTCTGGAAGCGACACCTTGGACGTTGTTTTCCGGATCTTCAGAGATTGGCAGAATGTTTCAACCGCGCTGACTGCCTTTGTTCGCGCCTCCTCTTGCCCTCCGCGCGCCCCTCACTGTGCAGGTGGGATCAGACCTTGCCGGTTCTTTGCCCTGGGACCGGAAGTCCTGTACTGTCTGAGCGGTGGTCATGCTCGACCGGCGGTGAGTGCTCGTGGTCTCGGTTCAGCAGATCAGCGGTCACGCCGTCTCCTGCAACGGCGTTTTCGTCAGACGCTTTTTGAAGTCGATGGCGTGAGCCGAATCCGAGGTTAATCCGGAGCCCAGGCGATGGTCCGTTCATCTACGACCCTTGATCAAGAGTTGGAAGAACCGATTCGGGCAGAGCTGTTCGGCGTCGAGCGTCTCGAACAGCACGCGGAAAGTCTTGCCGCTGCCCAGATCATTACCGACGACGTACAGCGGGGCCGGTTACTCACGCCACGGGTCCTCGAGAACGGACGGGTATTGGTGGAATCCTACCGGACCATCGCCCGTGCGATTCGGGAAGAGAAGACGATTACCCCGGCGGCCGAATGGTTGGTCGATAACTTTCACATCGTGGATGAACAGCTTCGTGAGATCATCGACGACCTGCCTCCCGGGTATTACAGACAATTGCCCAAACTTGCGTCGGGCCACCTGCAGAATTATCCACGGGTGTTCGGAGTCGCCTGGGCATTCGTCGCGCACACGGATAGTCGATTCGACCCTGACATACTGCGCCGCTTTGTGATGGCCTATCAGCGCGTGCAACCGCTGACCATCGGTGAATTGTGGGCGGTGGCCATTTCGCTGCGCATCGTGCTGGTCGAGAACCTTCGCCGGCTGGCGGAACGGATCGTTCACAGCCGCGTGGCCCGACTGGAAGCCGACGAACTCGCGGACGGTCTGCTGGGCACGGGGGCATTGGCTGCGGAGCCTTCGGCCACGGCCCTCCGTCGGTTCGAGCATAGACCGTTGGCCACCGCGTTTGCCGTGCAGCTGAGTCAGCGATTGCGGGATCTGGACCCGAAAGTGCGTCCGATATTGCTGTGGCTCGACCAACGTCTTGCCGCCCAGGGCACAAGCGCCGACGACATCGTGCATGCCGAGCATCAGCAACAGGCGGCCATGAGCGTCACCGTGCGCAATATCATCACCAGCATGCGGTTAACGTCTGCGTTTGACTGGGCGGTGTTCTTCGAGCATGTCAGCCCGGTCGACGCCATTCTGCGGCGCGACCCCCGCTATGCCGAGATGGATTTTGTCACGCGGGACACGTATCGCCATGCCATCGAGGATCTCTCTCGCGGTACCGGCTTCTCCGAAATCGACGTGACCGAACGACTTGTGGACCGCGCCAGACGGGCTGCAGCCGAGCCGCATGCGAGTGGGCAGCCGGAACGGGAGCGGCACATGGATCCCGGCTACTACCTGATTTCTCAAGGTCGCCGAGCGTTTGAATGCGAACTCGGGTACAGAGTGTCGTGGAAACGCCGGCTCCTGCGGTGGTACGTCCAGGCTTCGGCGCCGGGCTATCTGGGATCGCTCGCAGTGGTGACCGCCACGGTCATGGCCTTGCCGCTGTGGCATGCCGGCGCAGTCGACGTCTCAACCGCTGGCCTCGCACTGCTCGCCCTGCTCGTGCTTGTACCGGCGTCCGATCTCGCCATGGCGCTCATTAATCGTACGGTGATGGCCATCCTCCGACCGCGACCATTGCCGCGGATGGAACTGCGGGACGGCATTCCCAAAGAATTACGAACGATGGTGGCGGTACCCACCTTACTCACGAGCCGACAGGGCATCGATGAGCAGGTCGAACGACTGGAAGTTCATTATCTGGCGAATTCGGATGACGATCTGCGCTTTGCCCTACTCTCAGACTGGAGAGACGCGGCGAGCGAAAGCCTGCCGGGTGACGCCGAACTATTGAACACTGCCGTGGAGGGTATCGCACGCCTGAATAAGCGGTACGGCCCCCCGTCCGGCGGTGGCTCGCGCTTCGTGCTGTTTCATCGCAGGCGTGTCTGGAACGAGTCCGAGCAGACATGGATGGGGTGGGAACGTAAGCGAGGCAAGCTGCATGAGTTGAATCAACTGCTTCGCGGCTCGACATGCACGACGTTTCTATCTGTCGGCGGCTATCCGCCCGAGTCTATTCCTTCTGTCCGGTACGTCGTCACGCTTGATGCAGACACGCGGTTGCCGCGCGGAGCCGCGCGCCGGTTGGTCGGCACCATGGCCCATCCTTTAAACCGGCCTCGGTTTGACCCTCTCACCGGACGTGTGGTCGAAGGGTATGGAGTGGTGCAGCCACGGATTACGCCGTCACTACCGACCAATGGCGAGGGTTCAGGTTTTCAAGCGGCCTTCTCCGGTCCCAGCGGGATCGATCCCTACGCCTCGGCCGTGTCGGATGTGTACCAGGATTTGTTTCGAGAAGGGTCCTACACCGGCAAAGGTATTTACGAGATCGATGCCTTCGAGGCGGCGTTGGCGGACAAAGTGCCGGACAATTCGATGCTCAGTCACGATCTCTTTGAAGGGCTTTTCGCTCGCGCGGCTCTGGCGACCGATATCGAACTGTTCGAAGCCTTTCCCTCCCATTATGAGGCCGCGGCAGCCAGGCACCACCGATGGGCGCGCGGTGATTGGCAGCTGCTGCCATGGATTTTCGGACGCGGATATGCCCGATCTAAGCCGCGTCGCGCGGTGGTCATTCCCGTGATCGGCCGATGGAAGATCCTCGACAACCTCCGCCGCACCCTGTCGGCCCCTGCCGCGTTTCTGACCTTGATCGCCGGGTGGCTGTTACCGGGGGGATCGGCCTGGGTATGGTCCGGATTTATTCTTATCACGATTGCGATTCCGTCGCTTTTGTCTTTCGTCCTGGGACTCTATCCACGCCGGCGTGGCATGGCCTTGCGCAGCCATACTCGTGGAGCAATCGCCGATCTGAAATTGGCTGCGACCCAGATCGCGTTGACCGTGACCTTCCTCGCCTACCAGACTTGGCTCATGTCGGACGCGATTCTTCGCACCCTCGGTCGTCTCCTCATCACGCGGGCTCACTTGTTAGAGTGGGTGACCGCGGCACAGGCCGAAAATGCCTACACGCACAAACTGGCGGGGATGTATCGGCGCATGGGAGGCGGCATCGTTCTCGCCGTCGCAGCGGCTTGTGGCGTTGCAGTGTTCGGGTCGTATGAGGCCTGGACTGCCGCAACACCGTTCATCCTGCTCTGGCTGGCCTCTCCCGCCGTTGCACGCTGGGTCAGCTTGCCTTTACGGCTCACCGGGGCCGGACCGGTGTCGCCAGGCGATGCCCGGACGCTACGCTTGATTGCGCGCCGTACCTGGCGATTCTTCGAGACGTTCGTGTCTCCCGAGGACCATGCGCTGCCACCCGATAACTTTCAAGAAGACCCCAAGGCCGTCGTGGCCCATCGAACGTCGCCGACCAATATAGGGCTCTATCTGCTTTCTACCCTGGTTGCCCGTGACCTTGGTTGGCTGGGCACCCTGGAGGCGACTGAACGGTTGGAAGCGACGGTGGAGACCATGAACCGACTCGTTCGGTTTCGCGGGCACTTCTACAACTGGTACGACACGCGCACTCTCCATCCACTGGAGCCGAAGTATGTGTCCTCCGTCGATAGCGGCAATCTCGCCGGACATCT
>Ga0310810_10010969_pt1 | contig 10579 bp, 10 predicted proteins | sample NCmetagenome_FD_207641 | JGI IMG/M metagenome (GOLD analysis project Ga0310810, IMG submission 207641) | Soil microbial communities from experimental microcosm in Duke University, North Carolina, United States - NC | ecosystem: Engineered > Artificial ecosystem > Soil microcosm > Unclassified ... | reverse complement strand
AAAAGCCCGAAGACTTGAAGGGCAAGGCGCTCGGCATCACGACCTACGGCTCATCGACCGATTTCACGCTGCGATACCTCCTGCGCAAATGGGGACTCGAGCCGGATCGCGACGTCAAGGTGATTCAATCGGGAGGCCAGCCGGAGATTCTCGCCGCGATGCAGGCGGGCGCGATCCAGGGAGGGAATCTCTCCTCGCCGGGCGACTACAAAGCGAAGAAGCTCGGCTTCACATTGCTCGCCGATTTTAAGAACGTCGGGCTCGATTATCCGACCGTGAGCCTCGTTTCGACGAAAAGCTACGTCAAGAAAGATCCCGCGACGGTGAAGCGCTTTATCGCTGCGTACAGCGAGGGCGTGCATCGCCTCTTCACGGACAAAGAGCTCGGCATGAAGATCATCGGTAAGTACACTCGCACGCAAGAGCGCGAGGTGCTCGAATCGTCGTATGCGTACGCGACCAATTTCATCGAGAAGACGCCGCGCCTGCCGGTCAAGGGAATCGAAACGATCCTCGATCAATTAGGGGCGACGAACCCCAAAGCGAAGCAGCACAAAGCCGAAGACTTCATCGACGCGAGCTTCTACAACGAGCTCGACAAAAGCGGCTTCTTCAAAAATCTCTGGCGCTGAATGGAACTGCATCTGCATGGCTCGGCGCGCACTATCGGCCAAGCGCTCGAGCGCGCGCGCGCGGCGGAGGCGGCGGGCTTCGACGGGATTTTCTTCGCCGACAGCCAGCTCAACTCGCTCGATCCATTCCAAGTCCTGTCGCTGATCGCGACCCGAACCACGCGCCTTCGCCTCGGCACCGCGGTGAGCAACATGGTCTACCGCGACCCGAGCGTGCTCGCGAATTCCGCGGCCACCGCCAATGAAATTTCGGACGGCCGCGTCATCCTCGGCCTCGGCACCGGCGACGGTCCTGTCTACAGCCTCGGCCGTCACGCGACCAAGCTCGCCGAATTCGAGCGCGGCCTCGAGACGATTCACGATCTCCTCGCAGGCAAACACATCGCCGTGCCGCGCGGCAAGGAGCGGGCGGAAGGCCGCGTGCGTCTCCGCGTCGGCAAGCTGCCGGTGCCGCTCTACATCTCCGCCGAAGGGCCGAAGACGCTGCGCGCCGCCGGCCGCGCCGCCGATGGCGTGATTCTCGGCAGCGGCTTCGACCTCAAAGTCCTCGCGTGGGCGCGCGAGCGCATCGCCGAAGGCGCGCGCGAGGCGCACCGCGATCCGTCGGCGATCGACGTTATGCCCGCGGGCATGACGGTAGTGGGCCAGCACGGCCCGGACGCGCGCAGCCTCGTGCGCGCTCGGCTCGCCAACCGAGCGCACCACAACTTTCGCTTCACGATGGAGACCGTGCCTGCCGACGAGGTCGCGGGCGTCGACCGTTTCATGCGCGGCTTCGATATCTCAAAGCCGATCGAAGAGCGCATCGACCCCGAGCTCGTAAGCGATTATCTCGTCCGGCGGTTTACCATCGCCGGCACCGCCGACGAATGCGCGGAGCGCGTGCGCGAGCTCGCGGCCGCCGGCGTCGAGCGCCTGCTGCTCACGCCGCCGGAGGCGATCTATCTCGAAGTCGTCGAGGCGTGGGGGCGCGACGTGATCCCCAGGCTGTAAATTCTCAAATGACGTAAAATTCGCATTGACGGCATGAAAGCGATCCTGCTCCGGGAATTCGGCGGCCCCGACGCGCTTCGCCTCGAAGAGGTCGAAACGCCCGTGCCGGCCGCAGGCGAGGTGCTCGTCCGGGTCGAGACCGTCTCGGTCAACCGCACGCTCGACCTCGTCGTGCGCGCCGGCAAATACCCTTCCGACGTCAAGCTCCCGCTCGTGCTCGGCGTCGACCCCGCCGGGGTCGTCGTCGCCGCCGGCGAAGGCGCCATCGATCCGCCGGTCGGCGCCCGCGTCGCGGTCGTCTCGATGGTCGCCTGCGGCGCCTGCCGCTACTGCGCGGAAGGCGAAGAGGCGAACTGCATGAAGAGCCGCCACATCGGCGTCCACCGCTGGGGCGGCTACGCGGAATTCGTCGCGGCCCCGGTCTCGAACGCTTACGTCATTCCCGACAACGTCTCCTTCGCCGACGCGACCGTCATCACGCGCCACTTCCCTATGGCCTTCAACCTGCTCGTCAACAAGGCCGAATTAAAATCCGGCGAATGGGTCCTGATCATGGGCGCGGCCGGCGCGCTCGGCAGCTCGGGCATCCAGGTCGCCAAGATGCTCGGCGCGAATGTTATCGCCGGCGCGGGTTCGGACGAGCGCGTCGCGATCGCCAAAGGCTACGGCGCGGACTACGGCGTCAACTATCGCGCGCAGGATCTCGCCAAATCCGTGATGGAGATCACCGGCGGCCGCGGCGCCGACGTCGTGTACGAGAACATCGCCGACCCGACGCTCTGGCCCGGCGCCTTCAACAGCCTCGCCTGGGCCGGCCGCCTCGTCACCGCCGGCGGCCACGGCGGCGGCCAGGTCGCGCTCGACGTCAAGCGGCTCTATCTCCGGCGCATGAAAGTCCTCGGCGCCGCCGGCACCAACCGGCGCGACGTCGAGCGCGCGCTTGCGGCGGCCGCCGCGGATAATATCCGCGCCATCATCGAGCGCACCATGCCGCTCAGCGCCGCCGCAGAGGCGCATCGCATCATGGAAGAAGATCGGATTCTGGGGAAGATCATCCTGACGCCTTGAAAGCTGCGCTTACACCGGCAACCAATTCATGGTAATTGCCTTTTTTATAGGATCGTATTTCCAGGCCGGGCAAAAAGCTCCCAGATACTAGGCGCAATCGCAGTTCGCGAACCGTCCCTACATCGGCCTGCCAGGAGTAATTATGGCGCAGATCGTCTCCATCATTGGCATCACGCACAACCCCTTCATGCCGCGCCTCTTCAAGCAGGCGACGCGCCCGCCCGGATGCGAAAAAGTTTTGGAGCGGATCGCGATGATGAAGGCGAAGCTCGCCGAGGCGAAGCCCGACGTGCTGGTCACGATCGGCAACGACCATCTGCACCAGTTCTTCATGGACAATATGCCGGCGTTCATGATCGGCAAGATGGACGCCTACGGCGGCACGTTCTACGACGAGACGCGCGAGTTCGGCCTGCCCTATCACAAGATCCCCGGCGACCTCGAGCTGTCGGACGCGATCATGGAGGGAGCCTTCGAGCGCGGCGTCGACTTCGCCTACTCGAACGAGCTCACGATCGACCATTCGATCATCGTACCGCTCACCTTCATCCGCCCCGACATGGACATTCCGATCGTGCCGATCCTCACCAACTGCATCGCGCCGCCGCTGCCGCGCCCGAAACGGTTCTACCAGGTCGGCCAGGCGATCCGCGCCGTCATCGACGGCCTCGAGACCAAGAAGCGCATCGCCGTCATCGTGAGCGGCCATCTCTCGCTCGAGATCGGCGGCCCGAAGCAGTTCGAGCGCCATTTGACCGATCCCAACTTCGACGCCTCCGCCGTCGGCTGGATCAGCCAGGGCGACGTCAACGGCGCGGTCAACCACAGCTCGTTCGATCAATTGAAACAATCCGGCAACATGACGCACGGCTTTTTGAACTTTATCATGATGATGGGCGTCGCCAACGCCAAACGGCCGGCCTACGCCGAAGGGCTTGACGCCGGCTGGCCGGCGATTCCGTTTTTCAGGTACGACAGCGCTTAATTGAGATTGTGGATGCGGGCGCTTGTGAGTTCCTGCTAAGCGACGCGGCGGCTCTGTCTTATCGGTGCGGCGAGCTGAAAGCTGGAATAGAGAATCACAATCCGAATTCAAGAAAATATTGATAAGGCAGAAAGTCGTCCGCCCGCCGGAGCCGATAACCCGCCTGGCCGAGCTCCTTGAGAACCGTCGTCTCGGACACCTTGTCTTCCGGCGCTTCCGGGCCGATCGGCATCGGCTTTTGATAGAAGTCGACGATCACGATCCGGCCTTTCGGCTTGAGGTTTTTCGAAAGTTTCTTGAAGTAATCGACCCGATTACTCAGGTGGTGATAGGTATCGCATAAGAAAATGACGTCCACAGACTGCGGCGCGAGGCCAGGATCATCCGCTTTGACCAGACGCGGCTCATAATTCTTGAGATTGAGTTTCCGCGCCTCTTCTTTCATGTGTTCGACCATCGACGGCTCGATCTCGACGCCGATCGCCTTTCCACCGGGCGCGACGGCGGCGGCGAAGCGGCGGGTGAAATAACCCGTGCCGGCACCGATGTCGGCGATGACGTCGCCCGGTTTCAAGTTGAGATGTCTTACGACCTCATCGGGATGCTGCCACTTGTCCCGCTCGGGCCCTTCGAGCATCTCGCTCCAGCGGCCGACATCGCTGAAGTCGTGATGCGCGTCCGGCACGTGTTGCATCGACTGGGCCGAGCAGAGCGCAGGAAGGAAAAGAGCGAAAATGATCAGCCACCTCGACACCGAAATCTCTTTTTTCATAAGCATTCCTCTCGTCATTTCTTATCGCGCCAGCGAGCCGGCACACATTTCAGCGCGAATCTTCCCCGGTAAGGCCGTACTTCTTGAGCTTGTAACGCAGCGCTCGCTCGGTGATGCCGAGCATCTCCGCCGCGCGGGTCTGGACGCCGCCAGCCCGCGCCAGTGCTGTCTTGATCATTCGCCGCTCGACGCCTTCGACCGCCGCCGGCATGTTCGCCTCCACGCTTTCCGTTTCTTCCAGTGTCTGCGTGCCTAGCGGCAGGTCGGTTATTCCGATAACTTCGTCCCGCGTCAGCACCACCGCCCGTTCGACGATATTTTCCAGCTCGCGAACATTGCCCGGATAATCATAGCGCAGCAGCAGTTCGCGCGCCTCGCGCGTGAAGCCGCGGATCGTCTTGCGATTTCTTTCCGCGAAGCGGCGCAGAAAGTGGTCCATCAACAAGGACAGATCCTCGCGCCGCTCCCTTAGCGGCGGCAGAACGACGGTGACGACGTTCAGGCGGTAATAGAGATCCTCCCGAAATTCACCCGCTTTGACGAGCGCCTCGAGATTTCGATGCGTCGCCGCGAGCATACGCACATCGACACGGATCGGCTTACTGGAGCCCACGCGCTCGAACTCCCGCTCCTGGAGGACGCGAAGAAGTTTCGCCTGCAGCGGAAGCGGCAGATCGCCGATCTCGTCGAGGAAAAGCGTCCCCTTGTCGGCCAGTTCGAAGCGCCCTTGGCGCGCCGCCACCGCGCCGGTAAACGCGCCTTTCTCGTGCCCGAACAACTCGGATTCAAGCAGCGTCTCCGGCAGGGCCGCGCAGTTCACCCGGATCATCGGCCCCGACGCCCGCGCGCTCGCATAGTGAATCGCCTTGGCGATAAGTTCCTTGCCCGTTCCGCTCTCGCCGCGGATCAAGACCGTCGCCTCGCTCGGCGCTACCCGACGCACGAGTGACAGGACTTCGATCATTCTGCCGCTCTCGCCGACGATCCCCTCGATCCGGTGGCTTTTCTCCAAAGTCTCGCGCAGGTCTCGATTCTCGGAAATGAGGCGGCTGCGCTCCTTGACCTGATCGATGCGGAAGAGCAGCTCATCGAGATTGACCGGCTTCGCAACGTAATCCGCCGCGCCGGTCTTAATTGCGGCAACCGCGGTCTCGACGGTACCGTAGGCCGTAATCACGATCACAGCCGCCTCGGGATTGATGGCCCGGATCGCTTTTAGCAGTTCCAGCCCCGACATGTCCGGCATCTTTTGGTCGGTGAGAACGAGGTCGATGGCCGCTTCGCGAAATATCTCCAGCGCCCTCGCTCCGCTTTCGGCGCGGGCCGTTTCAAATCCACGCTTTTTTAAAAAGCCGACGACGAGCTCCAATTGGCTCGGCTCGTCATCGACGACGAGAATGCGAAACGACTCCACCGTTTACCTCGCGATCGGCACGGCGATCTCGAAGCGGCTGCCGCGGCCTGCTTCGCTCTCGGCGGTGAGTTTTCCACCGTGCGCCTCAACGATCCTTCGGGCGATGGCCAGGCCCAGACCGGAGCCGCGCCCTTTGGTCGTGAAGTAAGGCTCAAAAATCCGAGGCAAAAGTTCTTCGGGAATGCCTGTGCCGGTATCGGTTACCGCAATGATGAAATTGCCGCCGACAGCTTTCGCTTCCAACACGAGCTTGCCTCCGTCGGGCATCGCCTGAATTGCGTTGAGAATAAGATTGAGCAACGCTTGCTTAATATAGTTTCGATCCAAGCGCCCGCGTGGAAGATCGGGCGACGCAGCGACCTCGATCTCGACTTTGCCCGACGCAGCATCGCCCCCGACGAGCGTCGCCACCTCATGAAGCAGCTCGTCGATCGATATCTCTTCGGTCTTGAACTCCAGCGGCCGAGCGAGCGACAGAAACTCTTCGACAATCGAGTTGAGCCGAGCGACCTCGCCCCGCATCAGCTCGATGAAGTGCGCGTACTCTTGTTCGTCGGTCGTCGGACGAAACTCTCCTTTGAGGCGCTGAAGTCCCATCGAAATCGCATTGAGAGGATTTCGGACCTCGTGCGCAACGGTCGCGGCGAGGTGGCCGAGTGCCGAAAGGCGTTCGCGGAGCGCGACCTCGGCTTCCAGGGTTTTCACTTGTCGGAGATTCGAGTGCTGGTTATAAAAGATAACCGCCATACCTAGAATTCCCACGGCCACGATAGTCAAGCCCAACACGAAAACGGAGACGAGGCTGTTGCGCCACGCCGATTCCACCGGGCCTAAGGAGAGTCCGATCTTCAAAAAGCCGAGCGTCGACCCGTCGAAGCGAATCGGCTTGACGATTTCATAATCCCGCTTTCCCCCCTCACGCGCGACAATGTGGTCGAGATTGACGCCGTCGGAACGGACCTTCAATAAGAGCGGGTCGGTATCCTGCTGGTTCAACAGGGCGCGGTTGGTGTGCGCGATGATTTTGAAACTGCCGTCCAACAGAGCGACATAATCGATGTCGGACTGGCGCCCCAGCTCCTCGATCTGGCGCTCGACGCCGATCTCGTTTTTGAAGTTCAGAATATAGCCGGCGTCGGCGTGAACCGCGATCACGCCCGGAAAGCTCTGTGCGCCGACGGCGACTCCGAACAGGCTCCCTTCCCAAAATTTTTTTTCCTTCAGTTGAGAAGGCAGCTTACCGTCTTTCTCCTCGCCGCGGGAGGGAAGCTGCCAGCGTCTCCCCCACATGAACATTCCGAAGGGCGGATGAGGAGGAAAATGTTCTTCGCCGTGCGCCTCCAACATCCGCGCCCTCATCTCCGCGGGCGTCTTGGGCGGCGGCGGGGGCTCCCAGGGCTGCCCCTGGGCGTCCAGAAGCTCGACTTTTTCCAGGCGGTTCATTGCGCTGATCCTTTTGAGTGAATCTCGATCCGCCGCGCCGGCAAAAACAAGCTGGTCGATGAGCCGCGCATTGTCGAGCAGGCGCTGGCCGATCTGCTCTTCCAGCAATGAGTTTCCGAGGATCGCGTTCTTGGCGCCGGTCTCAATCGTCTCGGCGAGCGCCCTGCCCTTGGCTTCTGTCTGCTGCATGAGTTCGCCGTAGAGTCTTCGGCTCTCGGAGAACGCGTAGACGGAGACAAGAGCCAAAAGAAGAAAAACCGAGGCCAAGAAGTGGCGCGGTAAAAGAACTTTCTTCATCAGCGACGACCATTGTAGAAGGTATTCTCCCGCAGCACAAAGCTATCGGTAACGCAACGACCCCCGCGGCCGTTCGGCTGCGGGGGTCGTTCGCTCAGCGGGATAATAGTACTAACTATGTTCCGCGCGGAGCGCCGAACGGCATCACACCGCCGAAGGGGTTGATGTGGATCGTGCGCAACTCGCCCTTATCGTTCTTAAGCTCGACCACGTACATTGTGCGAGGCATCCCGGTCGATGGAAGAACCCGCTCGACCTTGAAGCCGGCCAGGTTTTTATCGGCGTACTGCTGCGCCAAATCTCTGGCCTGCTGATCGGTGACCTGGGTTTCGTTTGCGCCGAAGCCCGGTCCGCCCATCATGCCACGGCCCATCGGTCCCATCCCAGGGCCGTGAGGGCCGCCCCATTGCGCAGTAACGACTCCGGCGGCGGCCAAAATGACTACCACAGCAGCCACTACTACGGTCACGCCTAAAAATTTCTTCATGATTGTTTCCTCCTTTCTGTCGAATTGTGCTCCTACACCGATAGAGCAATGGCTGTGCCATAGTGCTGATTAACGTAACGGGCTGATTTTCGCATGGTTTCGAAAATTCTCAGACGACAAAAGAAAATGTATTTCGACCAAATCGTCGAAAACTTCGACGATAACGTCGACTCCTACTGTCGCGTTCACAGAACGGCGAGATTTCCGCCCTTGAACAACTCAGCCCGTGCGTGGCATTCTGGAGCCTGATTGTTTAAGGAGCCGCCATGAGCAAATACGTGATGAACAAGTTCATCCATCAGGTGAACATGAGCGAGGCGTTAGAGAAGGAGTACAAGGCGAGCCCCGCCGACTTCGTCGAGAAATGGGAGCAAGACCAGATATTAAAACTCAGCGACGACGAGCGCGCGGCGCTCGCCGCCCGCGACTACGGCAGGCTCTACGCCCTCGGCGCGCACCCCTTCACCCTGTGGAGCTTCACCGAGGCGATCTGGGCGCACGAAGTGCCGCGCGAAGAATTAATTAAAGATTACAAGGAAAAGGCCGCGAAGACGGGATATCCGGATTTCAAGACATGATTAAAAATACTTTGTCTCTACGTTTACGCCGCACGACGGTCATCGCGGCACTCTTCCTTCTCGCCGCGCTCTCATCGCCCACCGCCGCCGCGGAGCCGACTGAGGTGGAAGTCGGCATCTCCGCGCAGGTGGTGACCATGTTTCCTCTGTGGATGGCCGAGGTCGGCGGCCTCTATCAGAAGGAGGGATTGAAGGTCCAGGTGGTCACGATGGAGGGCGGCACGCGCGGCATCCAGGTGCTTCTCTCCGGCAAGATCCTGGCGATGCACGTCGGGCTCGCGCCCGTGGTCCAGGCGAACAAACAGGGAGCGGACCTCCGCATGATCGCGTCGAGCGCCAACACGATCCCATTCACGATCTTCTCCGCGCCCGACGTGAAAACCGCCGCGGACCTGAAGGGCGGCACGGTGGGCGTCAGCACCTTCGGCTCGGAGAGCGACATCGCCGTCACGCTCGCGCTCAAGCGCCTGGGCCTAAGCCGCAAAGACGTCACCATCGTGCAGATGGGCGGCACCTCCCAGCGGCTGGCCGCGCTGCTCTCCGGCCAGGCCAAGGCGGTGCCGCTGCTCGAGCCCGCGACGACGACCGCGCGCGAGCAGGGGCTCAACGCGCTCGTCGATCTCGCCGCGGCCAACGTTCCATGGGTATTCGACGGACTCGTGGTCAGACGCGGCCAGTTGGATAGCCAACGCGCCCTGCTGACGCGTCTTCTCCGGGCTTACATCGGCGGCGCCTACCTTGCCCTGGCCGACGAGAAGCGCGCCAAGGAGCTGATCGCCGCGCAGTTCAAGACGAGCGATGCCAAGGTGATCAACGCCACTTACAACGACTTCAAACGGCTCATGCCGCTCGATGCCGAGCCGTCGCGCGCGGGCGCCGAGAACGTCATCGCAGAGCTTCAGGCGATCGGAGTCGCCGTGGGCAGCAGAAATCCCGAGGACCATCTGGATTCCGGCATCATCCAGACGCTCAAAAAAGAGGGCTTCTTCACAGCGCTGAAGAGACAGTACGGAATGGCGCAGTAACCGGGTTGCGGCTTTCTCACCCCACGTGTTCCAGTGCTCTGGAGCTTCATGGAAGGTCCGACTCTCGCAAGTAGTTTAGCGGCTCGATGGCGGGTCGGGAAGATGGTGGGAACCGGAAAAGACTCCAGCTTCCTCTTAGGCCTCAGGCGACTTCAAGCGGATCTAGCATTATAGCGGTGCGCTCCGCGAGGTCGTTGATTTTCGAAAGGTACTTTTCGAAATGCGGTGTCGCGCGGTGCGCCGCCACGGCCTCATCGTCGGTATAAAGTTCCTCGAGCACGAAACGGCCGGCGTCAGCATGGTCCCGCCACAGGTTGTACTGTAAGTTCCCCGGCTCGGTCCGGCTCGCAATCACCATACCGTCGAGCAGTGCTCTAAGTTCCTCGGCCCTGCCGCGCCTGGCGACAAGGATGGCTATGATCTTCACTGGAGTTGACATGATTATTTTTCCTATCTTCTCGTCGATTTTTGCAGAGGCGGATTTTGTCTCGCGCGATTCGTCGGCTTCAATTCGGCTCGAAGACATCCACGATTGCCGTCGTGCCCGGCGCGCGCCCGCCCTGAACGATGCTGCCCCCGGGAAGGTAAATCCGCTTTCCCAGCACCGCGGCGCCGATGGCATGGCGGGCGAGCGGCATCGGCGCGAGCCGCGTCCAGGCGTCGCGGGCCGGATCGTAAAACTCGACCTGGTTGAAGGTTCCAAGCGACGTGTTGTCGGCGTTGCCTTCGCCGCCGAAGACGTAGAGCCGATTGTTGGCTACGGCTGCAGCGCCGCCGGAGCGGCCGGTCGGCATCGGCGCCCGCTCGCTCCAGGCGCGCGTCGCGGGATCGTACGCTTCGACATTTTTGAGCGTATAGTTGGGCCGGTTACGCCCGCCCACGGCG
>Ga0310810_10010967_pt1 | contig 10579 bp, 6 predicted proteins | sample NCmetagenome_FD_207641 | JGI IMG/M metagenome (GOLD analysis project Ga0310810, IMG submission 207641) | Soil microbial communities from experimental microcosm in Duke University, North Carolina, United States - NC | ecosystem: Engineered > Artificial ecosystem > Soil microcosm > Unclassified ... | reverse complement strand
GTTGTTCTCCTGTTCATGGGATCGGTGTCCCTATCGGCCCAATGGGGCAAGTTCCAGGACGCGAGCGCCCCGCGTGACGACAAGGGGCAGGTCCGCATGGATGCGCCATCGCCGCGGACGCCGGACGGCAAACCCGACCTCTCGGGCAACTGGCTGCGCGCGGACCGCGAGCCGCTTCCTTCCGAGCTCGCCGGATTGTTCAAGCAGGAGGGCCGCGTCAACTCCGGAGGTGAGGTCGTCACCGAGCCACCGGTCCCGGCGTTCGCGACGGATCCGAAATCGCCTCCAATCGCCGCATTCTGGGATATCGCCACCAACGTCCCGGGAGGATTTCCCCTGACGCCCTGGGCGGATGGCGTCAAGAAGGCGCGGATGGCGAACGACATGAAAGACAACCCCGACGCCAACTGCATGCCGATGGGGATCACGCAGTTCCACATGCAGCCGCAGCCGCGCAAGATCATTCAGACGCCGAAGCTGATCGTGATCCTGTACGAATCGAACTACGGCCTGCGTTACATCTACATGGACGGACGGAAGCTGCCACCGCAGGGAGATCCGCAACCGTTCTGGTACGGCTACTCGGTCGGGCACTGGGAGGGGGACACGCTGGTCGTCGAGACGAACAACCTGCGCGGCGCGGAGGAGAGCCAGTATGACGGATGGCTCGACGTGCGCGGCACGCCGTATAGCGGTCAGGCGAAGTTCATCGAACGGTTCCGCCGTCCGATGTTCGGCAAGCTGGAGATCGACGTGACCCTCGAGGACGCGAAGGCGCTCACCAAGCCGTTCACCGTGCGCATCAACCAGCGCCTGATGGCCGACGAGGAGCCGATCGAGTTCGTCTGCAACGAGAACCAGCAGTTCCGGCGGCGCGTGAAGATCGATTGAGTTGGTACCACGAAGAACAGGAAGGGAACGAAGAACAGGAAGAGTTCGAACTTCGGAGTTCCTCGTTCTACCGCCGCAGCAGGGCGAGATTGATCGCGTCCGCCATCGCATGATACCCGGCGTCGGTGAGGTGCAGGCTGTCGGCGCCTTTGAACTTCGCCAGCACTTGGAGTGGATGGCCCGGGTCGCGAACGGCCGCCTCGAAGTCGATGACGCCGTCGTAGACTTTGCTGCTCCTGATCAACTCATTGATCTCCCGCCTGCGCGTGTCCTTCTCTGCGGAGTAGTAGCCAGGCGCGATCGCGCCGAGGCTGGTGCCCTCGAATGGCAGCAACGTCCCGGCGATCACCTTGATGCCATGTGTGTGCGCGCGTTCCACGATTTGCCGGTGGCCGCCGATGATCTCGGCCGCTGGCGGTAGCTGCCCGTCACCGGCGAGCCCGAGGTCGTTGATGCCCTCGAGCAGAACGATGTGTGTGACACCGCTCTGCGCCAGCACGTCGCGATCGAACCGCGAGAGCGCGTTCGGGCCGACGACGTCGGTGAGCACGCGATTGCCGGCGATGCCCTCATTCAACACGCCCATCGCCTGACCTCGCTGGGCCGTTCCCATCAACCGTCGCGCCAGGTGATCGGGCCAGCGATTATTCGTGTCCGGTGTGGACAGCGTCCCGTCGGTGAGTGAATCGCCGAAGGCAACGACGGCTCCGACCTGGGCGGGGGCCATCACCTCCACCGCCGACAAAAAGAACCACGACGGCGTCGTCGTCGACAGCGGGAATTCGGCGGCGCCGGCGTGATTGCCGGGCGCAGAGACATAGTTGGTCTGCAGCGCGCCGTTGTGCGTGGTCAACGGTGACGGCGAGGCCGCGGTGTTGCCGGGAAGGAACACGTCGATCACGACATCTGCGAGCGCCGGCACGGTCAGGCTCACCGGATCGCTGACGACCGTGGCGCCAGCCGGGATGGTTGTGGCGGGGCTGCCGCTGAAAGTGAGCGGACGATTCGACCCGGCGACCGTGGCCGATTCCTTCTGCCGCAACGCCATGGTTGCTGCGCCGACCGCCAGTGGCGCTGTGCCGAAGACGTTGCTCAGGCTGAGGCGCACGCGGCTGCCACCGACGCTGACGTGGACGATTTGCCGCAGCGTCTGGTTGTTGAAGTTGAGTGGCAGCGGTCCGCGACCCGGCGCTGCTCCCGGTGCCGGCTGCGGACGCGGCACGACCGCCGTGCCCCACGTGCCAACCCAGTGTTCGCCGCGCCCGCTTTGGGCGACGGCGGTCATATCAGTCGCAACAACGTACAAGGCGATGGCGACGCAGGCGATGCGAATCGTCTTCATGACAGAGCCGACAGAGATACTACAGCCATCGGAAGGTGGTGCGACGGAACGAGGGTGCGACGTGCGGGGGTCCACCGCGAAGGTCTGACGGTCCACGGCTGTGCAGCCGAATGGCGGTTGCACCGATATACAAAGAGCGCAGACCCTTCACACGGCTTCGCACCGGTGCATGAACGCTGACTCCTTCGACTTCTCGTTCGAACAGGCGGCCCAGGCCGCACTCGAGCGCAAGCTCGTAAACGCGACGGCTGCGCTCGCCGAGGCCGAACAGCGACACCGCGCGGCCATGGCGGCCGTCGAACAGCAGCTTGCCGAGCGTCAGGCCCAGTACGACATCGGCCTGGCCCGTGCGACCGCCGCCTGGGACATGGTCGACGAACAGTTGCGCGCGGCCGCGATCGAAGTCGAACGAGCCCGCCGCAGTCAGGCGGCCTCTGACGCCGAGGCTGCACGCCTCTCGCACATCCACTCCGAGCTCTCGTCGCAGCTTGGCGAGGCCGAGGCTGCCCGCAACGGCCTCGAGCGCAGCCTTGCCGACGCTGAGGCGCGTATCGAGGCCGCAAACGCCCGTGTGGAGGACCAGCGCCGCGCCGCCGCGGAACACTTGGCAGAGCGCCAGCGCGAGTTCGAAACCCGGCTCGCGAAGGAGGCGGATGTCCTGCGCCTCGCGCGCATGGAGACCGAGGCAAGGGCCACCGATGTCGAGCATCTGAAGGCACGCCAGGCGGAGCTCACGGACGCGTTCGCGCAGCTGGCGACGACACGTGACGAGCTCGCACGTCGGCTGAACGCAACCGAGGCTGCATTTGACGATGCCGCTGCGCGAGCGACGCGCGAGCGTTTGATGGCGAGCAAGCGGGCGGCCGAACGCGAAGCCGAGCTCGACGGGCAAATCAGCCATGAACGTGACATACGGGTCGCCCTCGAACGGGAGCTTGCGGACGCGGGTCACGCAGCGCGCACGACGGCGGAGCGATACGAGTCGGAGCGCGTGTCTGCAGCGGCGACGCTCGCTGAGGCCGAAAGACGCTTCACGTGCGAGCTGGCGATGCTCGCGGCGTCTCGTGATTCGCTGAGCGAGCACATACAGCAGATGCAGGCAGCGCTCGATCGGCTGCAGCGCGATCACGAGTCCAATCTGGCCGACGTCGATCGCCTCACGCGAAGCGAAGCGGCGCTCACATCGGAGCTCCGAGACACACAGGCCGAACGCGAGCGCCTCGACGGTCGATTCGCTGAAGCGCAACGTGCACTCGGGGCTGCTGCGGCGCGCGAGATCGATCTCACGGCATCTCGCGATTCTCTGACCGCGCAACTACAGGAGACTCGAGCGGCACTCGATCGGCTGCAGCGCGCTCATGAGTCGAGCCTTGCCGACGTCGATCGCCTGGCGCAAAGCGAAGCGGTCCTCACATCAGAGCTCGGAGACACGCGAGCCGAACGCGAGTGCCTCGATGGTCAATTGTCCGAGGCGCGCAGGGCCCTCGAAGCGGCGTCGGCGCGCGAGACCGATCTCGCGGCATCTCGTGATTCTCTGACCGCGCAAGTCCAGGAGATTCAGGCGGCACTCGATCGGCTGCAGCACGCGTACGAGTCGAGCCTGGCCGACGTCGATCGTCTCACGCGACGCGAAGCAGCCCTGGCATCAGAGCTCGAAGACGTGCGGGCCGAACGTGAACGCGCGGACCGTCGATTCGCTGAGGCGCGAAGCGCCCTCGAGGCGACATCGGCGCGCGAGACCGGCCTCGCGGCGTCGCTCGCGCGCGAACAAGCGGCACGCACGGCAGTAGAGCAGACGCTCGACCAAGTCGAGCGTGCATCGCGCGACGAGCGCGAGCATCACGAGAAAGCGCTGGCCGAGGCGAACCAGACACTCATTGAGCAGCGAGCGCAGTTCGATCGCGAGTTGTCCACGCAGGCCGAGGAGCGGAATCGCCTGGAGCAGCGACTGCAGGCGACTGAGCGCGACTTGGAACAGGTCAGAGGCGACCACGAATCCAGCACCGCTGCCATCGGTCGCCTCGAGGCGGAGCTCGCCGATAAGGTGGCTGCGTTGGCTGCAGAGACCACGGCATTGGCTGCGGAGACGACTGCGCGGACTGGCCTTGAAATGCTTCTGAGTGAGGCACGTGCAGCGACCGCCGTGGCCGAGCAAGTCTGCCGCGATGAACGTGAGGCGTTTCGCACACGCGAACTCGAGCTGGAGGCGAATGGCGAGGTCCAGCTCGCGCAGGAGCGACTCGAGCACGAGACCCGCGTAGCGGAGATGGAACGAAGTGGTCGCGCGCTCGCACGGGAACGCGACACGGCGCAACAGTCGCTGGCGACGGCGCGCCAGCAGATCGACGAGGTCCGCTTCGAGAACCAGCGCCTGTTCGAGCAGGCAGCGGTGGCGATGTTCCGCTGCACCCGTGCCGGCGTCCTCATGGCGGCGAATCGTGCCTGCATCGCGCTCGTCGGACGTCGCACGGTCGACGAGCTCGGTGGCAGTCAGTTCGCGGCCGCGGTCTTCGATGCGCCCGCCGTCCTGTCGTGGCTGGTCGAGCAATGCGTCAGCGCGCGCGCCAAGGAGTCGGTTGAGACCCTGTGGCGGCGAAAAGACGGCGGCCGTTTGTGCGTTCGTCTCTCGGCACGGTCGCTATCCGCTGATGCGATCGAGGTGATCGTCGAAGACCTGACGCGCATGCGTACGCTGCAGGAACGGCTCGGCCAGGCTCATCGGATGGAAGCGGTCGGCCGGTTCGCGTCCGAGGTCGCCGTGACGTGCGGCACGCTGCTCAACGACCTTCAGCGGAAAGGGCGCGACTGGATCGCGGGGGCGAGCGTGGACGCCGAGTCGCGCCGGCAAGTCGAGCAGTTGTTCGACGAAGTGGGCCGCGCCTCCGGCTTCGTGCGTCAACTGGGCGACTGCGGTGGCGAACAGGCACGCACGCCGCGGATCGTCGATCTGATGACCCTCATCCACGATCTCGAGCCGGTGCTCAAACGCGTCGCCGGCGGCGACGTGGAGATCCTGGTGCGCGACACCTCGTTACCACTGATCCTCGATGTCGGGGCCGAGCAGGTGGAGCGGCTGCTGGTGAACGTGGCTAGCTACGGACGAGATCGGATGCCGCTCGGAGGCCGGTTGCAAATCGAGCTCGCTACCACGGTGGTCGATCGGCATTTCGCCGCGAGGCATCCGAACGTCCGTCTCGGCGCGCACGCGCTCATCACCGTGACCGAGTTCAAGCGCGCTGCGCCGGCAGAGGCTCGACACACCACGACGCAACGTGCGCACAGCAGGAAGCCGACGTCGCGGCCGGGGCTGGACTTCGGAACGCTCCAAGACCTCGTGACCCAGTGCGGCGGCCACATGTGGATCCAGGTGCAAGCGCGCGGAGAGATGGTGTCGAAGATACGCTTGCCGCTGGTGCGGCCGGACGATCAGAGCTACTCGCTGGCGGCGCGTGGCGGACGCGAGCGCGCCGCTACCCGTTGATCTTCCTCTCGATCATCTGACGCAAGTCACGCCCAGGCTTCACGTCGAACTGTCAGTTGACTCTCGCAGCGAAGGCGGGTCTGACGACCCGCCTCAACACCATCCCCGGTGTCCGGCTTGACATATTCCCATATAGGAATATATAAGTCAGGGCATGGCTCGCGCGTCGACGATATCGGATCCCTTCAACGCGATTGCCGAGCCACGCCGGCGTCAGATCCTGGAGTTCATCGCCGGCGAAGAGCGATCGGTGAACGAGATCGCGCAGGCGCTCGAGCTGGAACAGCCGTCGGTATCGAAGCATCTGCAGGTGCTTCGCAATGTGGACCTCGTGACCGTCCGGCGAGACGGCCGCCGGACTCTGTATCGGACCAACGCAGACACACTTCGGACGATTCACGACTGGAGCGGGATGTTTGCCCAGCACTGGCGTGGACAACTCCGGCGCATCAAGGCGCACGCGGAGGGCAAGCGATGAGCACGACGATGCCTACTTCGGAAATCCAAACGTTCACGGTCACGGAAGAAATCGACGTACGAGCGTCCGTAGACCAGACATTTCAGTCGTTGATAGCCCAGATGGGGCGTCTCAACGAAGGCCCCGACGGGACCCCGATGCCCATGGTCCTCGAGCCGTTTCCCGGCGGCCGCTGGTATCGCGACCTGGGCGGCGACAACGGCCATCTCTGGGGCTTCGTGCAGAGCATCAAGCGGCCGGCGCTCCTCGAGATCTGGGGACCGCTGTTTGCGTCCACGGGTGCAACGTCCAACGTGCTCTATCGGCTGAGCGAGACGCCGGAGGGCACGCTGATCAAATTCACGCACACGCTCGTCGGTCCGTTCCCCGATGAGCAACGGCCGCGGCTGAAGTCGGGGTGGGGTGCATTGCACGCGCGCGTTCGTAAGGCCGCTGAAGCCGCGGCGTCATAGGAGGCGACATGAGAATCATCGACGGTATGCTGGCGGAGCTCGAACAGGAGGCGGCCACGACCAAGCGCGTACTCGAGCGAATCCCGCAGGCGCATCTGTCGTGGAAACCGCATCCCAAGTCGATGTCGCTCGGTCAGCTCGCGCTGCACGTCGCGACGGTGCCAGGCGCGGTTGCCGAGATCGCTGCGATGGACGTGATTCCCGCGCTGCCGCCGTTCGTTCAGGCGGAGGCGGCGACCGCCGCCGAGCTCGTGCCCGCGCTGGCCGAGAGCGTCGCGAAGGCAAAGCGGGCGCTCGGTGGCTTCGACGATGCGAAGATGGGTGCGATGTGGCGGCTGCAGAACGCCGGCCAGGATGTGATGGCCATGCCGCGCGTCGCGGTCGTCCGCGCCATCATGTTGAATCACTGGTATCACCATCGCGGACAGTTGCTGGTCTATCTGCGGCTGCTCAACCTCCCGGTGCCGTCGGTCTACGGTCCGACCGCCGACGAGAATCCGTTCGCAGCTTGAGCCGTTGCGGCGGGTCCACAACACGGGACCCGCCCTACGTTACGTCACCCGTCCACGACGACGGCGTTTCCACGACGCCGGCGATGACTGACCCTCGCTTCGGAATTGACAGTCCGAGGGGCGAGGCGTATATCTCTCCCACCTTCTCACGAAAGGAGTTTCGCGGAGCGCAATCAGGTTCCGACCCCTCCTTACCTCCTCGTCAAACAGGCAACGAGCCCTCGCTTTCTGGCATTCATCTACTGGGGCCGTGCCGGAATCGCAGATTCCAGCAGTCGTTGTTGACCTGTCAAATGCGAGGTGGGTATGCATCGTCTCATCGGTCTCGTCGTCTGTCTGCTGTCGTTCCTCGTGCTCTCGTCGGCGGCGCTAGCCCAGGCCGTCATCACAGGGTCGGTGAAAGACACCTCCGGCGCCGTCCTGCCGGGTGTCAGCGTTGAAGCGAGCAGTCCGGTACTCATCGAGAAGGTCCGCTCCACTGTCACCGACGGTGCCGGGCAGTACCGCATCGAAGACCTGCGTCCGGGTACGTACAACGTCACCTTCATGCTGCCTGGCTTCACGACCTTCAGGCGTGAAGCCGTCGAGCTGACCGGCTCGTTCATCGCAACGATCAACGCCGACCTCAAGGTGGGGACGCTCGAGGAAACCGTGGTGGTCACCGGCGCGAGCCCGATCGTGGACGTGCAGAGCGCGCGCCGGCAGACGACGTTGAACAGCGACGTCATTCGATCCATCCCGACGGTTCGCAATTACAACTCGATGGTCGTGTTGGTGCCGGGCGTGGTGACCAATGCCAACGATGTGGCGACGGGGCCGCTCATCAACCAGTTCCCGATTCACGGCGGACGCGCGAACGAGAGCCGCTTGACCATCGACGGCCTCAACGTCGGCAACCCTCCTGGTGGCAATCAGCCGCCGACCTACGTGGCCGACGTGGGAAACGCGCAGGAGGTCACGTTCACGACCTCGGGCGGCCTCGGTGAGTCGGAGACCGCCGGGCTCGTCATGAACCTCGTGCCAAAGACCGGCGGCAACCGGTTCGAGGGCGCGTTGTTCTTCAGCGGAACCGGCGAGCATCTCCAGTCGAGCAACTACACGGATGAACTGCGGCAGGCCGGGCTCGCGCAGGCGACGCCGATCAGCAAGGTCTACGACTTCAACGCGGCGTACGGCGGGCCGATCAAGAGAGATCGCGTGTGGTTCTTCCTCAACGCCCGCACCCAGGGCAGCACGCGCATCACCGCGAACCAGTACTACAACCTGAACGCGGGCGACCCGACGAAGTGGACCTACGCACCGGACACGAGCCGTCCCGGTTTCTCTGATCGCACGTGGGAGAACATCAGCGGTCGCGTGACCTGGCAAGTCTCGCCGCGCAACAAGGTGGGCGGATTCTGGGACGAGCAGTCGGTCTGCCGCAAGTGCGAGGGCACCACGACGGGTCTTGCCTCGCCCGCCCAGGTCGTGGCGCCCGAGGCCGACGGTGTCGGTGCGACCAAACCGCTGCGCGTGGTGCAGTCCACCTGGTCGTCCCCGTTCACGAATCGGCTGCTGTTCGATGCCGGCTTCGGGGTCACGTACTACGGGTGGGGCAACTTCGAGCGCGAGGACAACGCGACCCGCGATCTCATTCGCGTGCAGGAGCAGTGCGCCGGCGGATGCGCCGCCAACGGTGGCATCCCGAGCCTCGTGTATCGGTCGCAGGACTGGAACGACAACTACACCGGCGCCTACACATGGCGGGCATCAGGTGCCTACGTCACCGGCGCCCACAGCATGAAGATCGGATATCAGGGCACGTTCTTCTACGACGAGCGCACGAGCTTCACGAACACGCAGCAACTGATGTATCGCGTCAACAACGGCGTCCCGAATCAGTTGACGATGGCCGTACCGTTCACACAGAGCGCGCGCGCAGCCATCACCGCCTTCTACGCGCAGGAGCAGTGGACGCTGGGCCGCTTGACGTTGCAGGGCGCACTGCGATTCGACCGCGCGAATGGGTGGTTTCCGCCGCAACAGGTCGGCCCGACACGGTTCATGCCGAATCCCGTGTCGTTCCCGAAAACAGACGGCGTCAACGCCTACAAGGACATCACGCCGCGACTGGGCGCCGCCTACGACGTGTTCGGCAACGGACGAACCGCCGCGAAGTTCACACTGGGCAAGTATCTCGAGGGCGCGAGTACCGGCAATCCGGTTGCCTTCTACAACACCAACCCAACGCTGCGGATGCCGAACACCAATCCGCCGTTCGGCCCGCAGGGCGTGCAGCGCACCTGGACCGACGCGAACAACAACTTCCAGCCCGATTGCGATCTGCAGAACCCGCTCGCGCAAGATCTGCGTCCGGGTGGCGGCGACTTCTGCGGGCAGATCTCCAACCTGGCGTTCGGCACTTCCCAGTTGACCAACTCGTTCTCCGACGATGTCCTGAACGGGTGGGGCGTGCGTTCCAACGACTGGGGGCTGAGCGCGTCGGTGCAGCAACAGTTGATGGCGCGGACCTCGATTGAGATCGCGTATCACCGCCGGTGGTTCAGCGGCTTCACGGTGAACGACAATCTCGTCACCACCCCGGCGAATTACACGCGGTACGGCATCACGGCACCGTCGGATCCGCGCCTGCCAGACGGAGGAGGCTATCGAATCGACGGGCTCTTCGACATCGACCCAGCGCTCTTCGGCCGTATCAACAACCTGACGGCGCTCTCCCGCACGTACGGCGACTGGTATCAGTACTTCAGCGGGCTGGATATCACGCTGAACGTGCGCACGCAGGGTGGATTGACGTTCCAGGGCGGCACGAGTACGGGACAGAACGTCGCCGATGCGTGCGACGTCAGGGCTAATTTGCCCGAGTTGAACGCGGGAATTGGCGGCGGCCTCGTGGGGTCAACGGTGAGCACGACGAGCCCGTATTGCCACGTGGCGTACGGAGTCCTGACGCAGGTACGCGCGCTCGCGACCTACACCATCCCACGCATCGACGTGCAGGTGAGCGGCGTGATGCAGAGCAAGCCGGGCGCGATGCTCTCGGCGAACTACGCGGTGCCGGCGTCGGTGATTGCCCAGGAACTGGGGCGGCCGCCCGCAGGCAACGTGACCAACGTCACCGTCAACCTGCTCGAGCCGGGAACGCGCTATGGCGATCGCATCAATCAGCTCGACTTCCGAGTGGCCAAGCTGTTCCGATTCGGCGGCAAGCGCACGATGGTCGGGCTCGATCTCTACAACGCGCTCAACTCGAATGCCATTCTCACGTACAACAACACCTTCGTACCGAGCGGCACATGGCTGCAGCCGCGCGCGATCCTGACACCGAGGCTGTTCCGCATCAGCGCCGAGTACACGTTCTAGCGTGTGGCGGGTCCACAGAGCAGGACCCGCCCCACCTTCGCAGCGCGCGCGTGTCAATTC
>Ga0310810_10010965_pt1 | contig 10580 bp, 7 predicted proteins | sample NCmetagenome_FD_207641 | JGI IMG/M metagenome (GOLD analysis project Ga0310810, IMG submission 207641) | Soil microbial communities from experimental microcosm in Duke University, North Carolina, United States - NC | ecosystem: Engineered > Artificial ecosystem > Soil microcosm > Unclassified ... | reverse complement strand
CAGTCCGCGGTACATCGAACGCGCGCGCGCCCGCAACGCCGTCACGGAGACCCAATCCGGAACCCCGAGCATCTCAGATCTCCTGCGGTGTGGCAGTGAGCGACCGCGCAATCGCATCGACGAGACACTGCCAGCTATTCTGCTCCTGCGCGAATTGCCGACGTCCGAGTGCGGTGAGCTGGTAGAACCGTGCGCGGCGATTGTTGGCCGAGGTGCCCCAGCGACCAGCGATCAATCCCTTGCGCTCGAGCCGATACAGGGCTGGGTATAGCACGCCTTGCTGCACCGAAATTGCCCGGCCGGAGATCTGCTCGATGCGCAACAGCACGCCGTATCCGTGAACCTCGCCGAGCGAGATGGCCTTGAGGATGACCAGATCGAGGTTGCCCGGCAGCAGTTCTGCAGACGGCGCCATTGCTTCTCCTAAGCGAGTCAGGAGTAACCTGCGCTCCTTCTCCTATCCCGTCAAGGAGAGCGTTAGGTTGACGCAGCGTCGGGGCGAACGGTCAGACGCAGACTTTCGCCGGCCGAACGATCAGCGCCTTGAACCTCGGCAGCGCCCGGAGCGGATCCAGCCCCGCATCGCAGTGCAGATGCAGCTGAAAGTGCGAATCCGTTCTCGGGTCGAAGCGCTCGAGAATACGCAGAGCGCGCGTCGTGTCGGCGAATGCGACGTAGCCCGACGCCAGGCTGGCCGCGTCGTGCAGCGTCGGATGCAGCGTGTCCGCGAGCGCGAGCGCACGCGCGAACAGGGTATCGGCGGCGCGGCGATCGCGTCCCCGAAGGGCGATGTCCGACAGGCCCACCCATCCCGCCACCTCATCCGGTCCTTTCCCGATGCCGATGGCTGCCCGAAAATTTTCGGCGGCCGCCGCGGTGTCGCCGAGGTGCAGCTTCGCGAAAGCGAGCTGTTGGCGAACGAGCAGGTTCGTAGGGTCGATGCGCCGCCCGCTGTCGGCCCACCAGGCCGCGCTGTCGAACTGACGCATCCAGTTGAAGTGCTGACTGAGGAACCCGAGCGCGAGGCGATGCGTCGGGTCGATGCGCACGGCCTGCTGCCACGCGGAGCGTGCGCGGGATGGCTCGAGGCTGTCGTCCCACGCGACGGCGTAGAAGTGCCACGCGTCGGCGTTGTTGGAATCGAGCGCGATGGCGCGCTGGTACGCGAGGATCGCAGTGCGTCGCGAGCTCGGCTCGATGTCGCGGAGTGTCATTCCGCGGGCGATCCAGACGTACGACCGCATGCTGTCGGCTTCGAGGGCGCGCTCACTCGCGTCGAGTATGGTGGCCACGAGGCTGTTGGCGGGAATGCCTGGAATCCGGTATGCGCGCAGATTCGCCTGGCGCAATGCCATCGCGAGTTCGGCCCACGCGTCCGCGAAGCTCGAGTCGCGCGCGACCGCGGCACGCAAGAGCGCCACGGCGCGCTGCGTTCCGATTTCCGTGCGACGATCGGTCTGGTAGCGGCCCTTGAGGAAGAGGTCGTACGCGACGGAGTCCTTCGTGGGAATGGTAGGTGACGCGGCGACTCGACGGGGGCGGCCGAGGAAACCGAGAATCATGTCGGTCGCGGCGCCGGGCAGCTCGTGCGACCGACCGATCGGCCGCCTAACGACTCTCGTGCCGACGAGCTCTCCGGTCGGCTCTTTCGACACCGTGAGACGCAGCTCGACCGTGTCTGCAAGGCGGGCCGCTGTCCCGGCGACGGCGAACCCCGATCGCAGCGCGGAGTCCATGACGAACACGCGGGCGGCCCGGGTCCCCGCGAGCGCGGCCGCCACGTCCTGGTTGAGGGTCGCGGCGAGGTATGCGCTCGCCGTGTCCGCAGGCGGCGTGGTGAATCGTCCCAGGCGAACCGCCGGCATGCCTAACGCCGTCGTTGGCCGCGACAGCGCGAACCAGCCGGCGGCGGAGAGGCCGAGGACGCCGGCGGCGATGGCGGCAACGCGCGTGACCTTCCAGCGGGCCGCACCGGCTACACTGCGGCCGGCCGCCATGGCCGCATGCGCAGCGGTGCCGTGGAGCGCGGCCGCGAACGAGGCGACGTCGGGGAAGCGATCGGCCGGTGATCGACCGAGCGCCGTCGTCAGCGCCGCGTCGATGTGCGCAGGGACGCTGTCACGGATGCGGCTCACCGGGCGCACCGGGTCGGACAACTGTTTCGAGAGGATCACGCGCGCGTTCGCGCCGGTGAACGGCGGCTCCCCCGCGAGCATCTCGTAGAGCACGCACCCTAACGAGTAAATGTCGCTTCGGCCGTCGAGCTCACGCTCGGCCGTCGCCTGCTCCGGACTCATGTAGGCGGCCGTCCCGACCGTCATGCCGGTGCCCGTCAGCCGGTCGGCGGACGCGTCGATCGATCGGGCAATGCCGAAATCCGCGAGCAGGACGGGCGATGCGGCCAGCGCGTTGGGTGCACCGAGCAGGATGTTCCCGGGCTTGATGTCGCGGTGGATGATGCCGGCGGCGTGCGCGCACGCGAGCGCCGCGGCGACGTCCATCGTGATGCGGATCGCTTCCGCCACGCTGAGCTGGCGCTCCCGATCCAGGCGGGCGCGGAGCGTCTCGCCGGCGACGTACGGCATCACGTAGTACAGCAGGGCGGACCCCTCGCCGCGCTCGAGATGCGCTTGGCGCACCTCGCCACTGTCCAGCAGCGGCAGGATGTTCGGATGCTGCAAACGCGCGGTGATCCTGATCTCCGCCAGGAAGCGCTCAGCGCCTAACCACGCGCCGAGCTCGGGGTGCAGGAGCTTGATGGCGACGGGCCGGCCGTGTCGCAGGTCTTCGGCGAGAAAGACAGTCGCCATGCCTCCGCGGCCGAGCTCACGCTCGATGCGGTAGCGCTCGGCGAGCGCTTGCGCGAAGTCGGCAGCAATCGCGTTCACCGTCGGCCCATCGCCTGGCGTCTCACCGTTCCGTCGCCTCGCCTTTCCTGTCGATGGCTCTTCCGGCCGGAAGTTGGGGGCCTGCCGGGCAGCCCGCCAGATTCGCCTGCGGTGGATGCCGCCCGGCCCGGCGGTTATTATGAGCCCTCCGGCGACCGCGACCTCCAGAGAGTGAGGGCTGTTCCTCGCTCCCACCCGTGTCAGAGTCCAACTGACCCCGATGCAGGACGACCTCCGCGAAACCGCTGCGCGTAGAGCCATCGATGCCGGCGACTGGCAGACGGCTCGCGACCTCTTCGAGACACTCACGCGAGAAACGAACGCCCCCGAGGCCTGGGCGGGCCTCGCCGAAGCGGCGTGGCTGCAGCAGGACTCGCGGCTCATGATCGACGCGCGGCTCACCGCGTACCGTCTCCATCGCGAGCGCGGCAACGACGTCTCCGCCGCGCGCATGGCCGTCGCGCTCGGCAACGACTTTCTCGACTTCCGCGGCGATGCCGCCGTCGCCAACGGCTGGTTCAAGTATGCGCGGCGCCTGCTCAAGCCGCTTCCGCCGTCGTCGGAGCATGCGTGGCTCAACGCCTGGGAGGCGCGCCTCGCGTTGATCGGCCGACAGGATCCGGCCGAAGGCACCCGCCTCGCCGAGGAAGCGCTCCGGCTGGCGCGCGACAGCAATTGTCCGGACGTGGAAGTGCTCGCCACCGCCATGAACGGGCTCGCCCTGGTCATGAACGCGCAGCCGGACCAGGGGCTCGCCCTTCTCGACGAGGCCGCCGCCGCGGCGCTCGGCGGCGACATCTCGGATCCGTACGCCGCGGGACTGACGTGCTGTTATCTGATCAGCGCCTGCGACCGTATCCGCGACTACGACCGCGCCGCGCAATGGTGCGCGCGACTGCGCGAGTTTTCCACGCGGCAGCGCTTCGCGATTCTGATGACGACCTGTCGCCTGCAATACGGGAGCGTGCTGATCTCACGCGGCGATTGGGCCGAAGCCGATGCGGAGCTGCAGGCCGCGATCGCCGATCTCCGCGAAGCCCGTCCCGTCGTTCTGCCGGCAGCGTACGCGAGGCTCGGCGAGCTGCGGCGTCGTCAGGGCCGGACGGACGAAGCCGTCCACCTGTTCCAGCAGGCAGGCAGCCATCCGCTCGCGCTGCTCGGCGGCGCGTGGGTCGACATCGAGCAGGGCAATCTGGCTCGCGCGTTCGAGCGGGCGTGCGCGTACCTGCGCCGGTTTCCCGAAGACGCGCTGCTCGAGCGTGCGCCCGGCAACGAGCTCATGGTTCGGATCGCGACGGCAACCGGAAAACCTGCCGAGGCCGAACAGGCTCTCGCCGCGTTGGAGAAGGCGGCCGGGAAATACGAGCTGCCGCTGCTGCGCGCCGCGGTCCTGTCCGCCAAAGCCATCCTCGCGGCGACTCGAGGCGACGACACCCGCGCCGCGGAATTGATGGAGGATGCGGTCGTCCTCTACGACAATGCCGGCTTCGTTCATGAAGCGGCGACTACGAGGCGCGAGTTGCAGAAGGCTCGGACCGCCGGCGGTCCCCCCGCCAATACGCCTGGCGGTCCGCCTAACGGGACGCTCACACAGCGCGAGATGGAAGTCCTTCGCCTGGTCGCGAACGGCCTGAGCGAGCGCGAGGTCGCGGACAGGCTGTTCATCAGTCCGCACACGGCGCACCGGCATCTGTCCAACATTCGGCTCAAGCTCAACGCCACGACGCAGGCGGCTGCCGTGGCCCACGCCGCTCGGATTGGCCTGATCTAGCCGCATGGCCTGATCAGGCCACCCCGCTCGATCCGCAAAAAATGGCACGTCCGGGCGAAGTTGCAGTCCTTCGCCACGGGTACCTTCGGCTCGCGAATTCCACCTGAGCCGGAGCCACCTATGAAGAAATACGTGATCGAGCGCCCGATCCCCGGAGTCGGGTCGCTCACCCGAGACGCGCTGCACTTCGAATCGACGAGGTCCTGCTGCGCGCTCGAAGAGCTCGGACCCGACATCCAGTGGGTCCACAGCTACGTGACGGACGACAAGATCTACTGCGTGTACCTCGCTGCGAACGAGCAGCTCATCCGCGAGCACGCACGGCGTGCCGGATTTCCCGCGGAGAGCATCTCCGCCGTGCGCGCGATGATCGATCCCACCATGCGGATCGCCAAGATCGGCGCGGCCGCCTAACTGGCCGCGACGTGAAGTCCATACATCCCCACACCCTCGAACACTCTAGACGGAGACGACATATGACCCGCCTCTCTTCATTCATCGCACTCGCGCTCACGCTCTCACTTTCCGCCGCGCTGACTGCCTGTCAGGACGACGTGGGATCGCCCGAGCCTGTCATGGCACCCACGTTCGGACCGTCCCTCAGCGAAGCCGCCCCAATCACCGATGAGACGCAGCTCGCGGATCTGCGCAGAGTGACGGCGAAGTTTCACCAGATCGAAGCAGCGAAGGCCGCTGGATATTCGACGCAGATCACGCCGTGCTGGGCGCACCACTCCGCCGGCGGCATGGGGTACCATTTCGGCAACACGAGCCTGTTCGACGCGACCGTCGATCTGTTGAACCCCGAGACGGTGATTTATGAACCGCAGGCCGGCGGCCACATGCGGCTGGTGGGAATGGAGTACATCGTTCCGCTCGACGCGTGGGCAGCCGCGAAGCACGATCTGAACGATCCGAACGATGTGCCGCAGCTTCTCGGACAGCGTTTCACGCGGCATTCCTTCCTGCCGATCTTCAAGCTCCACATCTGGCTGTGGCAGAACAATCCGTCCGGCACGTTCGCGGACTGGAACCCCAAGGTCTCGTGTCAGCACGCTGAAACGACCGAGATCTTCTAACGATTCATAACGGGAGCGGCGTCGGCAAAACGACGCCGCTCTTGCTTACTCGCCGCAACACGCAGGAGCATCGCGCAGACTCGCTATGATGCGAGCCCCATGCGCTCCACGAGGGTCGCCCAGCGCGGGTCGCCACGAAGCGGATCGAACGCCGGCGTGACATTGATTCCGTCCATGAACGACGCACGTTCGACATAGGCACGGTCGAGCCACTGGAACGCCGCATCGTGATTCCCAAGCCCGACGAGTGCCATCGCGACGTGGAACGGCGGCGGATCCTGGTACCTGGTCGGATCGAGAAGGGCCGCGACGATGTGCTCGGCTTTGCCTCGATCGTCGGTCACAGCATACGCATACGCCAGATGCGCCGAGTCGCGCACGCCACTCAGCTCGGCCGCGCGCCGCAGCGCGTTGATCGCGTCGTCTGGCATTCGCTGCTGCAGATACGCGTGACCGAGCTGCTGATAGACGAGATCCAGTTCCGGCCCGAGGCGAAGCGCTTCGTGGAGCGCCGCGATGGCGCGATCGGCCTGCCGGGCGTTGACGTACACGCGGCCCAGGACGGCGTTCACGTGAGGCGATAATGGGTCAGCCGTGCGCGCCGCCTCGAGCTGGCTGATCGCCTCGTCAAACCGTCCCTGATCCTGAAGACAGATCGCGAAGGCGATGCGGGCGAACACATATCCGGGGTCGAGCGAAATCGATCGCCGGAACTCGCGCTCCGCTGCCGTCCACTCGAAATCGTGGACGCAGAGGGCATGTGCGAGCGACGCGTGCGCCTCGGCGAGCGTGTCGTCGAGCGCGAGTGCCTTCCGAGCGGCCGCCATCGCTTTCGGGAACTCTTCACCGGCGCGCCCGTACGCGAAGATGGCGAGAGACGCGTAGGCATCCGAGAGGCCAGCAAACGCGGGCGCGTACAGCGGGTCGTCCTGTGCGGCGTCCTCGAAGTACTGGATGGCTTGAAGCAACCGTTCCTTGCTGGTGCGCGTGTTCAGGATATGGCGGCCTTTGAGGTATGCCTCGTATGCGGCGAAGTTCGCTGGCGGGCGCTGCAGGTGCCCGCGTGCTGCCCCCAGCTTGATGCGCAGGGCGTCGGCTACGGCGCGTGCGATCTCCTCCTGCACGGTGAAGATGTCGCCTGCGGGACGCTCGAACGTGGCGGTCCAGCGGACCGCGCCATCGACCGCGTTCACGACCTGCGCACTGACCCTGACTCGGTCACCGGCCCGCCTAACGCTGCCCTCGACGAGCGTACTCACGCCGAGCGCATCGCCGATGGCACGCGTACCGAGCGTCGTACCCTTCAAGGCGAACACGGACGTACGACCAGTGACCGCCAATCCCTCCACTCGGCCCAGCGTAGCGATCAGCTCATCCGTGAGTCCATCCGAAAAGTGCTCGTCCGCTGCCTCGCCGCCCGTGTTGGTGAATGGAAGGACCGCGACTGATGCGACTGGCGCCGTTCGGGATGCATCCGCGAGTCCGTCGGACCGCGACAACGCTGGTTGCTCGAGCGCGCGTCGGATGGCGGGAGTCCGTGTCCCGTTAGGCGGGCTTGGGTTCTGCAGCTGAGCGGCCAGCGCCTCGACCGAAGGATCTGGACGCGTACCCGCTTCGTCGCGCACCAGCTGCGCGTACACCTGCGCGTGTCTCATCGCGGCAGCCCGCTCGCCTGCCGCGGCCAACGCCTTCATCAGACCAATGGCGGCGCGCGCACTGAGCGGTTCCAGGCTCGCGAGACGCCGCCATACCTCTACCGCGCCGCGTGGGTCCCCGGTGCTGCTCACGTGCTCCGCTAGCGCCTCCAGTGCACGAGCGTGCGCGTTCGCGAGGGATGCCCGTTCGCCGGCTACCCATCGCTCGAACTCGTCCGCGTTCTTGAGATAGAACCCGTCGAGAAACGGACCGACGTATAGCGCCACCGCGGTCGCGTAGTTCCGTCGTTGGAGCGCCTCTTGAAACTCCACGACATCGCTCATCACGAACTGAGAGTCCAGACGGAGCGTGACCCCGGACGGCAGGAGGTTCGGCGTCGCGAGTTGACGACGCAGCGCGTGGATCAGTTGGCGCAGCGATGTGCGAGCGTGCTCTTCGTCGCTCTCAGGCCAGAGGTATGCGCAAACCGCCTCCCTCGCAAACCCGCGCTCGCCCGCGGCGGCGAGCAACGCCAGCAATGCCAAGCCTTTCCGTTGGCCTGGCATGGCGTCCCACTCGGCCCCGTCTCTCTCGAGTCGACAGCCGCCAAAGGTCCGAAGTCGCAACATCTGTCATCTCGAACGCCGGGTTCACGCGGAACTAACGAGGATTCGACGACCCGCTCCTAGATAGCATGCGCGTGGCGCAGCGCTGCTGCCAGAGCAGCATTCGCTCCACCGCTCACCATTCCGAGAGGTCAGCATGCGAGGATTACAAGCAAGCGCCATCGCATTTGGCGTCGCTCTGTTCGGCTGCCGTGAGGGCTTGCCGACGACGAGTGGCGCCGAGTCGGCTCCGTCGCTCAGTCGCTCGAGCGGAGCGATCACGGTCCAACCGCTTGCCGGGAAGTGCGACACGTCTTTCGACCCGCCGCCGCTGCCGCCGCCACCGGCCCTCCGACAAGTCGATACCGGCACGTGCCAGATGACGCACCTTGGCCGAGCGGCGTTCTACGCAATCCAGGATATCGATCTGGCGTCAGGAACGCAGTCGTCGGCCGAGATAACGTTTACAGCTCCGAACGGCGACATCCTTCGGGCATCGAGCACCGGCACGAGCACGCCTAACGGCCCAGGCGTCGCGTTCAACGCGGTCATGAGCTTTGTCGGCGGGACTGGCCGCTTCGCGCGAGCGAGCGGAAGCGCACGCGTCGTCGGCACGGCGAGCTTCGTAACAAACACCTCAACGTTCAAGTTCGTCGACGGCTGGATCGCGTTCTAAGCAGACCGCGCCAAGCTCGGGAGGCTCGAGAGGTCGACGCCGTCACCGTCCTTTCGAGCCACCCGCGACCACTTTCTGCGAACAGCACGCGCGACGTTCGACGCGCTGCGCCGCCGAACGCCGACGCCGAGCGGTGGAGCGCGGGCGCGGGCGCCGACCTCGCTGCGTTCGATCTGGCAACCGTGTCGGATCGCGTGACGTACACGCGGCCTAACCAGACGGCTGTCGGGATGCGTTACGCGATCGTGAACGGGACCGCGGTTGCTCTGGCCTCTACTTCAAGCTGGCGTCAGCGCCTAACGTTGGCGGCCCAGTTCAGCTCCACGACGACCTCGGTCCGGCCCGTCCCGGCTACCGCGAACAGCAGCAGCTCGCCAGACGGGGAGATGTCGTAATTGGTGAATGGGGCGTCGCCACGCTCGCTCGTGCGATCGCCCCTCCACACCACTTCGCGTCGCTGGACGCGCAAGCCGCCGCCCGTTGCTTCCAGCTCGACGCGATCGATGTCACGCCCCGACTCGTAGTAGATCGCGGTTCCGCTTCGTGCCCACACCGGATGCGTCGCCCCATCGTCGGACAGCTGCACGCGGCCCCCGACGGGATAGCGTTGCGCGACGATCTGGCTCTTCCCGTCGACAACCGTTTCGTAGGCAATCCAGTTCCCATCGGGCGACCAACGCGGCGAGCCCGCATTCTCGACCAGAAGTTTGGCGTCCGATGGTCCACCGCCAGCGGGCGACACGAAGATGCTGCGAACGTGGTCGCGCTCGAGACCCATCGCCACGAGACGCTGATCGGGCGATGGCAAACACTCCACCATGCTCCAGCCGGAAGGAGCCGATACGAGTCGATCCGGCGCGGCCCGTCCGTCACGCCAGAACCACCACGCGACGCTGTCCGCCGTTTCCGCACGCGTGCTCGTAACGCGAGTGCCATCGGTCGACCATACTGGTGGCAGGTCCGACCGCCACGTGGTGAGCCGAGTGAGCGTACGAGATTGCCGGTCGACGACATGGAGCCCGGGCTCGGATACGATCGAGAGGATCGCGACTGCTCGACCATCAGGCGACCATCGCGGCAGTATCCAATTGAATGTCCAATTGCGCGCCGCATCCATCGCCATCGTGTCGGGGCGCGTCGCTCCCGCGCCCATGATCATCGCGACCCGGTTGGCAGGACGAGTGTAGAACAACGTTCCGTTCCGCGCGAGCCTCACTACCACAGGGAAATTCAGTCGGTTGCTGGCGTCGATGCGAGTCGCCGGTCCTATCGTGCGCTGTGATTGAAAGTCTACGGGAACGGACCACACGGCGCCCACGCTGTCACGGTAGAGCACCGAGTTGTCGAAGGTCCCGAATGGAATCGCAAAGCGCACCCCGGGAATGCTCAACGTGGTGTACCGCCCCGTCTTCAAAGAGAGGATGGCTGGCCGCGGTCCTATATCGATATCGTCGGCGATAGCGCTGAACACGACCGAGCGCGCATCCGGGGCTGCTACGGGAAAGTGATGCATCTCGCGGTTCGGCGACGTCAGCGGCCCGGCGTCGGCGCTCGAGGCGGAGAGCCGGGACAGGCCAGGCGTAACCAAGTGAGTCATTTCGGCCATGCCCGCGACGATGGTGTCGGGAGTCGCCCACAGGATGCCGAGCGGCGCAGGCATCTTCGCGAGCGTCGTCGGTACGCCGCCCTCGATAGGCACCTTTCGAACGAAGCCATCGGCGCCGACGAACCCGATCCACCGACCATCGGGCGAGAAGAACGGCGATGTGCCGCCGTCGCTGCCCTGCAAGCGCCGCGGCGTGATGTCGTCGAGCTTCCGAATCCAGATGGCCAGACTGTCGCCCACGCGTGCGGAGATGGCAATGGTCTGCCCGTCCGGGGCGATCGCCGCGCTCTCGATCCGTGCCCGGTCGTCACCGACGGACG
>Ga0310810_10010964_pt1 | contig 10580 bp, 6 predicted proteins | sample NCmetagenome_FD_207641 | JGI IMG/M metagenome (GOLD analysis project Ga0310810, IMG submission 207641) | Soil microbial communities from experimental microcosm in Duke University, North Carolina, United States - NC | ecosystem: Engineered > Artificial ecosystem > Soil microcosm > Unclassified ... | reverse complement strand
GTGTTCCTGGCGCTCCGCCAGCGGCGAAGTGATCGAATTTCTTGATGTCGCCGAAATCCAGACCGGTACGCTCTTCCAGATCAGCGACGCTGATCTGGGTAGCCGCTACGTCGAAAGCTTCCTCGAAGCCTGGCAGGTTCTGGATTTCTTCTTGTCCGAGCACGAACCCAGTGGCTGAAGGTGTGCCGTCGCGTCTAATCAGGACGCATATCTTCCAAAACTGCAACGGACACCGGACCGAATAGTTCATTCGATCATTTTTGTATACTGGATCGTTCGCTGCGAATAGCGGGCCGGTTATGACGACCAGGCGCCTGCGTTCCTTCTTCGCGTGTTGCTCCAAAAGAAACTGTTCCAGTCCCTGCCAACGGTCCCTACCTTGATTGAAGGGAGAAGCCTGCAGGGAACAGTTGGTAAAGTGGAATGTGTCGTTGTTTGCCAGGGTAGCGCTGGCGACATCGCTGCCCCAAGCGGTGTCTTGGCGCCGGGTCAAGTGACCGCGATCAATTCCTGGCTCGAAGGCTTCCTGCCCGATTTGCTCCGATCTCAAGATACGAGGATCCGAATACCAACGGTCCCCCCGTCGTTTACCGATATCAGGGCGATGGTCACCATCGACATTGGCCGCAGAGAACCAAGCCGTACGGCGGCGCTTATTCATGTAGACGCTGTAATGATAATAAGCGAGTTCGAACGGATCGCCGTTCTTCTGCGCATCCAATCTCACGCGTGCAGTGTCTTGCTCCATCGCATTGCTAACGCGAGGCAGCGGCACATCAATGGTCTCGAGGAAGCTTGGATCGTATCCCGGCCGATTGCCGTAGTCTGGATCGACAACAATAGCTTCCTCCGCCTGTGGAGGCGCTGCGGCGCTGGCCGAGTCGTCGGTCCCCTCCACGGAACGCCACGCCGGCGCCCAGTCGTTAGTCGGTGGAAGTGTTCCTTCGAAATTCAGTCGCGATGCGACGCGGCTGTCCCGCGCCAGTTCGTGCATCGGCACCGCGTAGTTTGCCTTAAGATACTCGCCGGCAAAGTGCAGCGCGACAACCTCTCCAGTGTCGACTTCGATGACAGCGGATCCGGAGTTTCCCCCCAGCGTCGATGCATCGTGGGTCAGGGCATTGACCGTATTTTCGAAACTTTGAATTTTGGCGCGTGCCCTAATCACACCTGGCTGCAGCCGTTTCACGTTGTATGTTCTGTTGAATATGCGGTCCTGAAGCGCAACATCGTTTCGCTCGTCCTTGGCTGGATAGCCGATCACGACGACATTGCGGTCGAGCAATTCTTCCGGTGATTTCACCGACAATCTAAGCATACGATCTGTCGGTAGATCGTCGACTCTAAGGAGAGCCATGTCCCAATAGGGGTGGATCATCTCCACGGCGCGAACCGACAAATAGGCGGTGCGATCGTCGTCGGGGGCATCGACCTGTCGTTTGAAATCGATCGCCGCGTCACCGGCGCGGTAGCGAATAGTGAGTCCGAGGCCTTGAGAGAATAGCTGGGCAACATGACGGTTTGTTGCAATCAGCCCTTGGCCCACCACAAATCCTGTTCCCGCGTACGGCAAAATCGGAGAACTCGGTACTTCAACACGCCCTATCAGAGGAAGAAGTGAAGCAATCCGCCTTTTGATAATATCGTCATTGAGGCCAACCCATGGGCCGTCAAGATCGTCGTACGACTCGCCGCGGATAAATGCCACCGGCCGATTTCTTGGAAGCACAATTGCCTCCAAGCCGAGCATTTCACCCGGCGTAATTTCCTGGACACGATCCTCCGCTAGTTTTTGCAATCCAGATTCTGCTGCAGCGACATTGCCAGGCCCCAAGCTTTCGAATCCCTCGCAGTCGATTGCTTCGGTGTCAGGCCGCGATACTGCCTCGATGGAATTTCCCGGCGCGATTTGAGTCAGCAATCTCTTTAGACGCACAAATTTTTCTGCCTTTTCCATATGTTCACCTTGGTATCTTTCCAGATCGACTAAAATCTTCTCAGATACATAGACCCGTCGGATTCTGTGCCGATCGCATCAAGCTGCAAGGGGCTTGCGGCAACGCGGTGTTCTGGTTGAATCAATATCTCTTTTTGTGCCGGTGCAATGACACCACCGCTCGCTGACGCTCAACCGATCGCAAGGTGGACGATGACAGCAGCTATGTGGAAATCTCAACGGCCGACGTCGAAGGCGCTTCTGGCTGATTACGATAGCGATCAGTACGGGCCGCTGTTCGCTGTCAGTGATGAAGGAAGCGCTGGCTCGCTCGTCCTCGACGCGGCGCTATCGTCGGCGAAAGCGGTCGCGGGCGCTTCAAGCCGCTCTCGACTTGGTGTCATCCTTGACGGGGAGCGGATGACCAGCGCCGGCGAGGTTCCCATTGGGCCGCCCGAATACGGTGCGCTTTCAGCCGGAGCTGCAGGAAAGCTTCTCCTCACGACTAACGTCGGCACTCGCAGCAACGTCCGGCTGACCGGGCAATTGCCTGAGTTTCCGGCACTGGAGAAATCCGCCGAAGCCGTCATCGCCGCGTTTCATCAATTCCTCGACACTCCGGATCACCGCCCGCGCCCTCTGACGGTCCGGCTGCAGGTCGACCCAGGGGCGGACTGCACGCGGCTCGCTGTCCTCGCCAGGAAATTGGACGAAGCTCGAAAAAAAGGCGAGATCGGCCCTCCCGATACCCATCGGCTATCGATTCTTGTATCCTTCAAGGAGGAGATCGCCACCGACGCGCAGCTAGAGCAAAGCGAGGCCATTATCGCTGCAGCTGCCGACCTCGGATTTCCGGAGGTCGCGATTGACGGCGCCCAACTCCCTTATGCCCGCCGACGGTGGGGCGCTCAAGGGCTGCTCAATGTTCTCAGCGTCCCGGCATCGAACCGGTTGCTAAGATTTGCGACCGCGCGCGGTGTGCGCCTGAGGCCGCGATACCAAGTAGACGTGGACTCAGCAGCGCGAACTATCTGGACGGGACTGGAAGCGGCTCGAGCCAACGGGTTTGACGCCGGCAAATACGGCCTTCTTCCCTTCACGCTCGAAGAGCAAGCGCAGGTGATCGAGCTAATAACTCAATGGACGAGCGGCTGGACAGCAATCCCGGCGTTCTACGTAGATACGCCCCTGGTAACTGCCACAGAAGTATTCGACGTGGCGCAGTGCGAAGTGGCGGCCCGTCTATGGCTGAAGGCCGCCCGAGGAGCTGGGGCGACAACCGTTCTGTTCGACGCCCCCGACCGCGTGAACCCGCGCAGGCTGGTGCACGCAAGCGATAGCCCCGACGGGGTGCTCACTCCCGATCAGATCGAAGCACTTCGCGACTATAGCGAGTTGCTGGGGGTCAAGATCCTGTGGTCGGGAGGCATCACCGCCGCGCAGGCTTTCGATCTGGCACGACGACGCGTGTTTGGCATTTTCAGCACGTCGAGCACCGCCGCGAAAATAGCCGTCACAGCCCAGTTCCAACAAGACCCACGACTGGCAGCGGAAAATGAGCCGACCGAGTTCGGAGTGCGGCGCATGCACGCGATCATTCAGGGCGGATTTCTGTCCAGCCGAATGCGTGAGGTGGACGAGGGCCTTGCCCGCGAGCTCGGAACGTTCACTACGAATTTGGTAGCGAGCGGAGGCGAGGCTGCAAAGTCTCAGGCTGCACTGGAGACACTAAATGAGCTGCTGGTGCGCGGTTGGCGACACCTTATAGACACCGCGGACGACACGAAGACCCAGGTTGCTGATCGCAACCGCCGCGCACCGCGACCCGTCCCTGCGGATTCGGTTCGGGTCTTCCGAGGCCGCAAGAAAACCGGCGTTCGGCACGACATTTTCGTCGAGCGCCTCGGACAGCTCTTCATGCCGTTTACAGTCCAAATGCAACGCCAATATGGATTAACGGCCTATCTCCCCGCCGTCCTGCCGGAGTCGAAGGACAGCACAATCCCGGACGAAGTCGCCTTGGTCTTCTACCGCACACAGGAGTGCTACCACGACGCAAAACGAAGCGTCGGCGGCCGAGCATATAGCGAGCTCCATGAGTTAGTTTTCGATATGCCGGCCAGCCGAAGCGGGTTCCCTAAATTGCTTGCGGCAGATGAGATCACGCCCGACCAGCCCTATCACCTCTTTGAGCGATCCGTTGATTGGCAGACCGGCTATTGCCGCCTGTTCGTTGGAACCCGGAAGGCTGACGCAGCGTCCGACGCCTTTCTGGCGGTCGTGGCGAAGGCCGCCCGCCGGGTGCAGGCGGACCCACGGTCACTCGATGCAGCCATCTTCTCCGCGACCAGCGATTGGGTGGTTTGGTGGGACCATTCGCCGGCGGCGACCGCCACAGGCCCGGCGCACCATTTCGAGGCTGTGGCAAATCTTGTGCACGCGTCGGCGGCTCGCCGCCTGCGCATACCGGCAAGCCTGCTTGAGCCGTACGCGGGGCTTTCGCTGAATGCTCAAACTGACTTCGTTAACCTGCAATTCCCCCGCGGGTAACTACAGCGTGGTGATCGCACACCAAGGATCGGAAAAGCCGAGGGGAGTGACGTCAATGGGAAGAATGGAGAAACCGAATTTGCTGCGCAACACGCGCGTATATCTTTCGGGTCCAATGGATTTCGTCGCGTCGCGAGAAGCTGAGAAGAAGTTCGGCTGGCGCAACCGGGTCAGCGAATTTCTTCAGGAGTTCGGAGTCACGGTGTTTGATCCTTGGTTCAAGCCGGAGATACAGGGTGTGAAGGAGTACGGGCGAGAGGATGAAACAACCGCCAAGGTTCGGGCCCAATGGAGTTTTGACCCCTCGGAGAAGGGCGCGAGTGCCCGGGCCGGCTGCGCTGACCATTTCTGGCCGGCGCTGCACATGGACCTGCGCATGGTTGATACAAGCGATTTCATCGTCGCCTACGTCCCAACCAACGTCTATAGCGTTGGGACGCCGCACGAGATCATCCTTTGTCGATCGGAGCGGAAGCCCGTGCTGTTCGTCAGTCCGCCAGTAAAGTTTCCAGCGCTCGCCCGCTTGCAGGACCATCTGGCAAAAAAGGGCGATAGCGAAGGTTCTAGGATGCTTAAGGACCTCGAAGTGCAGATTCCGATCAAAGAAAACCCGGACGGTTCTCCGAGCCTTTGGTATATGCCGCTAATCGGTGGCGAGCACTTCTTTGATGGTTTTGGCTTCGCGTTGTACAGGGACCGCTTCAAGTGGCAGCGCGTCGACATCGACGACCGCGAAGATGCAGAGCCGCCACAGAAACCGCTCCTCCCTTTCCTAGAAAGCTTGAACCAAAAGCTTCCTTTGAAATGGGATCGCTACCAAAAAAAATTCGGCCCCAATGACGATTGGCTGCTCTGGAAGCTCGATCAAGGAACCGCGGCTGGAGCCCAACTCGAGGGGGTTAATCAGCGCGAGTAGGTCGGAGTTCTGAAGAATGCGAGCCTACAACAAAACCGGTCCGCTTTCTGTGCATGCAATAGCTGGCGCGTATGTCGTGCTGCTTGGTATCGACATAGAGGAGGCCGCCAGCGAAGGCGTGCTCGGCTTTGGGATTGAGCGGATCGAGCATGGCCACGGCAACTCTCGGACATGGTTGCAGGCGCTCAAAGTGTTTCCCGATGTGTCTGTAGAAGAAGGCTTGGTTTCGACCGAGCACCACCCGATCCAGGGATTTTTCTGGGGTGATTTCACGACACGCTACGGTCACGAGTACACTTACAGGGTCGTAGCGATGCGGGGTGAGCCCGGGGCGTTGCACGCATCTGAAACTGTCGAGGTACGAATTGCGACCGAGAAGGAGGATGAGGGGCAGCACGCGGTCTACTTCAACCGCGGGGTCGCCGGTTCGCAGGCCTATGTCAGAAAATTTGGCGATCGCCGCCCATCGGACGTCCCCGATCGTGCTGCGTTCCGGTGGCTGTCGCGCGGTCTCTTTCGAGCCATGCTCGATTTCATCCACAGAGCCAACGGCCCTGATTGGGGCCTTCGCGTCGCCGCCTATGAACTCCAGCAAGGAGCTGTGCTGAACGCGCTCAGAGAGGCTGCGGCCTCAGAAGCGGATGTGAAGATCGTTTTCGACGCGCGGGTAAAAACAGGCGGGCCGGCTGACGCTAATTGGGAGGCAATTCGCAAAGCCAGAATTGAAGATCTCGTGACTCCGCGCACCCAAAGTCGCAGTGCTATTTCTCATAACAAGTTCATTGTCCTGCTTCACAAGGGAGAGCCGGTCGAGGTCTGGACGGGATCGACGAACTTTACAGACGGGGGCATTTTCGGTCACTCCAATTGCGGCCACCTTGTGAGAGACCAGGATGTCGCCACCAAGTACTTAAGGTACTGGGAGGAATTGCATGAAGATCCGGAGATGAAAGAAATCCGGCCTTGGAACGAGGAGATATTCCCCATCCCCGACGGCCCGCCTCCGGTCGGCACAGGCGCGGCGTTTAGTCCGCGGTCCAATCTGGACCTTTTGGAATGGTATGCGCGCCTGATGGATGAGGCGAATACTGCGGTCTTTCTCACCGCAGCGTTTGGCGTCAACGACCTATTTGAAGAAGTCCTCGAGCATTCTAAGCCTTATCTGCGTTACGTTCTCCTGGAAAGCGCAGATAGAGACATGGATCTTCTCAACGGATCTCCCCTCAACGAAGTGGCGGTTGCAAACATCCTGCCTCGCAACGAGTTCGAACGATGGATGGCGGAGCACCTCACCGGGTTAAACGCTCACGTCAAATATGTTCACACGAAATACATGATTATTGATCCACTTGGGGAGGATCCCTTGATCATCACTGGTTCGGCAAATTTCAGCGACGCATCGACCCGCAAGAACGACGAAAATATGTTGATTATCCGAGGAGACAGGCGAGTTGCGGACATTTATTTGTCTGAATTCATGCGCCTCTTTAATCACTTCCAATTTCGCGGACTTGTACGTGCGCGAGCCGCGACCGGTCCAGAGAGCGCACGATCATTTCTCGTCCCGAACGACTCGTGGAAAGCTCGCTATTACGAGCCCGGCACGCCAAAATATCTGGAGAGACTCTACTTTGCCGGTCATCCTTAGCCGGACACTGCATTCTGCGAGCCAAAATTCCGACAACGGTCAGGATAGGAGCTGACTGGAATCGATACGCACAATGTCACCCGTTCCCGCTTTTCGCGCTATCTGGACCATTTGCGCGGTACCACCCGGCGCGTCACCTATGGCCTTGCCGTCCCACAGTGCAATCAAAGTGATTTTTTTGGCGCTGCGCGTGCGAGCCATCTCAAGCACCCAGCTATTTCCGCGTTCCCAGGGATCGATGCCGCTGCCTTCGAGCCATCGCGGCAATCCTTCCTGATTGCTGAGCTGGAGAACCGGGCGTCGGCCAATCAGCTCAAGGTACCGCGAACGCCAGTAATCGAAATCGCCGAAGACGAAGCGACCATAGATGTCCTTCGGCATCGGCAGGCACACAATGCTGTCAATACCGAGCTCCGAGCAAACTTCATGGCAGAGTATGTCGCTCCCGGGAGCTGCAGACGCCAAGACCTCAATGCGCTTCCAACCAGTTTTCGCCTTCGATAACGCTTCGCGGATCAGATTGCGCGCCTGAGGTTCGCGATCGCGGGGGAAACGGAGGACTGGGCGGCCAGCTTCGTCGACGCGATGACCCACAAAAATGACCACTTGTAGGTCGCCAATGTCGTCAACCTCGGGTCGCACGACGAGCCTATCGATTGTCGAAATAACCTTGCTTGCAAGCTCATCCTTGAAACCGAGTTTCGTGAAGAGCTCCAGCTGTCCTCTCGCAGCATTCCAGGCGAAGAACCCATTTTTTGGTACCGCTTCTCTATAGGCTTCGATCACCCGGCTTGGACGCTCCTCGACTAGAAACAGAAGGTCCGCGGCGCTGATTTCGGCCCATACTCGGTTCTGGTCATTGCGGGACATGTGAGCGAGCGCCGCCTCGATAGCCTGAGATACGATGGGGCGAAGCGCTTCAAGCTGTCGCTTCAGCTCCGCCCGATAGACCAGCGCTTGGTCGACGCTATCGAACGTGTCCTGCCACATCTCCTCGTTCGACAGATCCAGCGTTATCGTCCCTTGCTGTAGTGCCGCGAGCCCCGACCAGTAGTGATTCAGGTCGAAAAGATAGGCCTTTCGGTAAGCCTCGTAGGCTTTGCGCAACATCCTGCTGGTGGCCGCGCTCCGACGCCCGGCAACGTCGTCCAATTTGTCCCACTCCAGCCGCCACAGCGTCTTCTCGTTGCGTCCCTCCAAGGTGAGGGCCTCGACACGTTGGTCAGGCGAGGCTTTCTCACTGTTCCGGACGCGGACAATGGCTTGGTTCGACGCTTCTAACAGCTCGGCCTTCTGTGTATTTCGGTACAGCCGCTCGTAAATGTTCCCGAGGGCGAGATTGGCAGCGATATCATCGGGATCGTTCGCGCGGATTCGTTCCCAGGTTTCCTGTGCGCCTTCGTAGTCCGTCAGATCCCACTGCGCCTTTCCCACCAGCCGCAGCGCCGGCCACTGGAAACGTTGACCGTCCAACTCTGACGCCAGCAGGCGTAACCAGCCCGCGGATTTCGCTACACGAGCGCGCGCCACCTCCTCGGTGAAATCGGTTGGAATCGCCTTCACAGTCGCCGGATCGATTTCATGCAGCGCGGGGAGCATCTTGAACACAGGACTATCCGTCTCTCGGTCACTCACCAGCGTCGCTTTGATTGCAGACGCTAGGGCAGTGCGTGCCGCGGCCGCATCGCTAATGTTGTAAGGTACGTACCGGTCAGTCAGAACGTCGAAGGGAGTCGTATGCGATACGGGATCACCTTTGATCAGCACGGTGCGCCGTTTCCGCAACGCGTGCCGGATGCCAAGTTCATAGAAGACGTTGGCGTTGTGCACGGTGATATCGCAGACCACCAGATCGGCTTCGATTATGAGGGAGAACATGTCCTCGCGGACATTGCCAGCGTCGATGATCTCGCCAGTTGTTCCCCCGCCGAGCCCAGCGTCCTTGAGCGCGGGAGCAATCAGGCGCTCGTGAACCTGTTCGAAGTCGATGGTAGTACCGGCTGCATCTGCCTTCTTACCGAACGGACGGATAACAAAAGCCCGCTGCATTTTCGTTCCCGCTGTCCTTCAGGCGGATCTCACGTCAGGGCGGAAGAGTTTGTGCCTATAGCCTGTTGATGGATCGCCGACAAAGTCGAGATGGATTGCTCCTCGAATCCAGCGCGTCTGGTCAAATCTCGAAATCTGGCGGTCGCGTCGCTTCCCGGGCGCGGTGCGCCCTCCCAGACCAGTATCGCGATCAATCGGTGGAGGCCATCCGGCTGCGCCGTACGCGCAAGCGCTTGCGCTTCGCGAACAATCGCTTCGTTTGCAGCAGCGTAGGCGGCGTCGCCGCCGGTAGCAGCGTCGAGCACAAGAAGATCGCCTGCGGCGGCCGTGGCTGCCACCTGTTGATCATAGACCGGACCCCAGCTGCCGGGACGGTCAACGACCGAGGTTTCCCGGAATCGCTCGGGTCCGAAGGGCAGCACGATGCGCCGGCGCAGACCAAGCTGCTTGGCTTGCTCCAGGGCAACAAGATCAGCGCCGCACGCAGCCGAGCAGACAAGCGCTACAGCATGCATCTTGTAAAAAACTTCGCTGATGCGTTGCCCTACCTCTTGGACGTTCTCGAGGGGGAATCGCGGCACCTGCGCCTCTGGCAGATCAATCCTGCGTCCAGCAAGCGCGACTACGGCCGTGTCTATCATTTTCATCTTCCGCCTCGTTGCCATTGCACCAAATGAATTGAGCCGCGATAGAATGGGTCGACGGCAACCTTAACATTTGCTGACTGCAACCTTGTCGATTTGGCCTGCCATCAATCTGGGAAGTCATCACTCGCGCCTAGCAAGGTATTGGAACACCTTTGGTCGTCCGATTGGTCAAAATGGGCGTTCATGATCAACACTTCTCTCACGTTGGTTGCGTGGCAACCATTCGCATGTCAGCCAGGTGCGGATTTGGTATGCTTTCGAACGTGCAAGCAGATGGCGTTGCCATCGCGCCGAAGCTCGACTGAAAGGTCCTCGCTTCCCGAATTGAATCCTTGTCACGCAAAGAAACTGAAAAGTTTGAAGCAGTGCCAGGAGGGAATCATGAAGCTGTCGCTACTCCGCACGGCCGGTTGCCAGCCAAATGCATTCGTGAAGCAGTTCATAAACAAGAATGGCCTGCTGATAGCGTTCGGGTCGGCGATATCGTTGTTTTTGATTACGGATCCGGCTGCAGCTGATCCCTATAAATGGTGCGCTAACTATAGGAACGGCGGCAGCAATTGTGGTTTCACCACTTTTGAGCAATGCCAAGCAACGGTCAGCGGAGTAGGCGGGTCCTGCGAGCCAAACCAGTTCTACACTGGACCTGACAAAACGTCCGCCCAGCGGTCACCGAAGCAAACTCAGCGCAAACCCGCTGCAGAGCATCGTGCTCAAGAACATCGTGCTCAGGAGCGTCGGGCTACAGAAACACCTACTCCGGAGCGCAGTGTTCCAGCAGATCGTTTCCAGTAATGCGGTCCTATTCGATTGGACGGTAGGCCGTGGGATAAC
>Ga0310810_10010962_pt1 | contig 10581 bp, 10 predicted proteins | sample NCmetagenome_FD_207641 | JGI IMG/M metagenome (GOLD analysis project Ga0310810, IMG submission 207641) | Soil microbial communities from experimental microcosm in Duke University, North Carolina, United States - NC | ecosystem: Engineered > Artificial ecosystem > Soil microcosm > Unclassified ... | reverse complement strand
CCGAAGTCACGCTCGGAGCCGGCGACGAACTCGTCGCGAATTTCACGATCATGACGGCTCCCGCTGTGCACGTAAAAGGCACGCTTACTGGCGCCAGCGGCAAACCCGCCATGGCGGGCGCGGTGTTCGTGATCAGCGCGGGACAGTCCATGTCCGGCCCGATGGCGCAAGTCAAGGATGGCGCGTTTGACCTGCAAGTTCCGCAGGGCAAGTACACGCTGGCAGCAATGGCGATGGACGAGGACTTCATCGCGTCGGCCGGAAGCAGGATGCCGGGCATGGCCCGCCAGACGATAGAAGTCGGGCCAGATGGAATCTCGAACTTGAAGCTATCGGTGACTTCGAGCGGAGCAGGAAAAATCAACGGCCACATTCGGACTGAAGGCTCCGACAAGCTGGACTTCCAGAAACTCTTCGTGATGGCAAGATCCACTAAAGAGGACGAAGATGCCGGCGGGCCGATGGGGATGGATGGTTTCAGCATGGTGGGGGGTTATGGACTGGGCAAAGTAAAACCCGACGGAACCTTCGAAATCGAGAACCTCGCAGCCGGAACCTACGACCTGTGGGTCGGATCGAATGCGACCGGCATGGAACAGTGGTTCGTGAAGTCCATCAACATCGGTGGACACGACGCCACGACATCACCGATCAAGGTGGAAGGCGCATCGACACTGTCGCTTACGTTGACCGCCAGTTCCGCGGGCGCCCAACTCGAAGGAACCGTCGTGGATGCTGATGGCCAGCCGATCCCAAACGCAATGGTTGTCACTTTACCGGACGCTGCGTTGCGCTGGCGTTCTCAACTCTTCCACGAAACCGCGACCGACCACACCGGCCACTTTGTCATGAAGGGCGTGGAACCAGGTAAGTACCAGGTGTTGGCCTGGGACGAGATCGACATTGGCGCCTGGAAAGACAAGGACTACATCAAGAGCGTTGAGAACGCAGCCACGGCGGTCGATCTTAACGAATCTGACAAGAAACGGGTTCAGCTGAAGGCAATCATCACGACACCCGAGCCCACGAAGTCACCACAGTAGCGATTGGGAATGCGGAGAAGACCTGCAACGTCAGACGATTGTGGTCGACGTGGACGCGCTGTCACTTCTGTAACGACTTTTCAGCGGACGGAGGCTGCGCCGAAGTACTGCACAAGGGTATGCCACAGCCCGCCGCCGAGGAAGGGTGCCGGCATGAACGTCAGGATGAGCATGGCGGCGCCGGCAAAGGATACGGCAATACGCTTCGCTCCGAGCGGCGCCCACGGACTCTCCCAAGGCTGATCGGCAAACATCGGTGGCAACGGCGATCCGAGCGTCGGATGACGCATGCCGCTGAACATCAGGAGTGCTGCCCAGATTCCCCACCCGTACCAGAACAGAATTCCCAGGACGAGCGTAATCACGGTAATGCGCGAGATCGGCCGATGCCAGCTCGGGCGGAGAGCGTACGTGATGTGGCCGCCGTCGAGCTGTCCGCCGGGCAGCAGGTTGAGCGCGGTCGCAAACATCCCTACCCACGCCGCGATCCCCATCGGATGAAGGATCAGTTCGTCGACGCTCACGCCCTGTCCGAAGACGAAATTCGCCGCGTCGAAGATCAGCGGGAATGTGAAGCCGATCTGCGGATCAGGCGTACCCACAGGCGCCGGATGCGAGAGCGCCAGCGCGATAACCATCACCGGCAGCGCGACCACGAAGCCCGCGATCGGGCCGGCAATGCCGATGTCGAAAAGTGCCTTCCTCGACGGAATCGGCGACTTGATGCGGATGAACGCGCCCAGCGTTCCAATCGGCGTCGGCGCCGGGATGAAGAATGGCAGGGTCGCGTACACGCGGTAGCGCAGGCAGGCGATGTAGTGCCCCATCTCGTGCGCCATCAGGATGAGCATCAGCGACGCCGAGAACGGAATCCCCGCCAACAGACGGGAAGGCTGCTCCAGCACCCACAGGAATGGGAACACGTCCTCATCCGAGACGTATCCCGGCAGATGGTGCTCGAAATTGAATTGAAGCCGCGCGCCGATGGCGAGCGTGGTGAACACCGTGGCAAGAAAGGCGAGGGTGTAGAGCCAGTAGCGGCGGCGCGGACGGGAGAACGTCACCAGGCCGGGAGCGCTCTGGACTTCGTATAGCGGCGAATCAGATCGAAAGCCTGGGATGGAATCGGACATCGAAACACTGCCGAATTGAGCTACTGCCGAACTGCCGAATCGATGAAGAACACCTGAAGCTCTACCGTAATCGCCGGACCGGACGGTCGCAGTCTTTCAATTCGGCAATTCGGCAGTTCGGCAGTTAATCAATGCTTTGTAGTTCCTTGCCGGGCTTGAAGCGTACGGCTTTGCCGGGCGGGATGCTGACCTCGGCGCCGGTGCGCGGGTTGCGGCCGACTCCCGTCTTGCGCGGGCGGACGTTGAAGACACCGAAGCCGCGCAACTCGATACGATCGCCGCGGCTGAGGGCTCTCTTCATGCTCTCGAATACGGTCTCGACGGCCAGTTCAGCCTTCGTCTTGGTGATTCCGGTCTTGCCGACGACTTCGTTGATAATGTCGAGCTTGATCACGCCGTGCTCCAGAGGCGACACGGGGCGGCACAAAAGGGCCGCCAGCCGCAATGTATTGATCCGAGGTAACTTATACCGGATGGTAGAGGAGCCGTTGGCAGATGTCAAACCTCCAGCTGCGGCCTGATTTCCACAACCCGACGCGTTGTCATCTGCCGCCGACGCCCGTAAGATGACCCCACCAGCCAACGATCTCCCATGACTTCCAACAACGGCATTGGCGCCGCACCCAGGAGAAATATGTCCCTCAAGAGCGATCGCTGGATCCGCCAGCAGGCGCAACAGCACGACATGATCAACCCGTTTTCAGAGAAGCAGGTGCGCGAAGGCGTGATCTCGTACGGGCTGTCGAGTTATGGCTACGACCTGCGGGTGGCCGACGAGTTCAAGATTTTTACCAACGTCATGGGCGCGGTCGTCGATCCCAAGAAGTTCGACGAGAAGTCGTTCGTTACCATCCGGACCGAGTGCGCGATGATCCCGCCGAATTCGTTCGCCCTGGCGCGCTCCGTCGAATACTTCAAGATTCCGCGCGACGTTCTGACGATCTGCGTGGGCAAATCGACCTATGCGCGCTGCGGCATCATCGTCAACGTCACGCCGTTCGAGCCCGAGTGGGAAGGATTTGTCACGCTGGAGATCTCGAACACCACGCCGCTGCCCGCCAAGGTCTACGCGAACGAAGGACTCTGCCAAATCCTGTTCTTCCAATCCGACGAGCAGTGCGAGACCAGCTACGCCGACCGCAAAGGCAAGTACCAAGCGCAAAAAGGGATCGTGCTGCCGAAGCTGTAATCGATTCGAAAATGAGAGAGCCTCGGCCCAAGCCGAGGCTCTCTTCTGCTTCAGGGCAGATTACTGGGCTCGCCCGGCCATCGCCGGCGTCGAGTAGAACGGACCGAAATCGTCGCCCAAGGCGATTGTCGATACCGGTACGGTCGACGTGACCGTAAGGACTCCGATGAAATCCGCCGCCGGCAACACAGACTTGAATTCCGGCATAGTCGAGAGATCGATGCCCTTGTGCGCGTTCGGGCCGAGAGTCAACGTGGACGTCGCCAGCTTGGCGCCGGTCGCGTCCACCAGCTTCAGGGTAATCGTCGCCGACGACGACGAAGGATTGACGAAGGCCACGCCGACGGTGCGTCCGATGCCGCCGGGCGGAGGCGGCATGAACTCCACCGGGATGGTGAAGTCGGTGACCGGGGCAGCGCTGTTGAAACCGATGGTGTTGATCACCTTGCCCGTGCTGTCTTCCAGTTCGAAGAAGGCATTCACCTCGGCGCCCGCCGACGACGTCACCAGCGCCCAACTCGCCGGCTGGGGTGAGCCAAAGCGCGCCGCCTCGCCGGTTGAGATTCGCGCAGTGCCGCCCGGCACCACCGCTTGCGTCTGCTCCGACACCTGTTTGCCGTTATCGTCGAAGAACTTCACGTTGAAGGTATTGTTGACCACGTCGAGATTCAGCAACGTCAGCAGTGTGACGAACCCGCCTCCGCTGAGAATATGCGGCACCACGAGTTGGCCGGAGGTAGCACCCGCGATCGACGGCGTGCTGTAGAACTGGCCAAAATCGTCTTCCAGCGCGATCGCCGACACCACGTGGTCCGACGACACGTTGAGTGTGCCGATGAAATCGGTCGGCGGCAGAACTGCCTGGAACGCCGGTATCGACGACAGATCCTGATTGAACTGCTCGAACGATACCAGCGACTTGACCGTGCTTGCCAGCGTCTTGCCGCTGCTGTCGAGCAGCGTCAGCGTGACCTTTGCGGGGTCACTGGTGTCGTTTGCCACCGCCAGGCCGGTGGTGTGCGCGATGGCGCCGTTGGTCGCCGGCTGGAATTCCACCGGGACCGAAAAGTTGTTTCCTTCCTGCGGGTCGTTGAACCCGATCGTGTTGACCACTTTCCCGGCGCCGTCGCGGAGTTCGAAGAACGAATTGATGCCTATGTTCAGGTTGCTGCTCACCGTCAGCCATTGGGCCGTGAGGGGACCGGAGCGGCTCGCTTCGGGCGTCTGGAGCCGCATGGTGGCGCCCGGGGGCAGCGTGAAGCCGGTGCGGCTCAGCGTGCTGCCATCCGCGCCCCAGTAGAGCAACTGCCCCGTATTGACTGCGTTCGCCAGGTTCGTGATCGTGATGAGCGTGCTGAACCCGCCACCCATCAGCATGTGCGGCACGAAGTGCTGTTGCGCAAAGTTGGCGGTGCCGTTGCCGTAGTTCGGACCGCTGCTGCCGCCGCCCGGGTCGCAGTTGGGATCGGGATAATACGGGTCGCACGGCGGGTCCTTCATCGGCAGAATGTGGGTGTAGTCGACTCCCACGACTTCGAGGCGGGTGGCTTGCGGCCGCGCGCCGTCCGACGGGAACATCGATTGCGCGCGAGCTCCGGCCCCCACCGCGACACACAAGATGACCAGCAGCGCCCGGGATATACGACGCATGGCGAGCTCCTTAAAGCAAAATTCGGGGACGGATCAGAGTTGCTGGTTACCCGAGCCACCTGGCAGGCAGCCCGTTACAGGAAACAGGCCGTTCCGGGACGAGGCTAAAGCCTACTTCTGGATGCAGAAGTGGCCATAAACAACGGAGCCTCGGCGAGTGCCGAGGCTGCAACGCTGTGCGCTGACTTAACGCATATCCGGCCCCTCAGCCTGGATACGCGCCCTATAAAGGCGCCGCCGGATAAACCCGGCCGGCTCTGGCTGCCCCGCATTTCTTCATACCGGGGTACTCTCTGGCGGAGCAACCGACACCGCTTTGGATGTTGGCCCAAAACGCGGGTCGCACAATATCGCGGAAAGCTGTGGAAATCAATTCCCAGAATGGGAAATGCCGTTGTATCAGTCCATCAAGGCTGGGAGCCAAACCCGAGCGGGCATGGCGTAAGTCTACCGGCGCCCGTTGCCGTTCCCGCCTTCGGATTCCTTGAACATGTACTTGATGCAGTTCTTGTAGACGAGCACGTTAGGGCTGCTTCCGTTGCGGATGAGCTTGAGGCAGCAACGGTCGTACCATTCGATCACGCCGTGGATTTCTTCCCCATCGTGGAGGACGACGACCATGGGAGTCTTGGTCTGCATCTGCTTCTGGTAATAGAAGTTTTCGGCGTGGGTCTGGTCGGGCGGCGGGGTCTTCTTGCCGTTGCTGGGACGCTCGGGACGTTCGGCGCGCTCACGGCGGTCGGGGTCGTTGGATCGTGCCTGCTCGCGGGTCAGCGTCGGCCGAATGAGCTTGCGGTTGGTAAACGTCTCCGGTTCCAGCGCCCGCTCAGCTGCCGTCGATTCCATCCCGTCCTTCATGGTCCTGCCGACCTCCCTGGTGGTCCCTCAGCGGAGCGGACGACACCGACAGAATTAGGTCGAGCCGATGTGCTCCGGAAAAGGTAAGAGGGCAATAACTGCCCTGTTAGATGTGAATTGTCTTGAGGTAACCGTATCACAGGGGCTGGTCGGCGGCAAATTACCCGCGCCAACTTGCGCCGCGACGATGCCCGGATTGTGGTGCACGGGACATCAGCGTTCCAAGGCGACGGCGAACGCGTCGAGCGACAGCGAGCGCAGCAGGTTGCGCCGCATGCCGGACTCCACCTCTCCGAGCCGTTGCGCGGCGCGGCTAATCCACTCGAAGTCGACGTGCTTTGCCATCGCCTCCAGTTGCGGGCGAATGTCGACGTTTCGCACCTGCTGCGGCGCCCCCGACAACACGAACAGCACGTCCTCGAGCAGGCCGTAGACGGCCGAGATGAGCGCTTCGGTCTTTTCCTTGCCCTCGGCGCCTGCGCGATAGGTTTCCGTGGTACGAAACAGAGCGGAATGATCGTCGGAGTTGAGGGTCGCGTTCAGCACAGTCAGGGCATCCTGTCGCGCCGCCGTATACGCCGCCAGATCGAAGCTGCGCGCGCGTCCCACCGCTCCTGCGGCCAGCCGTGCGACAAGGGCGCGTGTCGGCGGCGCCAGGTCCGGACGCCGGGCCGCGAGGTCACGCTCGATCTCCGCCGCCGGCAACGGCGCAATCTGGAGCACGATGCTCCGCGACCGAATCGTGGCCAGCAGCTCACCCGGGTTCTCCGTCAACAGGATCAGGGTGGCGTACTCCGGCGGCTCTTCCAGGATCTTGAGCAGCGAGTTCGCTGCCTCCTTCATGAACGCCGAATCGGTAAAGATGTAGACCTTCTGCCGCGCGTCCGTCGGCCGGTAGTAGATGCCGCCGATGACGTGCCGCACCTGGTCGACTTTGATCATCATCTGCGGCGGGTCGGGCGGGATGATGAGCACGTCCGGATGCGTCTGCACGAAGATGCGGGTTTCGCGCTTGTCGGTCTCGCGCAGGTTCTCGCGCGCCTCGATCGCCTCGGCGCAGCGCTGCTCCAACGGGTCAGCCTCGGCGATGCGGGTGCAGTTCGAGCAGCGCCCGCAGAAATCGGGGAGACCGCCCGACGGCGCGCCGCCGAGCAGTGGCGGTGAGGGGGCATTCTCGAGGCAGTTCATCGCCTTGGCGATCATCTGGGCCAGCGTGAACTTCCCCGCCCCGCGTGGACCCGACAGGATCAAGGCATGGGGAAAGCGGTCGCGCGCCAGCATCTCGCGAATTCGCGTGACGGTCTCGGCATTGCCGTGAAATTCCGCGAAGCCCATAAGAGCCTATTTCACCACGAAGGCACGAAGACACGAAGGAAATGCGAGATGAGAAACGCAAACCAACACGGGTTGCGTCACTCGCACGTCCGCTTCGTCTTTTTGCATTTTGAATTCTCTTCGTGCCTTCGTGTCTTCGTGGTGAATCACTTCTACTTCGTCGCCAGCACGCGCTCGCGCACTGCCGAGACGATTTCCCGGTGCACGGTGGTGATCGGCCGTCGCGCGTCCACCATGTAGACACGTTTTGCCTCGCGTTTTGCGATCGCGAGATACCCCTGGTGCACGCGCTCAAAGAACGAGCGGTTCTCCTGCTCGAAGCGGTTTTCATCGGCCGCCGATCGCGCCCGCTTCGCCTGCTGGTTGCGTCGACGGGCGCGCTCTACGCTCGCGGCCGGATCGGAGTCCATCAGGATCGTCAGGTCAGGCCAGAAATCCTTGCACACAATCCGATGGATACCGAGCACCGTCTCGATTCCAAGTTGCCGCCCCGCGCCCTGGTACGCCTCCGACGAATCGGTGTAGCGATCGCATAGCACGAACTTTCCCGCCGCCAGCGCCGGATGGACAATCTCTTCCAGCAACTGCGCCCGCGACGCGAACATGAGCGCCAGCTCCGCCATCGGCGCCAGCCCCAGCGTGCGCGAATTCAGCAGCACAGCCCGCACCTGCTCGCCGATCCCCGTCCCGCCCGGTTCGCGCGTGGTGATGACGTCCAGCCCATCGGCGCGCAACACCGACGCGAGCTTCTCCAGTTGCGTGCTCTTGCCGCAGCCGTCGAGGCCTTCGAAGGTAATGAATTTTCCGCGCACTTTTGGGTCATCATAACAACAGTGGCGATTTCAAATCTCAAATTTCAAATTTCAGAGGTCTTGGCGGCCTGCCTTCCGTTCATGGCCATCAAATTTGAAATTTGAAATCTGAATTTTGAAATTCTTTGTGGTAGGTTTTTCTTTCCGGAGGCACCCATGCGCCTTGGCGACGAAGTCGACGACTACTGTTCACGCTGCAAGCGCACGCAGGACCATCTGATCGTCGCCATGGCCGGCGACGAGCCCAAGTCCGTCCGTTGCCGCACCTGCGATTACGAGCATCCCTATCGCAAGAATCGTACCGGCAAGAAAGAGATGACGGCCAAGGAAGCCTTCGACAAGGTGCTTGCCAGCGTGATGGGATCGGGCATGCCGAGCGTCCCCGAGCCGCCCAAGAAGCGGAAGAAGAAGTAACCGCGCGATGATCGGCGTTTTCGATAGCGGCTTCGGCGGCTTGACGGTGCATCGCGCCCTGGTGGAGGCGCTGCCGGAGCAGGACTTCGTCTATCTCGGCGACAATCGCAACGCTCCGTATGGCGCGCGGCCGCCTATCGACATCCTGAACCTGACCTGCGCGGGCATCGAACGGCTCTTCGCCGAAGGCTGCACGCTGGCCATTCTCGCGTGCAACACCGCTTCCGTCGTGGCCTTGCGCTGGATCCAGCAACAGTGGCTGCCGGCACGACGGACCGGCGACAGCATCGCGCGTAACGTGATTGGCGTCGTCATCCCGACCATCGAGGCCGCAACCGGAGTCGGATGGAATCAAGACGGCGTTGCCGGTCCGGAGAGAAAGCACTTCAACACGGTTGCAGTTTTCGCCACGACACGTACCGTCGACAGTCGCGTTTACCCGATTGAGATCCGCAAACGCATGCCCGACGTCGACGTGGTGCAGCAGGCGTGCCCTGAACTCGCCGGTTCGATCGAAGCCGGCGCGCCTCGGGATCATCTGCGGGCGCTCGTGGAGCGCTACGCCGGCGAACTTCTCGCTCGACTTGGCACAGCGCCCGACTGCGTGATCCTGGCTTGTACGCACTACCCACTGGTCGACGATCTATTCGCCGCCGCGCTCCCCGCCGGCGTGCGCATGATTCACCAGCCCGAAGCCACGGCTCGCGCGCTGAAGACTTACCTGGAACGCCATCCGGAATTTAACGGTGCTCAAGTGAACCGCCGGCGCTTGTTCCTCTCCACGGGCCTCTCCGCCAACGCCCTCCCGCTGATCGAAAAATTCTGGGGCGGCGAAGTTCCCTTCATTCCTGCCTGACGATTCCGTCTCTACCGGCAGCTCTTTTCAAAGCACAGGTTCTGGCTGAAGAACGGCAACACGTGATTCTGAAAGCGATCGGCCACCCTGCTGGTGTGCGTGCCGGGATAAACCTCGAACGAGTTCGCAATGCCGTTTTGATCGAGAACATCGTGCAGCTTGCCGGTATCTGTACGCAGCCGATCCTGGTCTCCGACGTCGAGCGCGATGCCGTGGTACTGCCGCAGATTTCCGATGTACTGGTCCACGAACGACAGCGGCGCGTTCGCCGCCCACTTGGCGACGATGTCCGCCCGGACCTCGCCGTCTTTCACCGGCAAATCCAGGTACAGCGGAGGATTCTTCGGATTCGGGGACCACGCCGCCGCGCTGGCAAGCGCGGCGCGCGCGCCGAACCCGAGCTTGGCCGAATCTTCGGGCCCAGTCACTGCCGCGAGAGCCTTGTCGACTTCGGGATTCGGCGTCGCCGCCCGCGGCGACAGGCAGCATGGGCTCATGATGTAGAGGCTGCCGAATACGTCGGAGTGCTTCATGCCGATGCGCGACGCGCCGTAGCCGCCCATCGAATGGCCGACGAGTCCGCGGCTTCGCCGGTTCGGAATGGTGCGGTAATGCGCGTCGATATACGACACCACGTCGCGCGCAATGAATTGTTCGAAATCTCCCGTGGTCACCGAGCTGGAGTACATCGAGCCGTTATGCACGGTTTTCGAATCCGGCAGCACGACGATCATCTCTTTGGCCCCGAGGGCGAATGCGCCCTCGATGGTTTGCGGCACGTGAATCTCCTTCGACCATTGCTCGGCGCCGATCGAATAACCGTGCAGCGCATACACGACCGGATAGCGCCGCGACTTCTCCCTGGCATAGCTCGGCGGCAGGAACACGAGGACGTCGCGGTCAACCGCGTCCTTTTCCAGATTGCCCTCCAGCGCCGCGCCGTGAATCTTGAGGCGGTCCACCGTCACCGGTTTGGCGTTGGGAACGATCGCCGGCACTTCCGTCTGCACCTGTGCCGCCAACGGCACCGCCGGCGCCGCCACGAGTGCGAGAGCTATCGTGAAAATGATCTTGATGGTTCTCATTGATGTCGTCCCTTTCGGCCGTGGTAAACCCAGCCTATCGTTTCTTCATTTTTTCGCACCAGCAACTTTATCGAGGACTGGGGTAGCCATTCCGCTGAGAGCAGGGTTCGGTTTCGGATCGAGATCGAAGACGACTACCTCGTTGGCGCCGCGCTTCAGCCATGGCCCCGGCAGATAGAGCGTCTGCTGCGGGCCGATGTTCCAGA
>Ga0310810_10010961_pt1 | contig 10581 bp, 10 predicted proteins | sample NCmetagenome_FD_207641 | JGI IMG/M metagenome (GOLD analysis project Ga0310810, IMG submission 207641) | Soil microbial communities from experimental microcosm in Duke University, North Carolina, United States - NC | ecosystem: Engineered > Artificial ecosystem > Soil microcosm > Unclassified ... | reverse complement strand
GTCACTGTTCACTGCTCTTTAGGGGTGAGCATGGAGGTGATCGGTTCGGGAGCGATCGCGTTTAAATCAATCAATTGCATTAATTTATCCCACTCCTCTTTTAGAGCGGCATCCTGGGGATTTTGGCGACGCAGTTCAGCCAGAGCGGTTACAGCCTCGTACCAAACACCTACTTCGCTATAGCGCAGAAACTTCTGTTGGGGTTTGGTTTGCTCTAACTCCCGTTGCAGTGATGGGTTCAGGGCAACCCGTTGCACCCAGCCTTCAACGGATCTGAAATCGCTACGCTCTTGTGCATCACAATAAATTGTAAAGTACCACTTATAGCGCTTGTTCACCTCCAGCGCGGGTACTGTGTTAGGAAGCTTGAATCCAACGACTCCAGGTGTAGCTCCCGACTCAGATAACTGGGTTTGGTAGATGAGGTTGTCCTGAGCATCTTTGAGGATGAACTCAACCGGGCGTGTGGACGTGAGGGCATAGGGAAAATAAAACCACAAGGTGGGATGGGCGGCAACTGTTAATCCCAAGACTGAGTCGCCGCCAGTAGTAGGAGAGGATGGAATAATCGGGACTAAAGCGGTGAGACTCTTGCTGGCGACGGGGCAAACACCGCGACTTCCCCCACCGGCTCGTTTACCGGGTGCGGGTGCGCCTCGCTCTTTGAGGAGTGGAGGGGTTTTGAATGGGTTGGCGGCGCTGCGACTGACCAGTTGTCTTGGAGTCTGGGCGAGTTTCAATCCGATGAAGGAGGGGTGAGTTGCCACGGCAGACTTGGCTGTGGAGATGGGGGATAGGGCAGATTGATCAGGTATGGGTGTTGCAAAACTGGATAAGGGAAGGCTGCCATACACACTGACAACAGTTAAACTCATCGCTAAATTTTTGGAAGTTGGGAAAGCTTTTGGTAAATCATGATTGAACAGCTAAGTGTAGAAAGTTATAGCAAAAGGCAGAAGGCAGAAGGCAGAAGGCAGAAGGCAGAAGGCAGAAGGCAGAAAGGATGCATATTGACGGGTCTTGGTTTCAGCATTTGGCGAGAATCCTAATCACCTTAGCGACTGCTATAAGTGTCGGGTTTGCCTTGCCAGGTGAGGTAAGCAAAAACACTCCCACTGGTTAAGACCAAAACCAAGACGGTTGGGACTAGAGGAACCCAAGTTCCCTGGATAAATAGCACAAAGCTAAGCCCGGACAAAATGGCGATCGCACCCACAACAACCACCCAGCGCTTCCCTCTGAGAAAGTGCCAGCCGATCAGACCGCCGACTAGTGACCACCCCCAAATCCACAGGGCTTCACCCCACCCAGGCCAAACCCGCAACAGAGGTCGTCCATCCAAAACCGCGCTGAGAATCTGACTGACTTGCTGGGCATGAACAACGACCCCTGGAATTGTTTGAGCGTAGGGTGTGGGAAAAAAGTCCTTGGCGCTAGGCGCTGTAACACCGATGAGAACCACCCGGTCTTTGACCCTATCGGGATTGATCTGACCCTTGAGAACTTGCTCAACGCTGACTTGTCCGGCAAAATCCTCAGGAGAGCGGTAGAAGCGATAATTGAGCAGCACTTGGTGACCCCAAGCATCAGCGCCTTGGTAACCACTGCTGTGAGATTCTAAAGGCTGAAAAACGACTTTGCCCAGTTTTAACAACCCATCTGGGGTAAATTGACGTGAGATGCCTTGTGCCTCCAGATAGCGCAGTGCGACCTGAGTGCTGAGGGTGTACTGGGGAGTACAAGGAGAGGCAGGAGATGGAGTCATCGCCAACAGATGACGACGGACAATACCACCTGAATCGATCGCAACATCACTTAAGCCCAGGTTGGCTTTTGGAACTTCTGGCGGTGGTTCAATCGCTGAGTCGTTACGGTCTGTACTGGCTTGACATACGCCAATGAAGCGATCGCTTTCTCTGAGATATTTGGCTAATTCGGGATACTTGGCTTCTACAGGGAAATCCCGATAGATATCTAAACCAATGACCCTAGGTTGATAAGACTCTAGTTTCGCTAACAATCTGGCGAGGGTGCGATCGGAGAGTGACCCGCGCCGGAATTCATTGCCCTGAGCTTTAATATCCTCTTCTGTGACGGTGACGACCAACAGACGCGAATCTGGGGGTTCGGCGGGTCGATGTCGCATCATCTCGTCAAACGCCCGCAACTCCAGGGGTTGTAAAAATCCCATGTGTCGAATTCCCAAAAATAGGGAGGTAATGCCCACACTGAGGAGCAAGACAGCACGAAGGCTATGGGAGAAGGATGTGACGGATGAGCGTTTCTTATTCTGAGAAGGTTCGGGGATGTCTATACGATCGGTCAAGTCGGGTATGACAGGTATCTTCACCTCTGGCATACAGGGAGAACTCACCTGCTCAATAGCCCTATCGCTCCCCTGGCACAATTCTCGCCAAGTCGGTGGTACGACGGCAGGATTTTGGAAAATCATGGGTAACCAAGTGGCACAAGGAAATCGATCTTCCAATCCTTGCAATCGTTCTCTAGCTTCTCGCACGGAGAGATAAAACGATTCACCTTGGGAAAAGGTATCTAAAAAGTACTTTAAAAATTCTTGGGAGACGCGGTCAGGCACGGGCTCCCGCATTACCACAATTTGAGGGATTTGTAAATCTGCTAAATTTTGGGCTAATCCTAAGCCATCACAAGAGTTAAAAATTGCGATTTTTAAACCTTTTTCTACTGCTTTTTTAACACCAAATCTTAACTGGTCAATCGTTAAACTATCGGTTTGATTAAGATATATCCGACCCGTTTCGCCATTTCCTTGACTGGAACTATGGCCTGCAAAAAAAAGAATGTCCCAGCCTTGTTTCCAAAGCTCTTCACTGAGTTCTTGAAGTTGTGGCTCTACTAAAAATTGGATTTCGGCGTCGGGTAACTGTTCGAGCAAGAGGCGATCGGCTTGAATATTAATGCCAGTACTATTACCGAGAATCGCTAAGATTCTTACCTTGGAGTGAGAGGAGGGGATGGGTGTGTAGCGGGGGAAGCTGAGTGGACTTAGGGCAATTTCGGCTTTGGGATAGCGATCGCAAAAATTCCACAGATGCCACGGGAGTCGTCGTAACCAAGGATTATCTGTTTGAACGATCAGCCGGATTTCTTCAGAAGGCATGAGTTGTTCGAGGAGTTTCTCTCGAATCGGGCGAAACAGCTCACAGTCAAGCCAAGCGTTGAGGCGATCGCGTAAAATTTGGGCTGCACTACAGCAACTTTCTATTGTAGAAACATTCGTGACCTGGGCGACACTGGCTTCGAGTCGGGAACGCAGTCCCAATCGACGATAATTGGTAGCCCATGTACTGTAATATTTGGGAATTTCTGGGATCGGCGGCAGCTTTCCGATTGTTTCTAAACAACGGGGACGTTCATCCTCTCCAATTTGTAAGGTGACGGGAAATCCCTGATCAAAGCTACCATCCCATAGCTTGAGGACGACTAACTTACCCATGATGGCTTCTCCAGATCGCAGTTAAGGGCATTGCCTCGGCAATCGAGATGACTCCGTGGTTCGCTCCTAGAAGTTCTATCTCCTATCATTGTTAGGCTATGCACTTCTCAGTTGTGGGAATTCGCTCAAAGAGCGTTGGATTGACCGACCCTTAACAAAAATTCATGGATTCCAGTACGATCCAGTTCCGCTTAAAGGCTTCGCTGGCTGGTTGGGGAGATGAGTGAAGGAGAGAAGATGGAAATCGGGGCTTTCATACATCAATGGCTGAAAGAGCGATTCGGGCTTCCCTGCTTGCAACTCCCAACCTGAGAACGGAGGGCAGATATTGGGGATGATGACACTCACAGTACAAAGTCTTCTATGACACTGGCATCACCGAGAGAGACTTTAACGCTAAATTGTTCCCCAGGTACACCACTAAACTGTAGCTGTATATAATTATCCGCATTTCTGGCTTGGGCTTCCAGAAAAATTAATCCAGATTCATCGAGGACGGTGAGTTGCAGCAGTGGGGGTAGATATAATTGCTCGCCGATGGGATGCACTTGGAGGAGAATATGAGTTTTGCGATCGGATTCGGGTTGGAGTTCTACGACTAAAGCGACTGGGTAACCCGCTAGCTGCATCCCTAAATCGATGAGCTTAGCGCGGCTAATGAATTCGTTAGAAAGTTCAGGTTCAGCCATAACGGAATCGGGGGCACTGCGGAAACTAAAGGCTAAATCGGACTCGGCTGGGGTTAACAGCATTTCTACGGTTTCCCAACCTCGCTCAAAGGTATTGAGCAGCCATTGGCTTAAGTTGATTTTTGCCCTCTGGGGTTGAGGTGCTACCAGACAATCGATTAAATCTTCAATGGGTTGTAGCTGCGTCATCGCTAATTCTTCTCTAGCGACCTTTTGGGTAAAGCCTAATAGGGTTGCCTCAAGGGAGAGTTCATCGATTTCAACAACAACATAGCCAACTCTATCTAACCAAACTTCGGGAGGAATATAGCAATTGGGCTGAGAATTTAGATGAGGGCGACATTCTACCCGACCCACTCCTGTTACTTCCAAGTCAGCAACATTCGCACACAGGCGTAATACAGGATTCCAGCTGTCACTAGCTTCTAGGTTTGTCGGAATGCCCATCATCTGCAAGTAGTCATTGACTACACATACGGCTAGGGTATTGAACCGGACTTGCTCAGCTTTTTGAGGGGTGGGTTGTTCGTTGGCAAACTGCTGTGCCGTGCGAAGTGCCCTCTGCGTGATGGGCAGCGACAAGGACAAATTGTCTAGCTCGTGGGTGGGGTGTGTCATGGTATTATTCCTTGAGTGGTACTGAATCGTTGGGGTTAGGTACAGCAGCTAAAACAAGTAGATATACTCTGGCTGAATGTCTCTACTATAGATATCCCTCTGATTCACCAAATTTACGCAGCCGAGGTAGACATTGTCGCTGATAAAAACTGCTCAATGTTGAAACTGATAGATTAAATTCTGTAGCCAGGTCTTTCCAGCTGGTTTCCGGGGGCAAGCGCCGCAGGATTAAGATTTGGGCGGTTATATCTGGACGGTTGGCGATGTGGATACCGCTTAATTCACCGTTTGGATCGGTTTCAACCCATTGCTTAACCTGTTCCAAAAGGGGGGGAACGTCTGGTTCAGAAGGAATGGTTTCGAGTGGGTCAAGACCTTCATTATAGTCATCTCGTTTCGGGGAAATGATTTTTTTTTCCCGCTGGCGAGCGTCCTCGCTTAAATCCTGGAGTCGTTTCTTCAGGTAGAAATTTAACCAGGTGACGATAGTACCCCGATCAGAATCGTAAGCTTTACCTGTCCTGCCTTCGCAGATGTTCTGGCAGAAATAAATCCAGGTTTGTTGCAGGGCGTCTTGATAGTAGGGAGTATTCTCTCGCCACAGTTTGGGGGCGACTAGGCGAATAATCTTTGTTAGGTGCTTCTGACGCGCAGCACTTCCTGGTGGATATTGACAGGCTTGTGTAACCAATGAGTCGCCGCGTTCCTCCAGTGTGTTCATTGAGCGATCGCTCCTTAAGTTTTTCTACTGCTAATTGTGTCTAGAGATATGCCAATTCTATGGAACGGTTCGGATTTCTTAGGTTCTGGGTAAGGCGATGCGTTTGTACATTTATGGCGTTGCTGATTCCAGTAATGTTCCTGTGAGGCTATTCTTGTGCGAACTCTCCCCTCTGGGAAGGCTAACACAAGGGCTGCCCCTACTTCATTTTTCGCATATCCTGCAAGGAACTCGACCAAAAAGCACACTTTTTGGGTACCTTTCCTCTGAAGCGCGAGAGGTTGGGGCAGGTACCCCGATGTTACTGACTTCTTGAAGAGCTATCTTCTAGGACGGGCAAGATGTCCATCCCACTCTTAGTTTTTTTTGCTTGTGGGGTAGGTGTCCCGCCTGCCCAAAAATTTGATGAAAAAGGCTTTTACAAGGGTCTAGGGTGTGTTTTTAAACCTTTCGATCCCCCCCAGCCCCCCTTAAAAAGGGGGGAGAATTCACTTTCAGTTTCAATCCCTGAAAGGGATTTTAGTTGATTTCAACCCTGGCGGGTGTGAGCTTTTCTCGTCCGAGTTCTTGTTTCAATCCCTGAAAGGGATTTTAGTTGATTTCAACTTGCCACTGATGAGCAAAATTTAATGATGGTGATGTTTCAATCCCTGAAAGGGATTTTAGTTGATTTCAACCGCAGGTATCTGAAAGCCTTACAGTATTTAGTTTTCAAGGTGCGGATGCGCCTACTTGGAGTTAATGTATCATTCCAGCCACCGGACGTGCAAGACCATCTTCCCCAAAAAAGTTTAAAACCCAGTCCTAGTAAAGCTTTCAGGAGTTGCGCCCACCTCATTTAGCGATTGTTGGGCTGCAACCCTTACAGAATAAAGGATGCAGCCCCAAAAATTGACCCGTCTGGAAAAACACCTACTGGTAGGCGCAACTAAGCGAAGAAAATCGAATCATCTCGCAGTTGTTCACCCCCGATCCGTTCAACCTTACCTTGGCAGCAAGCACAGAGGAAGTAAAAGCGGATACTGTCTTCGCCTGGTTTAATCAACTTACTCAGACGCGATCGCAACTTGGCATACTGAGTCTCCGTCAAGCTGCACTCAAACACACTGTACTGCATCCACTGCCCATAAGACTTAAGAATCTTGTGGATTTTAGTCCGGCGCTTATCTTCCGGGATATCGTAAGAGACAACAACATACATCGTTATTTCAGTACCAGGGGTGGATATTTTTCGATTTCGCCCATCAAATATTTAGCAACGAGTCGCGCCTGAATCTCAAACGCTTCCTGATAAGTACATTTGCGTCCCAATACCGGATGTTTGAACTCAGACTGTTTCTTCTGTCCGTACAATTTGAGAAATTCTCGTCGTCCTTCTTTAGATAACAACACCGCATTACTCAGGGGTTCGTTGCTAAAATCTTTAGAACTAAGAATCCGTAGATTAATAGCCGTTAATACCACTGCATCCACAACTAACGGGCGAAACTCTTCCATCAAGTCCAATGCTAATCCCGGACGCCCGTAATGCTGGTAATGGAGATACCCTAAATAAGGGTCAAAGCCAACAATATTAACCGCACTCTGGATATCGTGACGCAGAAGAGAGTAACCGAAACTCAATAGCGAATTAATCGGATCGGTAGGGGGACGGCGGTTCCTGGTTTCAAAGCTAAATCCGTCGGTACGAATCAGTTGGTTAAAGGCACCAAAATAAGCAGCACTCCCGGCACCCTCCAAACCTCGGAGTGAATTAATCTTATCCGTCTTATCGATAGGAGCGATCGCATTTTCCACACGAGTAATCGCCCCTTGCAAATCGAGTTCTGGATGTTTGCGCTGATTTCGGAATAGAGTATTGCGATAATTTTTTAGCTTCCCTCGCACAAACCCCTGCACCAGATGTACAGCTTTTTCCGATTCACCCGCCGCTTGCCATTGAGCAGAACGGACAAAGATATTTTTAGCTAATTCTGGCTCCAGCTTACCCAAATACTTACCATTTTCATTGAGAAATGTCAACGGAATTTTGCGTTCTAGAAGTTCTGCGATCGCAGCCGGAGAAATCGTCGCCCGTCCCAATACAACAATCCCTTCTAATTTAATCAGCGGTACATCTTGTAGCGTCTGATTTTTAACTCTCACATTCAGCCGTTCATCGATTTTACCGATAAAAGCATCATCTTGAATAATGTAGAGACTTCCCATGATTAACCTCCAAAATTGATTGAGTGGTTCAGATACCTAACTTCTTAGAGAAGTCGGGTATCTCACCTTTAGTCAACATTCTTGATAACGCCGGACTTTTTCTGCCAGTTGGGGCAAACATTGAGAATAGAGACTGCATCCTTTGCAGCGTTTGCTATAAATAGCAGGGGGTATGATGCCCGTTTGGAAGAGAGTCGTGATAGATTGAATAGTTGCGATCGCATCCTCTCGCAGGGCGTCTGAAATTTCCACAAGTTGGCGTTGGTGAGAATGGGCGTAATAGATAAAGCCTTGAGAAATGGTTTGTCCCGTCATTTCCTCCAAACACAACGCTTGAGCACAAACTTGCAACTCATCGTTATCCCATTCACCTTTGCGCCCCCGCTTGTATTCCACCGGATAGAGTTGTCCTGAGTCTGATTCAATTAAGTCCGATTTACCGATGAGTTTGTAATGTTCAGATTTCAGCCAAATTGCGCGAATTTGCCAGGTTTCCTCCCGATGTTCCTCTCCAGTGGTATGGACGCGATCGTGCAGCGTTGTACCTTCAATGGTGTAATGATTATCAATAAACTCTGCGGCACAAAACATCCGCCAACAGCGATGGGGGCAATAAGCGTACTGGTTGAGGGCGGCAATAGGAATATAGTCTGTGTCATTCATAATTTTCAGGAGTAGATAGCAGAATGTTGGATATGGACAATGGGGATGGTTAACCTCTCCGACAAAGAGAGGTTAGATAAGTTGAGGTTTCAAGTTCCGATAACTCCGTTTATGGGAATTAAGTAGTGAGGCTTATCCTGTCAGCGTCCCAACTTCAGGCAGCGGGGAAGCTAATACAACCGCCTTACCATCCCCATCCCCATAGGTGTTTTTCTCCCAACGCCACAATAAAGCGCAAAATCCGCGAGGGTGTTGATTTGCTTAATTTGCAAGGGTTGAATATCTCCCATCAAGCGATAACTGATTTCCCCCACACAACCGATGAATTTGCTGCGAGAGTCAGCAGCTATTTCGGTGCGGATGTTGAAAAAACTAGGGAAGATAGATTCGATCGCAAAATCTGATAACTCAATACCACTATATTTATGCCACCGATTCAGCAGACTATTGAACACACAGTCTCTAGTTGGGAGGGCGGTATCATATTGCCCTTGACGAAAAGCCGTAGGTGTGGTAACAGTGAAGGTGAGAATACGCTCAGTGTGTGACGCCTGTTCGTACAATTGGGCATAAGTGCAAGCATTTGCCCAAGGTTGAGTGGATTGGGAAGTTCCGAGAATGCTGGTAATATGCAAATCAGCAGAGCCAAGATGCCAGGGTTGTTCGGGGTTGAGGTTGAGCCAGAGTTGGGTTAAGGAACCGAATAGGGTGTCATCTAAGAGGGAAATGCGCCACCAACAGGGGGTACCGGCAGGAATGGGTTTGGTGTGCTCCCATTGCAGAGTATTCTCCTGACTTTTGACTCCTTTCCGGGCGACGCAGGCGTCGCCCCTACGATTGCCAACGACTTGCAAAGGACTGAGGGTGAAGGCTTTTTCGGTTTTTTCATTGTGCAGGCGATCGCCTAATTCGCGATCAACATAACTCACCAGGTTGAGAAAGAGGGCATGGAGATGTCGCCCCGTCAGGAATTGGGGATAAATGGGCGATGCGGGAACGAGATTGAGTACTAGGCTGTGTGGCATGGTTTAGATTACCCAAAATTCTTCATCATCAGGACATTTCAGTGCAACTCCAGCAGAGGCGATCGCTAGAATCCCAGACAAGCTTGGGAAGAATTTATATTCTTTAGGTTTGACAGAGGTGTAGGAAGAGACATAGATTGAATAACACTCCAACCCTTGTCTTCTTAAACGCACGAACGCCCAACTATTCTTGGCAGTTTCAGAAACAATCACACCTGGAATAAGGGTTTCTTTAATTGCTTGTTTCAAAGATGTTGGTAGCTCTGTTGGACGAGTGTCTCCTCCTTGCATTCGTGTAATACTGCAACTTTCAAAAGCATAAAGCTTACACAAGAGCGTGTTTTTGAATTCTTCTAAATCAGGAACTAGCAGCGAAAAAGCGAGATTGTAAGGTTCTTTAGCTCGTGATGTGACCTCAATGCGATCGCCATCACTCTCAAATTCATAGAAGCGCAGCAAATGGATTGGGTCGAGATTGGTTTCTCCCACTTCATCCAAAAGCAGGTTGTGAGGATCGTAAATAGTCAGGTTCTCAAACAAGCTGTCTCGAAACCGAAATAAAGGAGACCAAACAGTTTTCCAGAAGGTTGCAAACTCTTTTAGCTCTGCTGCTGATTTTTCTTCCTCACGAAACTCTTGCTCTAGTTCTTCAATTGTGAATTCTTTAACCTTCAACTGATCCATCAAATCGGGATGCTTACATTCGAGAAATTTTTTGATAAATTCTCGACGTGCAAAAGGCGATTGCTTGAATAGAGTTTTTACAAATGACCACTGCTCTTTCCTTTTGGGTTTCAGGGGAGCTTTTTCAATAGTCTCCGCAACAACTATTAGCATCATCCGACACTTGTAGTACTTCCAAGGGCGAGAGCCACCGAGTAAGCTTTGAAGACTCTGGTAGAGGTCATGAACTAGATGCTCATTGTCTAGATTATGTAAAGAACTCTCAAGCTCTAAAAGCGGACGAGCAATTTCCAGAAATGCTTCCGATCGCCAGTAAATATCCAAAAACGGACGCTTCATGCAGTCTAAGCTTTCTAACATTTCCTTGAGAGCTTCTCGTCCACCGGAGCAGTCTAGATTTTCTATTCCTTGTTCCCATGCTTGTTCAGGTAAATAGGCGATCGCTTCTGAGGGAATATCGGTTTGTTTTTTACCCAACACCCGCCCAACTCGCCCAAG
>Ga0310810_10010960_pt1 | contig 10582 bp, 6 predicted proteins | sample NCmetagenome_FD_207641 | JGI IMG/M metagenome (GOLD analysis project Ga0310810, IMG submission 207641) | Soil microbial communities from experimental microcosm in Duke University, North Carolina, United States - NC | ecosystem: Engineered > Artificial ecosystem > Soil microcosm > Unclassified ... | reverse complement strand
GGGGCGGCCGGCCGGCGGAGTTGACTGCGTCCAATGCCGCGCGCGCAACACTGCTCGGCAAAGATGATCTCGCGCCGAGTGTGTGGATGGATCGGATGGCGCTCGTGAGGCCGGGCGTCGATCGACTCGCCCGCGTGTCCAGCGCGGCCGAAATGTTGGGCAGTGATGTGAGCGCCCGCGACCTGGTCGTCACACAGTTGCCACACACGGCGGGAGAACGGTGGGTGGCGCTGCCGTTCGCCGGCGCGGTTCCAACCGCGGAGCTGGCGATCGTTGCGTGCTGGAGCGGGGCGGTGAGCTTCACCGCGCCGCTCGCCGGCCTGTTCTGCGACGGCTGGCACGAGACGGTGCCTAACGCGGAGGAGATGACGGGCGTGGCGTTCCACTTCGACGCGCCGGGTGCGAGGCCGCCGCAGGCCATTGTCCTCGCCGTGCCGCCGTCAGCCGACACGCCGGCGTGGAGCGTGGACGCGATTCTCGACACCGTCGTCGAAGCTCATGACCTCGCACGAATTCGTGCGGTGGGACCGCGTCAGCTGGAGTGGTTGGGTACCCTGTTACCCGCGATCTACCTGCCTGACTCGTTCTCGCCCGATGTTCCCACCGTGAAGGTCGCCGGGCTCGCGGCGAAATACGCCGCCGCCAATGCGGCCACGGCCACGATTCTCGGGAAGGCCTGAAGCGATGCGGAACATTCTCGTCCCAAACGCCACCCTCCTGAATCCGGGGATCCAGGTCGCGCCGGCGCTCAACACCTGGAACCGGCTCGAGCCGCTGCCGCAGTCGACCGATCTCGTACCCGCGCTGCAGGCATCCATCGCCGACCCGCTGTGGCTGATCGCACGCCAATGGCAATTTCTCGAGCTCGCCGGGGAGGATGCGGGGACACCCATCGAGGTGCGCGTCGACGCCGAGGCGGCGCCAGTGACTCGCTATCTGCCGGGTGCGTTAGGCGCGGACGCCGCCACGCGGGCGAGTGCGTACGCATCGGCTGCGCTTCCGCTCGAGGTCGCCGTGGAGCGCGAGCCTGCCAGACTCCTGCACGCCAGACTCGCCGCGGATGCGGGGATGTATTTCCTGCGGCTCCTGAACGTCCCCGGGCTCGCGAGGTTCCGTGACGACTTCATCGCCGAGTATCCGCTCGATCTGCCTGCGGCTCCGGCATCAGCCGGAGCCGACACCGCTGGCGCGGCATGGGCGGCGGTTTGGCGAGGCCGTGCCCTCGACGGCCGGAAGCTCGCCGCCGCGATCGCCCCGCTTCGCGACTCGGCCGGCACGCTGACCGGCGTTCCGGCAGCTCCGAACGTTCCGCCGGGACAGCAGAAGAAGCTGATCGACGTACTCCAGAAGTGGGCCGCATGGTTCGACGATGCGCTCGTCGAGACCGATGCCGCCGATGCCTGGAACCCGAGTCGACAGGAGTATGCGTTCGCCGCGTCGGCACGCGTGACGAGTGGCGAGATCACGCTCGCCGCCGACGAGTACGCGGACGGTGACCTGGACTGGTACGCCGTCGATGCGGCCGCGCAGTCGTTAGGTGCATCGGCACCGGCACCAGCTGCCCTCCACCTGCGGCCGACACTCCCCGCACCCGTGGAATACCCCGGCAAGCCGGCCGATCGCTTCTGGGAGCTCGAGGATGCCGCGGTTCACTTCGGCGCGCTGACCGCGGGTCCGACCGATCTGAGTCGACTGCTGCTCGTGGAGTTCGCGTTGATTTACGGCAACGACTGGTTCATCGTGCCGGTTCGTCTGCCGGTCGGGTCACTCGTCCGGCTCACGAGCTTCACGGTGCGCGACACGTTCGGTGTCGTCACGACGATCACGAAGTCGCGCAACGCCGACGGGACGCCGTGGTCGCTGTTCGAGATCGGCGGCTCGAGCGATCCGGCGCAGAAGGTCAGTGCGCGTGACTTCCTGTTCCTGCCACCAACGCTCATCCAGACGATGGTCGGCGACCCCGTCGAGGAAGTAGCACTGTTCCGCGACGAGATGGCCAACATGGCCTGGGGCGTCGAGCGAAGAGTGCAGGGCGTATCCGGCGAGTCGTACGATCGTTATGCGGAGGCCACGCGTCGCGCTGCGCAGCAACAGGTGGCGGGCCCGCCGGTGGAGGCGCAGCTGATCTATCGTCTCGCGACGGCGGTGCCGGAGCACTGGATCCCGCTCGTGCCGGTGCCCGCGGAGGGAAGCTCTCCGGGGACGAATCCGGTGATTCAGCTCCAGCGACGCGCGTTGTTGCGCACGGAGATGAATGGCCAGCGGCGGTCGATCCAGCCAAAGGGCCTGTTGTTGCGAACCGATCCGCGTCAGGCGCCCGACACGGAGCCTCCCTTGCGCATCGAGGAAGAGGAGGTGCCGCGTGAGGGGGCGGTGGTGACACGGGCGTTCCAGTTCGCGAGGTGGCTCGACGGGCGGTCGCTGCTCTGGCTGGGGCGCCGGAAACGCGCGGGTCGCGGCGAGGGTGCGAGTGGGTTGCGGTTCGACGTCATCGCGAAAGGCTAGACAGCCCAGGCGACGACTACTACGACGGGAACGTCTCGATGACGCGTCGCTCGAGCGTCGTTGTCTCTTGCAGGGCACCGCCGAGCGCCGTTATCCCGCGGTCCAGCTTCTCCCGCTCCGCCGCGAGGAACCGCTCGTACGGCTGAATCACGTCCAGCATCTCCCGCTCGTACCGCCGGAGCTGCTCGTCGAACTTGGCGGCCAGCAGGGTCGAGAGGTCGGCGCTGAGCTTCGCGATCTTCGCCTCGAGCTCGCGGATGAGGCGTTTGCGTCGCGCGGGGATGAGCAACCACCCGGCAACGGCGAACAGCGTCGCCGTCAGCAGACCCGTGACGTCGAGGGCCGCGGTTGTGAACACGGCCACGACCACCGCCCCGAGCCCGACCGCGAGGACGTTGATCCCGAACGCATGCGTCACCGCCTCGCGCATCGACTCCACGATGCCACGCGCCTCGGCTTCGGCATTGAACTCGTTCAGTCGTCGCTCCACGGGTTGGCGGAGACGATCGAACAAGTCCTCGCGGTTGTACTGAAACTCGGTACTGGCGTGCGCGGATAACGCGCCCGACGCGCGCAGCCGCGCGGTATGGGCGTCGAGCTCCTGGAACACCGCCGTCCAGAGCTTGAGGTTCCGCTTGACGGTCCAATCGACCATCCGGTGGACCACGTCCTCGATCTGCCGCGGTGCATCACCGACGACCTCGGCTCGGAAGCGATTCTCCACCGCGTCCTTGTTCCGGAGGAAGTTGATGTTGCCAATGCGCACGGTCCGCTCGAGCCAACTCCGCCCGCGCCGCTCCACGTCGGCGAGCACGTTGCGCAGCTCGAGGAGGTAGCGTTCCGAGTCCGTCCGCATCTCCGCTCCATAGCTCTCGAGCTGCCGGCGCACAGAGGCCAACACCTGGCCGTCGCCTTCGACGACCTCGAGCCGCTTCTCGAGCGCACCGACGTTCAGCTCGAGAACGCGTCGCAGGACGCCGAGGGGCGAGAGAAGCTTGAGCCGGACACGCTCACGCTCGCGGAGCGTCTCGAGCAGGTAGCGCTCGAGGGCGGGGAAGGCGTTGCGCGGGTCGGCCACGACGGGCGACGGCAGTGACTCGGCGCCGTTAGGCGGCGAGGACGCGCTGGCCGTGACGGCACGCGCCGCCATCTTTGCGCGTAACGCCTGCAGCGCGCTGATGAAGTAGATCGTCGGAGGTTCGCCACTCAGACGAGCCGTGATTTCCCGATCGAGATAGCCACGCACGCGGTCGATCTGCTCGTCGGAGTTCCGTCGATCCACACCGTTCACGATGAAAATGACCTTCTTGCCCCACTCGCGAATGTGTGTGAGGAACCCGAGCTCGGTCGCGGTGAGGGGCTGGAGCAGGCTGGTGACGAAGAGGACGAGATCGGCGCGCGGCACGAAGCTCCGCGTGAGATCCTCCTCCATACGCTCCAGGGAGTTCGTGCCCGGGGTGTCCACGATCTCGAGGTCGCGCAGCACGTCGAGCGGGTAGTGGAAGAGCAGGCGGTGGTCGCCAATCGCTTCGGGCGGCTTGACGTCGCCGAAGCGGAGGATGGCGATCTCGCGCGTGGTGGGCAGATCGCCCATGGCGAACACTTCATCGCCAAGCAGGGCGTTGATGAACGTGCTCTTGCCGCTGTTGTACTCGCCGACGATCACCAGCAGGAACAGCTCGTCCATCTCGTCGACGAGCTTTGCGAGACGATCGACGTCGGAGCGCGCGCCTTCGACCTGGAGGAGCGCGTCACGTGCCCGGAGCACGAGATGGCGCTCGAGTGCGACCAGCTCGGCCTGTTGGCGAGAGAGGACCTGTTCCACGACTGGCCTGGAGAGGGAGGAATGCCGATGACAGCAAGATGCCTCCCACCTGGCGCTCGCGGAATTAGACCTCTCGCCCGTCCGGGACGCTTTTCGAAGCGGCAACGAGTCGGGTGATGCGGCGAACGGCCTAACGTTCACCACGGCGCACACCCGCGGTTTCTTCGCGGCCCGACATCTACGTCAAGTTGCGTATCGCCGGGGAAGGGAATCCATCCTATCCTCGCCATGGCACCTGCTGGCGACACTTCCCGACACTGAGAACGAACAATGTCCACGCCCCGGATCACGGTCTGCCGACTCGTCTGCCTGCTTCTGCTTCCGGGCTGCCACACGTGGCGGCCGGTAACCCTGGCCCCGAACACCGGCTCCCAACACGGTGAGATGCGCTTGGAGAAGAGAGAGCACAACGCGAATTCAGTCGTCACCGCGGGCGACGGCTCGCCGCGGGAGTCCTACTCGCGAGTCCACTTCCATGGCGCGTGGGTCGATGGCGACACCCTGTTCGGCTGGCAGTCTCGGTCGACGCGCCAGGCGGTCGCGGTCGCCGACATCCGGCGGGCGGAGGAGCGCCACATCAGTGCCGGGCGCACGACGCTTCTGGTGCTCGCCGTCCCCGTAGTCATCTTTGCCGGTTTAATCGGGCTACTCGCTACCGGTGGTCCCATGATGTAACGGATGACCGACGCCGGCGACGCTATACCACCGCGATCCTGATCCCGAACACGGCTCTAGTTGACATTCTACCAGAACGGCACAATACTCTGGTAGAATGTCAACTAGAGACGACACCCCGACCCGCGATTCCCTCCTCCAGGGAACGCTCGACCTCCTGGTCCTCCGCATCCTCGCGCTCGGACCCCACCACGGCCACGGCATCGCCGTCGCCATCCAGGCCCGGTCCGGCGACACGCTCCTCGTCGACCACGGCTCGCTCTATCCCGCCATCCAGCGCCTCGAGCAGCGCGGCTGGATCAGCGGCTCGTGGGGCACCTCCGAGAACAATCGCCGCGCGCGCTTCTACAGCCTAACGACCACCGGCCGGAAACAGCTCGCCGTCGAGGCGGGGCGCTGGAACCGCCTGGTCGAATCCATCGCCCGCGTCATGGACCCGGGCCCCACGCCGGAGAAAGTCTGATGCTTGGCCGACGCAGCCAGAGCGACTTCGAGGACGAGATCCGCTCGCATCTCGAGCTGGAAACCGAGCGCCTCCGCGCGCAGGGACTCTCCGCTGCCGACGCCGAACGCACCGCGCGCCTCCGCTTCGGCAACGTCGGCGTCGTGGAGGACCGCTTCTACCACGCCCAGCGCTTTGCGTCCTGGCAGGACTCGGGGCGCGACCTCCGCCACGCCTGGCGCGCGCTCCGGCGCACGCCGGGATTCCTCATCACGTGCGTCGTCACCCTCGGGCTCGCGATCGGCGCCGTGACCGGCATGTTCGCGGTCGTCAATTCCGTCATCCTGAAATCGCTGCCGTTCCCGAACTCGGAACGGCTCGTGGCCATCGAGGGCACGGCACCCGGGTCGGACATGCCCGAACGCTTCCCGGTGGGCCAGGACTTCTACCTGCACTACAAAGAGCGGTCGAAGTTGATCGACGGCATCTTCGGGTTCGGCGCCGGCACGTCCACGTTCCGCACCGAGAACCGCGTCGAGCGCATCGGGATGGCGTGGCCGACGACCGACATGTACAACACGTTAGGCGTCCGGCCCCAGCTCGGCCGGCTCCCGGTCCCGGAGGACGGGGATCGCGTTGCCGTCATCAGCGACCAGCTCTGGAGCAGCTGGTTCGGGCGGGACCCGTCGGTGATCGGGAAGTCGTACTTCGTCTCCGACACCATCCGACAGATCATCGGCGTGATGCCGCCGGAGTTCCAGGTCCCGAGCGACCAGACGATGCTCTGGGTCGCGACCGTGGTACGACTCGAGGATGTGCGACCCGGCCAGGGCGGGATGACGATGGTCGCGCGGATGAAGCCGGGCGTGACGCGGGAGCAGCTCGCCGCCGAGTTGACGCGCCTCTCGAAGGAATTGCCCGCGCGCTTCGGTGGCCCGCCGGCGTACGCGCGCCTCATCGAAAAGCACCGCGCCGTCGTCGCCCCCGTGCTCGATCGCATCGTCGGTCCGACGGCCCGCCGGTCGCTCTGGGTCCTGCTCGGCGCCGTGGCGGTGGTGCTGCTCATTGCGTGCGCGAACGTCGCCAACCTCTTCATGGTGCGCGCCGAGGGCCGCACGCGCGACCTCGCGATCCGGCGCGCGATCGGCGCCAGCCGCGCGCAGCTCGTGCGTCTGCAGATGGCCGAAGCGATGGTGGTCGCCATGGCGGCTGGCGTTCTCGCCATTCTCCTGAGCCGGGTCACGCTCCCGCTGTTCATCACCGCGGCGCCGCGGCTCCCGCGACTCGCCGGCGTTAGGCTCGACCTGCCGACATTGGCCGCCGCGTTCGGGCTCGTGCTGCTCGCGGCGCTCGCCTGTGGCGCGGTGCCCGCGCTGCGCGCGTCCGCGCCGGACTTCGCGCGGTTGCGCGAGGGCGGCCGCGGGAACACGGGGCGGAGGCGACGCGGACGCGACCTGCTCGTCGTCGGCCAGACCGCGCTCGCGCTCGTGCTGCTCATTGCCTCCGCGCTCCTGGTGCAGAGCTTCAACAAGCTGCGCAATGTGGATCCCGGCTATCGCACCGATGGACTCTACACCTTCCAGTTCGCCCCCGAGCGCGCGTACCGCGACGGGCCGAGCTGGGGTCGGATGCACCTCGCGTTCATGGACCGGCTGCGCGCGCTCCCCGGTGTGACGGGCGTGGGCATCGTGAACAACATCCCGCTCGACGAGGGCACGACCACGATCCGCTTCCGCGCTGACGACACGCCGCCCGGCGACGACGGCGCGCTGCTCAGCATGAACTTCACCGGCGGTGATTACTTCAGCGTGATGGGGATCAAGCTGCTGCAGGGCCGCACGTTCACCACGGGCGAGGCGGTGACGCCGAACAACAGCGTGATCATCAGCCGGTCGACCGCCGACAAGGTGTGGCCTGGCAAGAACCCACTCGGTCACACGCTCCGACCGCGATTCGGCGGCCAGGACACGCTCGCGTTCACGGTGGTGGGCGTCGTCGCGGACGTGAAGCAGGACGACTGGCGGCAGCCCGGCGAGGCGATCGTCTATTTCCCGCTCACCGGTCCCACGCCGACCGCGTGGGCAATGGGATCGCCGGCGTACGTCGTGAAATCGTCGCGCGCCGACCGACTGCAGCCGGAGGTGCGCGAGCTGGTGCGTCAGATCGCCCCGGAAGCGCCGGTCTATCGCGAGTACACGATGGACTTCCTGGCGAAGCGGTCGATGCAGCAGCTGTCGTTCACGATGCTGACGTTGGGGGTCGTGGCCGGCCTCGCGCTGCTGCTTGGCGCCATTGGCCTCTACGGGGTGCTGTCGTACGTGGTGGCCGAGCGCACGCGGGAGATCGGCGTCCGGATGGCGTTAGGCGCCACGGCCAGCGCGGTGCGGCGCATGGTGGTGTCCCAGGGGGCGCGCGTCGTGCTGGTCGGTGTGCTCATCGGGGTTGCCGTGGCGCTCGCATCCACCCGGGTACTGGGAAGCTTGCTCTTCGGCGTCAAGCCAGTGGATCCGATCGTGTTCGCGGCGATGTCGGTGATGATGATCGCGATCGGCGGGCTCGCGAGCTACATCCCCGCGCGGCGCGCGAGCAGCGTGAATCCGATCGAGTCGCTGCGGAGCGACTAGCGACGATCCGTGGCCGGCCGCGCGGCCACTCGTCCATCCGGCATGATCGTCACGCTCCTGTTGCTGCTCGCGTGTGCCGTCGCCTTTCGATACGGTGCCTGGCCGGCCGCTCGCACGTACGTGGGACAGGCACTCCGGTGGGCGTTGGTCGTCGGAGGCGTCGGATTCGCGCTCGGCTTCTTCGGGCCTATGATTTTCGCGCCCGACGCCAATCAGGGTCCGCTTCTCGGCATCTTCATTACCGGACCACTGGGTTTCCTGGTGGGCCTAGTAGTGGGGCTCGTCCGCGCTTGGCTGACTCGCGAAGGCTGACGCTCCGCCATCCGCCAAATCCCGACGCATCCGAAGACCCCATCGTCGTAGATGCCAGCCCGAGACGGCCGGCCCCACAGACGAAGGGGTGTTCGGACGCCCGGACGTGCCGCCGGAGCCGTCTCCGCGCACGGGACAAATCCGCGAACATCGGCGCCATCGGTGTTCGAAATCCGCGTCTGGTCTTGGCCGTTGCCTGTCCGTGGTTCCAAGTGCCGCGACCAGCCTAACGATTGCCTCGAGCATGGTCGAGCTCCTGGACTGCGTGAACACGGCGCGCCCCGATGCCGGGCTCCCAGCAGATGCCATGCCGAGGTCGCGGACGACTCGCAGCCACCGCCAACAACAACGCGCTCGCGGCCACACAATTTTCTGGTCACCCATCACAACGTGACGGGAGTCGCTTGCGTACGTCCTTGCTCCGGAAGCGCGGCGCGCCCCGGCCCGCGCAATTGCCCCACGACGTCCGGAGACTCCATCAATGATTTCGCTTCCCGGTTTCAAGAAGCCCCAAGCGCCGAATGGCAATGAGGCGCAGCAGAACAGTTCCGCAAAATCGGGCTCGTCCGGGAAGGATCTGGCGCCGCGTTCAAGCCTCGAAGCGTTGGTCGAGCGTGCCGAGCGCGCCGCCGAAGCGCTCAAGTCATTCGACGCGACGGCGGAACGAGCCGAACGATTCGCCGCGCTGGAACGACGGATCGTAGAGCTCGAGGGCCAGCTCGCCGAAACGGAGGACGCCGCGAAGGAGTTGGCCGCGGTCCGCTCGGGCTTCGCCGAACAGTCCGCAGCCCAGGAGCGCGCCGGCGCGGAGATCACGGCCGCGAGCGCCGAGGCGGCGAGACTCACTGCGTCCATGGGCGATCTGGCCGGCAAGATCGACCGCGTCCTCCAGCTCACCGAGCACATGGAGCGCATCGACGAGGTGAACGCGAAGCTCACCGCGATGCATAACGACGCTGCCGCGGCGAGGTCGCAGGTTCGCGACATGACCGAGAACGTCGCACGGCTCCGCACGGTGCACGAGGACGTAACGCGGGCGCACAAGCACGCGACGATTCGACTCGACGGCATCGATCAGCGCCATCAGACCACGGCCAGCAAGATGGACGTGCTCGAGCGACGCGCGAAGTCGGCCGATGAGGCGCTCGATTCGCTGCTGCGCCTCTCGAGCGGGATTCCGGACGTACAGCACCAACTCGGTGTGCTCAAGGCCACATCCGACCAGGTATTTCAGAAAACGGCCGCGCTCGAGACGCACCGCGAGATGCTCGAGCGCGTGCTGAGTCAGTCCGAGCAGGTCGACTCGCTCAACGCGGAGCTGACCGCCGCGTTCCGAGGACAGGAAGAACAGACGCGCGCGCTCACTTTGATCGAGAGCAAAGTGGCGGAGGTGCAGGCGCTGCATAACACCGTACTTGCCCGCAGTGCCGAGATCTCGGCCCAACAACAGAAGCTCGATGAAGCGGAACGCGATGCCGCGCGCGAGCTCGCGACCTTGCGTGAGGAGATGCGCGCGAGCACCGAGCGCTTCGAGTTCGAGAATCGAAGCCTCGAGGCCACCAGCGAGCGCATCGCGGAGCTTCGCGGCATCCTCGGCGAGTGCGAGACCCGTGTCGCGGGGCTCGACCGCACCGCCCAGATCGTGTCGGAAACCGAAACGCGCTCGCAGGCACTGGCGTCGCAGGTGACACACCTCACCGGAGACATCAACCGCATCTCCGCTCAGGCCGAGCGACTGCGCGCGGTGCGAGACGACGTCGGAACGCTCGACGAGAAGCTGCGCGGACTGCTCGAACGCTCGGAGCGCGTCGAGGCGATGCGGCCGACGATCGACGAGGTTGCACGCGAGCTGGCGACGCTGAGCGGCGCCCGTGAGATGGTCACCGACGGCCTGGAGCAGGTGAAGATCGCCATCGCGGAAATGGCGCGGCTCCGCGAGAGTCACGCGTCGACGACCGCATGGCTCAGCGATGCCGACGATCGCGTGAAGTCGATGTGGGGCCGGGTGGACGAGCTCGAGCGCGCGCGTCCATCCATCGATGCGCTGCGTCGCGATGTCGAACGCCTGAACGCGTCGATCGCCGCGATCGACCAGCGCGCGTCCTCGCTGGATGATCTGCAGACCCGCTTCGCCGCGATGGAGACCACGGTCGCTCAACTCGACGAGCGCGGTGCCGGCCTCCGCTCGCGAATGGACGC
>Ga0310810_10010959_pt1 | contig 10582 bp, 7 predicted proteins | sample NCmetagenome_FD_207641 | JGI IMG/M metagenome (GOLD analysis project Ga0310810, IMG submission 207641) | Soil microbial communities from experimental microcosm in Duke University, North Carolina, United States - NC | ecosystem: Engineered > Artificial ecosystem > Soil microcosm > Unclassified ... | reverse complement strand
TGGCGTTCCTGCTTTTCTGAGCCTCTCGGCCGTTCCGGCCCACCCCTCACCAAAGCCTTCGCGTGAGGGTCGCATGGCCGTCGAAACATCGCCTGTTGCAGCGCCAGAGCTGCCTGCTTCGACACCAACTCGTGAGGCAACCTTCGATGAGCGATGGGCCGCATGGCAAGCGAAGGGTGCTGCACACGACCGTGCCGTCCATCGCAAGATGGCGATTGTCGCGCCAACCGTGCTCATCGTCGCTGCTGTCCTTGCCTACGCGCTATTCGCACGCTGAACATTGTTCAGGTCTCCACCTCGTGAGGCTGAGCCAACAGAGGTTAGAGTCGAAGGTCACCGAAGAACGTGATACGTTTGCGGTACTTTCCTGAGACAGCCCACATCCCGTGGACTCCCTCACTAAAGCAGAGGGGACTCACGATGGGCACCACTCCCACGCTAGAACGTGACAGCGCTGCGCCCCGGTTGGTAGACGAAAGGAACGCGCCGCGCATGGTGTCGCTTGCTCGTTGCGAGAATTGCGGATCGCCGAACGTGCTCTCGACGCTCGTGACCAGCATGACCATTTACTGGCGGTGCCAAAGGTGCGGTGAGCTCTCGATGACCGAAAGGGATCTTCTCTGACCTGAGCTCCCGGCAACGGACGGCGCGAAGCAATAGCGCGGACGACCTGGCCGTCAATCCCTCCTGAAGTGGGTGACTTGCCGGAACCATTCGGCACCAACCGGCTCCCACCCGTCGGACTGGTCGCGTTCGCTCGCCGATTGCACCTCCAACAGAGCCGCCTTCCGGTCACGATGACCGGTCGAACGAATGAAGGCCGCGTCTTCACCTGTCCTGCGGAGAACACTCCACGTCAAGCCGGTGAACCGCATGACGTAGTCACCGTCCTTCGGCCGCTGGATGTAAATGGGGCGCTGCATCACTCGGTGTCTTGTTCCCTTGAACGCATAGTCACAGCACTTCACACGCGAGCCACGGACCATCGACGCGCGCAACGGCGCGCCGGCCGTCGATGCTCGGAACCATCCGCAGCTGAATCGCGGAGACGTCTTCAAGCTGCACGACGTGCTCTTCGATCGCTTCGGTGGCCCCAAGTGGGCTGAAGTTGAAGCGCTCCGTACGACTTCCCGGTGCTGTTCTCCCCGGTCCAGCGAAGCCTATATCGCCACGGTCGAGCCACTGAGTACCGTTGTAATCAAACATCATACGAGCGTCGTCATCGCAGCACGTCTTGAATGCGTTGCGATGTGGTCTGGACAGGCGGCCTCCAAAACCACATCAATACGAGTGGAGCGACGACGGCCAAGATGGCGAGAAGAATCAACGCCGAAGAGGTGAAGTGTCCGAAAAACGCTACTGCGGCGAGGGCGATCACCCACCCGATAGAAACGGTGACTTTCATGTATTTGGGTTGCATCGCCGAAGGATACCGGCTTGCTGCCGCTGTCGATGTACCCAAGTGAACATATGCCCCGCGGCCGACCTGTCGCTGAGATCGCTCGTTTTGTCTGGAAGCGAATGGTCGTGTCATTGAATCCGCTCCAAACAGCGGCTTGCACACCGCGTCGGTCGCGCGCTACCTAGACGATGGGCATCGGACGCCGACTAGCGACCCACGCCTCGTAGGCCGCTACTGTTGCCAGCCTTTGAGCGGTCCAGCTCTGACCGCAGATGGCACATCGCCAGTGTTCGCCGGCAGCGACCGCCTGTTCCGACAGCGTAGCGGACGTGTGACACAGTGGGCATTGTGCGAGAGGGAGACCCGGCGAGTCGGCGGTCATGGCTTGAACGCGTCTTTGTTGGTTGTCCGGGTCCTCTCTGCGGCAGCCCGTGCCGCGTCGGCTCGTTCTTTGGCCCGTGCAGCTTCACGCGCCGGTGCTTCGCGTGCGTCGATCGTTACTGCGGTCGCTTGTGCTTTCCTGGCGAGCGCCTCGAGAGGGACCGATATGATGACCAGGCTGAAGCCACCGCCGTACGTCGATTGGTTGAGGGTGAGCATCACGTCGCCTTGACGCCACGTCGCAAACACGATGGGCGTGTCGAGGCTGTCGAACGCCGGTCGGGGAGCGATCGGCGCTGGTCGCGTGGAGCGAGGTCCATACATCTCGGACAGCGACGTGACCATGTCTTCTTTGGTCAATCCCTCCGTACGGCTCCTGTCATAGTCAATGGCCATCCTGAATAATTGGTTGTCGATGAAGCTGAAGACGATGGCTGCAACGGAATCGGGGTCGGCGGAATTGCGGCCGCTCGCATAGCGTGGCCGCCACAACAGTTCCTGCAAGAGGGCGGGCCGTTCGTGGAGGGTCTTCATGTCCCGTCCAGCGGCACCGGTGCGCGCAATCACGTCGGCAGTCGAAGCCCCAATCGTCAACGTACGATAGGTGCCGAGGTCGGCAGCTGCAACCGACCACGGCGTCAGCGCGACCATGGCGACGAGGCTCACACGGGAAAAACAGCGGGATAGCACGTGTACCAACTTTCGTTTACTGATGCGTATGTCATCGACAGGAGGAGGCACGTGCCCACTGTATAGGGTCTTGCCTGGCTTTGATGTTCAGTTCTGCACATCACTCACTCGTGCAGGACGACACTGAGCAGACCGCCGTTAATCTTCAACTCGCCGTTGTACTCGATGAATCCGAGCTTTCGGAATTTGTTCATGAAAAAGTTCACGCGTGAGCGTGTCGTGCCCACCATCTCGGCGAGCGTTTCCTGCGAGAGCTTCGGCAATACGCGTGGGCGAACGGTGTCGTCCCCGTACCGAGCGAGCAACAGGAGCGTGCGCGCGAGTCGCTTTTCGCTCGAGTTGAACAGCTGATCGACCAAATCCTCCTCGATGCGGATGTTTCGGGCGAGCATGTGGGCAATGAAGCGGTCGGACAGGGCCGATTGGTCGTGCAGCGTGCGCATCATTTCGTCCTTGCCAATGCGCAACACCGTTGTCGGCGCCATGACGGTCGCCGTTCCCATGCGCCGTGGCTGCCCGGCCAAGCATCCTTCGCCGAAGAAATCGCCCGGCGCAAGGATAGCCACCACCGCCTCTTTGCCGGCCGTCGACACGACGGACAGCTTCACTTGTCCGGATTGAATGTAGAAGACGCTCGTCGCCTGAGATCCCTGGGCGAACACACGGGCGCCTCGCGCGAAACGGACGACGCGCCGCGACAGGCCGGCCGAATCGAGATATTCCTGCACATCAAAGGCCGGCGGCATTTTCGCTGCCGGTCGTTTCCCGGTCATGAGCGAATCATCGCATTTTCACCGGACGCCCGGGTCGGCGCCGTCGGCTGTTTTCGATAGCACCGGCGACGCCGCATGTGGGGCAGGCGTACCCATCTCCACGACTACGTTGTGGCTCGCTCCGTCCTGAAGCAGCGGAATGGCGTTGTGATCGACCGACTTGCCATCGAGTCGGGCCGACCGGATGCCCATGCAATGATGATGCGGATTAAGAACTACAACATGGTAGCGGGTATGCCCGACGCGCCATTGAATGGAGAACTTCGGCCACGTCGCTGGAATAGTGGGGTCGATGCTGAAGGTGCTGCCATGACGGCGTAATCCAAGAAGGCCGTCGATCGCCGCCTGGTACATCCACCCGGCTGATCCGGTGTACCAGGTCCACCCGGCGCGCCCGAGATGCATCGGATGGGCATAAACGTCTGCGGCCACCGCGTACGGTTCCCCACGGTACTGCTCGAGTCCTGCCGGGGTGCGCGTGTGATTGATCGGATTGATCATGTGAAAGAGCTCCATGGCTTCGTCGCCCAGCCCAAGTTGAGCGAGCGCGATGACTGTCCATAGTGCGGCGTGTGTGTACTGGCCGCCGTTCTCGCGAACGCCTGGAGGGTAGCCCTTGATGTAGCCGGGATCGTGCGCCATGCGATCGAAGGGGGGCGTCAGCAGGAGCACAACCTGCGCGTCGCGGCGAACGAGGTGAGCGCGCACGGCTTCCATAGCGCGTGAGGTCCGGCGCGGGTCGGCCTCCTGCGAAAAGACGGCCCACGACTGCGTCAGCGAATCGATACGGCACTCTTCGTTCTGCGCCGATCCCAGAGGAGTCCCGTCGTCGAAGTACGCGCGTCGATACCAGTTGCCGTCCCATGCGAGCTCCACCATGCCAGTAAGCCTCTGCGCCTCGCTTCGGTATCGTCGCGCCTGTTCAATGTCACCTCGGCCCTCCGAGAATGTGGCCCATTGCTTCAGCACGACAATCAGGAACCATCCGAGCCACACGCTCTCGCCACGACCGTCGTGGCCCACGCGATTCATTCCATCGTTCCAATCGCCCGAGCCGATCAGCGGGAGACCGTGCGCACCATATTTCAGCGAGCGATTGATCGCTCGAATGCCGTGTTCGAAGATCGACGTCGTCTGCGAGGACACCGATGGCAAACCGTACGCCTCGGATTCGTCTGGTTGGAGGTGTGGCCCCTCAAGAAACGGCACGACCTCATCGAGCAGCGACTGATCCTCGGTGTGCGCAACGTATCGCGCCACGGCATATGGCAGCCAGAGCAGGTCGTCGGAACACCGTGTCCGAGTTCCGCGTCCGGTGGGCGGATGCCACCAGTGTTGCACGTCGCCTTCGACGAACTGCCGTGAGGCAGCGAGTAGAAGGTGCGAACGACAGAGGTCCGGTCGTGAATACAGCAACGACAGCACGTCCTGGAGCTGGTCGCGGAACCCGAAGGCTCCGCTGGGCTGGTACGGGCCGCTTCTCGCCCAGATCCGACAACTGAGCGTTTGATAGAGCAACCACCGATTGACCAGGAGATCGAAAGAATCGTCCGGCGTCTCGACCTGGACGGCACCGAGAACCTCGTCCCAAAATCGGCCCGCGCGTGCAATCGCATCGTCCACTTCTTCGAGCCGCGAGTACCGATCGGCGAGCGTCGCAGCGTGGGACGCGTCGCTGCCCTGTCCGAGCACGAACGCGACGCGGCGCTCCTCTCCCGGCGGGATGTCAATCCTGATCTGCGTTGCTGCGCACGCGTCGAGCCCGGCACCAGTTCGCCCGTCAAGTTGCTCGCGCAACAGCCCCGCCGGCGCGGCAAGCGTCCGGTTCCGGCCGATGAAATCCGCCCGATCGCATGTCAGGGAGCGTGGCGCCTCCGTGGCGTGCCAGAACGCGACACGATCCTTGAACTCCGTGTTGTATGCATTCCTCGCCATGACGGCGCCGGTGGATGCATCAATTTCCGGGACGACGAACCGCCGCTCACCGTAGCGTGGCGGACCGAGCACCCACTCGACGTACCCGAACACACTGAGACGTCGAGTGTCACTCGACGTGTTTTTCACCGTCAGAAGCGACATTTTCACCGGATCGTCGGGCGCAACACAGATGGCGAGATCCTGCTCAAGGCCGTCGATGGCATGCTGGAAGCGCGTGATGCCGGCACCGTGCCGAATGAGCCAGCGTCCTGATTCGCTGGTACGGCGCAGCGGCCCTGGTGTGGCGCTCCAAACCGTCATGGTCTCCTCGTCGCGTAGAAAAATCGCCTCGCCAGTCGGATCGGCGATCGGGTCGTTGGCAAAGGGAGTCAGGCGGTTTTCGCGGCTGTTGCCAGCCCACGTATATGCCGCGCCCGATTCGCTCACCACCGTGCCGAACTCTGGGTTCGCCAGGATGTTTGACCAGGGCAGAGGCGTCTGCCGGTCTCCATCGAGAACGATCACGTACTCTCGACCGTCAGCCGTGAAGCCACCGATGCCGTTCTCCATCATTCGCGATACGAGTGGGACGGGCACGGACGCAGGTGTTGGGGAGCGCAGCACTGCCGATGCCGGGACGATCTCGGTTGGCGGCAACCAGGGCGCTTTCCGATCGAGCTGAGGGGTCAGATCGCCAAGATCGCCGCGGAGGACAGCACGCGCGACAGCGGACAACAAGATCCGATCTCCGTGCGGCATTCCGTCAGAGCGCAGCAGGAAAATGCCACCAGGCTTCTCGAGCCATCCGTTCCATCTCGGCTCGCGCAGCAGGTCGGACAGCTGGTTCTGCACTTCGTCGAGATAATCCACGGGGTGATCGTTGAGGATGACCAGGTCAGCGCGAAGATTCTTGACACGCCAATACTCCTGCGCGTGCAGTAGCTGGCGGACGAGCGTGAGGCCGTCAGTCTCCGCGACGTACACGAGCACGATTGGCAGGTCTCCCGATATTCCGAACCGCCAAAGATTCGCCTGGCCGCCGGCATTCTGAGTGAGATCGTCAGGGTTCGTGGAGGAGGCGTCCGACCCGAAGACGCGCGAAGCCAGGCGGTCGAAGAGCATCGCGTGATCGTCGGTCAGCCCCAGGTGCTGCAGCGTGATGCGCACCTGCGTGGAGGCCATCGAGAAGGCGCGCGCGGCGGAGCTTGCGTCGCGATATTTTTGCACCAGCGCCAGCGCGGAAGGGCGATCCTGGGCAACTCCGGTCGCGAAGGTGACGCGGACGAACGCGCCAGGCGCGAGCCGCACGCGCTCGCGGACGCTGGCCACGGGATCGAGCACCGCTCCCGTGGTGCCCGACAGCGCGCGGCCGTCGAGCGCCGCCGGGTTGGTCAGCGCGCGTCCTCGTCCCAGGAACCGAAGGCGATCCGTCTCCCATTCGATCGCGCCGCCGAGGCGTCCGTCGATGGCGAGGACGTGGAACGCCCAGGGATGATGTTCCTCGGCCGATCGCGGCCGTCTCGTGAACAGAAGGCCTGCACTCTGCGCGTCATACGCCGTCTCGATGAACAGCTTCGTGAAGGCAGGGTGGGCGAGATCGTCTTCGGGAGGAGCGAGGACAATCTCCGCATAACTGGTCACCTCGACTTCCCGCGGTCGATCGCCATGATTGGTGATCGACAGCCTGCGCACCTCCACATCGTCCTCGGGCGACACCACCACTTGAAGCTTCGTTTCGAAATCGTCGTCGCGCCGCCGATATGTGGCTTTTTCAAGCTCGAAGACGGCCTCGTATTCATCCGGCTCACGACAAATCGGCAGGTAGGTTGGCGACCAGACCGCGCCCGACCACGGATCTCGGAGGTAGATAAATTGCCCGCCGCTGTCCGACGTGCGGTCCTCGCGTCGACGAGTGACTGCCATATCGCGCCATCTACTCGACCCGCCGCCGGCATGGGTGAGCGCCGCCGTGTACCTCCCATTCGACAGGAAATGCGTATGCGGAGTCTTGGTGTGGGGACTACGAAACCGCCTCGACGGAATTGTCCCGATCGAGGGTGTCGGAGCCGCTCCCTCTGCGGGCCGCGCTTCCGCGAGAATCGCTTCACGCGGAACGCGCTCCTGGAGCAGCAGTTCGGTCGCCTTCACCCGCGGGTCGCCGTGGAATCGTTCGACGAAGACGTCGTCGAGAAGGATATTGGCTACCGCGACTAAAGACATGCCTTGATGGTGCGCGAAGAACGCCCTCACGATTTCCGGAGCGACATCCGAAGACGACGAACCAGCGTCGGCGGCGGGTGTCGCCGGCCGGTAGTCGATCGACTCGTAGAAGCCGTACCTTCCCTCGAGGCCCTGTCGAATCAATTGGACAAAATTCGATACCGCGGCTGCCGGGTCGATGAGTCCCGCGAGCGCGGTCGCGTAGGGCGCGACGACGAGATCGTCGGCGAGTCCGCGTTTCAGTCCCAGGCCCGGAACGCCGAACGCTTTGTATTGATAGCTTCCAGACCTGTCGGTGAATGCGTACGCGGACTCGGAGATGCCCCAGGGAACGCGACGCTCCCTTCCATACTCGATCTGCCGGCGAACGCTCGCACGGCAGCTTTGATCGAGCAATGTGCCTGGATAGCTGCGCAGCAGCAGCTGCGGCATGAGGTACTCGAACATCGTGCCGCCCCATGACAGGAGGGTGGCGTGGCCATCGACGTTTGTCGCCATCCGGCCGAGATGAAACCAATGATGCTGGGGGACGTCGCCTTTGGCGATGGCGACGAAACTGGCGAGTCGTGCTTCCGAGGCCAGTAGGTCGTAGAAGGACCCGTCCAGTCGTCCTGGACCATCCGCATCGGCGAGACGGTAGCCGATCGAGAAAATGCGCCGTCGTTTGTCGTAAAGAAAGTCGAAGCGCATGCCGGCGGCGATTGCCGAGGCTCGGTGCGCGAGAGCCGTGAGCTCGTGGGTTGAAACCACCGACGAACCTTCGGCGGCCGCAGTGCTCTCGATTACCGCACGGCACCAGAATGCGATTTCGTCGACCGCCGTGTCATGCTCCGGCACTGACGCGAGCGCCTCTCCAAGGTCGCGGATCACGTTCGAGAGAGCGGCGGGGGTGCCGCCTGACAGCTCGCGGCGAACTTCTCCAACGACTTCTGCCGCGATGCGGTGAATTTGTGTGACGGCGTCGCGGGTTGGTTGATCCGGCGCCGGGCTCGATGCCGAAACGATGGCCAGCAGATCGGCGGAATCAACGAGCCCGTCGAGCAACACTGTCCGAGCCTGCGGCGTCGTGGTCAACGCGAGCAGTCCTTCGGCGAGGGCGATGAGAGACGCGGCGAGATTGCCACTATCCACGGTCGACACGTATCTGGGGTGCAGCGGCGCGAACGTCGCCGTGTCATACCAGTTGAGGAGGTGACCTTCGTGCTTCTCCAGGCCCTCAAGCGTTGTCAGGGTCCGGTCCAGCCGCCGAAGCAGCGCCACTGTTGTGAGGTATCCAAGATCATGCGCCGCCAGTGTCGACAACAGCGCCATCCCGATGTTGGTGGGCGACGTGCGCCGGGCCAGACGCGGCTTGTCACCTTCCTGATAGTTGTCCGGCGGCAGCCATCCCTCGTTCTCCGTCACGAGCGCCTCGTAGTAGCGCCATGTCTTCCGAGCGGTCGTTCGCAGCAGCTGCCGGTCAGCGCCGGTCAACGGACGTTCGCGCGGACCCACTGGCATGCTCAGCCAGTAGGCGACGCCGGGCGCAATGAACCACAACAGCAGGAACGGCACCGCGGAAGGCAAGCTATCGCGGTGTGTGGCCGACACGATCAACGTCAGGACGGCCGCGATACTCGGGCTGGCGATCATGCCGACGACGAATCGAAGCAGCGCCCGGCCGCCGAACATGCCGGCCGCGCGCGCGGCCGTCGCAGCGGCAGTTTCCCATTCCAGCAGGCGGCGCCGAGTCACCGTCAGACGCACCAACGTCAAGACGATCGCGTGGAGCGTCTGCCATGCGTGGTACGCGAGAAACGTCACGCCGAGAAGGACCTGCGCGAGCGTGATCGCGGTGTCGGCACGGAGATTCCTCCAGAACACCGGGAACGATTGCGCCCGTCGCGGTCCCACCAGCATCTGCGCGACCAGTGGCAGGAGCTGCGACGCCATCACCGCCACCACGGACGCCGTCCAGTACCAGTGGGCGCCAGGCAGAATCGTCCACCCCGCGACTAGGAGGGTGAGCAGCATCGGCGCCACGAGGCTGCGGCGCAGATTGTCGAGAATCTTCCATCGCGCGATGAGGGGAAACGAATTCCGTTTCATTCCATGACGCGTCGGGACGAACGGAAACAACCAGAGCAGAATCTGCCAGTCGCCTCGAATCCACCGGTGCTGACGCCTGGCATGCGCGAGGACCGTCGACGGATACTCGTCGACCAGCTCGATATCGGAGACGAGAGCGGCGCGCGCATGCAGACCTTCGAACAGGTCGTGCGACAGCAGCGCGTTTTCGGGGACGGCATCTGCGAGCGCGGATGTGAAGGCGTCGACGTCGTACAAGGCTTTTCCGGTGAAGATGCCTTCGCCAAACAGGTCCTGATAGGTGTCGGATACCGCGGTCGTGTAGGGATCGACGCCGGTGTGTCCGGAATACAACCGCGCGAACAGAGAGCCGGCGGCACTCGTGAAAGTGACGCTAATGCGAGGCTGGAGAATGCCGTACCCCTCGGTGACGCGCCCGAGCGCCGGATCGAACGAGGGCCGATTCAGCGGATGCGCAATGATGCCGATCAGCTGTCGAGCGACATCGCGTGGTAACCGTGTGTCGCTGTCGAGCGTGATGCAGTAACGAACCTCGGGCAAAATCGAGGCATTCCCAACGGTCAGCACGAAGCTTGTGTCGGTGGCGCCACGAAGCAGCCGATTAAACTCTTCGATCTTCCCCCGTTTGCGCTCCCACCCCATCCAGAGGCGCTCCTGCTCGTTCCACTGGCGCGTGCGGTGAAACAGGAAGAACCGGTCGGGCCCGCCGTCGCCATGTTTCGCGTTCAGGGCGCGCACCGCGTCAGCGGCGGCGGAGAGAATTTCTGTGTCGAGCGGCAACCGTTCCGCGTCCGCATCCCTGAAATCACTCAGGATGGCGAAGTGGATGTGGGGGTCCAGATTGCCGAGCGCCTGTACTTCGACGTGTGCGGCCAACTCCCGCGCCCGTTCGACGCTGTCGAGAATCGTGGGGATGATGACCATCGTGCGCGCGGACTCCGGAATGCGCCGGAGATCGAGCCGAGGAAGACGGCGCGGCGGGACCAGGCTGGCGATCATCCGCTGAACAATCTGGATCACGAATTCACTCGCCGGCACCAGCGTCAGCAGAACCACGAGAGACAGCACGGGCCACCGCGAGCCGTGTGCCTGCGCGTACGCGACGGCAGCC
>Ga0310810_10010958_pt1 | contig 10582 bp, 10 predicted proteins | sample NCmetagenome_FD_207641 | JGI IMG/M metagenome (GOLD analysis project Ga0310810, IMG submission 207641) | Soil microbial communities from experimental microcosm in Duke University, North Carolina, United States - NC | ecosystem: Engineered > Artificial ecosystem > Soil microcosm > Unclassified ... | reverse complement strand
CGCTGCACGCGTCGCCGCAGGAGCTGTGGGCGATCGTCGGCGACGCGCACCACCTCCCGCGCTGGTGGCCGCGCGTGACGCGCGTGGAGACCGTCGACGAGGACGGCTTCACGGAGGTCCTGCAGACGTCCAAGGGCAAGCCGGTGCGGGCCGACTTCCGCGTCGTGAGCTCGAGCGCCCCGAGCGAGCGGCGCTGGGCCCAGCAGGTCGTCGGCACGCCGTTCGAGCGCATCCTCGCGCGGGCCGAGACGGAGATCCGCCTCGAGCCCGAGGGCGACGCGACGCGCGTCGCGATCTCGCTGGAGCAGCGCCCGCGCGGGCTGGCGCTGCTGGGGAGCTTCATGGTCCGCGCGGCGGCGCGGCGCCAGCTCGAGGAGGCGCTCGACGGCCTCGAGGCGCTCGTCGGCCCGCTCAGGGCGTCGTCGTCGTCCGCGGCGGCGTCGTCGCCGAGCCGCCGGAGCCGCTCGAGCCGCCCGACCCGTCGATGACGAGGCCCGCCCGCAGGACGATCGTCCCCGGCTTCGTCGGGGCGTTGGAGCGCTCGCTCGTCAGCAGCACCTCTTTGTAGTTCGGCGTGTCGGGGGAGAGGTCGGCGACGGTGTCGAGCCTGCCGTCGGCCTTGACGACCTTGTCGGGGAAGCCGAGGAACAGCGCGTTGCCGGGCGACGTGTAGAACCAGACGCCGTACGCCGAGCCGCTGCTGCTGCTCGGCGGGATGCCCTTGGCGGTCAGCGCGAGGCGGTAGCGGTTGTTCTCGGGGAAGCGGACGATCGCGACCTGGCCGCTGGCCGTCGAGCCGCTGCCGTCCGGCGGGCGCAGGACGCCCTGGGCGAGGATCTCCGGGTTGGGCGTCGTGGCGGTCGGCGACGTCGAGGTCGAGGTCGAGGTCGACGTCGTCGCGACGGCGCTGCCGGAGCCCTTGTTGTCGTCGCCGCCGCTCTTGGCGATCGCGACGATCGCGATGATCACGATCGCCAGCGCGAGCCCGAGGCCGGCGGACAGCAGCCAGCCGCCGCGCTTGGCCGCGCGCTGGACCTCCTCCTGGCGCGCGGTGCGGGCCTCGAGGGCGCCGAAGGCCTCGGCGACCTCCTCGCGCTCGGCCGGGACCTCGGGCAGCTTGTCGGCCTCGGACCCCGCGAGCGTCGCGAGCGCGCCCGATGCGGCGCGGGCCCAGCTGCGCCCGGGCGCTGACGCCTCGAGGTACTCGCGCGTCGCCGCGCGCTGGGAGGCCGTCTGCTGGCCGAGGAGGTAGTCGGCGATCTCGTTGCGCCGATCGGCGCCGACATCGGCGCCCTCGGGGCCGAGCGCGTCGACGGCGCCGTGCGCGCGACTGCGGATCGCGGCGGCGTCGCTCTTCAGCAGCGCGGCGATCTCGTCGTAGGACTTGCCCCGGCGCAGCAGTAGCTGGAGGACGGCGCGCTGCCCGTCGTTGAGGCTCTCGATGGATCCCATCCGGGCGCAACCCTAGTGGTTGTCCCCGTAGGCACGTGCCGTGTCGACCGCCTGGTGCGGTGCGTACTTGCGGGGGCGACCACTGGTGGGTCGCGGTAGGGTCCGGCGCCCATGGTGCCCGAGCCCGTCTTCCCGCCTCCAGGAGGCTTCGACGCGCTCTACGGCCTCGAGGTGCTCGAGGTCCACGACGATCTCGTCCTCGCCCGCGTCGCGGTCCGCGACGACCTGCGCCAGCCCTTCGGCCTCGTCCACGGCGGCGTGCTCGCGTCGATCTCCGAGACGCTCGCCTCGCTCGGCACGGCGGTCGTCGTCGTGCCCGAGGGCAACGCCGCGATGGGGCTGTCGAACAGCACCTCGTTCCTGCGGCCGATCCTCGAGGGGACGATCCATGGGCGGGCGATCCGGCGCCATCGCGGCCGCACGACGTGGATCTGGGACGTCGAGATCAGCGACGACGAGGGCCGGCTGTGCGCCATCACGCGCATGACGATCGCCGTGCGCCCGCAACCGTAGACGCGCCAATCGGCAGATATCCGATCGGGAATAGGTAAAATCTGACGGGCACCCGATCCCGGAGGTCCGAGATGTCTGTGACCGATGAGCTGCTGGAGAACGCGAAGGGCTACGCGGAGGGGTTCGACAAGGGTGACCTGCCGATGCCCCCCGGGCGCAAGATCGCGATCGTCGCCTGCATGGACGCGCGCCTGAACCCGTACGGGCTGCTGGGCCTGGAGGAGGGCGATGCGCACGTCATCCGCAACGCCGGCGGCGTGATCACCGATGACGAGATCCGCTCGCTCGCGATCTCGCAGCGCCTGCTCGGCACGGAGGAGATCGTGCTCATCCACCACACCGACTGCGGCATGCTCACGTTCACCGACGACGAGTTCAAGCGGTCGATCCAGGATGAACTGGGCATCAAGCCGGAGTGGGCCGCCGAGTCCTTCCCCGACGTCGACGAGGACGTCCGCCAGTCGCTGGCCCGCGTCAACGCGAGCCCGTTCATCCCGAGGAAGGACTCCGTCCGCGGCTTCGTCTACGAGGTCGAGACGGGCAACCTGCGCGAGGTCAGCGCCTAACATCCGCGTCGGAACATGGGATTCAACCCCAGGAGGAGATTGCATGGCTCTCACCATCGGTGACACCGCCCCAGACTTCGAAGCAGAGACGACAGAAGGCACGATCAACTTCCACGAGTGGCTCGGCGACTCGTGGGCGGTGCTCTTCTCGCACCCCCGTAACTTCACGCCGGTCTGCACGACCGAGCTCGGCTACATGGCGAGCATCGAGCCCGAGTTCGCCCGCCGCGGCGTGAAGATCATCGGCCTCTCCGTCGACCCCGTCGAGAACCACGAGCAGTGGTCCAAGGACATCGAGGAGACGCAGGGAACGGCCCCGAACTACCCGCTGATCGGCGACAAGGACTTCAAGGTCGCCAAGGCCTACGGCATGCTGCCGGCCGACGTCGAGGGCGAGGCGACGGAGCGCACGCCCGCGATGAACCAGACGGTCCGCAACGTCTTCGTCATCGGGCCCGACAAGAAGATCAAGCTCCTGCTCGTCTATCCGATGACGACGGGCCGCAACTTCGACGAGGTCCTGCGCGTCATCGACTCGCTGCAGCTCACGGCCAAGCACCAGGTCGCGACGCCGGCCCAGTGGCAGCCGGGCGACGACGTGATCATCGCCGGCTCGGTGACCAACGACCAGGCCAAGGAGAAGTACCCCGAGGGCTGGGAGTCGCCCAAGCCCTACATCCGCATCGTGCCGGACCCGAGCACGAAGACCGCCGCCTGAGGTGGTTCGCCGGCGCCGCCCGCGTGGGTGGCGCCGGTCGTCGTGGTGACTCTCGCGGCCGGCCGCGCCGCGGGGCGTCTACTGCGTCATTGAGAAAGGTGCGGATCGCACGAGGCGGTCATCCGGGGGTTGTGCCGGATTACTATCGCCCCGCGTGCATCATCCGGCGCACCCCCCGCGGAAGACGCCCGCGCTCGACCCGCTTCCTTTATCGACGTCGTAAACGCCTCGAGCCCCGTCGGCCGACGAGCGAACCGAGCCGCGCCTACCCCCGGTAGCGGTTCGTGATCGGCACGCGCCGGTCGCGGCCGAAGGCGCGGGTCGTGACCTTGATCCCGGGCGGCTGCTGGCGGCGCTTGTACTCGGCGCGGTCGACGAGCGCGATGACGCGGTCGACGTCGGCCGCGTCCAGGCCGCGGGCGATGAGCTGCTCGCGGCCGAGGTCGTGCTCGATGAAGCCCTCGAGGATGACGTCGAGGACCTCGTAGGGCGGCAGCGAGTCGTCGTCGCGCTGGTCGGGGCGCAGCTCGGCCGAGGGCGCGCGGGTGAACAGCTCGGGCGGGACGAGGCCGCCGCCCGCGCGCTCGTCGCGGTGGCGCGCCAGGCGGTAGACGAGGAGCTTCGGCACGTCCTTGATGACGGCGAAGCCGCCCGCGCTGTCGCCGTACAGCGTCGAGTAGCCGACGGACATCTCCGACTTGTTGCCGGTCGTCAGCACGAGCCAGCCGAACTTGTTCGACAGCGCCATGAGCAGGTTGCCGCGGATCCGCGCCTGGAGGTTCTCCTCCGTGAGGTCGGGCTCGCGGCCGGCGAAGACGCCGCCCAGCGCGTCGTCGTAGCCGCGCATCATCGGCTCGATCGGCAGCTCGAGCAGCTCGATCCCGAGGTTCTCGGCGAGCGCGCGCGCGTCGCTGCGCGTCCCCACCGAGGAGTACGGCGAGGGCATCGTGACGGCCGTGACGCACTCCGGCCCGAGCGCGTCGGCGGCGATGAGCGCGACGAGCGTCGAGTCGATCCCGCCGCTCAACCCGAGCACGACGTGCGCGAAGCCGTTCTTGCGCGCGTAGTCGCGCGTGCCGAGCACGAGCGCCTCGTAGACCTCCTCGACCTCGTCGAGCACCGGTGCGACGACCGGCCGGACCTCCGCGATGCCGGCGGGCCGGCCGACGGTGAACGACCCGAGCCGGTCGACGCTGCCGGCGGCGGCGGCCGCGGGCGCGCGCCGGCGCGTGTCGCGCAGCCGCGCCGAGCCGGCCGTCGTGGGGTCGAGGTCGGCGACGAGCAGCGTCTCCTGGAACTGCGGCGCGCGGGCGATGACCGCGCCCTCGTGGTCGAGGATGACCGAGTCGCCGTCGAAGACGAGCTCGTCCTGGCCGCCGACGAGGGCGCAGAAGGCGACGATCGTCAGGTCGTCGCGGGCGCGCTGGGCGAGCATCCGCGCGCGGCTGGAGCCCTTGCCCGCGTGGTACGGCGAGGCCGAGAGGTTGACGATGATCCGCGCTCCCGTGAGCGCCTCGTCCGACAGCGGCGGCCCGGGCTGCCAGATGTCCTCGCAGATCGTCAGCCCGACGGTCACGCCGTCGATCTCGAGCGTCGCCCCGCGCGCGCCCGGCTGGAAGTAGCGCAGCTCGTCGAAGACGCCGTAGTTGGGGAGGTGCAGCTTGCGGTAGCTCGCCTGCACGGCCCCGTCGGCGAGCACGGCGGCGGCGTTGTGGACGTCGACGGCCCGCTCCGGATAGCCGACGATCGCGACGATCCCCTGGGCGTCCGCGGCCAGCCGCTCCAGGGCGGCGCGCGCATCGGCGAGGAAGTGCTCCTTGAGCAGGAGGTCCTCGGGCGGGTAGCCGGTGAGCGCGAGCTCCGGGAAGACGACGAGCTGCGCGCCCGCCTCGCGCGCCGCCGCGATCTGGCCGGCGATCTTCGTCTCGTTGCCCGAGATGTCGCCGACGACGGGGTTCATCTGCGCGAGCGCGATCCGCAGCGGCGCGGTCATCGGCCGGGGTCCCGCCCGAGCCAGTACTCGATGAACGCGCGCAGGGCCGGATCGGATGGCGCGTTCGCCTCCTGGCGGTGCGTCGCGGTGACGGCGACGACCGGCACGCGCTGGTTGAGCCGGTGCTGGACGACGACCGCCTGCCCGGCCGCGACCAGCGCCTTGTCGGGCGGGCCGCCGATGTCGGCCGCCAGCGCGCGCAGGTCGCTCGTCAGGCGCTCGTCGCTGTAGAGCAGCACGACGTTGCCGGGGGCCACGACGGGCCGGGCGCCCGCGGGGCGCAGCGCGCCGGGACCGCCCTTCGGCGTCACGGTCGAGTCGTCGCGCGAGGCGAGCAGGGCGGAGATGCCGAAGATCCCGAGCGCCGCGGTGACGACGACGACGAGCGCGAGGACCGCCTTGCGCGCCATCAGGCCCGGCTCGTCACCGGCCGCCGCCCCTTCGCGGCGCGGCGCCGGCCCTTCGCGGCCCGCCGCGGCACCGATGCGCCGCCGGCGAGCGCGTCGATCGACTCGCGCAGCGCGCCGGCGAGGAACTCGAGGTCGGGCACGGCGTCGTAGTCGGCGAGCAGGCCGAAGCCGAGCGTGCCGTCGTAGCTCGTCACGGCGATGGCGAGACCCTGGCGCCGGGCCAGCGGCATGACGGGGTACAGCGCGCGCAGGCGGCGCCCGAGGAGATACAGCGGCACCTGCGGGCCCGGGACGTTCGTCACGACGACGTTGAACGAGCGCTGGCGCTGCTGCAGGCGCGCCGCCTGGCTCATGATCGTCGGCGAGGCGAAGCCCGCGAGCTCGGTCAGCGTGCGCGCCCCGATCGCCTGGCTGGATTCGTGGTCGGCGGCGACGGCGTCGCGGATCTGCGCGAACTGCGCGACGGGGTCCTCGATGCCGACGGGCAGCGGGACCCAGAGCGGCGCGACCTCGTTGCCGAGCGCGCCCTGATCGGCCTCGGCGCGGACGGAGATCGGCACGAGCGCCTTGAGGACGAGGTCGCGCGTGTCGACGCCGCGGTGGCGCAGGAAGCGCCCGAGCGCGCCGGCGACGACCGCCAGGACGGCGTCGTTGACCGTGCCGCCGAGCGAGTCCTTGATGCCCTGCAGCTCGGCGAGCTGCGCGTCGACCCACGTGTAGCGGCGGTGCGGGCCCGTCGCGACGTTCAGCGGCGTCGGGGGCGCGGGGGTGCGGCCGGTGAAGGCGAGCGCGCCCATCGACTCCAGGCCGTCGCGGGCGCTGCGGGCGACGTCGCGCGGGGCGCGGACGAGCGCGCGGGCGGAGCGGGCGAGCTCGCGCGGGCGCGTCGCGCGCTCGACGAGCGCGTCGGAGAGCAGCTGCGCGCTCGACGGCAGCGGCCGCGCCGTCCAGGCGCGGCGGGGCCGCGGCGGGGGCGGCGCGTCGGGCTCGGTGTCGAACAGGACGGTCGTCAGGTCGACGGCGGAGATCCCGTCGACGAGCGCGTGGTGGCTCTTGGCGATGAGGGCGAAGCGGCCGTCGTCGACGCCGTCGACGAGCAGCAGCTCCCACAACGGCTTCGTGCGGTCCAGGCGCTGGGCGAAGACGCGGCCGGCGAGGTTCTTCAGCTGCTCCTCGCTGCCGGGCGCCGGGAGCCCGGCGTGGCGCAGGTGGTAGCGCAGGTTGAAGTGCGGGTCGTCGACCCAGACCGGCCGGCCCTGGTCGAACGGGATCTCGGCGAGCCGCTGGCGGCAGCGCGGGGCGAGGTGCAGGCGCGCCTCGACATGGGCGAGCACCTCGTCGTAGGGCGGCGTCGGGCCGTCGAAGACCGTGACCGAGGCGACGTGCAGCCGCGCACCCGCCTTCTCGAGATGCAGGAACGAGGCGTCCAGCGCTGAGAGTCGGTGCCCGTGTGCCATGCGGTCGATTGTTCCACGGGGGCGTCGCGGCGATGCACGGCGCCCTCCGGCGCGACCGTCATCGTGTACGGCGATGGCCCCGATCGCCCACCTCGACATCGACGCGTTCTACGCGAGCGTCGAGCTCCTGCGCCGCCCGGAGCTGCGCGGCCTGCCGGTGATCGTGTCCGGCAGCGGCCCGCGGGCGGTCGTCACGACGGCGTCCTACGAGGCGCGCAGGTTCGGCGTCGGCTCGGCGATGCCGACGGCGCGGGCGCGGCGCCTGTGCCCGGAGGCGGTCGTCGTCGCGCCGGACTTCGCCGCCTACAGCGAGGCGTCGCGTGCGGTCTGGGCCCACGTCCGCGCGCAGGTCGACCGCGTCGAGGTCGTCGGCGCCGACGAGGCCTACCTCGACCTCGAGGGCTTCGTCGCGCCGCGCGCGGCGATGCGCCGGCTCGTCGAGGAGATCCGCGCCGACACCGGGCTGCACTGCTCGGTCGGGATCGGGCCCAACCGGCTCGTCGCGAAGGTCGCCTCCGACGCCGAGAAGCCGCGCGGGTTCGTCTGCCTCACGCGCGAGGAGGCCTGCGCGCGCTTCGGGCCGCACCCGCCCGGGATCGTGCCCGGCATCGGCCCGAAGACGGCCGCGCGGCTGGAGCGGATGGGGATCGTGACGCTCGCGGCGCTCGCCGCGGCGCCGCCGCAGACGCTCGTCGCGGAGTTCGGCTCCAACCACGGGCCCGACCTGCAGCGCCGGGCGCGCTTCGAGGGCGCCGGCCGCGTGACGACGACGCGCGTCGCGCACTCCGAGTCGCGCGAGACGACGTTCGACTACGACATCGCCGACGCCGCGCGCCTGGAGGCGATCCTCGTCGATCTCGGGACGCAGCTGTGCGCGCGCATGGCCAAGCAGGAGCGCCGCGGGCGCACGATCGCGATCAAGGTGCGCCTCGACAACTTCGACACCGTCACGCGCGCGCGGACGATCCCGGCGGCGACGAACGACCCCGCGACGGTCTGCGGCGTCGCCGTCGCGCTGCTGCGCGAGTACGCGCCGGCACGGCCCGTGCGGCTGCTCGGCGTGCGGGTCGCGGCGTTCGAGCGCGGCGAGGCCGAGCGCCCCGACGACCAGCTCGCGCTGCCGTTGTAGCGTTTGACCGATGCCGACCCTGACGATCGACGAAACCGACATCTACTACGAGCGCCGTGGCGCCGGTGAGCCGCTGCTGCTCATCCAGGGCCTCGGCGGCCACAGCCTGCACTGGGGCGACGACTTCCTCGGCGCGCTCGAGGAGACGTTCGAGCTCGTCCTCTACGACCACCGCGGCGCGGGCCGCAGCGGCGAGCTCGAGGGCGAGTGCACGATCGCGCGCCTCGCCGGCGACGCCGCCGCCGTCCTCGACGCGCTCCAGATCGAATCCGCGCACGTCCTCGGCATCTCGATGGGCGGGATGGTCGCCCAGGAGCTCGTGCTCACGCACCCCGAGCGGGTGCGGACGCTGACGCTCGGCTGCTCGTTCCCCGGCGGGGAGGAGGCGAAGATGACCGACCAGGAGATCGTCGGCAAGATCGCCGAGGCCGTGCTGTCCGGCGACCCCGAGCGCGCGGTGCGCGTCGGCTACGAGATCATGATCGCGCCGGAGTACGCCGCCGATCCCGCGAACTACGAGATCTACGAGAAGGTCGCCGCGCAGTACCCGACGCCGATCCCGACGCTCATGGGCCAGCTCTCGGCGATCCTCGCGCACGACACGAGCGCGCGCCTGGCGGAGGTCGAGGTGCCGACGCTCGTCGTCCACGGCACGGCCGACCGGCTGCTGGAGTCCGTCAACGGCGAGCTGCTGGCGCGGCTGATCCCGGGCGCCCGCCTGGAGCTGCTCGACGGCGCCGGGCACATGTTCTTCTGGGAGCAGCCCGAGCGCTCGGCGACGCTCGTGCGCGAGCACATCGCCGCGGCGGCGCGGACCGGGTAGGCCTCAGCCTGGCTCAGGCGCCGTACAGCGCCGAGGCGAGCTTGCGGCGCGTCTCGCGCGAGAGCGGGTCGTCGACGCCGAGCTCGTCGAGCACGCCGACGATGAGCTTGCGGACGCGCTCGCGGTCGTCCTCGGCGAGCCCGCCGTCCGCGATCGCGGCGACGAGCCGGTCGAGGCCGTCCTCGATCTCGCCGCCGTCGAGCGCGGCGAACGCCGCGGCCACCGCGGGGATGTCCTTGCCCTCCAGCTCGATGCGGGCGGCGAGGCCGTCGCCGCGGAAGCTCCCGCTGACGTTGGCGAGGTGCTCGAGCGCGGCGTCGGTCTCGCCGCGGCGGTAGTGGATCTGGGCGAGCGCGAAGTTCGCGTCGACGTTCGCGGGCTCGTCGGCGACGATCTTGCGCAGCGACTCCTCGTCGCCGGTCTCGAGCAGGATCTGCGTCTCGGTCGGCACGAGCCCGTCGAAGAAGGCCTCGACCTGGGCCGGCGGCAGCGCGCCGACGAACTCCGCGGCGACCTCGCCGTTGACGAACGCCTTGACCGCGGGAATCCCCTGGATGCCGAACTCCTCGGCGATGCCGGGGTTCTCGTCGGTGTCGATCTTCGCGAGCAGGACCTTGCCCTCGCGGGCGGCCGCGGCCTTCTCGAGCGTCGGGCCGAGCTGGCGGCACGGGGCGCACCAGGGCGCCCAGAAGTCGACGACGACGGGGATCTCGCCCGAGCGCAGGAGGACCTCGGTCGGGAACTGGGCTTCGTTGACATCGATGACGGTCACGGCACAGAGGTTAGCTTTCAGGCATGCCTGACCAGATGATCGCCGCGGGCGGCGTCACGCTCGGCGTGTCCGACGACGGCGCCGGGATCCCCGTCGTCCTGCTGCACGGGCTGACGGCCTCGCGGCGCTACGTCGTCATGGGCTCCAAGGCGCTGCAGCGCGCGGGCCACCGTGTCGTCGCCTACGACGCCCGCGGCCACGGCGCCTCCTCGCCGGCGCCGACGCCGGACGCGTACGGCTACGAGGAGCTGACCGCCGACCTCGCCGCGGTGCTCGACGCGCTCGGCATCGAGCGCGCGGTGCTGGCCGGCGCCTCGATGGGCGCGCACACGCTCCTGCGCCTCGCGCTCGACGCACCCGAGCGCGTCGCCGCCGTCGCCGTCATCACGCCGGGCTATGACCCCGTCGGGGTCGACGACCCCGCCCGCCTCGCGCGCTGGGACGCGCTGAGCGACGCGCTGCGCCACGGCGGGATCGACGCCTTCGCCGAGGCCTTCGGCGGCCAGCGCCTGCCCGAGCCGTGGCGCGCCACGGTCACGACGGTCATGCGCCAGCGCCTGGCGCTCCACGAGCACCTCGACGCGGTCGCCGACGCGCTGCACGCGACGCCGCGCTCGCGCCCCTTCCCGGACCTCCACGCGCTCGAGGAGATCGAGTGCCCGGCCGTCGTCGTCGCCAGCCGCGACGAGGCCGACCCCGGCCACCCGCACGCGCTCGGCGAGGCCTACGCCGAGCTGCTGGCGCAGGGG
>Ga0310810_10010957_pt1 | contig 10583 bp, 4 predicted proteins | sample NCmetagenome_FD_207641 | JGI IMG/M metagenome (GOLD analysis project Ga0310810, IMG submission 207641) | Soil microbial communities from experimental microcosm in Duke University, North Carolina, United States - NC | ecosystem: Engineered > Artificial ecosystem > Soil microcosm > Unclassified ... | reverse complement strand
GCCGAAGCCCTGGTCGGTGATCGGCCGCGAGAAGAACACGCCCTTCGCGCGCAGCTCCTCCACGGTTCGATGCACGTCGTCGCACATCAGGTAGAGCTCGTGCTCGGTGCTCGTCTCCGACGGATGAACGCCCATCTCCGTCGGAGGCGCCGCGAAGATCAACCAGCCATGACCGGCATCCACGGACGGCCACTCGAGCACGTCGCGGAAGAACGCGCGTACCTCGTCCGCTGCGGACGTGTACAGCAATGCGTGAATTCCGGTGATCATGGGAAGGCCCGGGTGGCCGAGCTAAAGCTCGGCCCTACTTCCGTCACACTGCCGCAAGCAGCGTCGCGTCGAGCGTCATCTGCACGCTGCTCGCGAGCGCGCGCGAGACGATGCAGTTCTGCTTGGCGTCGTCGGCGAATCGCTTGAAGTCAGCGTCGGAGATGCCCGGCACGACGCCCTTCAGCGTCAAGTCGATGCGGGTGATCGAGAACTTGTCGCCCACCTTCGCCAGCGTGACGGCCGCGTCCGTATCCAGGCTCGTGGCGACGTGCCCCGCGTTGGCGAGCCCGGCCGACAGCGCCATCGTGAAACAGCCTGCGTGGGCCGCGCCGATCAGCTCTTCGGGCGTCGTGCCCGGTGCGCCTTCGAAGCGCGACTTGAACGAGTACGACCCCTCGAATGCGCCGCTGCCGAGGCGAATCCTGCCCTTGCCGTTCTTCAAGTCGCCTTCCCAGTGCGCGTGTCCTGTCTGTGCCATGATTGCCTCCAACCTCGACCGTTGTGCTGAGCTCGGACCCGAAGTCTAGCAGACAGCTTTCGCGGAGCCATCACAGGCGAAGAAGCGCGCCCCTGGCCCGCTTCCCCGTCGCCCGTTCGATGGCTGCGGCGTAGAAGCCCACCTGACGACGGTAGCGCTCCAGTCCTTCGGCGCCGATCTCGACGTCGGTCTTGAAGTCGACGACCACCCACTGCCCGTCGTGCTCGTAGGCCAGATCGACAACGCCCTCGATCAGGCTGCCGTCGGGACAGCCGAAGGTCACCGGTGTCTCACGCCGGCAACGCCCAGCAGCCGCCGCCGCGGCCGCCTGGCGAAGGAGGTCATGACCGAGTGCGGCGCGAACCAGCGCCTGGGCAGCCGCCGCTTCGTCGGATGACGCGCCAAGCACGCGGCCCTCGACTTCCGCGAGATCGGCCAGGGCCTCCGCGTCATCGGCGAGAGTTGCCGACGCCAGGATGGAGTGCACCAGCGTGCCGAACCGCCGGCCCGATGGCATCTCACCCTCGCGGACCACGGTCAGAACGTCCACGGGCGGCAGTTCGAAGCCACCTGGCAGCCCGAAGCCCGACGCCGCCCACTCGCCCGCCGTCCGGACGACGACGGACGGCTCGGCGCCGGCGATCAATGCCTGATCGCGCCTTTGGCGCCAGTCGTGATACGCACGCAGTTTCTCCTCGAGCACCGCCGGCGCCACGTCCTTCGTGATCAACTCCTCGCGCCGCAGGCCGAAGCGCTGTTCGACCTCGAGGCCAAGACACGCGGGATCCCACCACGTAACGTCGTAGGCCTTGTCTCCGGATCCAAACCGGTGGCGTCCAGGGCAGACGGTGTCTGCCCGAGCCGGGTCGCCTTCGGTACGTTCGACGACGGTGTCCTTGCCGAAGCTGAGCGCGCCGACGCCCACTGGCGGCTGCGCGTCGCGTCGCGCAAGCGGTGCAGGATAGATTGCGTGATTGAGCGGGCTGACCCAGCCCTCTTCGAACGGCTCGTCGCCGACGGCCGGAACGACCAGCAGATCTCGCGCGCGTGTGGCCGCCACGTACGCGAGGCGCACGCCTTCGGCGGCTTCGCGTGCCCGCTCGTGATCCTGATGATCGACCAGGTCCTGTGGCATCAGGCCCGCGATGCGCACGGCGCACCGGCCAGCCTGGACGTCGAGAAAGCGCGACGCTTCGCCAGGCGCGAGCCGCGCCGTCATGTCCGCGAGAATGACGACGGGGAACTCGAGGCCCTTGGCCTTGTGGACCGTCATCAGCCGGACGCCGTCGCTGCCCTCTTCCAGAATCGGCGCCTCGGGAGCCTCCGCGCGGCCCACGGCCTCGCGCAGCTCCTCCACAAATCCGCGGAACGAGATGCCGCCGTCCGCCTCGTATTGCCGCGCCAGTTCGGCGAGATGCAGCACGTTCGCCAGGGCCTGCTCGCCGGCCGGGCGCAGCACGAGGCCGACGTGAGCGCGGGTGGCGTCGAGCAGCATGGTGATCGTGTCCGCGACCGGCCGATCGTTGCGCTTGCGATGGAGCCCGGCGAGCACTCCGAGCGCGTCGGCCACGTCATTGAGGTGCGCCGGCACGTCCTTGGGGATTCGGAAGGGATGAATTCGTCCGCACGTCAGGCGGTACTGAAGCAGCTCCTCTTCACCGACTCCGAACAGCATGCCTCGAAGCGTCCCGTAAATGCTCAGCTCATCGTCGGGCCACTCGATCGCGGTGAGCGCCAGTCGAAAGGCTTCCACCTCTTCACGATCGTGGAACGCCTTGCCGCCCACGAGCAGGTGCGGCACGCCGCGCGCCTCGAGCGCGTCCACGTAGGGCCGGGTCATGTCCGTCTGCCAGCTGGTGAATCTGCGGAACAACAGGCAGATGTGCCGCGCTTCGAGATCCCTTGGCTCCTCGCCCGCCCGTTCGGTGACCTTCCACTTGCTCTCGTTGACGAGCCATGCCACGAACGCGCCCACAGCATCTGGCAGCGACTCTTCGATGGCGTAGCCGGCGATGTACTTGCCGCGACCGTACGGCGTTGGCACCGGGAGCGTGACCACCGAGGGGCGATCGGGCCAGTCCTCACGGACCTCACTGAGCTCCATGTAGGACGACTGCAGCGTCACCGGATCGTCCTGCATCACGGGGCCGAAGGCCGCGTTGATCGCCCGCTGCATCGTCGGCGTCGCGCGGAAGCTCGCGTTCAGCGGCAACCTGACGGCGCCGCCAGCCTCCAGTTGATCGCACACCTCGCGATAGACGCCGACGTCCGCGCGACGGAAGCGATAGATCGACTGCTTCGGATCGCCGACGATGAAGAGCGCGCCGGGCCGAACCCTGGCGGTCCGCCAGTCGGGGTTCGACCGGTCGAGGCTCGACTCGTCGGCCGACAGCAGCACGATCAACTCGGCCTGAAGCGGATCAGTGTCCTGGAACTCGTCCACGAAGATGCGCTTGAACCGGCCGTGGAAACCGACGCGGACGCCGGCATTGTCGCGGACCAGATTGCGCGCACGGACCAGGAGGTCGAGAAAGTCGAGCGCGCCCTGCGCCTGCTTGGCGTCCTCGTACGCCGTGATGAGATCGGCGAGGTCGTCGTGCAGTTTGGAGGCGAGATCGGCGTCGGCGGCCTGCTGGAACGACGTCAGGGCGCCCGTCAACTGCTCGCGCGCGCTGAGAATCTGCTCCCTCGAGACGCCAGGCGCATAGGCGCTCTTGCCACCCTTGTGCTTGCTGACCTCGCGATTCCGGGAGAGGTCGACGAGCGTCGCTTCCCATCCGTCGTAGTCGAGCGGGCCCTCGAGGCGTGCCCGGGCAATCTCGGCACCGAGGGCTCGCACAGCGGTGAGGTTCTTGTAGACCGGATCCTCGCGCCATGCGGGCCTGGCGGAGAGCGCGGCGACGATCTCCACGGCCTGCAGCAAGGCGCCAATCGCGCGGTCGCGCTCCCAGGCGGCATCGCGCGACCAGGCCGCCGGATGGTCCCGCCACTGCAGCAGCGTTCGGCCGGCCTGCCGAAGTCGCTCCACCGGTCCGTCCTCGTCCACGTCGCGCCCGAAGTTGCGCCGCGCGGTGCGCCGGAGCGATCGACGCACGCCCTCCCGCGGCGCCAGCAACTGCGTGTGCAGCCATGTCCGGAACACCTCGTCGTAGACACGATCTGCCTGGCGCTCGGTCAGGACGACGAACATCGGATCGACTCGGGCCTCGACGGGGCGCTCGCGCAGCAGGTCGGCACACAACGTGTGAATCGTGCTGACGTGCGCCTCTTCCAGGTGCTCAAGGGCCTTCTCGAACGCGGCCAGCGCCGTTGCGTCGCCCGATTCGGCCGCCTTGCGGCGCTCCTGCTCGATTTCTTCGCGCAGTCGCAGCTTCAGCTCGCCGGCCGCCTTCTCGGTGAACGTCACCGCGACGATGTCGGCGACGTCCACGCCAGAGGCGATGACTCTGAGAATCCGCTTCACGAGCGCGGTGGTCTTGCCGGTGCCGGCGGCGGCCTCGACGACCTGCGTTTCGCCGAGGGCGTTCTGAATCCGGTCGCGCGCGTCCTGATCGGCCAGACGGCCCGTCATGGGCGGCTCCTCAGTTCCTGGAGGTCTTCGAGGAGCGCGGGATGCTTGCGGCGCGTGCGCCTGAACTCGCTGGGCCCGCACACCGGCCTGAAGTCGCACCACGCGCACGCGTCCTCGGCCGGCGCCGCCATCAGCCTGCCCAGCTCGATGGCGCGATCGACAATCGTCAGCGCCTCGATGCCCAGCGCGCGCGTGCGATCGACGATTGGAATCTCGTGCGACGAGTAGCCGCCGGCGGAGGTGCAAAAGAACAGGCGGCCGGATTGCACTGGCTGATCGAGCACATTCTCCAGCGCCTCGGCGTAAAGCACGGGCTGCAGCACGGTCCCGCCGTTGATCACCTGATCGCGCGTGGAGCGGTCCTTCCCCGTCTTGTGATCGGTCACGCGCAGTCTGCCGGTCGGCGGGTGCCGCTCGACGAGATCGACCGAGCCACGCAGCAAGAAGCGGCCATCCACCCGCGCCGGCTGCTTCACGCTCCGCGGGTCGCGCTCGGGATCGTCCGGAAGACCGAAGGCAAACTCGAAGCGCCACGGCTCCCAGCCGTCCGGATCCGGGCTGATGTAATCGAGCCAGCGGAGCAGGTCGCGCTCGAGCACGCGCACTTCGTCGTCCCACACGCGCGCGACGGCCGGCGCCAGTTCATCGCGGTAGGCGTCCGCCACGTCTCGTGCCGTCGCGGATAACGTCTCTCTGACCGATGCCGCGGACCGGATCGGAAGCCGGCCTTCGCGCTCCAGCGTCCGGAAGAACGCCGTCTGAATCGAGTGGAACAGGCTGCCGCGCGTCAGCGGATCCATGCGCTGGAGCGGCACGGGCTCCTCCACCGGCGCGAGGCGATAGATCGCCGACAGCATGAACTGATACGGACAGGCGGCGTAGCGCTGCAGCGCGGACAGCGAGTACGGCCGCGCCGTCAGGCGATGCTGTTGGAGCAGCGGCCTGGTGGCGTCGGTCGTGCGCATCACGCCGTCGGCCGGCGACCACTGTTTCATCGAGCGGCTCCAGCGCTCGATCACCGCCCGCCTCAAGTGCGCGTTCAGCTTCAGCAGGTAGTGCGCGTGCCCCGTCGCGGTGCCGTCCTTCGCCTTGAAGAGCAACGCGAGCACCGAGAGGTCGTGCTCGAGATCGTCGAACGCCTCGGTTGGGTCCAGCGGCGCGGGCCACGCGAGCCGTGCCCCGGAAGCCGCGGCGGCCTTGCGGGCCAACATGTCGTGCCCCGGCAGCCTGCCTGTGACGGCGCGGACCACGTCGAGCGCGTAGAAGGAGGGGACGCGCGGCCGCGACTCACCCAGCTCGAGGCTGGGAAACGAGATGTAGAGCCGCTCGGTCGCTGCGCCGGCAGCCAGCTGCAACAGCAGGCGCTCGCGGGCACCGCGCGTGGCCTGCAAGGCAAGGCCGGCGTCCACCTCGATGCGGCGATCGTCGAGCAGCAACGGATCCTCGTGCGGGCGCTGCGGAAACAGCCGCTCTGCTAGGCCGGGGACGAACACCACGCGAAACGATCGGCCGCGCGCCTGGTGCGGGCTGCCGACGAAGACGCGGCCGTAGCGCCGGTTCGGTGGCTCGACGTCGAGCAGGCTCAACCGTTGAGCCAGCACGTCGCTGACTTCGCGCAGCGTGACCGGTCCCACGTCGCCGAGCGGCGCCAGCTCCGCCAGCACCCGCAGCACGCGCGTCGGCCGGCGCAGCACCTTCGGCACCAGCGCGTGCAAGCGCGACAGCCATCCTGCCCAGCGATCGCTCTCGGGCCAGCTGGCAAGCGTGTCCACGAGCGGCAGGGCGAAGGCCTGCAACGCATGAAGATTGTCGCGCTCACGCTCGATTGCGGGAATCCTCGGCGACTCGGGCTCCTCAGCGACCAGCGCTTCGATCTTGCGCGCGTACTCCGCATCGAGCCCGTCGAGCCGGCGATGCCACCGATCGCGGTAGTGAATCAACTTCGCATCGACCAACAGCCGCTCCCACTGCCACGGCGTTCGCAGCGAGCCCGCCGCAATCGGCGCGGCCGGGTCCCGTTCGGGCGACTCGTCCCCCTCGCCCGGAGAGCCCTCCTCGCCTTCCTCGCCCTCACGCTCCGGTCCCACCCAGATGGCGCTCCCCGCCGCCGTCTCGCCTGACGTCGGCACTTGGCCGAGCGACAGATACTCGGCGAACCGCCGCGCAGAGAGATCCTCGTTCGCGCAGGCCAGCAGCGCGAGCAGCGCCCGGCCAGCCGGATCGGGCCGCCGTGTGCCCCGATCGAACCAGGCCGGCACGCCGGCGCGCGCACACGCGTGTTCGAGCAAGCCGATGTACTGCTGGGGCGACCGGACGAGGACAGCCATCTCGTCGAAGCGGATGCCGTCCGCGGCTCGCTGGAGGATTCTGCGAACGATCTCGAGGCACTCCCGGCCCTCGCCAGGGGCGGAGAACAGCTGCACCGACTCGTCTTCCTTTTTCTCCGGCGGCGCCTCGGTCGAGAACAGGTACGTGCCCAGCCGTCCGAGCGCGCCGGCGCCGCCTCCATCGCGCACAGCGTCCACCGGCACGTCGAGCGTCTTCAGCGCATCAGTCGTCGCGCGATCGTCTGCCGCGACGGTGAAGAGCGCGGTGCCCGCGCGCTCGAGGAGCGCACCAACGAGCGCCGTTTCAAGTGGCCCATCGATCGGGACGTCGAGCAGGACGAGGGGCCGGCCCGCCGCGACGAGGCTGCTCCTCGCGACGGCCGCGGACGCCGCGCGGAGTACGTCGGCGCGGCCCACCAGGCCGGACCGTTCGGTCTCGACACGCAGTACGCGCTCGAGGGCCGCGAGGTCGGCGCCGGAGTCGCCAAGAGCGGCGAGACGGCCAGCCTCGACGCCCGCAAGCGCGAGCTCGCCGAGCGTGCGTGCGACGGATCGCGGGAAGCCCGGCATCCGTGCAATCGGCTCGAAGTAACGCAAGTCGTCGGCCTGCTCGAACGAGGCGCGTGCCGCCACGGCCTCGAGGCTCAGGGGTGAGGCGGGCGCGACACGGGCACGGGCGAGCACGGGCGCGGCCAGGCGGGCAACGAGCTCGTTGAACCCAAACCGGCTGACGCCGAAGGTCGCGCCGCGCGCGCCCACGAGCGCGCGCGCCAATTCGTCGGCGGCGCCTCGCGAGGCCGCGACGATCGTGAGCTCGGCATCCGCCGTGTGTTGGGTGAGGAAACTCAGCGCGGCCTGGATTCTGGCCCGGCTGGATGTGCTGGAAACTGCTCTTGCCATCGTGCCTCCCCGGATCGCCTTGCCGGGCGTTTCTTCGTGACGACACCGCTCCTGTGCGTCGAGCGGAGTTTAGCACGACGATGCCAGCTTCGTAATCGCGGTCGCGCGTCTTTCGCCGAGCAGATTTCGCCCGATCGGCGTATCGTCGAGCAACTCCCCGTATCTGACAGGCCACGCCGACACTCCCCATCAACTGGTCTCGGTGGCACGAGCCCTGAATACTGCCGCGTGGCGTAGTCCAGCCGGCCGTACCGGAGGTGTGATGTGCGAGCGCCGATGAAGTCAGCGGGAGTGCTGGTTGCTCTGATCGCCGCAGCGGCGACGCTGACCGCGCAGAACGGCGCGGTGACGGTGGTCGTCGATGTCGCCGCATCGCGGCGCACTATCGACCCCGATATCTACGGCGTCGCGTACGCCACGACGGCGCAGCTCACCGATCTGAATGTGCCGTTGAATCGTCAGGGCGGCAATAACACGTCCCGCTACAACTGGCAGCTCAACGCCGACAATCGCGGACAGGACTGGTACTTCGAGAGCATCGGCGACACCAGCAGCACCGCCGGCCAGCGCGGCGACGACTTCATCGCGTCGGCGAAGGCCGCGGGCGCCCAGCCGATGATCACGATTCCGATCATCGACTACGTCGCGAAGCTCGGGACGAACCGCTCGAAGCTGGCCAGCTACTCAATCGCCAAGTACGGCCCTCAGACCGGCAACGACTCGCAGTGGTTCCCCGATGCCGGCAACGGCGTGCGTGCGAGCGACGGCGCCAGCATCACGTGGAATACGCCGGCCGACGCCAATGTGACAAACGACAACCTGCTGGAGCGCGGCTGGATTCAGCATCTCGTGACGCGCTGGGGCTTCGCCGTCAACGGCGGCCTTCGCTACTACATCCTCGACAACGAACCTTCGCTGTGGCATTCGACGCATCGCGACGTGCACCCGACGGGCGCCGGCATGAACGAAATTCGTGACAAGTGGATCACGTACGCCCGCGAAGTGAAGAACTCGGATCCTGGCGCGCTCGTCGTGGCGGGCGAAGAGTGGGGCTGGCTCGGCACGAAGCTGTCAGGCTATGACCAGTGGTACGGCAACACGCACGGCTGGACCGACTGGTCGCTGTTGCCCGATCGATCGTCACACGGCCAGATGGACCACCTGCCATGGCTGCTGCAGCAGATGCAGCAGCAGAGCACGGCAGACGGCCGCCGGCTCGTGGACGTGCTCACTGCGCACTACTACCCGCAGGGCGGCGAGTTCAGCAATGACACTTCGTCGACTGTGCAGGCACGGCGGAACAAGTCGACGCGATCGTTGTGGGATCCAAGCTACGTGGATGACAGCTGGATCGCGTCAGTCATCCGCTACATCCCGCAGCTGCGCGACTGGGTAAACGCCTTTTACCCTGGCACGAAGATCGGCATCACCGAATACAACTGGGGCGCAGAAAGCCACATCAACGGCGCGACGGCGCAGGCCGACGTGTTAGGCATCTTCGGCCGCGAAGGCCTCGACCTGGCCGCACGATGGACGACGCCGGACAACGCGACGCCCACGTACAAGGCCATCAAGATTTACCGGAACTACGATGGCCAGAAGTCCGCATTCGGTGATGTGAGTGTGAAGACGACCTCGTCCTCCAATCCGGACACGCTGGCGGCCTTCGGCGCACAGCGGTCGGGCGGCGGCGCCGCCACTCTCATGGTCATCAACAAGGTGTCGGGGGCAACGCCCGTCACGGTGAGCCTGCAGAACTTCTCGCCGTCGGGCGTCGCCGAGGTGTGGCAGCTCACATCGAGCAACACGATCGCGCGCCTGTCCGACGTGACCTTCGGCGGCAGCAGCTTCAGCGTGACGGTGCCGTCGCAGAGCATCACGCTGCTCGTGGTGCCGAGCGCAGGCGGCCCCGTCAACCAGCCCCCCACGGCGTCGTTCACGGCGACGCCGACCTCCGGCCAGGCGCCGCTTGCCGTCGCCTTCAACGGAGCCTCGTCCTCCGATCCTGATGGAACCATCTCGAGCTTTGTCTGGGTCTTCGGTGACGGCGGCACTGGGAGCGGAGTCAGCCCATCACATACCTACTCGACGGCGGGCACCTACACCGCCAGGCTGACCGTGACCGACAACCAGGGGGCCACGGGCACGACGACCACCAGCATCACCGTCAACGCTGCGCCAACGGCCCCCACCGCGCCGGCCAACCTTTCCGCGTCGGCCGGAACCGGCCGCGTGGTCACGCTGCGGTGGACTGATACCTCCACCAACGAGACCGCCTTCTCCATTGAACGGGCAGCCAAAGCCAAGACGCTCGTTTTCTCCGTCGTGGGCTCAGCCGGCGCCAACGTCGCAACATGGCAGCAGACGGTCGCGGCCGGACAATGGGTGTTCCGGGTGCGGGCGTCGAACGCGGTCGGAAACTCTGCCTACTCGAACACGGCGACCGTGCGGGTCAGATAGGGCCACGGCTCGCGCACGGGCTTCCGTACTCCCATTACAAAAGTCTTACACAACGGATCTGCCCAAACTCGCCCGGATTACACAACTCTTACACACTGCTGGGGTTGGGGTTGCTACTGTCAGATGGCCCGTGTGCCGATGAACGGGCCGAGACATCTGGAGGATCCGTCGTGGTGAGTGCCGAGACCCGTTTGGTTGTGCCGTCAAGCGATCGCTACAAGGCGATCAACTGGATCACCTGTATCGCCATGGTCGGCTTCCACGCCGGTGCCATCGCCGCGCTGTTCTACTTCTCGTGGACCGCAGTGGCCCTGACGGCCTTCTTCTACTGGATGTTCATCGGCCTCGGCATCGGGATGGGCTACCACCGGCTGCACACGCACCGCTCGTATCGCGTGCCGAAGGCGCTCGAGTACTTCTTCGCGGTCTGCGGCGCACTGACGCTCGAGGGCGGCCCAATTTTCTGGGTAGCCACTCATCGCGTCCATCATCAGAACTCCGACACGGACGACGATCCGCACACCCCGCACCACGGCGGCTTCTGGGCGCACATGGGGTGGATCCTCTTCGGCGAAGG
>Ga0310810_10010954_pt1 | contig 10583 bp, 4 predicted proteins | sample NCmetagenome_FD_207641 | JGI IMG/M metagenome (GOLD analysis project Ga0310810, IMG submission 207641) | Soil microbial communities from experimental microcosm in Duke University, North Carolina, United States - NC | ecosystem: Engineered > Artificial ecosystem > Soil microcosm > Unclassified ... | reverse complement strand
GCCTGCGCGATGGGGCGAAGCGCGCCTTCATGGACGCGTACCGGAAAAACGTCGGCGATCCCGGCAGCAGCGAGCTCCTCGACTTTTTCACCATCGAGAAGGCGGCCTACGAGCTCGGCTATGAGGCGGCGAACCGGCCGGCATGGCTTTCGATCCCGGTCCACGGGCTGGCGCGTCTTGCCAGGCGCGTGCTGCCATCGCGGAGCGGGCGATGAACGTGCGCACCGCACCCGCGCCGCCGCCCGTGCCCGGTTACGAGACCGAGGCGCTCGCGCATGCGCTGCACGGCGATCCGTTCCGCGTGCTTGGGCCGCATGAAACACCCGCGGGTCGAGTCGTGCGCGCCTTTCTGCCTAGCGCCGAATCCGCGGAGGTTTTGCGCCGCTCCGACGGCGCGCGCATCGGACGGCTAGAGCATTTCGAAAACGGCCTGTTTCAGGGGCTGGTGAGCGACGCTGCGCCCTATCTGCTGCGGGTCACATGGCCGGGCGGCGTGCAGGAGACCGAGGACCCGTACTCGTTCGGGCCACTGCTCGGCGATATCGACCTGCATCTCTTCAGCGAAGGGCGGCACTTCAAGCTCGCGCACGCCCTCGGCGCCAACGTGATGACGATCGACGGCGTGCGCGGCACGCGCTTTGCCGTCTGGGCGCCGAACGCCGGGCGCGTCGCGGTGATCGGCGACTTCAACGCATGGGATGCGCGGCGCCACCCGATGCGCCTGCGCCACAGCGCGGGCGTCTGGGAGCTGTTCATTCCGCGCGTCACCGAAGGCGCGTGCTACAAGTTCGATATCGTGGGCGCGGGCGGCTATCGCGTGCCGCAGAAGGCCGATCCGCTGGCGCAGCAGGCCGAAGTGCCGCCTGCCACCGCGTCGGTTGTGGCAAGCCCTGAGCCGTTCCGCTGGCGCGACGACGAATGGATGCGCACGCGGTTCGCGCGCCATGCGACTGATGCCGCTCTTTCGATTTATGAGGTGCACCTCGCCTCATGGATGCGTGCCGCGCATGACGCCGGCGCCTCGTCATTGTGGGACGTCGCGATCGACCGGCTGATCCCGTATTTGACCGACATCGGCTTCACGCACGTCGAACTACTTCCGATCATGGAGCATCCGTTCGGCGGCTCATGGGGCTATCAGCCGCTCGGCATGTTCGCCCCGAGTGCGCGCTACGGCACGCCGGAAGGCTTCGCGCGTTTCGTCGATGCGCTGCACACCGCGGGCATCGGCGTCATCCTCGATTGGGTGCCGGCGCATTTCCCGAGCGATGCGCACGGGCTGATGCGCTTCGACGGCACCGCGCTCTACGAGCACCAGGACCCGCGCGAGGGCTTCCATCAGGACTGGAACACGCTGATCTACAATTTCGGCCGGCGCGAGGTTCAGGGCTTCTTGATCGCCAGCGCGCTGCATTGGCTCGAGCATTTTCATGTCGATGGGCTGCGCGTCGATGCGGTCGCCTCGATGCTCTACCGCGACTACAGCCGCAAGGCTGGCGAATGGGTGCCCAATGTCTACGGCGGGCGCGAGAATCTCGAGGCGGTCGGCTTTCTGCGTCACCTCAATGCCGTCGTCGCGGAGCGCTGTCCCGGCGCGATGATGATCGCGGAGGAATCAACCGCATGGCCGGGCGTTACGCAGCCCAGTCCGCACGGGCTCGGTTTTTCCTACAAATGGAACATGGGCTGGATGCACGACACGCTCCAGTACATCGAGCGTGATCCGATCCATCGCGCCTATCATCACGACGAGATCACGTTCGGCTTGCTCTACGCGTTCTCGGAGAAATTTATCCTGCCGCTGTCGCACGACGAAGTCGTGTACGGAAAAGGCTCGCTGATCGGCAAGATGCCCGGCGATCACTGGCAGAAGTTCGCGAACCTGCGTGCCTACTTCGGGTTCATGTGGGCGCATCCGGGCAAGAAGCTTCTGTTCATGGGCGGCGAGATCGCGCAATGGCATGAATGGAATCATGACGCCGAGCTCGACTGGCCCGCGCTGCAGGATCAAAACCACGCCGGCATCCAGCGCCTGGTGCGCGATCTCAATCGCCTGTATCGCACCGAGCCCGCACTGCACGCGCGCGATGCCGAGGGCTCAGGCTTCCGCTGGGTAATCGGCGACGATCGCGCGAACTCGGTCTACGCCTTCTGGCGCTACGGCAACGAACGTGACCGGCCAATCCTTGTCGTCTGCAACATGACGCCCGCGCCGAGGCACAACTATCGGATCGGCGTGGCGGAGCCAGGGCTCTGGCGCGAAATCATCAACACGGATTCGGCTTTCTATGGCGGCAGCAATGTCGGGAACGCGGGCGCGGTTCACACCGTTGACAGCCCGGCGCACGGCGAGCCACACGCGATCGAGCTCATCCTTCCGCCATTGGCGACCGTGATGTTGCGGCGCGAGGACTGACTCGATGGCAGGTTACCCGGACCGGCTGGAGCCGGGCTCGCCCTACCCGCTCGGCGCCACCTGGGATGGGTTAGGCACGAACTTTGCGGTGTTCTCGGCGCACGCACAGCGCATCGATCTTTGCCTGTTCGATCCGCAGGGCAAGCGGCAGATCGCCGCCTACACATTACCCGAGTTCACCGACGAGGTGTGGCACGGCTACCTGCCGAACGCGCAGGTGGGTTTGCTGTACGGGTATCGCGCCTACGGCCCCTACGAGCCGCAGAATGGCTATCGGTTCAATTCCAACAAGCTTTTGCTCGACCCTTATGCGCGGCGGATCGCCGGCGAGTTGAGATGGTCCGATGCGCTGTTCGGCCATCGGGTGAATTCGCCGCGTGCCGATCTCTCGTTCGACACGCGCAACAGCGCGCCCGCCATGGTGAAAGGCGTCGTCACGGACGAGAGCTTCAACTGGGCCGACGACCGGCCGCCGAACATCCCGTGGTCCGATACAGTGATTTACGAGGCGCACGTGCGCGGGCTCACGATGCTGTGCGAGGACATCCGCCCGAACGAGCGCGGTACATTCGCGGCCCTGGCAGATCCCAAGATCATCGACCACTTGCGCCGGCTCGGCATCACGGCGGTCGAATTGCTCCCGATCCATGCCTTCGTGCAGGACCGCACGCTGGTGGAGAAGGGACTGCGCAACTACTGGGGCTACAACACGCTCGGGTTCTTTGCGATCGAACCGCGATACCTCTCCGAACAATCGAACCACGAGATGCGCGTCGCGGTGCGGCGTCTGCACGCGGCCGGCATCGAGGTGATCCTCGACGTCGTCTACAATCATACCGCCGAAGGCAGCGAAATGGGCCCGACACTGTCGTTCCGCGGGCTCGACAATTCGAGCTACTACCGCCTCGTGCCGGACAATCCGCGTTATTGCATCAACGAGACCGGCACTGGAAACACGCTGAACTTGTCGAACGCGCGCGTCCTGCAGATGGTCATGGACTCGCTGCGCTATTGGGTGACGCACTATCACGTTGATGGATTCCGCTTCGACCTTGGCGTCACGCTTGGCCGCGAGACCTACGGGTTCGATCCGAGTGGCGGCTTCTTCGACGCACTGCGTCAGGACCCGGTCCTTTCGCGCGTGAAGCTGATCTCCGAGCCTTGGGATGTCGGCCCCGGCGGCTATCAACTCGGTCACCATCCGCCCGGCTTTGCCGAATGGAACGATCGCTTTCGCGACAGCATCCGCCGCTTCTGGCGCGGCGATACCCAACAGCGCGCCGAGTTCGCGGCACGGCTCGCGGGATCGAGCGACCTGTTCGACCGCCATGCGCGCCGTCCCTGGGCCTCGGTCAACTATGTGGCCTCGCACGACGGTTTCACGCTTGCCGACGTCGTGAGCTACGCACAAAAGCACAACGAGGCGAACGCCGAGGATAATCGCGACGGCCACAACGATAACTACTCGGCGAACTGGGGCATCGAGGGACCAACCGACGACCCGGCAATCGGCGCGACCCGCGCCCGCGTGCAACAAGGACTCTTGGCGACCGTGTTCTTCTCGCACGGCACGCCGATGCTGCTCGCCGGCGACGAGTTCTCCCGCACACAGCGCGGCAATAACAACGCATATTGTCAGGATAACGAGATCTCCTGGATCGATTGGGCACAGGCGCAATCGCCAGAGGGCGAGGCACTTGCCGCCTATGTGGCACGGCTCATCCGCATACGGCACGAGAACCCGGTGCTGCGCTGCCGCCATTTCCTGCACGGCAAAGAAGAGCCGGCGCCCGGCATTCTCGACATCGCGTGGTTCGATACGCACGGCGAAATCATCTCGCCGGAATCCTGGAACGACCCGCAGAAGCGGCTGTTTGCCGTGCGCCGTGCCGCAAGGAACGATGATGGCCGTATCGCAATCCTCACGCTGTTTCTCAATCCCAGCGAGAACGATCGGGTCTTCCGCCTGCCGACGCAGAATGTCCCGACGCGTTTGCTGATCGACAGCGCCGCGCCCGACAAAGAGGAGAGCGATATCACAGCGGATGAGATCACGGTTGTGGCGCGCAGTGCGATGCTGACGAAAAGCGTGATCGAGGCGCCGCCATGAGGTTTGCGCGCGCATTGCCGTTCGGCGCGACCTTGATCAACGAGAACCGGACGCAGTTTCGGCTCTGGGCCCCCGCGCAGGAGCAGGTGGGGGTCGAGATCGAGGGCACCGCACCTGTTCGGATGCGGCGCCTTTCCGATGGCTGGTTTGAAGCCGACGTACCCTGCGGCGCCGGCACGGCTTACCGATACCGCTTACAGAACGGTCTCGCCGTGCCCGACCCTGCGTCGCGCGCGCAGGCCGACGATGTGCATGGGCCAAGCCTGGTGATCGACCCGCGCGCCTACCGCTGGCGCAATACGCAATGGCGCGGACGGCCATGGGAAGAGACCGTCCTCTACGAGCTGCACGCGGGCCTGCTCGGCGGCTTTACGGGCGTAGAGCGCGAGCTGCGGCGGCTCGCCGATCTCGGCATCACGGCGGTCGAGCTGATGCCGATCAACGACTTCCCCGGGAAGCGGAACTGGGGCTACGACGGCGTGCTCCCGTTCGCGCCGGACCGCGCCTATGGCTCACCCGACTATCTCAAGGCGCTGGTCGATGCCGCGCATGATCACGGGCTCATGATCTTTCTCGACGTGGTCTACAACCACTTCGGCCCGGATGGGAATTACATCGCGAGTTACGCGCCGGAATTCTTCCGCGACGATGTCACGACGCCGTGGGGGCCCGCGATCGATTTCCGCCGCCCGCAGGTGCGCCAGTTCTTCACCGAGAACGCACTCTACTGGCTGATCGAGTACCGCTTCGATGGGCTGCGCTTCGATGCCGTGCATGCGATTACCGAGTCCGACTGGCTCGACGAGATGGCTGCTGCCGTGCGCGCGACGGTCGAAAAGGACCGTCATGTTCATCTCGTGCTCGAGCACGATGGAAATGTGGCCGAGCACTTGCGCCGGGATTTCGACGCGCAATGGAACGACGATGCGCACCACGTGCTGCACGTGATGCTCACCGGAGAGAACGAGGGATATTACCGCGATTATTCAGACTGTCCTGCCGAACGTCTGGCGCGCGCGCTACGCGAAGGGTTCGTTTATCAGGGTGAGCCATCTGCACATCGCGACGGCGCGCCGCGCGGCACGCCGAGCGCCGATTTGCCGCCGACAGCCTTCGTTCTGTTCCTGCAGAACCACGACCAGATCGGCAATCGTGCGTTTGGCGACCGACTCACCGCAGGCATCGACCCGCAGGCCCTCGAAGCCGCGATCGCGCTGCAGCTTCTCTGCCCACAGATTCCACTGATCTTCATGGGCGAGGAGGTCGCAAGCCGAACCCCCTTCCAGTTCTTCACGGATCATCATGGCGAGCTGGCGGACGCCGTACGCGAGGGCCGCCAGCGGGAGTTTGCCGGCTTTTCGACATTCTCGGATCCAGCGCGCCGGGAGGCCATTCCCGATCCGAACGCCGGAGAGACTTTCGAACGATCGCGGCCTGCTCCTGATCCGGAAGCCCGAAGCAGTCGCCGAGAACTCTATCGCCACCTGCTTGCGATGCGACGAGAATACATTGTCCCTCGGCTGAAAGACGCGCGCGCGATTCGGAGCGAAGCGATCGGCCCCGCGGCGGTGAGAGCACAATGGCGGCTCTCCGACGCTGTCCTGACACTGGCCACCAATCTCGGGGCCGCGCCGTGCGCGGCCGATCGCGCGAACGGCCGGCTCATTTTTGAAACAGCAGGCGGCGCAGAAGCGTTGAAGGCGGGGCAGCTTTCTCCTTTCACCACGCTCGCTTTTCTGGAGTGACACATAGTGGATGACGCCGTTCGCTCGCTCGCACGCGAGGCCGGGATCGCGGACGAGTGGATCGACGCGGCGGACAAGCCGCAGCACGTCTCGGTGGAAACCTTGCGCAGCATCCTGATCGCGCTCGACCTTCCATCCGCGACCAGGAGAGACATTGCCGACAGCCGGGCCAAGCTCCGCGAGCAGCGGGGCGCCGCGCGATCTTTTTTCACTACCACCGAAGGCAGCGCCACGCCCTTGCCCGAACTGCGCGGCGAGACCATTGCCGAGCTCGCTCTCGAGAACGGAGACCGGCGTGGTATCACGCTACGTCCGCAAGATGGCGTTGCAATTCTGCCGCCGATCGATACGCCCGGCTATCACCGCCTGCGGCTAGCGGACCGGGAGGTTGCAGTTGCCGTCGCGCCGCGCCGCTGTGTCACGGTGGAGGACATTGCCCCGGGAGAGAGATTGTGGGGCCTCGCCGTTCAGCTCTACGCGCTGCGCGGCGAGCCCGATGAAGGCTTCGGCGGCACGGCGGCGCTGCGTGAGCTTATTCCAAGCGTTGCGCGCGAAGGCGGCGACGCGATTGCGCTCAGCCCGACGCACAGCCTTTTCGCTGCGGACAGCTCGCATTACGGTCCATACTCGCCTTCGAACCGGCTGTTTCTCAATCCGCTCTATGCCGATCCCGCAGCTGTCTTTGGGAAGGATCGTGTTGCAAAGCTCGCGGCGCAAAGCGCGCAGGCGCCGACCGGGCCTCTAATCGATTGGCCGAAAGCCACCGCCGCCAAATACGCAGCGCTGCGCCGCCTGTGGGACGAGTTCGCGGCGAATGAGCTGCGTGCTGGAGATGGCCTCGCGCGAGATTTCCTGAACTTCGTGCATGAGGGTGGCGAACGGCTGCGCGAGCACGCGCTGTTCGAAGCGCTGCACGCATACTGGCTCTCGCAGCCGGAGCCGAAGTGGAATTGGCGTGACTGGCCGCCCGATTGGCGCGGCCCGGCCGCGTTCTGCTCGGTGAACTTCGCGGCGGCGGAGCCGCGCGAAATCCAGTTCCACATGTTTGGGCAATGGCTCGCAGCGGAGAGCTTCGCGGCGGCCCACCGCGATGCCCGGCAGCAGGGCATGCGCATCGGGCTGATCTCCGACATCGCGGTCGGGATGAACCCGGGCGGCGGCCACGCCTGGTCGCGGCCGAACGATCTGCTGCCTGGCTTGAGCGTCGGCGCTCCGCCCGACCTGTTCAACACGCGCGGCCAGGACTGGGGGCTGACGGCCTTCTCGCCGCAGGGACTTCTCGCCGCGGGTTATGAGCCGTTTATCGCGACCTTGCGTGCAGCGATGTGTGCAGCCGGTGGCGTCCGGATTGACCACGCGATGGGGCTGACCCGCCTCTGGCTGGTGCCGCGCGGCGCGTCGCCCACCGAGGGTGCCTATCTCACCTATCCGCTTGATGACCTGCTGCGTCTGATCGCGCTCGAGTCGCATCGTCATCGCGCCATCGTCATCGGCGAAGATCTCGGAACGGTGCAGCCTGAATTCCGGGCGCGCATGACCGACGCCGGCATCGCCGGAATGGACGTGCTCTGGTTTCAGCGCGACCGCCGAACATTTCTGGCGCCGGAAGAATGGCGGCGCAACGCAATCGCGATGACGAGTACGCACGATCTCCCCACCGTCGCCGGCTGGTGGAGCGGTTCCGATATTGCGACTCGCGCAAAGCTCGGGCTTGCCGACGAGCAGCGCGAGACAAAGGAGCGCAGCCGCGATCGCAAAGCGATGTGGCATGCATTCCAAAAGGCGGGCGTCGCGACAAAAGCCGAGCCACCACCATCTCAGCCCGAGCCCGCGGTAGATGCCGCGATCGCGTTCACCGCGCGTTCCCCCTCGCAGCTTGCACTGATTCCGATCGAGGATGTTCTCGGGCTCGCCGAGCAACCGAACCTTCCCGGCACGATCGACGAGCATCCGAACTGGCGTCGACGCCTCGGCAAGCCGTCAGCCCACCTTCTTGAGCCGACCCACCTGTGCGCGCGGCTAAAGACACTGCGGGAGCGCTGATGGCTCCGCGCGCGACCTACCGTCTGCAATTCCACAAGGGCTTCGCCTTCACGGATGCCGAGCGGCTGGTGCCGTATTTTGCACGGCTCGGCATCAGCCACCTGTATGCTTCTCCGATCACGACCGCGCGGCCGGGTTCGATGCACGGCTACGACGTGATCGATCCGGCCCGCGTCAACCCGGAGCTTGGAGGTGAGGAGGCGCTACGCAAGCTTGTCGGGACACTACGCAACGCGGGGCTTGGCCTCATCGTCGACATCGTGCCGAACCATATGGCGGCCGTCGCCGCGAACCCCTGGTGGTACGACGTTCTCCGTCATGGCTCGCAGAGCCGCTATGCGCCCTACTTCGACATCGACTGGGATGCCGAAGATGAGGCGTTGCGAGGAAAGGCCCTGCTTCCCGTGCTCGGCAAGTCACTGCACGAGACGATCGAGGCACGCGAACTGAAAGTCAAAGGCGACGAGGTTCGCTATTTCGAGCACCGTTTTCCGCTTCGCTCCGAGAGCGATCGTTCTGCTCCGCTTTCAAGCCTGCTGGCGCAGCAGCATTATCGGCTGGCCTCGTGGCGCATTGCCAACGATGCAATCAATTGGCGACGATTCTTCGATATCAACGAGCTTGTGGCGATGCGCATGGAGCATGCGCCGGCCTTCGATGATTCGCACGCACTGGTATTCCGTCTCTATGCCGACGGCCTGATCGACGGGGTGCGTGTCGACCATGTCGACGGCTTGTCCGATCCGGCCGGCTACTGCCGCACGCTTCGCGCGCGGCTCGACTCGCTGACCGGCGAGCGGCCCGCATCCGCTCCCCGCGAACGGCCCTATATTGTGGTCGAAAAGATACTGCTGTGCGACGAGACATTGCCCAAAGATTGGTCTGTTGACGGCACCAGCGGATACGACTTCATGAATGATGTCAGCGCGGTGCAGCACGATGCCGGAGAGGAAGAGGCTCTCGATGCCCTCTGGGTCTCGGTCAGCGGCCGCAGTGCCGAGTTCGGCCCCGAAGAGTACGCGGCCCGGCGCGAGATCATCGCACGCAGTTTCTCGGCGCAGATCGAAGCCTGCGTCGCGAGTTTCCATCGTCTTTCCGATTTGGAGAATGCAGAGCTCGCACGTGCCGCGCTGCGCCGCGCACTCATCGAATTACTGGCGCATTTTCCTGTGTATCGCAGCTATGCAACTGCGGATGAGCGGCCCTCACGCGATCTGCCTTTTATCGAAAAGGCGGTCGCCGGCGCGAAGGCGACCTGCTTTCCGAGCGACCGCATGGTTGTTGAAAAGCTCGCGACCTGGCTCGGCGAAAGTAGCCGCAATCCGGAAGCGGCGCGCATTCAGCATCGCGCGCTCACGCAATTCCAGCAGCTCAGTGCCCCGATCGCCGCCAAGGCGGTCGAAGACACCGCGTTCTATCGGTACGGACGTCTGCTTTCGCGCAATGACGTTGGCTTCGAGGCTGACCTCCTCGGCATCGAGCCGGCGCAATTCCATGCCCGCGTCCTGCGCCGCCAAGCCGATTTCCCGCATGCGATGCTCGCAACCGCGACGCATGATCACAAGCGTGGCGAGGACGTGCGCGCCCGGCTCGCCGTGCTGAGCGAAAAGGCCGACGAGTGGGCGAGCCTGCTTCCGCAGTGGATTGAGCGGTGCCGATCACTATGCGAGTCGAGAGACGCGCCCTCGCCCGCCGATATTGCGATGCTGTCGCAAACCATGGTTGGCGCATGGCCCCTCGATCTCGGTGCGAGCGATGACGAAAGACGGTGCACATTCGCCGAACGTCTCGCGCGCTGGCAGCAAAAAGCCTTGCGTGAAGCCAAGCTTGCCACCGACTGGACCGTTCCAAACGAAACCTACGAGTCGGCCGCGCGTGACCTCACGATGTCGCTGGTGGCCGACAACGCGCGTCCGGACCTGCTCAACGACATCGCGGCATTCGCGACACGGATCAGCGCGGCAGGCGCGGTGGACGGGCTCGCCCAGACTCTGCTGAAGCTCACCGTGCCGGGTGTGCCTGACTTCTATCAAGGCACCGAGTTCTGGGACCTCAGCCTGGTCGACCCCGACAATCGAAGGCCGGTCGACTTCGACGCGCGGATTGCCGCGCTCGATGGCTCAGCGCTTGATGGATTGCTGCCCCACTGGCGTGACGGCCGCATCAAACAAGCCCTGATCGCCCGCACGCTCGCGCTGCGCCGCGCCGGCCCTGCTCTCTTTGCGGACGGGAGCTACGAGCCGCTCGAGGTGCGCGGCAGGTTTGCGGA
>Ga0310810_10010953_pt1 | contig 10584 bp, 7 predicted proteins | sample NCmetagenome_FD_207641 | JGI IMG/M metagenome (GOLD analysis project Ga0310810, IMG submission 207641) | Soil microbial communities from experimental microcosm in Duke University, North Carolina, United States - NC | ecosystem: Engineered > Artificial ecosystem > Soil microcosm > Unclassified ... | reverse complement strand
AATCCGGCAGATATGGCGTGATGCCCGTGACGTTCCCGCCCGGATTCGCATAGCTCTTCACCAAGCCGAGATCGACCGCGTCAGCAAGCGCACCGGAAATGATCGGGATCGTCGATGTCAGCTTCTTCGCTTCCAGCGCGGCATCGGCGGACCCGGCGATAATAAGATCCGGCTGGAGGTTTACGACCTCGGCAGCGAGCGTCGGCATAAGCTCTGGTCGATTATTCGCATTTCGGGAGTCCACCTCGAAATCGACGCCTTCAACCGTTCCGAGGTCGCGCAATCCCTCGAGCAAGGCCGTCAAGAACCTATTGGGCAGGGTCGGAAGCCCGGACGTATACCAGACGAGCAGCTTTCGTTGCCGCTTGGCTTGCTGTGAATGAGCCGGCACCCATCGGGAGCCAAAAAAGCCGGTAGCAAGAGCCAAAAGTTCTCGACGTTTCATAAAATGTCCGTGCCTGGAGAGCTTATGGACTCGAAGCCTCATCAAGAATCCGGACGATGTGGCGGGCCTCTCGCCCGGCCCCGTCGGCGATCTGATGCCGGCAGCTCGTGCCGCAAGCGGCGAGCAAAGTGTCCGGCGCCGCGCCGCGCATCTTCGGCAAGACGCCGAGCTCGCCGATCCTGAGCGACACCTCGTAATGCTCGGCTTCGAGACCGAACGAGCCGGCCATGCCGCAGCACGTCGAGTCGAATGTCTCGACATTCAGCTCGGGGATTAGCCGCAGCGCATCGGCCGCGGCTCCGGCCGTGTTGAACGCTTTCTGGTGGCAATGGCCATGCAATAGCGCGGTCCTGCCCGGCATCGGGTTCATCGGCAACTCGAAGCGCCCGGCCTTGCGCTCGCTCGCGACAAATTCCTCGAACAGCATGGCGCGCGCCGCGAGGTCGCGGGCCTCCTCGCCCGGTAACAAGGACGGAAATTCGTCGCGCAACGTCAAGAGGCACGCCGGCTCCAGCCCGATGATCGGCCTGCCGGCGGCGATATTGGGCTTCAGCACCGTGATCATGCGCCGCGCCTCCGACTTCGCCTGATCGACGAGACCAGCAGCGAGAAAGGTGCGGCCGCAGCACAAGGGCCGCCCGACCGCCGGCTCCGGCGTATTGACCCGGTATCCGGCGCGCGCCAAGACCCGCTCGGCGGCCCAGGCATTCTCCGGCTCGAAATAGCGGTTGAAGGTGTCGACCAGCAGCACGACGTTGCTCCCGCCTTCGGGCCCGGTATCGGTGCTGCCGCGATAATAGTCGCGCGACCATTCCGGCAACGAGCGGCGCGCGCTCAGGCCGAGCGCCTTCTCGCCAAGCGCGGCTAATGCCGGCACCCGGTTGCGCAAATTCAACAACGGCGCCACCCGCGCGGCATAAGGAGCGTAGCGCGGCAGATACGCGATCGCGCGGTCGCGCAAGCTCAGCCCGTGCCGCTTCTTGTAGTGGTACAGGAACTCGACCTTCATCTTCGCCATGTCGACGCCGGTCGGGCATTCGCGCTTGCAGCCCTTGCACGATACGCACAGCGCCATCGTGTCGCGCATCTCATCCGAAACGAGCGCGTCCGCCCCGAGCTGCCCCGATAGCGCGAGCCGCAATGTGTTGGCGCGCCCGCGGGTCAAATGCTGCTCGTCCCCGGTCGCGCGGTAGGACGGGCACATCACGCCGGGGTCCGATTTCCGGCAGGCGCCGTTGTTGTTGCACATCTCCGCCGCGCTCGCGAAGCCGCCCCATTCCGCCCAATCCAAAACCGTATCGAGGGGCATTTGCCGGTAATCCGGCTTGAAGCGGAACAGGCTGCGGTCGTCCATCTTGGAGGGCCGCACGATCTTGCCGGGGTTGAACAGCCCCGCCGGGTCGAAATTGTCCTTCACCTCCTCGAAGGCCCGCACGATGCGGGGCCCGAACATCGCCTCGTGATGCTCCGAGCGCACGAGACCGTCACCATGCTCGCCGGAATGCGAGCCCTTGTATTCGCGGACCATCGCGAACGCTTCCTCGGCGATCGCCCGCATCTTCTTGACGTCGAGCTCCTGCTTGACGTTCAGCACCGGCCGCACATGCAGGCAGCCGACCGAGGCATGCGCGTACCAGGTGCCATAGGTGCCGTGCTTGTGAAACACCTTGGTCAGCCGGTCGGTATATTCGGCGAGGTTCTCGAGCCGCACCGCGCAATCCTCGATAAAGGAGATCGGCTTCCCGTCTCCCTTCATCGACATCATGATGTTGAGGCCTTCCTTGCGCACATTCCACACCGCGCTCTGGAACGCCGCATCGGTCGCCTCGACCACCCCGCCGGGAAATCCCAGATCGCCCATCAATTCGACGAGCTGTTTCAAGCGCCGCAGATTGTCTTCGGAATCGTCGCCCGCGAATTCGGTCAGCAATATCGCTTCCGGCTCGCCCTGGACAAACCGGTCGACGATCGGGCGAAACACCGCGTTGTTGCGCGCCAATTCGATCATCGTGCGGTCGACCAACTCGCACGCGCTCGGCCCCAGCTTGACGATGTGCTGCGTCGCATCCATCGCCTGATAGAACGTCGGAAAGTGACAGATGCCGAGCACTCGGTGCGGTGGGATCGGCTGCAGATCCAATTCGATCTCGGTGAAGAAGCCGAGCGTCCCTTCCGACCCGACCAGGAGATGCGCCATGTTGTGGCCCGCATCATTGATCATGTCGATGTTGTAGCCGCCCACCCGCCGCAGCAATTTCGGAAACCGGGCCTCGATCTCGTCGGCCTCGCGCCGGTGCAAGGCGCGCATGTCGCGCACGAGGCCGCGATAGCGCTCGGGCTGGACATCTTCACCGAAATTTCCCGGCACCTCGGCGAACTGCGCCGCGGTGCCGTCGGCGAGGATCGCGTCGATCGCCCGCACATTATGCACCATGTTGCCGTAGCGGATGGATCGCGAGCCGCAGCTGTTGTTCGCGGTCATGCCGCCGATCGTCGCGCGGTCGCCGGTCGAGACATCGACCGGGAACCAGAGCTTGTGTTGCCGCAGCCGCGCGTTGAGCCGCTCCATGACGACGCCGGGCTGGACACGCACGCGCCGGTTCTCGACATCGAGCGCGACAACCCCGTCCATGAATTTGCTGCAATCGAGGACGAGCGCGCGCGCCACGGTCTGGCCGCATTGCGAGGTGCCACCACCCCGCGGCAAGACCGGCACCCCCTCCTCCCGCGCGATCGTCAATGCGGCCGCGACATCTTCTCGGTCCTTCGGCACCGCGACCCCGAGCGGCTCGATCTGATAGATCGACGCATCGGTCGAATACCGGCCGCGGCTGAACCGGTCGAACAAGACCTCGCCCTGCAATTCGCGCTTCAGGCGCGCTTCGAGCCGCGGCGAGCCGGGGTCGTGCCGATTGGTTTTTGGGTGGCCAGGACTATCGAGCGGCATCGGGCTTTCCCGAGAAACGTCTAATCTCGCCATCAGAGGCGGCTCCGCCGAGGCGCGTCAACGGCTATCGCCATCGGCGATTAGCTCGCGCGCGGCATGGTCCGCGTCAGACACAGGGGGAACCTCATGATCCTCGGCGTCCACCCGCTCATTGCCTTAGGCGTGCTCGCTTCGACCGCCGCGACCGATGCGGCCTACGTCTTCTTCAACGCGGCGGTGAGCGGCCGGCATCGCGTCCGGGCCGCCAATTGGAGCGCCATCTGGTACATGCTGTCCGCCTTCGCGGTAATCAGCTACACCGAGAACGCGGTCTATGTGCTGTTCGCGGCGGCCGGCTCCTGGCTCGGCGCTTTCGCCTCGGTCACCTGGCTCCGGCGCGGCTATCCGGACCCCGAGCCCGTGCGCCACACCCCTCCCTGAGCAGAAGTTCTCTTTTTGTCTTGCAATCACAACGGCGCCAGCCCAAATTCGGCAATGTGAAATCCGCATTGCTGGAAGAGGCGTATGAAGAAGCAGTTCTGCCGGACGAAGCGATAGCCGCGAATAGCTCGGCAAATGTCGGGCCGGATCGAGCACCGCAGGGCGGGGAGCCTGAAAACAGCTGCAATTTCAGGCTGAGCGGAATGCAGAGGGCAAATTCCTGAAGGGTCAGTCCGGCAACCCGGGAGGCAAGCCGCCCGGTATCCGGAACCGGGCAACAATGATCGTCGAGCAATTGTTTGATGGGGCGTGTGGCGAGGTCTCGCGGGAAGCGCTCGCCCAGGCGATGAATGGCGACAGCGCCGTGCTGCGGCTCATTGTTACCCGCCTGATCGGCCCCAGGCGGCACCGCGCATCGAGCTTTTCTCTCCCCGAGCTGCGGAGCGCCCTCGATGTGGCGCCGGCCATAGCCGCCATTGCCGCCGTCGCGGCCGAGGGCGCGATCTCGACCGCCGAGGCCTGCGAGATGTCGCAGGTCGTCGAGCGCTACACGCGCGCGCTCGCCGCCGAGGAGATCGAAACCCGCCTGAAGCGGTTGGAGAGTAGCTGTGGCCTGGCTGAATAACCCCGCCCTGCGCCGCCGTCTCGATGCGGTGACCGGAGTGGTCCGTCGCCGGGTCGAACACCGCGAGCGGATGCGGGACTACGCAAAGGCTGCGGCCAGTATCGCGCGGCGCTCAGCGCAGCGGGCCTCGATCCGGCGCAGAACATCGGCCTGCGCGAATTCGGCTACGCCGAGCGCGTCGTCGCGGAATGGCCGGACACGCCCGAATTGCAGCAATCCGATGCCGCGTTTATCGCGCAGGACCCAAAGCTCGCCGCCCGCCACAGCCTCGCCGCAGAAGTCGCTGAGCGCGTCGGGCGTTTCGCCGGCCAGCCGCCGCCCGACCGGTGGACTAGGATGTCCCCCTTCGACTGGTACGCCTGGTCCCTCGCCACCCGTCCAGGTAACCCGCCGTGACCGGCCGCAAAAAACTTAGGCCCCGGCGCAGGCCGGGGCCCATTTATGCGGATGCACGAGCGGCCGAAAGATGGATCCCGGCCTTCGCCGGGATCTAAAAGCGCGAGCCCGCGTCGACCTGCCGGCGGTGATCGCGGGCCGGTGCGGGTTTGTGTCGCAGCAGCCGAGACGATCGTGACGGCCGCGGCGTATAATAACGAGCCAATGGCGGCGCGCCGCGCCCGGCCTCCGGTTTGCAAGCATTTTCGATAAGCATGGCCAACGACATACCGAATTTAGGATTGCTCTCGCCGCCGCTCGCCAGATCCAGCTCCGCCGAATCGGCATTGCCGGCGCCGATCGCCGACCTGCCGGCGAGCGAAGCCGACATCGACGCCTTCAAGTCCAGCGTTCTCGCCAAACTGACCCTGGCGATCGGCAAGGACGGCGCCGCCGCGACCCCGCGCGACTGGTTCGTGGCGACCGCCTTGGCGTTGCGCGACCGTGTCATCCACCGCTGGCTGGCGGTCAACCGCGCCAGCCACGCCCTCGGCCGCAAGCGCGTCTATTACCTCTCCCTCGAATTCCTGATCGGCCGCCTCTTCGCCGATGTCGTCGAGAACCTTCGCATGACCGAGATCGTCAAGGCGGCGCTCGGCGATCTCGGCGTCGATCTGGATAAGATGCGCCGCGCCGAGCCGGACGCCGCGCTCGGCAATGGCGGCCTGGGCCGCCTCGCGGCCTGCCTGATGGAGAGCATGGCCAGCCTCGGCGTCCCGGCCCGCGGCTACGGCATTCGTTACGATCACGGACTCTTCCGCCAGGTAATCCGCGACGGCTGGCAGTTGGAGTTCGCCGAGAACTGGCTGTCCTTCGGCAATCCCTGGGAGTTCGCGCGCCCCGAATTCACCTACGACATCCATTACGGCGGCCGCGTCGAGACCGCCACAAAGGGCCGCCGGCGGCAGCAGGTCTGGGTTCCGGACGAGACGGTCGAGGCGGTCGCCTATGACACGCCGGTCGTCGGCTGGCGTGGCCGCCACGTCAACCCATTGCGGTTGTGGTCGGCGCGCGCCGTCGACCCGCTGCGCCTCGAAGTCTTCAACGAGGGCGACCATGTCGGCGCCTTGGCGCAGCAATCGCGGGCCGAGGCACTCTCGAAGATCCTCTACCCCGCCGACTACACGCCGGCCGGCCGCGAATTGCGGCTGCGCCAGGAGTATTTCTTCGTGTCGGCCTCGCTGCAGGACATCCTGCGCCGCCAAATGCAGTATTACGGCGATCTGCCGTCACTGCCCGATCGCGCCGCGATCCAGCTCAACGACACGCATCCGAGCATCGCGATCGCCGAATTGATGCGGCTGCTGATGGACATCCACAACCTCCCCTGGGAGGTCGCGTGGCGTGTCACCGTCGGCACCTTTTCCTACACGAACCATACGCTGTTGCCGGAGGCGCTCGAGAATTGGCCGGTCGCCCTCTTCGAGCGCCTCTTGCCGCGCCACCTCGACATCATCTACCGCATCAATTCCGAGCACCTGCAGCAGGCCGCACGTGTCGATGGCGCCGGCGATGGCGAGCACGCCGCGGTCTCGATAATCGACGAGCGGCAAGGCCGGCATGTCCGCATGGGCCACCTCGCCTTTGTCGGCTCGCACAAGGTCAACGGCGTCTCGGCGTTGCATACCAAGCTGATGCGCGAGACCGTCTTCGCCGATCTGCACCGGATCTACCCCGACCGGATCGTCAACAAGACCAACGGCATCACCTTCCGCCGCTGGCTGCACCAGGCCAATCCGCGGCTGACCAAGCTGCTCTCGGAGATGTGCGGCAGGGAGGTGCTCGACGATGTGTCGGTCTTGCCGCGGCTCGCCGAATACGCCGACGATCACGGCGCGGTCTGGCGCCTCGCGGCGGTCAAGCGCGCTAATAAGCGAGCGCTCGCCCGTTTCGTGCACGAGCAGATGGGCGTCACGATCGACCCGAGCGCGCTGTTCGATGTCCACATCAAGCGCATTCACGAATACAAGCGGCAGCTCCTGAACCTGCTCGATACGGTCGCGCGCTATCACGCGATCCGCGCCAACCCAAACGCCGATTGGGTGCCGCGAGTCAAGATCTTCGCCGGCAAGGCGGCGGCGAGCTATGCCGAGGCAAAGCTGATCATCAAGCTCGCCAACGACATCGCTTCGACCATCAACAGCGACCCCGCCACCCGCGATCTGCTGCGCCTCGTCTTCCTGCCGAATTACAATGTCAGCCTCGCCGAGATGATCATCCCGGCGGCCGATCTGTCGGAGCAGATTTCGACCGCCGGCATGGAAGCTTCCGGCACCGGCAACATGAAATTGGCGCTGAACGGCGCCTTGACGATCGGCACGCTCGACGGCGCCAACATCGAGATCCGCGAGCAGGTCGGCGAGGACAACATCTTCATCTTCGGGCTGCGCGCCGAGGAGGTCGAGGCGCGCCGCCGCTTGGGGCTCGACGCCCGCGATGCCGTCGCCGCCTCGCCGGAGCTCGGCGCGGTGCTCGACGCGATCGGCGCCGGCTCCTTTTCGCCGGACGACCCCTTCCGCTTCCGCAGCGTCTCCGACCGCGTACGCTATGTCGATCCCTACATGATTGCCGCCGATTTCGTCGCGTACCGCGCCGCGCAGGATGCGGTCGATGCGTTATGGCGGCAGCCGGAAGCCTGGGGCCGCGCCTGCGCCCTCAACATCGCGCATATGGGCTGGTTCTCCGCCGACCGCACGATCGCCGAATATGCCGCCGATGTGTGGAATGTCCCGGTGACGCATCGCTGAGGGCCCAAGCGTTCACAGACTGATGGTTTCGCCTGCTTTCCCCAGCAAATGGATCAGCCCCGAGCCGGATGTGATGGCGCTCGATGGTTCGGAGGTGCGCATTTTGTGCGAGCTGTCGCGCGGCGCGATGGCGATGTTCACGCTCCCACCCGATGCCATCTCTAAGGCGGTCGCGCACCGCACAATCGAGGAGCTCTGGTGCGTCATTCGCGGCCGGGGCCGGATCTGGCGCAAGATCGGCGACCGGGAGGACGTGACCGATCTGGTGCCCGGCGTCTCGGTCGCGATCCCGACCGGCGCGCATTTTCAGTTCCGCAATGACGGCTCGCAGCCGCTCGACATCATCGCGGCAACGATGCCGCCCTGGCCCGGCGATGGCGAAGCCTATCTCGTCGACGGCAAATGGGAGCCGACGGTCTGATGCCGCGTATTTCCCAAATCGTTATTCCGGGATCGGCCGAGGGCCGAGGCCCGGAATCCATGAACACAGGCCTCTGGAATATGGATTCTGGGCTCTCGGCTGCGCCGAGCCCCGGAATGACCGCCTTTTTGCTTTTGGGTGCAGACGATCGAGAACTTAATAGGCCTGCTCGGTGTAGATGCGGGTGATGTCGCCGTTCCAGCGCGTGCGGTAGTCCTCGACCAGTTCGGCCGCCGGGGTGCGTCCCGAGCCGGCAATCGAGAACAGCGGATCGAGGAAATGCGTTTCGTCCTCGCCGGCGAGATCGCGGCGGGAGCGTCGGTGCAGCCCCTCGCGCGCGATATCGAGGACTTCGAGCGCGATGTCGCGCACCGTGCGGCTGCGGTGCGGCGTATCGAGGCCCTTCCGCGGCACATCATGCAGCATTGCCTCGCGCTCGGCCGCAGTCCAATCGGCGACCAACTCGTTCGCGGCATCGAGGGCCCCGCGGTCATACAGCAGCCCTAGCCAGAAGGCCGGGAGGGCGCAGAGTCGTCGCCACGGCCCGCCATCGGCGCCGCGCATCTCGAGAAACGTCTTAAGGCGGACTTCCGGAAACGCCGTCGTCAGATGGTCGGCCCAATCGCCGATCAGCGGCAATTCGCCCGGCAAGGCCGGCAGGCGGCCGGCGAGGAAATCGCGAAAGGACTGCCCGCTCGCATCGATGTAGGTGCCGTCGCGATAGACGAAATACATCGGCACATCGAGCATGTAGTCGACATAACGCTCAAAGCCGAACCCGTTCTCGAACACGAACGGCAATGTCCCGCAGCGGTCGGGATCGGTATGCGTCCAGACAAAGCTGCGATAGCTGTGGAATTCGGTCGGCTGCCCCTCGACAAAGGGGGAATTGGCGAACAGCGCGACCGCGACCGGCTGCAACGCCAAACCGACGCGGAACTTCTTCACCATGTCGGCTTCGGTCTCGTAATCGAGGTTGGTCTGCACGGTGCAGGTGCGCAGCATCATGTCAAGGCCGAGTTGGCCTTTCTTCGGCATGTAGTCGCGCATGATGCGGTAGCGGCCTTTCGGCATCCACGGCACCTCGTCGCGGCGCGAGGTCGGATCGAAGCCGAGCCCGATCATGCCGAGCCCCAATTCGTCGCAAACTTCGCGCACTTGCCGCAGGTGCTCGTGCACCTCGCCGCAGGTCTGGTGCAGCGTTTCGAGCGGCGCGCCGCTCAATTCGAACTGTCCGCCCGGTTCGAGCGTGATCGAACATTGGCTGTCATTCGATAGCGCGATGATGGCGCCCTTCTCGACGACCGGCTTCCAACCAAACCGCGTCATGCCTTCGAGCAATGCGCGGATGCCGTCTGGCCCGTCATACGGAACCCGCTTCAGATCGCTGCGGCGGAACACAAATTTCTCGTGCTCGGTACCGACCCGCCACGCTGAGGGCGGCTTGTTGCCGCTCGCGTGATATTCGACGAGCTGACGTTTATCGGTGATCGGCGGTCCTTGCAGGCTCGACGGGCCAGACATGCGGCGTTCGAACTCCCGGCAGGCGTCAAACAACAATCCGCATCAACGCGGCCGAGCGCGGCGCCAATCGCCGGCTATCGCCTGGAAAACCGCCAAAGCGGCAACGGCAGCGGTCTCGGCGCGCAACACCCTCGGGCCGAGCCCGACCCGCGTAACAATGGGGAGTTTGCCGAGACCGTCAAGCTCCGTGTCGGTGAAGCCGCCTTCGGGGCCGATCAGCAATGCCGCAGGGCCGTCCCCGAAATCACCGAGCGCGCTGACTATTGGCCTACCGACGCCGGTCTCGTCACACACGAGGAGGCGCCGCTCTGCCGGCCAGGACGCGAGCAATCTGTCGAGCCGCTCGGGCGTGCGAACCTCCGGCACCGAAAGACGCTCGCTCTGCTCCGCCGCGGCTATCGCAAGCGCCCGCAGCCGCTCTCCGTTGAGGCGCTCCGGCTGGGTGCGCTCCGTCCACACCGGCAGGAGCACGGCGGCGCCGAGCTCGCTCGCCTTCTCGACGAGCCAATCGAGCCGGGCGCGCTTGAGCGGCGCGAAGACGAGCCACAGATCCGGCTCCGCCTCGACCGTTTTGAGCTGCCGTTCAGGAACCAGAGCCGCGCCGCGCCGGCCCTCCTCGACTAGGCGGCACAGCCACTCGCCGTCGCGCTCGTTAAAGGCCGCGACCGCGGCACCGGGGCCGAGCCGCAGCACATGCCGCAGCCGATGCGCCCGCGCCGGATCCAGTGCGACGGCAGCGCCTTCTGCCAACGGCTGTGGAATATAAAGGCGCCCCGCGGCGTGTTCGGCCAATCAAAGCTCCTTGCCCGGCTTGAGCCCGGCTCGTTGCCGGCACAAGATTAGCGCATGAGCTTCACGGTCGGGAAACCGACACCCAAGCCCGCAACCCGCGATCCGAGCGACATCCATCACGGCGATTGGGTCGAGCGCTGGCTGCCGCGATGGGCCGAGCCCTATGCGCGGCTTGCGCGATGGGACCGGCCGATCGGCACCTGGCTGTTGCTGTTTCCGGGCTGGTGG
>Ga0310810_10010952_pt1 | contig 10584 bp, 9 predicted proteins | sample NCmetagenome_FD_207641 | JGI IMG/M metagenome (GOLD analysis project Ga0310810, IMG submission 207641) | Soil microbial communities from experimental microcosm in Duke University, North Carolina, United States - NC | ecosystem: Engineered > Artificial ecosystem > Soil microcosm > Unclassified ... | reverse complement strand
TTGAACCTACCCGGGATCCCAGCTGAAGTCGTCCGCGATCTTCAGGAGAATGCTCGTTTTGCCGGTGCCCGGCCCGCCGTAGAGCAGGAAGACGTGTGTTTAAAAATTATCTTCCAGAGCAGCCTCTCGAATCCATCGGCCGCCCGTTCCTGCGGCGCCGAAAGCACGTAGGCCCATTGTGGGTCTAGCGCTCGCGGTAGAGTTTGCGCGCTGGGCCATCGAACTCGCCGAATCAGCGCGTCGCCGTAGAGAGTGGACAACGGTTGGCGGTCTGACTCCAGATCCGGCCTCAGCATTGATCGCGTGTAGATGGTCGAGCCCCCGGCATGCAGTGGTGCGGTACCCGCATGCCGCGATGTGTTGGCGTCTGAGAGTGAGAGGGCAATGGCAACACAACCATCACGGGTGAGTAACGAGCCACAGTTCGTCGGAAATGACCGTATCCTGTTCGGCATCATATTCGGCGTGCTGGCGTTCTGGCTGTTCGCTCAAACAACCCTGAACATCTCGTCGGTGATGGCCGATGACCTGGGAATCGGGACGAGCGTGATGAACATTGCCGTATCCATCACGGCGCTGTTCTCCGGCATCTTCATCGTTGTCATCGGTAGCCTGGCAGACCGCTTTGGCCGAGTGAAGATGGTGCAGATCGGCTTCGTCCTCAGCATTATCGGTTCGCTGCTGGTTGGGTTGGCGCCGCGCGGCAACCTTGCCTCGGTCTTCCTGATGCTCGGGCGCATCCTTCAGGGTCTATCGGGCGCGTTCATCATGTCGGCCAGCCTTGCCCTCGTGAAGGCATACTGGACGGGGACCGCACGCCAGCGGGCGGTCTCGCTTTGGTCCATGGGCTCATGGGGCGGGGCGGGCTTCGCCGCACTGTTCGGCGGCCTCGTGGCCGACAACGTCGGCTGGCGCTGGATCTTCGTTGCCGGCGCAGCGATCTCGTTGCTCGGCATGCTCATGGTGGCGGGAACGCCGGAGAGCAAGGTCGAGTCGGACGCGGCGTACAGGTTCGACACGTTAGGCGTCCTAACTTTCATGGTCATGATGGTCTCGCTGCAGGTCTTCGCCACCCAAGGGGCGAACATGGGTTGGGCAAGTCTTCCAACATTGGGCCTGCTGGTGGCCAGCATCGTCTTCGCGGCCCTGTTCTTCCGGGTCGAGTCCGGCAACCCGAACGGCTTCGTCGACTTCAAGCTGTTCCGGAACATGACGTATACCGGCGCCACGATCTCGAACTTCCTGCTCAACGCCACCGCCGGCATCCTGATCGTGGCGATGATGCTGGTGCAGGTCGGCGGCGGGATGACGGCGCAGGAGGCCGGCCTCCTGACGATCGGGTATGCCGTCGCCATCGTGGCGTTCATCCGCGTTGGCGAGAAGTTGCTGCAGCGCTTCGGGCCACGTCGACCGATGATCTGGGGATCCCTGATCGTGGGCGTCGCGATTGCGTGCCTGATGCCCACGAACCTGAGGCTTGGCGCCTACAAGGTCCTCGCGGTCGTGGGCTTCACGTTGTTCGGCCTCGGCCTCGCCTTCTACGCGACCCCCTCGACGGATGCCGCGCTGTCCGCCCTGCCCGATGATCAAGCCGGCAGCGGCTCGGGCATCTACAAAATGGCATCGTCGTTAGGCGCATCGTTCGGAGTCGCCATCTCGGCAACGGTCTTTACGGCGCTGAGCAAGAGCAGCGAATCGGTCCGGTGGGTCGAGGGGGTGATCACCTACATGGGCCGCCAGGACAATCTCGCCGTCCGCAAGGCGGCGTTCTTTGCGCTGGCAATCAATCTGTTGATGGTGGTAGCGGCGATCGTCTCGATCATGGTGACGATCCCGGCTCGGAAACCGAGCGGTGAGAGCCTCTAGCGTCTGACTCCACCATCGTCGTCGACTCGACGGGAGGCTGCAACGTATCGCTCGATCGCTCGCTGCGGCGCGCGACGGGCAGCTGCCAACCGCGCCGGATCGCCATGAAACGAAGCGCGAAGCAGAGGACCGCGCCGACGATCGTCGTCGGCGCGGACGGGAACTGCATCATCCGGCCGCCGACGACGACAGCGGCGCCGGCCAAGGCGGCGACTGCATACACATCGCCGCGCAGTACCGAGGGTATCTCCGCCGCGAGCACGTCGCGCACCATGCCGCCCCCGATCCCGGTCAGCATCCCGAGCAGTACCGCCGTAACAGGGCCGAGGTGAAAGTCGAGCGCCTTTTGCGCGCCGGAAACCGCGAACAGCGCCAGTCCTCCTGCATCGAAGATCTGCACGGAGCTCTGCAGGCGATCGATCATCCATCCCCAGCGGAACGTCGCCAGACCGGCCAGGATGGGAACGGCAACGTATCGCCAGTCGGCGATGCCTGGCGGTGGGACTGCGCCGATCAACAGGTCCCGGATGATCCCGCCAAAGTTGGCCGCCGCGAACGACAGCACGAGCACGCCGAAGATGTCGACCCGTTGCTTGATGCCGACCATTGCCCCGCTCAACGCGAATACAAACGTGCCGCACAGGTCGAGCACCAGCACGAGGGTGCTGATGTTCACGTAGTGCGATGGCTGCATTCGGCTATACCGACAGCCAAGCCAGCGCGGCAACCACCATCGCCTCGACGCCCGTTTCCAGGGTTGGATGGATGACGGGTGCGAAGCGCGGGTTGTGATTCGTCGGAAGCTCTCCCAAACGCCCATCCGCTTTGGCCTTCGCGTACACGTCCGGATCGGTACCGCCGACGAACCAGAACACCGACGGAGAATTCCACTCGGCGCCGAAGGACCCGAAGTCCTCGCTTGCCGTCGTCGGACCCGTCTCCTTGACGCGATCGGCGGGAAAGTGCTCGCGGAAGGCGTCCCCGACACGCTTGGTCGCGTCCGGGTCATTCGTCACCAGACCGTAATGATCGAGGGTCGTGATCTCGGGTGGCTTCGTGGCTCCTGACGCTGCCGCTTCAGCCTTGACAATCCGCTCGATCGCGGCGAGCACGCGTTTGCGTACGCCCTCGTCGAATGTGCGCACATTGAGCTTGATGAGGGCTTCGTCCGGAATGACGTTCTCCTTCGTGCCGGCCTGCAACGCACCGATGGTGACCACGGCGGCATCCGCCGCCGCGATCTCGCGTGAGACGATGGTCTGCAACCGCATCACCGTGGCGGCGGCCATCACCACGGGATCGATGCTGGCCTGAGGCATAGAGCCGTGAGCTCCGCGCCCGAACAGCCGGATCTGCAGGCTGTCGCCCGCTGAGGTGATGACACCCCGACGCGAGCCAAGGGCGCCAGCGGGTCCAACCATGACGTGTTGCCCGAGCACGACGTCAGGCTTGGGAAAGCGCGTGAGGAGTCCGTCGTCGATCATTGCGCGGGCGCCCTCCGCGGTTTCCTCCGCGGGTTGAAAGACAGCGACCAGCGTTCCCTTCCACGTAGCGCGTGCCTGGGCGAGCAACGTGGCAACGCCCACCAGCCACGACACGTGCATATCGTGGCCGCAGGCGTGCATGACCGGCACCGTCTTTCCATCGCGGTCGGTGGTCGTCGCCTTGCTCGCGTAGGGTAAGCCAGTGGCTTCCTGCACTGGAAGCGCGTCCATGTCGGCGCGCAACATTACGGTGGGGCCATCGCCGTTGCGCAGCAGACCGACGACGCCGGTCTTCCCGACCCCGGTGGTCACATCATAGCCGGCGGCCCGCAGCCGGTCCGCCGCTATTCCGGCCGTCCGAGTCTCCTGCATCGAGAGCTCCGGGTGGGCATGGACGTCCGTGTAAAGCGTCTCGAGATCGGGAAGAAGACGGCCGAGTTCTGCGAGTGCGGCATCGGCAGTTGTTGATGTCTGCGGGCTCATGGGATCCCCTCCTGATCGTCCCGGGTCTCGGCTCTGCAAGAACGCTGCGCGGCCCGCCGCGAACAATGGCGAACACGATGCGAGTCGGCGAACGGCGCACGGCTCGCGGGCAATGCCTCCGCTCAACAGGGGCGTGCTTCACCGGAGCGTTCAATGCGACACCAGCCCAGCGCCTCAGCAACGCGCTGGGCGATCCGGTCGAAGTTCACAGCTGCGCGCGAGCCAGCGCGCGCGATCACAGTAGGCAGACCCACGTCGCCCTCGCGGATGATCTGTGCGTCGAATGGAACATCACCAAGAAACGGTAGGTCAAGCTCGTGACTCAGGACGCTGCCGCCGCCGGCGCCGAACAAGCCGGTCATGTTCTCGACAACGCCGAGCACGGGAACCTCGAGCGCCTTGAACATCTCGACAGCCTTTCGAGCTTCGGCGGTCGCGACGCGTGCAGGTTGCGTTACAACGACGGCACCCGACAGCTCAATTGCTTGCGCCAGGCTCAGTGGGACATCTCCCGTCCCTGGTGGAAGGTCCACGACAAGCACGTCGAGCGGAGGCCAATCGACTCCGCGCGCGAATTGTTTTACCGCTTTGGCGACCATGGGCCCGCGCCAGATCGCCGGTGAGCTTTCGCCGAGGAAGAACCCAAAGCTCACGAGCGGCAACCCGTGCGCTTCGAGGGGAATGATGTATTTCTCCGGGGTCATCCGCGCCCGCGCGGCACCATCCTCGATCCCGAGGATGATCGGGAGGCTCGGACCATAGATGTCGGCGTCGAGCAGCGCCACGCGAAGCCCTTCGCGCGCTAACGAGAGAGCAAGATTGACCGCGACGGTGCTCTTGCCCACGCCCCCCTTGCCGGCGCCCACAGCCAACACGTGCTTCGCCGTGCCGAGTCGTACACGACCTGCCCACGGATCGCCGCGGCCGCGCGCGTGGGCGACAGGTGAACTGTCGGGCCGACGGATTACTACATCGACGTCGGTCGCCCCCATTTGTCGGAGCCGTCGAGTGACGGCGGCGTCGAGTTCGAGAAGCTCGGCCGCCCCCGAAACCTGTAGCGCGAGCTGCACCGTCGCCCGAGTGCCACAGACGCTGACGCCAACAACCGGATCCTGCGATGAGGAGATGGCGTCGGCACGTGTGCGCAGCAGCTCACGAACGGCCATCGAAACCTCACCCTTCGTTAGGCCGTGATCGTCCGCGGTGGCGTTGGGGGCAGGATCGAGTGCCTTTTTGCGCGGGATGTCGTCACGGCCCGTGATTGACCCGCGCATTACGCCGTTCTGGCGCGCAGGGCGCGTGCACGCTCGAACACGCCAACCCATTCACGGTAGCGCCGAGCGACGAGCGATACAGCTTCCGCGCGCGTCAGCTGTTTCCCGATGTAGGCGGCGACCGCGTGCCAGAACGTGGTGCGTCCGACCGCGAAACCAATGAACCCGGGGACGGATGCCGCGGTCTCCAGCCAACGCACGACCTGGTCTTCCCCAGCATCGTGCCCGAGCACGATGCAGCCGACTTTGCTCCGACCATTCCGGCGCGCGGTTGCGACGATATGTTCGCAATCGCTGCGACGATCGAGCCCTTGGATCTTCCAGACATCGGGCTCGACCCCCGCATCCTGGAGCGTACGAATCGCCTGCAGCATGAGAGCCGGCCGGGCGAGCAGATCGAAGGTCGTCTGGAACCCGTGGGCCTGAGCCAGTTGCGCCGCCGTGGGCGGGACGAGCAGTTCGATCATGAACGATTGCCTAACGGCGCGACAGTAGTCGGACAGCTGCTTGAGACGTGCGGTCTGGCGCCGATTCACCTCTGCGTCGCTTTCCGGGTTGAACCGGACCAGCGCTTTCGCGAAGGTGGGCTTGAACGCGGCGATGTGGCTCGCGAAGTCCGCGCCATATTCGAACTCGAATTCGGCCGAGCCGCTCTTCTCAGTCGACAGCACGGTCACGTATCCGTTCATGGTCGCATCACGCAGGATGTCAGCGCCAAATTCCTCGTCGACGAGGATAGCGGCGGCCGCCACCGGTACTCCGTGACCAAGCGCCTGCCGGAAGCCGGCATAAATCAGCTCCTTGGTATCGGTAACCGCGTCGCGTTGATCCGGGGTCAGCGGGCCGCTGAAATGAAACATTCCGGTCACGTACGAATGTCGATGATCGAACGGTAGAAGGTACAATGGCTGGTCGTAACCAGGCCGCATAGTGGTTCTCCACGAAGTTTGAGCTGGCGTTAGGCACGAGTGCCAGCGCCGACGTGCATGGTCAGGGCGATCGCGGCAAAGTGGCGACCTTCGTGCACCATGGCGTCGACAAGGCGCAAGTTGTCATGGGCTGGCGCGCAGTGACAATCACGCGTTCGTACCATCGGGGGCGACGGTTGTACCAGCAGCCTTAGGCGTGTTCCGCCGCTGTGACGGCACGCGCCGCAGCGCCTGGGCGGCGGGTAGAGTTGCGCTCGATCGCCACCGAGCGGGACGACGCTGCCTCGTCCGTTCCTTTTGATTGCTTGTACGCCGCCGGCAAAGCTTCGAGCACACTCGCGTCGCGTTCCGCGAGCGCGGTGAGCGCAACGGCGAGGCTACCGGCTCGGTGCGCGACGATCCTCATCTCTTCCGCGACATGCGCGTACTTCGCCCTCCCATTCGTCAGTCCAGCCACCATCTGTGTGAGTGCGGCGGCGAGCGCACCGACCGACGCCGCGACACTGCCACCTCCTGGAGGCGGGGTCGAAGTCCCGCCCACTGCCGCGACAGCTTCAGATAGGCTTGCGATGAGGTTTTGTAGTCCGCGTCCCGGACGATGATGGCTCGTGGCTGCTCATGCCGGGTCAGCAAACGACGCGGGTTCGCCAACACGCATGCCCATCCACGATGGCGGATCACTCGCGGGAAAGCTCTCGGCGGAGGCCTCATCCACGCGGTCTGGTGCCCGGTCAGCCCCACGCACTGCGGATGGTGGAGGCGCCCCACTGACGGCCTGGCTCGCCTCGGTATCGTGGTTCCGGGCAGGGGTGGTGGCATCGCGCTGCCGCGCTTGCGTCGAGCGATCTTCCATATCGTCACCTCCAATTGGAGCCGTTTGCCAGTCTCGTCGGCCGATAACGAGCATTGTGCCTAACGTCACTGAATCAAATCTGGCATCTCGATTTCCCGCAGGACACGAGCCAAGCGTCGCCGGGCGAAAGTAATTCTAGCGAAACCTCACCTGCGGTGTTCGACAAAGAACAAGCGCACGCGACTTGACAAGGCTGGAACGAGAGCTAGCCTTCGATCAGGGAGTCGCGTCCCGATGGAAGTGGAGAATGCCGCGCGTTATGCGTGTCATCTCTGCGGCGTGTGCACTTGCCGCGAACATCGGTGGCGCGACTTTGTGCTTTCGGTCCCTTCGCCACTTATGTGGATATGACACTGGCGCTCCGCAGCGTGACGAGATCGACCAGGCGGCCTAACGACGGCCGCGCTCCGCGAGACGCAAAGGCTCGTCCGTCGCGGACGCGCGTTCGCTCGTGGACTGGCCGGTCCGCCATGTCGCGCTCGACGGACAGTCCGGTGCCGAGCTTCGTAACCGCGGGGGCGCGAAAGACGCGCGTATCCGAAATGCGCCCGCTGCCCCGAGCTCGGCGACTCCGTCTGAACGGGGAGTCGGCGGACTCGGCGACCGCCACACCGAAGCGCAGGAACCGCGGCGTAACCGAGCACCAGCACCGCTGGAGCGGATAGCCCGCGGTTCGGTCGAGAACCGTCGGGCGACTCATCGCCCACCGACCGCCTCACCTGCGCTCTCGAAGCCAGCTGGGGCGGTTTCGTGTTTCCCCCGTGACGCACGCACACAAGATTCCGGCCGCACCCATACGCGACTTCCGCGGCCGGCGTCGTGTCAGGCGTGACGCTCACGACCCGTCACCCGAGGAAGGAGGCCAGGCGACACCCATCACAGACATGAGTCCGAGCTCCGCGCCGGGCGGGCTGCATCACCGACGTTCACGTGTAACTCGAATGCCTAACGCGTCGTATGAGCGCCCGTCCGGCGCGGGAGCAGGCACACGCACATGACATTGCGTGGACAACGAGACGCGAGGCGGCGAGGGAAGACGCCGAATTGACCTTCAGGAGTTCCTGATTGCGAGGGGGAATGACATGGTGATGATTCTGGAAGATGGCGTTAACCGCCATCGCCTGGAGGACGCCGAAGGCAAGCAGGTCGGATCCGTCCGAAATGGCACGATCCGGCTGTATGGTCTGACTTCGAAGGAAGACGCGATCGTCGCGGCAATGATGGTCTGGGAGACCCTCGATGCCGCGCTTGCAAGAGAGTTCCCGGGTTGGCCGCGTTATCGCCCCGTTCTGCGGCGATTGCGGGTCCTGCACGACGGCGCCTACGACTGGATCGCTGACGGCTTGAAGCCATTGGCACGGCTGCTGAGAGTGCCGATGGACCGCGCGTCCGATGACAGGTGGGCCATCGAATTCGTGCTGCCCTCCTACGCAAGCGAAGGGGTGGCGATCTCCGCGGCGCAGATAATGGCGAATGTTTTCGAAGAATACGCGCGCCGCCGTGATCGTCTTGCTAGCGAACTGGATGATGCAGTGATGTCGGGATCGACAGACGAAGTAGCGTGAGCAGCCACGCCGCCATGCGTCGGCTGGAACAACTCGTCCGTTGACCGAGGTGCCAACATGCAGTTCCAGAAGATCGTCGTGGGTCTCGACTTCACCGACGCATCGCTTGCCGCAGCACGCTGGGTCGCGACCTTCGCGCCCGATGCGGAAATCCTGCTCGCGCACGTGGTGAGCGAGCCTCGAGTACCTTCCTACGTCAGGTCGCAGATCCCTTCAACGTTCGAAAGTAAGGCGTCGGGGGCTTCCGCAGTCCGCGGCGGATTACGGGCATTGGCGAACCTGATCGGCAGCGATCGTGTACGGTTCGACGTGGTGGCCGGCGACCCGCCGAGCGCACTCGCCCAGTTCGCCAATCAAGAAAGGGCGGACCTTCTGTGCTTGGGACGCGGGCGCCGACGTCGTGGGAGCGCTCGATTTGGCGGCAATACCGCACAGCGACTGCTCGTTCGCACCCGCGTGCCCGCGCTCGTTGTGCCTGCGCTTCATCCCCGGGTGCCAATCCGCATCCTTGCCGCTGTCGATGAGCGACGCGGAGGTGAGTCCGTCTTCGACGTGGGCTGCGAACTTGGTGCGTCGGGAGAGCCGTGGGTCGATACACTTCACATTATCGACCCCGAGGTTCGGGCGTTCGTTCGTGCGGCGGCCGGAGACGGAGCGCCTAACGGGGACGTCCAGGAGCATGGTGGGTCGCGCGACAACGCGACAGCACATGACGACGCCTCGCTGTATCAGCGCGCCCGCGAATGGGTCGATGCGTCGCTAGAGAATGTCTCCATCAGAACGAACCGTGTCACCTCGGTGATCGGCGCTGGTGACCCAGGGCAAGAAATCATCCGGCACGCACGGCGTAGTAGCACCGATTTGATCGTCATCGGCCGCGGGGGCGACGCGTCTCACGCGTCGTTACCCTCGGGTGCTTTTCCGCTTGGAAGTACGACACGTCTCGTGTTGTGGGCGGCACCATGCGCTGTTTTGGTATTGCCGCTGGGATCACGCTCGATCGTCGCGCGGGCACCGAGCAGCGAGCGGCAAGAGCGCCTCAGCACACAAGTGGTCGAGTTGGGTGCGGCGACGCGGCGGCGATCGCCGTTTCGTCCGTCGTCGGCTTGGCGTCCGTGCGGAAGCAACGGCGATGGTGCAGCATGAGGACGGCACCCGCAGGAACGCGGACGCCGTATCGGCTAAGCAGCATCGTGTTTGCCATCGGCGTCCCGCACTTGCGCCGCGAGGGGATGCCGGCGCGAGAGGACGAAGAGCGCGAGCGCAGTACCGATCAGACTTCCGCCGAAGATCCGCACCCAAGCGAGATTCCCAAGTCCGAGGTTCGACAGCAGCACGGTGAACATCGCGAACGCGATCTCGAGCGTCACGAGCCCGAACACGACTGCGATGGCCAGACTCGGTTCGCGCGCCGCGCCGTGGACGGCCGAGACGACCGAGATGCCGAGGGCGATGTTGAGCAGGTAGTGCACGATCGTGAAGGCGGTGATCCCACCCAGCACGGTGAAGGTGTGAAAAGGCTGGCCCGCCATTACATCGACTACCGCGAGCCATGCCCAGATCCCGGTGGCGACGACAATTCCGAGAGCGGTGCCCTCCCGCAGCGAGTCGTGGTTGCCCGACAGCCTGACGGTTACCAGACGTTGCAGCCGCGAGTACGCCGAGGCACCGGTAAGTGTGGAGAGCACGAGACGTCGCATGTCCGAACCTCCGTGTGGACGTTGAATGCTACGCATGGGTTTCGGTTCAGACGTATTGTTAGGCGTGGCATGGGGGCACAGCAATGAAACGTTCGTACTGCCGGGGGATACGCGCGTCCCCGACCGGACTTCGCAGCTGGTGGACATGCGAGGAGGCCGATGCTTGAGACTGAACTGTTCGCGCTGCTCGAGCAGACCGCGGACGCGGCGTACACTGTCACGGAAGACGGCGAGATCTGCTCGTGGAACGGCGCAGCCGAGCGGCTGTTCGGCTACCCGGCGGCCGACGTGCTGCGGCGCAACATCGACGACGTGCTGAAGGCCCGTGACACGTTAGGTACCGAGGCGCTCGCGGGAGGCCTCGAAGCAGCAACGCGTCGGTGGGACGGAGAGTCGGGCGGCATCGCAAACTTCGACCTGGAAGTGCGAA
>Ga0310810_10010951_pt1 | contig 10586 bp, 9 predicted proteins | sample NCmetagenome_FD_207641 | JGI IMG/M metagenome (GOLD analysis project Ga0310810, IMG submission 207641) | Soil microbial communities from experimental microcosm in Duke University, North Carolina, United States - NC | ecosystem: Engineered > Artificial ecosystem > Soil microcosm > Unclassified ... | reverse complement strand
CTCCGCCTGAGAATAAGCTTGCCCAGACATTCAATCTTATGTTAAATTTCCTGTCAATTCAGGAGATTTATGTATGTCCGATCCAAGGAAACTGCCCTTCATGAGTCGTTTGTGGCCACGACTCGCTGTCGCCGCAATCATCGCATTTCCCGCGATGTGGATCATGAACATGCACTACGATTATTCGAAAGAACATCATTACAAGGATGAGGAGAATCCGCTTAGCTACACCGCCTATGCCTTGCAGCATGGCTACAACGACGGCGTCAGCGCCTACAATAAAACCATGAAAGCGTCCGATCACGTCGTGGCAGACCTTAAAGGCGAACCATATCCCGAAACCGTGGAACCCGAACGTCACCTGCCGCCGCGATATATACCGCGAGAGTATGCCCAGCGGGAGCAGCAACCAGCTCAGACTTACATGCCGCAAGCGGCATCCGTCATGGTCTGTGTTCCCAACGACCTCGTAGCGATGTGGGATAATACGGCGGCGTACCCGAAAATGAGCGCGTACAAGGATCTGATGGCAACCTTTATCAAGGCGAATGGCCGTGCCGGTAACGAATATTTCGTCGGCAATTTTGATATTTACGAACCCGGTGTCACCGATCCCAGCGTTCTGGTGTCCGCAGGCGATGCGCGGCAAGGTTGCCCCGTCGGCTTCCAGGCCTATAACCTGCCGCTCAATCCCAAGTAATTATGAACCGTCGTAAATATCTCTGATTTCGCCACCCGTCAGGGCGCGGTTATAGATACGCACCTCGTCGATCTTGCCGTCGAAGGCGCAACAGGTGGCTCCGGATACTTCATTGCCTATGGTTACCGCCTTGTTATTGAGAATCGACGCCGTAAGCGCATCCGTGCCGATCGTCATCGTCTGCAACACGCCATCCACGTAAATTTGAACACCCGACGCGGCGGAACTCCCGCTGTATGTGGCGGCAACGAAATGCCATGCGTTGAGAGAAACGGGAGTTGCGGTCGTTACGCTTATCTTGTTTGTGCTCGTGTTTAAAAGGTCAAAGATCAGGTTATTGGACCCCACATCGAACCAGAGCGCCCAGCCGGTTACCGTAGTTCCGTCGTATTTTTCTACGATGTCGTCTTCCGATGTGTTCGACTGGCGGTATATCCACGCGGTCACAGTGAACGGGTTCGTTCGGTTGAAATCGAAATTCGATTCATTGGCGATATCGACGGAGTCATTGTTGTTGTCGAACAGGATTCCATTGGTATTTTTTCCCGTTGTCCACGCGGCGCCGTTCGCAAGTGTGCCGCCGTTGCCGCTGCCGGATGAATCCGCGGTAGAGGTGGTGCTTCCCTCATCCAGCTTCCAATATCCTATCAGGCCGCTCGCGGACGGCGTGCTGGGCGGCCCGCCGATCGATATCCACTTTGTCCCATCGCAATATTGCATGACCTGCGACGCACTGTTGTAGAGCATATGTCCTTCGCTCCCCGCCGGGCTGGAGCATCCGCCGCCGCCCGTACCGGGCACGGGCCCCATCGGCCGCCAAGTCGCGCCGTCGCAATATTGCATGACATGATTGCTGCCGCCGTTATAGACAATCGTGCCGCGATGCGACGCGGGGCCGGCGCAGACGTAATAGCCCTCGTTGTAAAGCTTGCGCACATCGTCGTCCGTGAGGGCGCGGCTGTAGATGCGAACATCGTCGATCGAGCCCTTGAATGGGTCGCTGTCCGCACTAACGCCTGAGCCTCTCGTAAGCCATTCGCCGTTATCGCCGATAGCCGTGTGGCACGCAACCGCACAGTTCGCGAAAGAGAACACGGTTGCGGATGTTTCCTCGAGGATGCCGTTCACGTAAAGCTTAGTGTTAGACGCGCTGGCGACGGCGACAAGATGCGTCCATGTAGCCAGCGGGGCGATGTACGTGAAATTGATGCTGGCGTTCGACGAAAAGAGCCCGACTGCCCCCGTCGAAAGAGTCATCTGCCATTGCAGGCGCTCGGTGCCTGATCCGCCGATATCCCTTTTTCCGATGATGGTGCGCCAGTCGGTATAGTTCGTGGGCTTGACCCAGGCGGACAGCGTAAATGGGACCGCCGGAAAATCGAACGTCGTCCCCAAATCGAGTTGCGGGTTGTTGTCGTCGTTGCTGTCATCGCTGCCGTCGATGAGAATAGCCCCTCCGTCCTTGCCCCCGGTCGGCTGCCATGACGGACTGTTGGCGAACGTGCCGGGGAAATTGCCCGCCGAGTCATTGGCCGTCGTGCCGCTGCTTTCATCCATCTTCCACCAATTGACCAAACCGGTCGTGATGTCGCCCGTTGTGACCGGGTCGGCATCCGCAAGCGCGCCGTTGACGGTGAAGCTAGGCTCGCCCGTGACTGTATTCGTCTGCCAACTCGACAGCGGATTGGTCAGGAACGCTTCGTTGTTGACGCCATCGATCAGTTCGCCTATCGCGCCCAGATACACCGGATTGCCGCCCGTGCTGATGAATTTTTGCAAGTTCGCGGCGACTGAGAGATCGATATAGAAGCCCTCGTCCAACCAAAAATCGGCGAGGTCGCCCGCATATTTTGCGCCTCCGGCACTGGTTGCACCGATCGAATTGCGCGGCGTCGCCATGGAGAAGTCGAACGTCTGGCCTGTATTATATGTGTTCCACGTCGGCGAATCCGCAACGCCATCTATATAGATAAATCGTTTGGCGTTGTTAGATAAATCAAGGCTGAACACAATATGATGCCAGTTTGAATCCGTGAACGTACTGCCGGTCGTTACACTCAACACAGCTGTACCGGATTGGTTGCTGCCTTGAATCTGAATCTTGTTCGTCGTCGTGAATTGTATAAGGACGCGGAGATTGGCGGCGCTCACCGTCGCTGTGTTATTGGCGCGGAAGACGGTCTGCGCCGTCCCAAAGTTAAGCGAACGCCGGAACCAGAAGCTGACCGTCAGCTTGCCATCGTCGGCGGTATTGAAGTTCGACGTCGACGTCAAGTAGTCATTCGTGCCGTCGAACACCACCCCCTGCGGCTGGTAGGTGGGCTTCGCCATCGAAACCCAGTGGAAATTGTCGCAGTACTGCTCGGTGCGCCAATCGCGGTTGAAAATTGTGTCGCCCGCACTGCCTGCGGGGTTGATACATGCAGCCCACGCCGCCGCGGGAAGTAGCAGCGCTGCAAGCACTACGATTAAATATAGATTCCGCAAACGCGCTAAATACAAAACGATCCCCGGGAAATATTGTTACAAAAAAGCATAATCCCCTTTTATATTATAGACTTGGCGCAGTTAAGAAAAGGCTTACACTGCAAATGCCGCTTTTGCTGTGAATAGCTCATTCTGGAACTCTAAATCTTTGTCCCTCCGCTATAAACTCTGATGATGAAATATCTCCTTCTGACAATCGCCCTGCTCATCGTTGCGCCCGCGTATGCTGAGGTTCTCGTCGGGAACACGGTACCTGCGGTCGTCGGCAACGACGCAGGCGGCCATACAATTCACCTTAGTGACTACCGCGGTCACGTTATTGTCCTCGAATGGACAAGCCCGGCTTGTCCCTATAGCCAGTACCGCTACGAGGCCGGCGCGATACAGGCCTTGCAGAGGCAAGTCGTCGGCAAGAGAGGCATCTGGCTGACGATTGATTCAGACGGACGCAATGGTGCGGGTTATATGACGAAGCTGCAGGCGCTGAAATTTATAAAGAAACACCATTCAGCCGCAACCGCTCTCATCCGCGACACCGACAGCCACATAGCCGCCCTGTTCGGCGTGAAAACGACGCCCTACATCGCCATCATCGACCGCAGGGGCAGACTGGCCTATGCGGGCGCATTCGATTCAAATTCGGGAGCCCAAGCCGCAGACGGTATTGTGCGCGACTATGCCCATGATGCGCTCGAAGATTTGTGGACGGGCCGGCCAGTTCGTACAGCCGTGACGCGCACGTTCGGCTGCATGATCAAGTACGCACATTAATGTGACGGGCGCACGCCCGTCGCGACGATCAATACCGTGACTTCGTCGCCAATCTTGCGGATGCCCAGACGATCAAGGCCGTAGTAATTCCTGAAGTCGGAGCGCTTGAATTTGCCGTAAGCGGAGAATGCGGCCAGCTGCCGGTCGTTTGCTGTTTTTCCTTGATCCTTGTCGAACGTGACTTCCATCGTGAAGGGATGCGTTATGCCCATGAGTGTAAGGTCCCCGTTGACATCGGCTGTGAAATCACTCGTTTGTTCAACCTTGGTGCTTTTGAAAATGATGACCGGATATTTCTCGACATCGAGAAAATTTTTCCCCTCGATGATGGTCTTGATCGCCTCGCCCTTGTGCATCTCTTTGCTATACACGCCGCTGCGCGCGTCAATCGTCACTTCGACGCGTGATTTATCGGGATGCTCCTCATCGAACCAAATAGTGCCTTTGACACCCCGGAAATCGCCCATCAGCAGGTCGGCTTCGCACATTTTGTCGGCGAAGCGGACGTGACTCTGGTCGGGATCGAGTTTGTAGGCGGCGGTCGCCGCCTGTGCCGAAGCGGGCAGTACACACCCCACTAGGATAAGCAAAAGTTTTTTCATGGCGTTCCCCTTCGCCCCACTGTGAAGGAACGGACCGTCCTGTCAATCGTTGGACAGGGCGAATGAAGAAGAAAATCTGTCAAAGGATATTCTTTTCGTTCATTGAAGCCTTCCCGGCCTTAAAACCGGGGAGGTTTCAAGTTTTCGCGGGCCTGCGTTCTCGTTCGTAAGTTTTCCGGAACAAATCCACAATTCCGCTCATTGGATGCGGCAAAATACTTAACAAACAGGGAGACGTTATGACCGAGACCTTCAAGAGCTATAAACCGCTCGAGCATATCTTTTTACTCACCGAAGACGTTATCCAGCCCGATTTTACGACCAAAGCCCAGCCCGCCGAAAACAACGAGACAGCCGTCCACAAGATCGCCTTGCGTGATACGAAAATACGATCTTCGCGTCCCTGGATATATTAGGTCAGCGCGTAGCTGAGAATGCGGTAGCACAGCTTCGCCGTCAGGAAGTCGCATGCATGGAGCCCTTCTTGGGGGGCGAGCTCGACAACGTCAGCGCCGACGATATCGGCCTTGGCAGCGACGGCAGCGATCGCGTCCATCGTCTCGTCCCAGAACAGGCCACCCGGTTCGGGCGTGCCCGTGGCCGGGATCATCGATGAATCAAAACCGTCGATGTCAAAGGTCAGGTATACAGGGCCGGCGCCAACCGCCTTTGCGATGTCAGCATATGACCATTTCTTTTTGTCCTTCGCCCAGAAAATCTTGATGCGGTCTTCGTTTTCCTCAAGGAACGGGATTTCGGACGCCGAGATATTGCGGATCCCCACCGACACCAGCCGCACGCTGTCATGGTCGAGGCAGCGGCGCATGGCGGCGGCGTGCGAATATTTCTCACCCTCGTAACCGTCGCGCAGGTCAGCATGAGCGTCGAACTGCAGGATGGTTAGAGTCTCATGGCGCTTGAGAAACGGACGAATGGCGCCCGGCGTGATGCTGTGCTCACCGCCCAGTGTCAGCGGGAATTTCCCCGCAGCCAGCGTCTCCTCGACCAGCTTTTCCAGCTGTTCGAGCGCAGGCTCGACCTTGTGGTGGATTTCCGGTGCCGCCATCGTCGCAACGCCATAGTCCCGGAAGGCTTCCTTCCAGAATACGTCGTCGAACAGCTCGACCTGATGCGAGGCATCGAGAATCGCGGCCGGCCCCTTCTCCGTCCCACCCCCGTAACTGACCGAACACTCGAAGCCAAAGGGAATAACCCATGCCTTCGCTTTTTCGGGCGAGACGGCGTCCTCGGGCGAAAGACCGAGGAAGCCCTGTTTTGCAGGCATGAACTTTGGAGCCGGATTTGCGGCTTTGGTTTTGAGTGCGGGCTTGGCCATGGCTATTTATCCAGCTGCTTAGCCAGTTTCCACTTCTTGCGCTTCTTCCAGTGGCCGGTGTGGTAAGCGTCGGACGCCAGCAGCGGCAGCACCGAGGTTGCCTCGGCATAGACCATCTGCTCATAGGTCACGTCGACCTTGCCCCAGCTGCAAGCTTCCTTCAGCGTCGAGGAACTGCACGCGCCATCGCGCACATCAGCAACGGTGAGCTGGATCGCGTATTTGTGCATCGGCACATCGTGGCCGAGAATTTCGGCGCACACGACCGTGTCCTGCGCGAAGTTCTTCGGCACGCCACCACCGACCATCAGCAGGCCGGTGACGCCGGCATGGATCTTAAGGTCGGTCAGCTCGCGGAAGTCGGCGATCGAATCGATCGTCATGTGCTTCTTCGGGTTCTCGACCTGGTGCTTGACCAGACCGAAACCGGCCGAGGAGTCCGTAAAAGCCGGGCAGAAGATCGGCACGTCGTGCTCGTAAGCCAGCTTGACCAGCGAGTTCGATTTCTTGCCTTTCTTCGTCAGGTACTTGCCCATCTCTCTGATGAACTCGCGGCTTGAATACGCGCGCGGCTCAAGGCTATTGGCGATGTCCAAGATGGCATGGTCGCAGGCCTGCAGATCTTCCTCGTCAATATATGTGTCGTAGATGCGGTCGATATACATGTCGCGCAGTTCACGGTCGTCGACGCTGCTGTCGGCCTGATAGTGCTTGAAGCCGAGGCCTTCGAAGAAATCCATGTCGACGATGGTGGCGCCCGTGGCGACGATGCAATCAACCATGTTGTTGGCGACCAGATCGGCGTACAGATTCATGCAACCGCCCGCAGACGTCGAACCTGCAACCGTCAGGATGACGGAGCACTCCTTGTCGGCCAGCATCATGTTGTAGATCTCGGTCGCCTTCGCGAGGTCGCGCGAGGTGAACGACATGCCGCGCATCGATTTCACGATGGGGCGCGCGTCGAACGACTTGATGTCGATATGCTGGACGGTTTTTTCCAGCAGCTGTGCTTTCCGGTTCGCGACCGGCTTTTTCTTCGTCTGTGCCATAATGATCTCCTAAGGCCTATGCCTTTATTCTGTGCTCGAACAGGCTGATCGTGTCAGCGATGCCAAAGCCGTTGAAATTGGTACGCATGCCCTGAGAATAGACCCCGATGTTGCCAATTTCAATCCAGTCGCCCATTTGCATGTCAGCCGGCAGGACGAACGGTCCTTCCATCATATCAAGCGAGTCGCAGGTCGGGCCGGCAAACTGGAACTCCGCCATTTTTCCCGAAAAAGGACCGGCGGGGCGGATGCCGCGCACCGGGAAGCGTGCCTTCAGCGCACAACCGGCGTCGAACAGGCCCCCGTAGGTGCCGTCATTAATATAAAGGGTGTTGCCCTTGCGCAGTTCCACGCGCACGACGAGCGAGCCACTTTCGGCGACCAGCGCGCGACCAGGTTCGGCCAGCAGCGGCATATGGTCGAGCTTGTGCTCTTTCGTCGCGGCTGTGATCGCCGCCACGCAGGCCTCGATCGAGGGCGCTTCCTGACCCGGATAGGGCACGGGGAAACCGCCGCCGACATCGAGGAAGTCGACCTTCACGCCGCAGTTTTTAATAACCTTCGCCGCCACGCCGATGGCTTTCGCATAAATCGACGGGTCGATCGTCTGGGTGCCGACGTGGAAGCAGATGCCGAGCGCGCGGGCCACCGGCCGGCACTTGGCGAGCAGCTGCGCGGCCTCTTTAGGCGCCGCGCCGAACTTGCCGGAGAAGTCGATGGCAGCGGTGTCGTTCTTGGGCAGCGACAAGCGCACGAACAGCGTTAGGTCCGTAGCCAAGCCCGTTTCGCGCATGATCTTAAACAGTTCGTCCTCGGTGTCGAGAACGAAGTGTTTGATTCCATGGGTATAATAGGCTTCGCGGATGGCTTCGGGAGATTTGACCGGGTGCATGAAGAAAAGACGCGCTTTGGGCAGCGTACGTCGGAGCAGCCGCACTTCCTCGATCGAAGCGACGTCGAATGTGTGGATGCCGGCGCGGTTCAGATGCCGCAGCACGGTCTTGTCCGGGTTGGTCTTGACGGCGAACATGGTCTCGCCCGGAAACGCCTTGCGGAAATGGCGGGCGGTATCCTCGATGCGCTCGGGCCACAGGACGTAGAGCGGGCGCTCGGGGCGCAGCTGCGCGACGGCCTCTTCGACCGTAGTCGGAAGCGGGCCCTGGGGGACGATATTCGCGGTGCGTTTGCTTTGCTGACTGATCAGCGGTACGTGTCGTGTCACTTCATGAAATCCTTTATCCGGTGGTTAAGGTCACACGTTTTTCGGGGTCGAAAAACGGGGATGCTCCGCCCTAAGCTCTATGGGGCGGGCCTTGCCTTACCGGATACGGATTCCTGAAAACGCGGTGTTCGTCTTCATAACGTAAACCCTTTTCAAAGCTTTGGGCACGATTGCCCGGTGGTTCAAAAATGTTTACGCCGTTGCATAAACTCAGCCATTGGAAATGGCGGCCAGAGACACGTGCGCAATTTAATTATAACGCATATACCGTTAAAAACTCAAGTGTCAAGCATGATTTAGCTGCAATCCCTGCCTGCAAAAACGTCAGAACGGATTGCGAAGGTTGAGCGCCGTGAAAGGGCTCTTGTTACGGACCTGATGCTGCAGTTCGTCGACCAGCCCCGCGAAGGATTTCTCGAAATTTTCGATGCTGTAAGGGTTGTGGGCGGGGTTGGCCTTTGCCATGGCCGCTTCGTACTCCGCATCCGTCATCCGGCCATGGTCGTGGGCCTCCTTGAATGCCTTGCTCAGGCGCACCCGCTCCTGCTCCTGCCGGTTAACCTCCGCAAAATGCTCGTAATCCTCGTCCGACATTTGGCCGAGATTGTGCAGGTTGTCGATCAGCATGGCGTGCTCCCGCAGCACGTCCTCCTGCTGCTCCCTTAGCATCCGGAAAGCGGCGTTGATGATGTTCAGCAAGTTCTCGGGAGACGCGTCGAGCACGTCGCGGCTTGGCATCTGCCCGACTTCGTCCGGCGTCCGGGGTACGAGGCGCGGCGTGAAGCTGAAGATATTGTCCTTCTCCCCGCCGTTGCGTTTTTGCAGCAGCAGGCGCAGTGGAAGGTTCGTGACCGTCTCGACATACCGGCTCTGCTCCGACATCTCGGTCTGGTTCATGATGTGGCCGAGCACGCCGTCCTCGACATATTCGTGCTGGATCGCCTTGGCCCGTTCCTGCTTCTGGTCGGCCGTCAGGTTTTTCCAGTCCTGCTTGCGGTCGCTGGAGCCGAGATAGTCGCCCGTGTTGTGGAAGGTGAACTTGATCGGTATGTCGTCCGGCGAGTGGTACCAGAGATCCATGGCAAAGCTCAACGCCGGCTGGAGTTGACCCTTATCGGTCAGGACCTTTTCCGAATCCGCCGTGATATAGGGCTGGTAGCCGAACGGATGGGCGGTCGTCCCCATAATGACATCCTTCAGCAGGTCGTTGCCGCGCGAGACAGTGCGCGGCGTGTTCGGATCGTCGCTCAGGAAGTCCGACGGCCGGCACATGAACAGCTCGGCCGTCTGCTGGGTCAGGTTGTAGGCGTAGACGTAAGTCGCCCTGAGGGCGTCGGAAAGCCGCAGGTCGCCGAGCAGCTGATGATAGGTGTTCTTGGGCACTTCCGGATTGAACATGAAACTGTGCGCCCAGCGATTGCGAACGATGTCCATGGCATGCATTACTTCGCGCCGGAACAGAGTTGATAACAGCCCCTTGGTCTCGCGCTGGACGAGGATGGTCTCGATGGCATCGGTATGAGGCTTGAGGTCAGGATGATCTCCGGCCAGTTCGCGACACAGATTGACCGCCTTTTTCTTGTCGCGCGTGGTCAACCAGCGCGAGCCGGCCACACGGGACAGACTGTCGACGGCCTTCTTCCAGTCCGGCGGCACCTTCTGCGCCAGTTCCGCGCACAGCTCCTGCACCCGGGCAGCGGCCTGCGCGTTTTTGCGGTCCGGATCGAGAAGCTTCTTCTCGACGAGATTGAAGAACTGCGAGAGAAACATCTTTGGCGCCCGCATCGGAATCGGCTTGAAAAAGTCCTGCGCCCGCCGGGTGAATATGGGAACGAGTTCGGTGGCGGTGAAGCGTGGCTTACGAGGATCCTCCGGATCGGGCGCCACCAGCGCCACGGTGGGAATCGCGCCGCCCGAACGTGCACCGAAGGCCTGATAAAGCGTGCCGGCCGGGCGCCCGCCGGTCAGCAGTTCGTCATAAGAAAGCTTGATGATCTGGATAAGGTCAAGGACGCCCCCACCTTCCATGCTGGAGGCAATGATCATTCCTTTACGCTCTGGCGTTTCAGCCATTTTTTCCGGGTATCCCTGATCGTTTATGAATGCTTTTATAGCAAGACGCTAATATAGAAATCCCAGCTTGTCATGGACTTATGCTTGTGCGGCGCAATGAGAAAAACCCATCCTGAAATCGGATACTTAGCTGGGCACAGACCTGTGGATAAAAGCCGATAAACAACGGGAATACCTGAATCTTATTGTAACATTAACATAGGCGGCATTCTGTCTTCGCCGCGCCTGCCTTTTGACTTTTTTGACTCCACCACTCCATCCGTTCTCACTCTCTGACTCCCGGCTGTTTCGGCCAATGAAATTCAGACTGACTGTTTTTTGTATCGCGGTGTTACTCGCGCTG